>ENA-ORUM01000384-ORUM01000384.1-human-gut-metagenome-genome-assembly--contig:-NODE-384-length-57638-cov-3.959137_pt1 | contig 57638 bp, 43 predicted proteins | sample MGYA00242083_ERZ509217 | MGnify/ENA primary metagenome ERZ509217 (study PRJEB26280, sample SAMEA2338831) | human gut metagenome | biome: human gut; feature: human-associated habitat; material: faeces...
CCTCATCAAATGTCTGTATAAGACAAAAATCACAGACCCGACGTCTGGATTTAGAGCCAGTGGGAGAAAAGCGCTTGAACTTTTCTCTTATACATACCCCATTGACTACCCAGAGCCTGAATCTATCGCCGACGCGCTTAATCACAAGCTGGCAGTGAGAGAGGTTTCCGTCGAAATGAAAGAGAGGGCAGGGGGGCAATCGTCTATTAAAACGCTGTCTGGCGCTTATTACATGATAAAAGTCAGCTTAGCAATACTTATCCACTCTCTTGAAAACACATCACGACGGAAGAAAATAGGATGACTCTGACCCTTACCTCCATATCTCTTTCTGTACTCGGCGTTTTATTATTCGCATATTTAATCCGCCTTGTATCTCGAAGAAAAATTCTTTTAAGCTATTCACTTTTGTGGATCTTGCTTTCGCTACTACTCGTATTCTTTCCTCTATTCCCTGAACCGGTATACAGCCTCGCTCGGCTTTTTGGAATCGAGCTCCCGTCAAACTTTATTTTCATCCTCGCGATTATTATCCTGCTCCTCATTTCCCTCTCGTTGAGCATTATTGCAAGCAAGCAGACTGCTTATTCAAAAACCCTAGTCCAGGAAATTGCCTTAATTAACAAGGAAATTGAAGAGATGAAAAAAGACAAGGACTAACTACCTGAAGGCGTTGCTACATGGGTTACAACTTTTTTATTTATTCGGCAAATTTCCTGCCGAATATCGGAGGCGTCGAAAAATTTACCGACAATCTCGCTAGACAGCTTATCGCAATGGGTCACTCTGCGACTATTGTTACAAACAACGTCTTCAATTCTCTTGCTCACGAGACGCTCGAATCAGGCGCCGAAATCTTCCGATTGCCCTGTCGCCCATTCCTCAACGGTCGACTTCCGTTTCCCCGACATGGACAAGATTTCAACGATTTAATAGATCGAATTTATGAGAAACCGGTTGATTATGTCGTTATCAACACCCGTTTTTATCCACACACTTTCATAGGCGCCCAACACGCCGCAACTAAAGGAATAAAGCCAATAATCATCGATCATGGGTCTGCTTATCTCACTTTCGGAAATAAAGCAATTGACCTCTTGGTTAAAGGCTATGAGCATATGGTCACAATTGCGCTTAAAGCGCGCTACAACTCGGATTTCTACGGAGTATCTCAAGCAAGCGCTGCATGGCTTGAAACTTTTGGAATTAAAGCATCAGGCGTCATCAATAATTCAATCGACGCCGACCGATACTTTAATCAAGCCTCGGACAGAGATTTCCGCGAGCAATTCAGCCAGAGTTGCTTCATTGTCTCATTTACGGGAAGGCTAATTCCCGAAAAAGGAATTTCGACACTACTCGATGCTGCAAATCGACTATCTGACGACACCACTATAAAGTTCTTGATCGCAGGAGACGGTCCCCTGATGTCGGAACTGAAAAAAAACAATCCGGGGAACATATACCTTCTCGGAAAGCTAGACTCAAAAGATATCGCAGCGCTCCTAAAGCAGAGCGACGTTTTCTGCCTTCCAACGAGATCAGAGGGGTTCTCCACTTCTCTTCTCGAAGCTGCAGCTTGCTACACTACGCCCATAATTACCAATGTTGGCGGAGTGCCAGAAATGATCCCCTCAGAGAAATATGGGATTATTCTCAAATCCCAATCGTCCGAAGAGGTGGCTTCAGCTATAACGATGCTCAAAGAATCGCCCAAGAGATTAAATGCCATGAGCAAACAAATTGGAGAAAGGGTGCGAATCTTTTTCTCTTGGCAAAGAACCGCAGATCTCTTAATCGCAGCATGCAAAAATGCGAATCCCTCCAAGCAGCAACATTAAAAGGAAACAGACATCCATGAGCCAGATAAACGAACAAGAAGCCCTTAGAAAACTTCAGAAAGAAGAGTTTTCGATCCTCGTTGCCTTCTCCGATTTCTGCGAAGCAAATGAACTCACCTGGTTCCTTGACTCAGGAACCGCCCTAGGAGCAATGAGGCACAATGGCTTTATTCCTTGGGACGATGACATTGACGTCGGAATGCCCAGGAAGGATTATGAGAAGCTGATAGCCATTACGAAAAACAAATGCGAGATTGCTCCAGGATTTTCAGTCCACACTTTTAATAATACGGATAATTATGCTGCCTTCTTTCTGAAGATCTATAAGGATAAAACGGAATTCCTTACCGAAGAAACTAAAGCAGCAGACTGCAAGCAGGGCATCTTTATCGATGTTTTCCCCTACGATCTCTTGCCTCAAAATCCGCAAGAGGCAAAAAAACGCGCAACAAGATCCCATAAATGGCAAATGCTTTCATACCTATACCATTCGCGTAGCCTTACGACACCCCATAAAGGCAACTTGGGGAAAGTCGAAAAACTCGTTTTTTCCTTTTCCCATATCCTCATTAAGGCAGCCGTATCAAGAGAGTTTATTCAGAAAAAATTTGACGAGTGCAGAAAAACCCCAACCCTAGGAAACCGATATATCGCGTACGCATATCCAGTTCTTCCAGGGTTTGACGAATGCGTGCTGCTTCCCCCTTCAAAACATTTTTTTGAAGGAAAGATATTTCCAGTTCCCCGAGATTTAAATCGTTATCTAGAAATCAGTTACGGCGACTGGCGAACTCTGCCAAAGCCAGAAGAAAGAAAAACCCATTTACCCATACGGCTCAAGTTCAGCGACGGAACTATATACGAACCGGAATCGTAAACTGACCCCGAAAGTGCAATGCCAGCAAAAATGGAAGAGCTCTCAATTAAAAAAAACATGGCATGGAATTCCATTGGATCCATGTTTTATCTCGGATGTCAATGGATCATCACCATTCTAGTTGTCAGGCTGTCAAGCGATTACACGGCAGCAGGCACGCTCGCACTCGGCATGGCCATAGCCAACATCTTCAACCCTATCGGTTACTATAAAATTAGAACTTTTCAGGTATCCGATTTATCAAACGCTTATTCATCGTGCGATTATATCGGCTTCCGACTGATTACAACAATAGCATCCTTTGTTGCAATGCTTGCATACAGCGTCGCAACATGTACTATCAATGATGCCCCGAGCATAATCGCTTACGGACTCTTTTCTTGCGGTCCAGTTCTTGTTGATGTCCTACATGGGATAGATCAAAAGAACAACAGGATGGATTATATTGGAAAAAGCCTAATTATCAGAGGCGCCATCTCTTTGCTCGCCTTCAGCGTCGGCATGATCACTTTCGACTCTCTGTTTTTATCTCTTTGCGCAATGACAGTCCTCACTTATGCCGCAATAGGACTATACGATGTCCCAGCAACAAGGAAAATCGAAAAGAGCCTGAAACCATGCTTTGACCGAAAGAGGATAGCAAGACTTGCTATAACATGCCTTCCTCTTGTTCTGGCGCTTCTTTTCTTGAACGCAGCCCCCTCCGTTTCCAGACAGATACTCGCATCCCTATACAGCACCTCAGATCTTGGAATATATGCTTCTGTTGCCGCCCCTATAGCAATAATCCAAATGGGTGTTCAATATATCTATGCTCCACTTTTGGGGAAATTCGCTAAACACTCCTTTAAAAACGAAGGAAAGCTATTCATTCATCTTCTGCTCAAGACGATTGCTGCAATCCTCATTTTAACAACGGTTCTAATGGTTCTTTTTCTTCTTTTTGGCAGAGACTTACTAACGCTCCTCTATGGAAGTAGCATCTCCGACTATGCTTTCTTGATCCCCCCTCTTGTCATTTGCACATCATTAACGGCTCTTATCTGGTTTTGCGGAGATCTTTTAGTTGTAATTAGAAAAATACACGCAAATTTAATCTGCTACTTAATCTGTTTCATAGTTTCCACGATAACCGCAACTCCCTTTCTCGAGAATTGCGGCATCAATGGTGCCAGCTACTGCCTTATCGCAGGATTTGCACTCGGCCTAATAGGCTCATTAATTGTGATCGCAAATTACTGTCTCGTAATAGAAAATAAATCGCAAAGGATTTAAAAGATGGATAAGCCAACTTTCAGCATCATTATTCCTGTTTACAATTCTGAAAAATACCTGCATACATGCATCAGAAGCGTTCTTTCGCAATCTTATTCAAGCTTCGAACTAATTCTTGTCGACGACGGTTCAACCGACAGCAGTGCGTCTATATGCAAGTCTTTCGCCAAATCAGACAACAGGATTCGATACATCTTCCAAAATAATTCCGGGACATCCAGCGCGCGAAATACAGGAATCGATTTGGCAAACGGATATTATATTACATTTATGGACAATGATGACTGTTGGGCAAGCCCCGATGCACTTAAGGAAATCAAAGCAACAATCGACAAAACTGGAGCAGACCTCATCATGCATCAGTCTTTCGAATTCCACAGCGATGAGAGATGCACTGCTTCCACGAAAACTACCGCATACGCCGACGAAGTGCTGCGCAGACCAAAAAGCGAACAGATTTCTTTCCTGATATCGCATGGACTTATGTGTTCAGCCGTATGGACAAAAGTATGTTCAGCAAATCTCGTTAAAGGCGACTGCCCTATCTACTTTCCGAGGGGTATGAGGAATGAAGACACTTACTGGACAGGAGAGGCATTGCGACAATGTAACTCCATCGGTTGGTGCGACATCTCTTTTTATGCATATAGAAAAGGCCACGAATACGCACAGACATCGAAGCCCTTGACAGTCAAACAACTCGCGGACCTCTCAAAAATTTGTATCGAATTCTGCGAAAAGGTTAATCAGTCAGTAAAAGATCCCACGATGAAAGAATCCCTCTACTCTTTCATCGCTTACCCCTATATTGTCTGGATGGGGCAGAGCGCTTTGTTCGATAACCCCAGAAACACCCTCGAACAGTATGAAATGATGGAATCTTTATCATACCTGCTGAATTTTGATTCAAACAAAAACGTTCACATTGTCAAGAATGTCTCGCGATTATTTAGCTTTTCTGCAACATGCAAACTTTGCTCTATTATGCTGAAAATCAAGCACCGAGGAATCAAAGCAGAACAGCAACGCCCCTAACCCTGCCAAGCTTCGTTAATTTATTTCTGAACTATAAATCTGAATCTGCCCTATTCCCGTTGACGAGCTGATTTCCGTTTCGCATGATGCGAGCAACGGAGGATTGGCGGATTCTAGGGAACGTCGCAACACCTCACCTCAATACAGCCGATTTTAGGCTGTCAGCGAATCGTTCATCAACTCCAGGAACACCTCGCTGGGCTTCCTCCACCCGAGCGTCTTGCGGGGCCTGTCGTTGAGTTCCTCGGCGACGGCGTCCAGGTACTCCTCGGGGAAGATGCTCAGGTCGGTGCCCTTCGGGAAGTACTGCCGCAGCAGGCCGTTCGTGTTCTCGTTGGCGCCGCGCTGCCATGGCGAGTGCGGGTCGCAGAAGCAGACGTCCATGTCCAGCGCCACCGATATCTTGCCGTGCAGCGCCATCTCCGAGCCCTGGTCCCACGTCAGCGAGTTTCGCATAAGCTTGGGAAGCCTCGCCATCTTCCTGACGATGGCCTCCTGCACCTTGCCGGAGCCGTGGCCGTCGGGCAGGTGCAGCAGGATGACGTTCCGGCTCAACCTCTCCACCAGCGTGCCTATGGCGCTCTTGTTCGCTGCGCCCGTTATGAGGTCGCCTTCCCAGTGGCCCGGCACGGCGCGGTCCTCCACCTCGGGCGGCCGCTCGGAGATCATCACCATCGGCTCGCGGAAGCGCGGCTTGCGCACGTCGGGGGCCGTCCTCGGCCTGCGGGCCGTGCGCCTGCTGCGCAGCTGCTGGGAGATATCGCGCTTGAGCTGCCCCTTCGCCTGAATGTAGATGGCCTGGTATATGGTCTCGGTCGATGCGTTCATGCCCTCATTATCGGGGTATTCCGCCGCGAGCCAAAGGGAAATCTGCTCGGGGCTCCAATGGGCGTCGAGCTTGGCCTGGACGGCCGCCGCGAGCCTTCGGTCCTCGAGCTTGCGCGGCTTGGGCCGCCTGCGCCTGGCGGCCGCCATCTCGCCGGCCCTGTAAGGGGTGTAGCGCCCGGTGCCCCGATCGCGGTTGCGCGCCACCTCGCGGCAAACGGTCGACCTGCTGCGCCCGAGCCGGGAGGCGATGGCCGACATGCTCAGGCCGCACACCGGCCCGTCGGCGATGAATATGCGCTGTCCATGCTCAGGTACCTGGGTCCCGTCGGCTTCGGCTGCGGCATGGCTGCCTCCGTCCACTCTGCGCACGGGCCTCGTTGCGGCCCGTGCTGCGCGTCCTGCCGTTGCGCCACAACTTACCGGTTCTCTTGGAGACGCCGACGGCACGGGCGGCCTCCGCGTAGCCCATGCCCGCGAGCACGAGCTCGACGTAGTGACGCCTCCTGGCAGCCAGCATCTCGCCTTGCCTCTCGTAGGCGATTCCTGCGTATTCGTATCCCACCAAAGACCCTGTCCTCAATCCATGGTGTTGCGACGTTCCCTAGAATCCGCCACGTGCCCCAGCAGAAGGTCGCCAAGCAGCCAAAAGAATAGACAACGTCCTACATCAATAACGCTAGTTAGAATAAGCGAAACGAAAAGCAACTACTCATGTTGCTTTTTCATTAACAAAACTAGTTATAAATAGCAACTGCAGTACCAGCATAGATATTATTGTAAATCCATTGCGCGCTGGGATATGACATCCTTAAGCAGCCATGCGACAAGCTGTGGCCCAATTCGCTTTCGGAAGCAAGAATAGTATGGAAGAAATAACCGCCCCAGATCTGCGTACAATAGCGAGCGCGAGAATCAGTGCTCAAAACAGGACGTTTAAAGCCAGTTGTTCTGTACGACCCAGTAATTGTTGGCGAACCAGGCGCGCCAGTCACACAGCTCCAATAATATTGGAGAGACCAGCTGCCAGCGCCACCTCTAAATACACCAACCTTATGAGTTGAACGATCAACGGCAATCAGCCATTGCGTACCACTACTGTAACCAATAATCCTGTCGCGCATCGCCTTGCGGTCTGGCGGCATCCCAAGAAAGCCGTCTGCGTCAGAAAAACTTCTCGCCGTTGCCCCAGGAGCGGGCGCACCCTTTGCAACAACCTTTATCTGATACGCTTCCACGTTCATATTCAAGCCAGTTGTACCGGAAGGTGCGCCGTTCTTAGCCCAACCCATCCAGCCATAACCAGACACATGAGTGCGATAGTATACGTCGAAATAATTCGATAAATTGCCAGTAAGCTCGATCCTCATTGCTTGGATGGCATTGCCGCTACTTGTGCTTCTGGTTCCGTTACCGCACCACGAAGTCCAACCAGCATTTGCAAAATGACAGAGGTATGAAATTCCACCCGTTATTGCACTATCGCCCGTTACGGATAAGCCCATACCAACCAATGCCCTAGATTGACCAGTGGTACCGGCAACGTTCCCCTCAGTAGTGCTCCCCCAGCCCCAGCCAGAAGACTGACTCTCGCAATCGATGGAAGGGAAAAGCGATGAATCAAGGAGAGGCGTTGCGCCCACCGAAGGAGCATCCGCACTTCCTTTGGGGGCAATCGCTACCTCAACCGCCTCGATTGGGATTGAGCAGCCTACCGAACCAGCTGCCGACTCGCCATTTTTCGTCCAATCGAGCCACCCAATATTAGAGACGTGCGCTCGGTAAAATATGTCATATTTTTGAGCTATCTCCCCGTCAAGCTTAAATTCAACTGCCTGGATACTTTTTGCCTTGCCTGACGTCCCGGCAAAAGAGCTGTTTGCCTGCCAATCCTGCCAACCGATGTCTTGAACGTGAGCACGGTATTCGATAGAGCCACCAACGCTCTCCGCTGAGTCAGAAATGCCCAATCTAAACCCTTCGAGATGCTTTGATTGCCCCGTTGTGCCCAAAACAATATCAACACATAGGTTATCTGCTACGCCGGAAACAGTTCCAATCTGAGAGATATGCGATGAGTACTCAAGGATAGAGGTTTTTACAGAATCGACCGAAGGGTCATATTCGGGCGGCGTCTGCCCCTTAGGCAGAATTACTAGCTCTATGGCCTCCATACGCTTAGATAGCCCAACAGTGCCAGCATTTTCACCATCTTTTGCCCATCCAAGCCAACCGTAACCCTGGACGTGGGCACGGTACCAAATGCTATAAACCGAGCTATCACCTAAAGCGATATGAAGTGCCTCAATCCGCTTCGACTGGCCCGTAGTGCCGGCAAAGGAACCGTTAGAGCGGTCTTCCTGCCAACCTATATCCTGGATATGTGCCCCGTAGGAGATCCCCAACTGCGAAAGATCACCGCCAAGCTGAAGGGTAAGCCCCTCCAAACGCTTCCCCTCGCCAGTAGTGCCTAGAGTGATCGGCTCATCGACGGAATCTGAAAAATCGGTTTGGGTTCCAAAATCCTGAACATGGGCGGAATAAGAAAGGGTCTTTTTCTTCATTGCGCCAACGGAGGAATCATAACTGTCTGGAACCTGGCCCTTTGGAAGCACAATAATCTCTATCGACTCCAGACGCTTCGACAACCCTTCCGTACCCGCGCTATCGCCATCCTTAGCCCAACCTAGCCAACCGTAATCCTGGGCATGCACTCGATACCACACTGAAAGCGAATCTCCGGCACTGCCGGTAAGCTTAATCTGAATGGCTTCCAATCGCTTTGACTGCCCTGAGGTCCCAGCCAGTTCACCGTTCTGAACCCAATCTTGCCAGCCTATGTCCTGAACGTGAGTTTTGTAGCTAACCCCACCATTTATCGAACCGCCAGTTTTTATCTTTATGCCTTCGAGTCTCTTTGATTGGCCACTTGTCCCTGAAGCAGTTCCGTCGGTTTTCCAATCTTGCCAGCCATAATCCTGCACATGAGAGGTATACGCGATCTTATAGGTTGAAGGATCTGGCTCGACTAAGGTGTTGGTTTTATTTTCGGAGATGTACCTCAAGCAGTCAGCTTTTTCGCTCTTGTACCGATTCTGCCAACCGGTCCAATAAATGGATTGCTTGGGATAGCGTTTCGCAACGTTATTGACAACATAGTCACAGAGAGTAGTTACAAAAGCTTCGTCCGGCATAGAGTCATTGATGCCGGAATTCTTGAAGAACCAATTTGCACCATAATAATTACCATTGTTGATATACGAGGCACCGCCTCCTGCGCCAAACAAGTTGACCATGCCCCAGCAAAGGCCCTTAATGCAATCGGGCCGGTTGTCCAGGTTGATTCCAAATGCTTTAAGGCAACCACGAGCACCTAACGACCCGTTGTAGGAATCAATGTATGCCCAGCCATTCTGAAGGTTGGAAAACTCGGTGGGGTTCGCCTTGTATGCAGCATGCCACGCGGTATTGAGGTCGTTGCCCAATTGGGTGAATGCGCCGTTGGAGCGGGTTGCGCCCGTCACATCCCACCCGTAGCGATCGCCAATGACCTTTAAAGCACTATAAGTTGAAGGGTTGTAGTTATACGCAGCCTTCAGGAAACTACCCAGACCATACCTGTTGTCGAACTGGAAATAGCCCATGGCATGATAGCCATCGCCCGAGCTAAGGCCCTGGTCATAATTGCAGCTGCTCTCGTATTTGCAGAAGTAGAGCATCTCAGAGCTGAAGGTCATCGGCTGAAGGTTAGAGCCGTTAGCGTATGCTTCGATTTCGTTGGTATCGGGCGGATAAACATCCGTGACATCGGAAGGGTCATCAAGGCCGTCGGCCCAAATTGCCAGCTTGCCATCACTGTAATCAGGGGCAGACAACTCCTGCTCATTGGCGAATTCATCATCGACGCCAAACTCAGCATCTTCCCCGCCAGAGACAGAGCCACTGGAATCCATTCCGCCCTCGGAATCGTTTGGATCCGGCTTTGAAGCAACCCCGCCATCCGCGAATTCGGACTCATTGGAAGTCGATGCATCGGAGCTAGACTCGGTTGGATTCGAGCTCGAATCCAAAGGGTCCGCAAATGCCGAATAAGGGAGAAGCCCCATAACTAGAGTGAAGGAGAAAAATATACTTAGCAGCTTTTTTCCGACAGCCATACGAATTGCCTTTCGTTAAACATACGTCCTAAACATCATACAGAAGATTCGCAAAACGTCGGGCCCAGAGCGTCAAACGAAACAGTATTTAAGTGAGGAGGCCGCAACTATGAGAAGAGCTACGGGCCAATTACTCTCCCCCTGTATCGCGAATGTCTAGTTCGGACCATAAGTGGCATCTCCCGATTTGTCGCTTGCAGGCCATTTCCAATGTAAAATGAAAAAAAATATTCAGAAATGAACTTGAGGTCGTATGTCACTCATCAGCAAATTCAAAAGTCTTCTTCCCGTCTCTTCCCGCTCTTTCCACGCGGCGGAAAAACATTTTGTAACACAGAATAATCTAGTAAAAGACGAGCTATTCGATATTAAATCGAAGCAAGATGAGCTCTTTCGCCGCATCGAGCAGACAGACAACGGCATCAACATGAATCTGAACTATAAGGTGGGCGAGGTGCTCTCCCCTACCCTTAAATCTATTTCCGACGACCTCGATGCCCATGACTCTCACATGAAAATGTTCGCCTGGGACGCGTATAAAAACGAAGGCGAAAGCATCGACGACGCCAAGAAACGCTTTTTTCGATCCCTTCCTCAAGCGACAGGGGGAATGCGCCTACTTCAGCTCGGATGCGCAAAGTTACTCTCGGAATTCGACGCTCTTTGCCAGGAAAACAGCATTCCTTATTGGCTGAACTTCGGCACGCTCCTTGGCGCCGTTCGCCATGGAGGTTTCATCCCTTGGGACGATGATGTTGACCTTGGCATATTGAGAAGCGATCTTACTAAGCTGACCGAACTGCTTGAGCACGATGACCGATACCGCATCACCGTGGTATACGACAAGTTCGTCTACTGCCGTCAAGTTCGGTTCTGGTATTCGGACGTTGCCATCCCCTGTTTTCTGGACCTGTTTATTTACGACTGGGCAGAGTCCAACAACAGGGATAAAGAAGAAGAGCATCGCAGGCTACGCCGCAAAATGATTACAGGAATCGAGGCAGACCCCTCCCTTCAATTCTGGTGCGATGAGCCTTACTATGCACAAGAAAACGATCAAGCCGGCGCGATCCAACTGCAGTTCGATCGGCACATCGAGCAAGCACATAGTGGAGGGCTGATCAGCACCTCCAAATCGCCCTATATCAGATGGTCTATCGACAATTTAGATGATGGGAAGCAGCGTTGGTGGACATACCGTTATTCTGATGTATTCCCCGTTAATAAAATGAAATTCGAAGGAATCAAATGCTCCGTCCCTAATAACCCTGACAGCTTTCTGACAAGCAGATACGGTGACTATATGGAGCTTCCTAAAGACATTCATTCTCATTTCCAGCACGTCAACCACGATAAGCTCGACTCTCCCGAAACAAAAGAAGTCTTCGATAGACTGATCGGCCAAGAAGAGAGATGATGTTTACTTCTCGTTGGCCCCGAGCCTTTCTTTGACTTCTGTGGTGGATATACCTTGAGTACGGTCAAGGTACACAACATCGCATAAGTCCTTTAAATCCTCAAACCGGGCATCCCCCGCCCAATCACTACCCATGCAAACCGTATCGACATGGTATTCGGCAACATCGAAGCGCTTCTGAGCCCAGTCATTTTCAGGAATGACCAAGTCAACGTAGCGAATCGCCTCAAGCATCTCTTTACGCGTCTCGTAGGGATAAAAGCTTTTCTTACCTTTGACAGCATTAAATTCATCAGTAGACAGGGCAACAATAAGATAATCACCCAGTTGCGAAGCGCGCTGCAGTAAACGGATGTGGCCGTAGTGCAAGAGGTCAAAAGTGCCATATGTCAAAACGCGCTTAAGCCCAGGTTTACACTGACCCAATTCACCAACCGGTTCTATCGTCACCATGGCTTCACGTGTATTTTGGTTGCTCATCTCGCCCATTCCCTCTGCTTTATTCCACTAGTCAGACGATCTTGACAAGCAGTTCCTTGTCAAGATCGTTGAATCTGGACCTATCGCCTACGAAACGCAATTGCTTTTTGTTGCCACCGACGTAAGTGATGCCATGAGCAACGCTATCGAGGTCCTGCGGATCTTCCAACATAACAAGAGATCCATTCTTCGCCGCAAAAGGGCCAACCACAAGCGCGTCTTCTGGATGCCAAATGGAAACAACGAGAAACGAGTCGGCATCAACGCTTCTCTCGATCCAGTTATTAATCAGCTCATTCGCATCGTACTGGTCCTTGCCAACAAAACGATGAACGGCCACAGAACTGCCGACGATTGGAGCAATGCCCTCATCGGGGAACGATTTGAAACCGCCGATGATAAGCGCCTCTTCTTTCTGCGACGCAACCTCGCACGCCTTCGACGAAACCGGCTCTTCACCGAGTTTAACCAGAACGGGACATTTTTTTGAATACAGATAAGGGGAGAGCGAAGCCAAATCACCCAAACAGCCATCGTAGGTCAGGGCAATACCTGCACCCCAAAAAGCATTCGCTTCGCCGTATTCGTAGATCGCCCAAGACAATTCACGGACATCTTTGCCTTCAATCGCATTAATTGCAGCCAATGGCAAGGCTGCCTTTACCTCCTTGCGAACAACATCCATATCAACGGTTCCACCGTCCAGGACATATACGGTCTGAGGGTTGAGCCTGGTCAGCTCCTGCGCCGTAATATCAGGCACACTTTCGTTCTGCGTAAGGAGGATCGGCGCATCCAATGCCCCCGCAAGGCCATTCGCAATCAGCGGCACCATTTCGTGCTCGCCCGAAGCCAGGATTACCGCCTTTGCCCCATCGGGGTAGCACCGGCTCGAAAGCTTTGCCGCAATGCCATAGCGCGTATCGGCCTCGATCGATTCGATGCCGGTCATGTCGGGTTTTCTGGGATCCTGCAAGGTTTCAAACACAATCTGTTCCGATTCCTTGCTGCCCACATGACCACCCAGCACACGATAGGTCTGGCACACTTCCTTTGCTGTGCCTACCATGCGCAAATGACCCTTTTCGATCCATACCGCCTTGTTACACAAGCGCTCGATCTGGTCGTTGTTGTGCGAAACGATGAGCACCGTCACTCCGTGCTCTTTGATGAGCTTCGTGATGCGGTCTTCGCACTTCTTCTGGAACATGAAGTCGCCCACGGAAAGCACTTCGTCCACGATCAAAATCTCGGGCACGATAACCGTAGCAATCGCAAAAGCAATGCGCGCCACCATACCGGAAGAATAGTTCTTCATGGGCATGTCCAGGAACTTTTCTACCTCAGCAAATTCAACGATGTCGTCGAAGTTTTCCTCAATGAACTGCTTCGAATAACCCAACAACGCACCGTTCAAGTAGATGTTTTCGCGCGCAGTAAGCTCCATGTCGAAGCCCGCGCCAAGCTCAATGAGCGGGGCGATATTGCCACTGACCGTACATGATCCTTTGCTGGGCTCCAGTACGCCGGCGATGATCTTCAGTATGGTGGATTTGCCAGAGCCGTTCGTCCCCAGAATGCCGAACACGTCGCCCTGCTTCACTTCGAAGGAAACGTCGTCGAGTGCGCGGAATTCCTTGAAGCGCAATTCGCGCTTAGCGGCGGCGATTACGTATTCTTTGATGCTGTTCAACTGTTCGCTTGCCATGTTGAAGATCATGGACACATGGTCCACCTTGATCATGGTTTTCTTCGATGAATCGTCCGCAAGCTCGGATTCGATTTCCAGAACGCTGGTGTTCACGTTTTCGGGCATGGTTGTTCCTTAAACGTAGAGAATGAACTTCTTTTCGGTCTTCTTGAAAATAAGCAGACCGATAGCAAATGCAGCCACCGCCATGCCCAGGCACAGCAGGTTTTCCTGCAAGCCGGGCACCGTGCCGCTCAGGATAAGGTCACGGAAGTAAGTTACGTAGTGATACATAGGGTTGTACTGCATAAGCGGCGCCGCCCAATCAGGCAAGATTTCCACGGGATAGAACAGCGGCGTGGCATACGTCCATGCAGTGATAACGACGCCCCACAGGTGGCATACGTCGCGGAAGAACACCGAAAGGGCGGAAAGCGCCATGCCCACGCCCGCGCTGAACAACACCACATACAGAAGCAGCAGCGGCAGGGCAAGCAGACTAACGTGCGGCATAACCTGAAAGAAGATCATTACCGCAGCTACAGCAATGAGCGAAATGCAGAAGTTCACCAGTTGGAACAGCACTTTTTCCAACGGGAAGATAAGCTTTTCAATGCGGATCTTCTTGATAAGCGAAGAAGATTCGATGATTGAATTCATGGCGCCCGAAGTGGAATCGGCCATGAGGGCGAACATGACGTTGCCCAAGATTACGTACAGCGGGTAGTTTTCGATGCTGAACTTGAAAAACGTGCTGAACACAACGGAAAGCACGATCATCATGAGCAAAGGGTTCAGAACCGACCACAGAACGCCCAGGGCGCTGCGGCGGTACTTCAGCTTGAAGTCCCTGGATACAAGGGACGTTATGGTGAACCAATTCCTTCTGGCATTAGCGCTTGAGAGCATATTTGGCATTAATGCAGTTCCTTATCGTTTAGTGGCTGCGCACGTTTTTTGCTGTTAGCTGGCGACTGGCGGCATAGAGCCACCGCCTCGGCCTGCAGCCTTACCAGCAGATTCAAAACTCGCACGGCAACCAAGAATAATCACGATTTTTCATTGTAAAGGGTATTGGCGTGCGCTTGCCAGCCTGCACGGTTTTTGCGGAAAATAGGAATAGGGCTCAGTCCTGCGTCACTGACCCTATCCTGCCACCCTAAAGCAGCAGCTCGGCAATAAAAGATAATATATAATTTTGAACACATCGAGCGCATCGCGAAAACGCAGGACACCAGCGAGGTACCATGCCAGCAACGAAGACTCCGCTAAGATTCCCCGGCGGGAAAACAAAACTTTACAAGTATGTCACAAAATCGATGTGGGAGCAATCGCCAAAATGCACCACCTATATAGAGCCTTTCGCAGGTGGCGCAGGCATCGCAATGAAGCTTCTTCTGGGAAAAGAAGTCGAGCATATCATAATCAATGATATCGACAGGTCCATTTACTCAATATGGAAGCTAATCCTCTCCGATAATGACGAATTAGCTTCCTTTATACAGAGCGTTCCATTGACAATTGACGAATGGAGAAAGCAAAAGGAAATCGTGACCCATCAAACTGATTACGATGACTGCGAACTCGGACTCGCCTCCTTCTTCATGAACCGAACCAATGTGTCTGGAATCATTTCGGGGGGACCTATCGGCGGTACTCGCCAGAACAGCAAATACAAAATCGATGCCCGCTTCAACAGGGACGGACTACTTAGAAAGATTAACGAGATAAAAAAAGAAAAGTCTCGAGTTCGGTTGTACAACATGGATGCAGCGAAACTCATAGAGACAGTTATCAAAAAAATAGATGCTTCATCATCATTTGTTTACTTTGATCCACCATATGTAAACAAAGGTCCTCTTCTTTATGAAAATTCCTACAAAAAAGAAGACCATGAAAACCTTGCCACGCAAATACAAAAGCTCAACAGGCCATGGCTAGTCACATATGACGACTGCGAGTTCATTAGGAACCTGTACAGGAACCAAACAATTGAGCAGATAGAAATTTCTTACAGCGCAGGAAAGACAAGAAAAGGCTCAGAGGTGGCAATTAAACGTCACAAGGAATAGTAACCGACATGAAGAAAATCCATTTCAATACCTATAAAAAGCTCAAGAATATCGACATATCGCTATCTCTGGGAATCAACGCGATCGCAGGAGGAAACGGAACCTGCAAGACTTCCATACTGCATGTGCTCGGAAACTCATATCAACAGGTTAAAAGCACAGATTCTAGGCTGGAAAATTCCGACTGCCTTAAGGTGATTAACGCAATAAACTATTCCGTCAACCCAAAAATCGAGTCCCTGACAAGAGGAGATAAGGCGAAAAATGACCCTGCGCCGGGAGAAAAAGGGGCTTTCTACACAGCAACTTATAATGATGGGACGAGCCTCTCGTTTCGGAAGCACGATTCCAGGGCTGGGCTAAAAGCAAAATCTAGGTATTCAATCAAGCCCACATACAAAAGCGGAGCAAAAGAGTCTCTGCCTGCTGCACCTGTTATTTACCTTGGGCTCTCACGACTAGTTCCCTTTGGGGAATTTCTCGATGACGACAAGATCAGCAACCAGAAAGTTTCCCTTCCTCAAAAGCATCTGAGCGCAATTGCAGACAATTTCAGGAAAATGACGAACATAGAAACAGTCTCGCTCAAACCGCAAAATATGGGCTCCATTAAGAAAAGAGCGGACTTCACCACCTCCACCGAAGGGGTAGACTCAAATACCATTTCGGCAGGCCAGGATAACTTGCTTATCATTTTAACAGCCCTCGAATCGCTTGCTTACTATCATGAATCGCTTAAAAGCGACGAGGTCTCCGAGTCTCTCCTTCTCATTGACGAAATAGAAGCAACACTACATCCTGCATTCCAAATTGAACTCGCACGCATTTTCGAAGAATATTTCGACAAGTATGGCATACAGGTCGTATTCACAACGCATAGCTTAACCCTGTTGGAATATTTGATAAAAAGCTGACAATCCGTCATCTATCTAATGGACAATATAGTCGATGTACTACAGATGGAATCACCTGACATGCTCAAAATTAACATGCATCTTAAGCAAATTTCTCATAAAGATATATACATTGACAAAATTGTCCCCATCTTTTCCGAAGACGAAGAAGCAAGATTTGTCTTTAGGATCCTCGCCGATCAACTCGCAAGAAACAGCACAGGGATGAGGCAAGCCCTGAGCATTTTTCACCTAGTTAAGTGCAGCATGGGATCAGACAACCTTCGACTCCTATTCGGAGACGATGCTATGCGCCAATCTACGATATCCGCAATTTGCCTATTGGACGGAGACCAAACAGAAGACCCGAGCAAAAATATCGTGGCGCTACCCGGTAAAAATAGCCCCGAAAAATTCATCTTTGACTACGGGATCGATCTAGTTAACCGCGATGATTCTTTCTGGAGGGAAGACACTGTCATCAACTCTGGTTACTCAAAGCCTTATTTTCTCTCTAAAATCAAGGAACCATATTCTAGCCTCTTAAAGGAAGCTGAAAACAAAGCAGCCGAGGGGCTGGAGAAGGATGGCTACGTCAGAAAACAATTAAAGAGCCTTTTCAACGACAATAAAGAACTTATGAAGTTGATACTTATCCGATGGGCGAACGATGATGAAAACCGAGCTGAACTGACACATTTTTACCATAGTTTGCACAGTATGTTTCTCAAAGTCTCGAAATGGCATGGGATCCCAAACGAGCTTTGGCCAAAAACAGAACAAATCTCATGGACATAGAAGCGGCAAGCCAATAGAGGAGAACGACCAAGGTGTTCATAGAAATACTTCTTCAAGCAATTGTTGCAGCGGCTGGAACATCGGCCCTCATCGTCTACCTGCTCCAAAAGAGAAGTGTCAGAAGAAATGCCGCCTTTCTTATTGTCGAACAAATAGACAATTTGAAGCACGATATCGCCAACATATCAACATATGTGTCCAAAAACAAAGCCCTCGATGGGGTGGCGTTCTACGAGTCAATCCCCTTATTCGGGAAAGACCAATGGCAAAACAATAAACATCTTTTCATTTCCTCACTTGACCGAGAAAGCATCCGGTCTATTGACAAGTTTTATTCACTGGCCCATATCATTAACAAACAGCAGGATCTTATAACCAACCTACAAAACAACCACTTTTTTCTTGTCCAAAAATCATTTGCCGATGTCGAATCCAGTATCGTTCTCGGGCTTGCCCTAAGCATGCCAGCCGATTCAAGGGCTGGTCTTGGCTCTCATGCACCATTGGCACAACAGCTCTTTTCAGAACGAAAAGCTATGGTGGAAAGCATAATCGGGAACGGGCAGCTCACGAGCTATACCCCAGTCCAAGCAGTAGAAACGCTCGATAAAGCGCTTAGAGAAATATCTCTGCTTGAGGTTCAAGGTTGTCTGGGTTACCGCAAGCTTAACAAAATAGCCAAACGCAAATAAAAACAGGACATCTACTCAATGCAAATTTATCGCACCGCCTTCCTGCAAACCGTCGTTCTGCCGCCGTTCTCCTTAACAAGCCGACCGTCTTCCACCATCTTCGCCAAATGGCGTCGCACGGTTCTCTCTCCTACCGAAGTCACCCCGGCGGACACTTCAGATGCAGAGACCTTGCCGTACTTCCTCAGCAAATCGTCAACTACAGCCTCGATTTCTTCGGAGCTCTTGCCTCCCTTATGCACTGGAGTTTTCTCGGAAGACGCATCGGCCACCGAAAAAGGCACGGGAACAAACGCCTCGAAAAAATCGCCATCTTCCATCTCGGGAACCCGCCCTGAATAAAGCTGGGAACACTTGTATAGATTCCGAACACCGCTGCCAAGCTCTTCGGACCGGCCCATCTGGGTGAAGAAGTTGGCAATTATCGGGTTCTTAGGAGTTGGATCCAAATTGCTGGGGGTTACCGAACCCGCATACAGGGCGCGGCTTGCGTTGTGGGTATGAATGCCATCTGCATCAATAACGATTCTTGCAATATGGGGGCTCGTATATTCACGGTGAATTAGGCTATTAACCACAAGCTCGCGAACGATAACGTCTCGAACACTTATGCGATTGCCCTCTTCATCGAGCGCAAATGCATCGGGCATCCACTTTTTGCAAAAAGAAAAAATATCCCCATATGCCTCCACCAAATTGCTCTTGCAAACAAACCGATCATCGTATCGGTCGGCATCGGCACGGCAAAGAACAACATCCGTGCGGTACACCGGAGCAACATCCAGGATGGTTTCTTGCTTTCCAATGAGCATAATAGCCGCAAGGTTGAATCCGCATTCGCCTGTTGCGGGGTCCCGGGACCAGAGCCTTGAAGCTCTAAGCAGCTCTTCGTCATCAAGGGAAAGCCAAGGATGATTTTCACGCGCAGACCGTATTTCGCGCCTTACTCCGCTCAAGGCTCCCAAGTCAAGATCTTCTTTCGTCACCCAGGGATAAACGGTTTTTTCGGTATAGAAATTTTGCTTTCGGATAATCATAGCCGCACGTTGCGCATCAGCTTTCACCTTTACGTCAACATCAGCAGCCCTGTCGTACACGGCGCCTTTAAAGGAATAGAGCGATGGACCCATGGGGCCCATACCCTGATAACGATTTTTCCGTTACCGGCATCAAGTCTTTCGAACTCAAGCGCCGGTGGAACATTAAGCAGCCTAGGATATAAATGCGATCTGTATCGTTCCTTCAAACGAGCATGCCAGAGAGCCTAATCCCTTAGAGCGCAACGCAACAACAAAGGGAAGACGGCAGACACTGCAAACTCAGCCGCGCGCTTCAAGCTTGATTTTGCCTCGACAAACAATTTTTCTGGCAAGCCTGCACCTAGCAGCGGATAAAAGCCACACGCCCCGCAACAAGGAAATGACCCGCAAAAGAGAAAGGCGCTGAAAGGCTATTATTGGACTACAAAGCGCGACAAAAGTACATATTCAATAAAAAAGGATGAAAATGACCCTTTACGAATGTTCAAGTTTAATAGTTTCAGCATTGGCGTTAGCTCTTTCCCTGCTTATCCCCTTTTGCCAATTCATCCATAGAAAGTCCCAGAAGGCAAAATTGGAAATTATCCCTTTCGATGGGTACCCATTAACGCTCTACTTCGACAAAGCCAGGTCGACTCTCGATTTCAAATTTTCCTTATCATGCTCAAAGCAAGACTGCGTTATTCGCTCAATGAAAGCACGCATCTGGAGTTATCCGGGACCGACAACTGCTTTTGACTGGGATACGCTAAATCCAATCAATCTAAGCTGGGCAAATGCAGGGATGCAGCAAATCAAAATGGCTACCGCAGAGCTAGTTCATCCTCTTTTGCTTAAAAGAGATTCTCTGACCCCTCTCAACGTCCACTTCGCAAGGGAAGACGATTCCTGGAGCAAGCTGTTCGAGGGGCATGATGAAAAGCCTCCCTGCATTCCAGAGCCTCTTCTCTCCGAGCAAATCGCAAACGAGCTTTTGTGGAACGAAGGAGATTTCATTTTAACGATTGCGGTATTTTATGACACAGACAAAGAAATCTCGGCCACCTTCAGATTCTCAGTCAACGCAAGCCATGCAGAGAAGCTGCGAAACAACAGCTTCATGATTGCATCGAACGACACGGCAGCCAAATTCCCAAACCCTTATTTCGCAATGCTCAAAATCAACAACCAATAAATGGTCGAACGGCCTGATCTGGGAGCATACTCGAAAAAGATTATGGCCGCATCCACAACCCAAGCAAGCACCGCTTCATCCAGCGCCATCAAAAAGTTCGCACTAGTCAAAACAACCATAAGCAAATTAAAGAGACCATAAACGAAATAAGCCATACAAAAAATATTGCAACAATATCCCAAACAAATGAGCGAGCCTTCTTTTCTTTATAAAGATAAACGAGCAAAAACGGAATCATCGCGCCCACCAGTGTCCCCATAGAGCCAACAAGAGAAGCCGATGCTGGATTTAAGGCCTGAGCTACCCAAGCCCCTGAAATCAAAAGAAGGTTAACGACAGCAGCCAAAAACGGACGCTTTGACATTTCAACAAAAATAGAACCGCTATAACAATTGGGAGCGTTCACGCCATTCAAAAGCCCTTCCATCCGAGAACATTGAAAAGAATAAACCCTTATCCAAAAGAACCATCTGACACCTGAATCTGATTCATACCTCAGCTTTGTTTTATTCACATCTCTTACAAGTAGCTTGTCGATTTTCTTTATATACCGCTTTAAAGGTTCGGCAACGGACAAAACATAGACCGCAAATTCATGGTCAGGCAGTCCAAGCTCCTTGTATAACCCCATAAGCCGAAACTGAAATTGATGAAGCTTGACCAGGGCAGCGCGAGACCGAATCCCTAGCGATCCCTGACAATCTTCAAGAACCGAATAAAGCTCATCACTTAGCTCCCTTAACCCAACGCTTCCGCACAAAAGAGCAATCGTTGGATTCTTCAAAGACAAACCAAGGCTATCCATCTCGATTGGCTTCAAAGTACTTATATCCTCTATCTCAACCGACTTTTCCAAAGACCGCTTAATCATCCGCATCGCCTTTATGCGTTCTCGCGACAACTCGGCAGCGATTCTCCTTTTTTCTGTAAAAGCAATTTCTATCAATTTCGAAACGCTTAAAAATAGAGCCGTTACCAAAGAAGTAACTACCGAAATAACCCACGGTTCACTCAATAACTCGTTCATTTTTCCCTTCCAAAATCAGCCAATTGCCACAATTTGCAAAATCTTGTCTTTGTAATCTCTGTCGGATAGAAAAGAGCATTTACGCACTGTCCATCTTCCTCAAATCCAATGAATAAAACCTCCGACTGCCCTTGTGCACCTCTCGTAAAAAGCCCAGCTCTTTGATGCGCTTGCGCTTCTTGGACATGGTGGGCTCGGACATCTTGTCCACTGCACACAGCTCCTCAGTGACCATACCGTTTTCTGAGAACAATGCGGCCTGGGCCAGGATAAATGCTACGCGCCACAGGCCCGCATCCCCTTCCTCCGCTGCGATTGCGCGATTTACCGCATCAACAGCGTCTGCTAAGTCGCTCCGCTTTTCTTGCAGCAAGTCCAACATGCTTCTCCATGGCATCTACGACTAACTCAGAAAACGAGATAACAAATGGCGTTAAATCACCCCTGTTCAGCGATGCGCACACAGCGAAAAACTCTTGTAATACTTTTTGATTCTTTCCTTTACCGAATACGACAAGAGATACCCGACAATCGGGCTGAAGCTATGCGAGAGTACATAATGCTGATAAACCAGTTAGTACACCCATTTCCGTCATAGAATGGATGGATGCGAGCAAGCACGAACGAGACACCGAACGCACACCAAAACCGGAAGTTAAACGTGGTTCAATATGGACAAAGCCCGATCCATAAGCTCGATAATCCCTGCTTCAGGCTCAACACCATGGCAGATGGGCCTTTGCGCAGCATCGATAACGCTCACAGGGCTCGTGCGAAAAAATTGCCCATCGGAAACATGATTTGGGTCGCCGGCCACCACTTCATCAAGTACCAGCTCGTATCGCCGCAATAGACCAAAAAATTGCCTGATTTTTGTCTATTGGCTCGAAATCGGCTGATTGACCAAAATTCTTTGGTCAATTATGGTCTATTTCAATGATATGAAAGCGTCAAGGACGACACCTTCTGGCGGCAATCAGCCCGCTAAGCGACACCCATTCGATAATGTCACGACAGTTTGGCGACATTGTCGCATGGATGCCGTCACTGCCATGGCTGCCGCTACGAACAATCCAACAGCCCCACTGATTCCACTTTCGCCCTGACATCCTCAGCAACATCGCGCGCCCATGATTGCTTAAGGCCCGCCTTCATCCCTACGGCCAGCAAATCGGCAAGCTCTATCCCCTTGCCTTTGCCGTTCACTGTAGTAGCGCGTTCTCCATATGTACCAGGGTTTTGAGTCAGATCATACGCCGGCGATAGGGACCACTTCCCCGCTGTCTCGTTATACAAAAATGAGAAGTTCTTCGCATGGTCATCCCTGTTTCCAATGAAAACGTTAAAGCACATCAGCCGATAAAGCTGATCAATATCGCACGCCGAGTCAGTCAACAAAGATGTCAGCCGCATAAGCAGTTCGTATTCCAGATTTGGAACCCTATGAGACGATTCCAGCAACGCGCCAGCTGAAGCCATATGAACTTTCCGGGAGGGGTCTGTGCCAACACGATCAAACCGCTTAACCCCAAAGTATCCCGAACACCGTTTTGAGGGGAACAAGCGAGTTTCAGGAACGTCCAGGCCGCACCGCTTAGCAAGCTGGGCAATACAATATTCCTGCTCGCCAATGTTCTCTGTATCAAATGAAGAAGGGAATTTAACTATCCACTCTTCGCCGTCAACCTCCGTAAGCACTTTGGGTCGCGCACCGCCAGACGAACCACCCAGAGCAAGCAGTTCGTCAAAATCGTCCGACTCATTTGTCGCAAGAAGACGAGCACACTCTTCCGCAATCACGTCGAAATCCAACCCACCGAACGAAGCAGCAATTGCGGTCTCTGGCTCATATTCCAACGCGCCCATGCCGCTTGCTCCAACGAATGATAAACGGGCAAGAAAACCAACCTCACGCGGGTTCAGCCCGTGTTTAGCCAGCGCTCTGTCAACCAAGAGCTTCCCCCACCCATCGGGCAAGCTATCGTCGAAAATGCCAAAAACACCGTCGAACGGGCGCCACCGCGCAATAAAAACCCGCTTCTCCAAGGGCAGGCTGAACGGACTTATGCTGAATCCGCCGGCAAGCCACCCATCAACATATTCGAACGCCATCAGACCCTCGGGAGTCGACGCAATGGTGCCAACTGTTTCTCCATGGAAGGAAACACGAACTCTGTCAATTTCAGGAACTTGCACAAGCTACCTCTTCCGCTTGCTTTCCGCGATCACATCTTCGATGGAAGCGTACTGCTTCTGCGCGAATAAACCAGTGAAATCCTCTTCGCAATGAAGAGCGAAAGCAATGTTTACCAACGATGCAAGTGAGATTTGGTGTAGACGCTCGAATCTTTTAATTGAGCCCAGGCTTACACCTGATTTTTCGGCAAGCTGCGCCTGCGTAAGCCCCTGCTCTTTGCGACGAGCCACTACACGATAAGCAATGTCTGCCAGGACTTCGCCTGGAAGCTGATGTTCAAGAATGTTTATCATGATTAATATATTAGCTAATTTTCGGTTAATATCGCAATTTAATTAATATATTAGCCGCAATTACCAGCCACAAGCCACAGCGACATCCTCCAATGCGACACTAATGCGACAATGTCGCATTAGTGTCGCATTGGAGAGCAGGGCGTCTGCATCCCACTTCACGGAAATTGCCTGGGTACATAGGGGCAAAGGCCACGTTCCGACTTTCTGGACATCTTTGCCTTTGTCCAGAAAATGTCCAGATTATGTCCGGATTAATGTCCAGAAAAGAAAAACCAGTAATCCCCGTTGTGTATGAAATAATTCCCCTTGAATCCTCAAATCAGATGCAACACTTCTGAGCAATGGACCTCGTACGGCGTCCGGTAGCCTAGGCGTTTGCGCGGCCTGCGGTTGAGCTTATCGTACGCCTCCTGCACGCGCTTCTCGCTCATGCGCGCCAGCGACTCGCCCTTCGGGAAGTACTCCCGCAGGAGGCCGTTGGCGTTCTCGTTCGTGCCGCGCTGCCAAGGGTGGTGGGGCAGCGCGAAGTAGAACTCGACTCCGATCTCGTCCGTGACCCGGGCATGGTCGGCGAACTCCTTGCCGCGGTCGAGCGTGACGGATCCGAGCGGCTGGCCTTCGAGGGCCCTCGGCATCTTGTCTCGGATGCACTTGGCGGTCTTGCGGCGGCGCTTGCCGCCGACAAGGAAGCCGTTTTTGCGGTCGACGAGCGTCAGCAGGCAGGCGCGCCGGCTTTGCCGGCAACCGTGTCGCCCTCCCAATGCCCGGGCTCGCCGCGCTCATCGGCGGCCGCCGACCGCTCCGAAATCTCGTGCGATACCTTGATCTTGCCGCGTCGCTCCGACGGGCAGCGGCGGCGCTTGCCTCGATGGCGCAGCCTCCTTTTCGCCTTGCGCCCGCCGATGCAGCCGTCGAAGAGACCGCCGCTTATGCCGCGGTAGATGGTCGTGTCGCTGACGGGGCTTCTGCCCAATTCGAGCGCGAGCCTGCCCTCTATCTGCTCGGGAGACCACTGCTCTTCCAGGAACTTGTCCCTGACCAGCGAGAACATGCGCTCGTCGTCGAGCACGCGCCGCCTGCGGCACGCCTTCCTCCGCTCGGCGTAGCGCCGCTGCGCGGTCGAGGCGCGGTCTAGGCGCTCGCACGAGTTGCGCTTGATCTCGCGCGACACCGTCGACTTGCTGCGCCCGATGGCGCGGGCCATCTCGCAGACACCCCTCCCGTCGCGCCGCATCAGCATGATGTCCTCGCGCTCATGTAGTGTAAGGTGGACTTGGTGGCCCATGGCTCCCTCTTCCGTATGATGGTCTAGGCAAACACCATTCTACCGAGGGCCGTGGGCCGCTGCTCGTCGTAGCTTGTTGCGTTTAGAGCGAAGATTCAAGGGTGAAAACGGGCGATTGACCAAAATTCTTTCGTCTATTTTGGTCAATTAAGGGCGCTACCGTGCGCGACAAGCGACAGCACCGCGACGCAATATCGCCCCTAAACGACACCCATGCGACACTGTCGCGACAGTTCGGCGACAGTGTCGCATGGGTGTCGCACTGGGAATATAGGGACAAGTCCCGTTTTCCCAGCTTTGCACGAGCAATCTAGCAACCTCACAAATTCGCTTTTGAACGAATGCTCTCAGGAGCTCGCACAAGCTACACCCTTATATATTTCTGGTCTTTGTTCCTCGGCTTCTCTGGCAAGGTCATCGCTAACACACCCGCTCCAACAAGCGGATTGATATATCTTCTCGCAGCGTAGTATTCCTCTACGTTGAGCATTTCCGCTATCTCGCGACGCGACTTCGGCTCAGAGCAGTAGTTCAACACCTGTTGCTCTTTCGCGGTTCCCGTATAAACATCGCCCTTTGCGCTGCGAAGCCCCTCGTCTGGAACTATGTCAGCTGCGCGCATACGCAGCACAACACGGAATTCCGAACCGGTATCGATAAATTCGGGTTCGGGCTTCCCATCCCGTTTCATAGCTCGACGGACTGTCGGGATTCCCGAATAACGGTTTTCCGTCAACCCAAGCACTTCCATAGCCGTAGCCAACACGGGATTCCTGGTATCGGGCCGCACTTTTCCCAGCTTGTCAACCGTCAGCCTGCCGTACAGTCCACCCGGGCTCGAAACTTCAAGACGATCGGAATACAACTCAACCTGAATGGGCATCCCCTCGGTATGGATGCTGTAGTCACGATGAACCAGGGCATTTAGAACAACCTCGCGAACAGCATCAATGGGAAGGTCAAACTTGTCAAACCTTTTTCCCGTCTGCTTGTCTATCTTCGTCGAAAGAGACAGGTTACGCCTTAAAAAGGCCAAGGATTCGTCCAGCATCTCGGGAATGGTCCCCTCGATGCGCTTGTTGTCCTCGAACCTATTCCCTTCGGAATCCAATGCGCCTTTCTCTTCCCCAAAAAATTTTACTGCCGTAATGCACAATTGGGGAGCAGATGCCTGCGGATAATACCCGAATAACCACTCAGCCGCCAACGTCACTTTGCCATCCTTGAGAATGCTCATTAGAGGGTATATCTGCTCGTCACGCAATGTGGCCAGATGAGGTTTATTCGCCTTTAGCCTCAGCAGGTAATTGGCCAAATCTGATGGATCCAACGTGTCGAAGCCGCATCCATCAATTGTCCGGATGTCATCTTGGTATTTTCTTCGGAAAGCCTCAAAGCTATATATCTCATACCCTGTCATTGGCTCGTCCATGTCGCCAACCCTTTTGTACGAACCCCTTAGGCGCCCTTTTCCCTCATAGAAGCAAGGACGCTCAGAAACGTCCATTCCTGGAATTTCGGCGGAAACGACCACGCAGCCATCAACATCAGCCATCGTGAACAGAGCCTGAACCTTAGGCTTCATTTGCAGACATTGTTCAGAAACATGCTTCTGGAGATCCTGCGCATCGTATACGCCAACTACGTCAAAATCTTTCGACTCATCAACGCCAAATAGAATCACCCCGCCCTCATCCTGGTTAGAAAAAGAAGAAAGCGTATCGTATAGTCTTTTCGGACACCCCTTGCTTGCGGCCTTCACCTCAACTGTTTGCTGCTCCGCTTTCAGCCGCTGGGCCTCGCGGACCAAGTCAACAAGCTCTTCCTTTAGCATGAAGACCTCCAATAAGCCGAACTATTCCCTAGGATTGATGCGATTTCTTTTATTTTGTACTAAATGGCACTTTACGCAATTAGTTTGTACAAAGTAATTAGTAATTTGTACAAACTAGTAAATAATTCGTACTAATAGTTTGATATTTTGCACAAATTGAGTGCTAATTCGTGATCTTGATTGCCAATTAAAGGGCAGTTTGTACAAAATGCCACCAAGAATTACAAATTAGCGTTTCTAGAACTGTCAATTTGCAACCACGCAAGAACAGAAATAGGGCTGGAAGAGACTTCCAGCCCTAGACCAATAAACTGCCCCTATTTCCCCGCAGCTTTCAGTGCGGCTTTGGGGCCTGCCACCAGCAGATAGTACAAGCCCTTGCGCAGCGGCGTGGGGTTGTTCGGGAAGAACTGCTCGAAGCGCTTTGGGTGCTCCATCAGGTAACGCAAGTTCGCGTTCTGATAGTCGCTGAACAGCGAGCGATCATACGCGCCGCCCCTGAACCCGGCACGCAAATCCTCATGCATCTTAACCACAAATTCACGACGCTGCTCCGGCGCCAAGCGCGCAAAGTTCCACATATAGCTGTCGTAGCGCAGCCTGAACAGGACTTTTCTCAAATCTTCGCAATCAGGGTCGTTCTTGATGAAGCGCTCGGCCATGTCGAATTCCTTGCACACGCACATCACCTTTTGCGCGTCGTTCACAGAAGACGCCTCGTTGTCTTGGCGGTAATGCAGAATGGCCTCTTCAGACATAACAACCTTCTGCGCGGTTACCCACACCTTGAACTGGAAGCCCAGGTCCTGGAAACTTGCGCCCGCCGTTTCAAGGAAACGCACGCCCTTTTCAACCAGCATTTCGCGACGATACAGCGCCGACCAAATGGAAGGAATGCAATAGAACACCTCGCGAACATCGCGTGGATTGAAGGGGGCATCCGTCATAGGGGGTTTGCACACACTTATAAGCTGGTTGCGTTCCTTGGGCGTGCTCCAGTAGAACCAATAGTTGGCCTTAGCAACATCGACAGGAGCGTCGGCACTTGCGTCCTTCACCAAGCCGTACAGCAACTCCAGAGCATTCGGCTCGAAGAAATCGTCGGGCTCCAAAATGCCAATGTACTCGCCACGTGCGGTGTCGATGCCCAAATTCATTGACGCGCCGTAACCGGAATTATCCTTATCAATCAGGCGAAAACGCTGGTCTTTTTCCATATAACGCTTGATGATGTCCAGAGAACCATCGGTACTACCGTCGTTGATACACAGCGCTTCGAAGTCGGTAAACGTCTGGGCAATCAGCGAATCAAGCGCCTGCTCCAAGTACTGCTCGGAATTGCAGATAGGCACCAGCACCGAAATAGCAGGTGCGGGCCCTTCGGGTGCAGGGCTGATCTTCGCGCTCGCGCGCGCCGCATTCGCACGCGCCTGCTGCTGAGAAATCTGGTTCTTGCCCTTTTTCTCGGTCTTCGCAGCAGCGTTTCCGCCGCCAGCGCTCTTCGCGTTATTCTTCTTAGCCATTCCCTGCCCCTCTCAAATCAATTAGGTAAAAGTATACCGTTCATACAAGAAGCAACCACAGGGCATATTTCAGCTGCCGCGAATCACGTCAAGCAGTCCGCGGGCCCGCGCGTCCCCGACAGCCGCGAATTACGTCGGACGTCCTTGGCTGCCGCGCCCTCACGAGCCGCAATCGCGCCGAGCATCCACGGGCGTCATACGTCCAGGGTCGGCACAAATCGCGGTGGGCGCTCCACGTCTCCACCAACCCAAGCGTTCAACGACGCGCACGGACATTCGCCGCCCCGCCCATCGCACCACGAACTTCACAGCAAAGCTTCAACACTTAATTAATTCCTCGCAACCGAGATGCTTTCCTCAGGCACTTCGCATAGAATCGGACTAATGCAGAACGCGTTCATAAAACGGCGCCAGCAGAGCGCAACATTATTCGCTTCAACGCGTTATTGAAGCCCGCCGCCAACAAGGAGGTTCTTATGAAACTTGGATTCATCGGATGCGGAAATATGGCCAAAGCCATGATCAAGGGAATTGTCGCTAGCGGTGCTGTTGCGCCCGGTGAAATCTACGGTTCCAATGCAACGCCGGAACACGCCGCCGCTGTAGCCGAAGAATTCGGCATTAACGCTGGCACTAACAACATCACCGTCGCTGAAAACGCCGACATCCTGTTCCTTTCCGTAAAGCCCTACCAGTACGAGGCCGTTATTGCCGAAATCCGTGAAGCAATGCGCCCTGAACAGACCGTCGTCACTATCGCCCCCGGCAAGACCATCGCTTGGCTGGAAGAACAGTTCGGCGCGCCCGTCCGCATCGTACGCACTGCACCGAACACACCCGCACACGTGCTGGCAGGCGTTACCGCCTACTGCCCCAACAGCTTGGCAACCGCTGAAGACGTCGCCGCCGTCGAATGCCTGCTTGCCAGCTTCGGCACCACCGTTGAACTGGAAGAATCGCAGCTCGATGCCGCGAGCGCCATCGGCGGCAGCTCACCCGCCTACGTATATATGTTCATCGAGGCTTTGGCAGACGCAGGTGTGGCCGAAGGCCTGAAGCGCCCGCAGGCTTACCAGCTTGCCGCGCAGGGCGTACTGGGTGCTGCAAAACTCGTGCTGGAATCCGGCAAGCACCCTGGCCAGCTGAAGGACGAAGTGTGCTCGCCTTCCGGATCCACCATCCGCGGCCTTGAGGTTCTGGAAAAAGGCGCATTCCGTGGCACCGTCATCGATGCACTGCGTACCACCATCGAAAAGGCACGCGCTCTGTAACGCAAACGGGCGCGGTTGGGTGCCTGCGGTGCCGATGCGCTGCGGCAAGCAGCGATTGGCGGAATCCAGAGCAAAACAATTCGACATCACGGGCATTAGGGGCAGAGCAGCGGAACTGTTTCTGATTGACGACATCGATTAAGCCCGAAGGGAATATGCATGGTCCCTCTGCGCTGATTCTCCAGAAGGACCATGCCGACGCACAAATCGAACGTCTCTGACCAAAAAAATAGCCGCACTTGCTTACGCAATCGCTGCGAATCATCCCCCCGCAAACGAGCCCTCGCTACATGCGTCAGGGCGCACACCGCACCTACGCCCGCCCGCACAGCACCGAACAAAGACGAAGCCCCGCGCCAGCGACGACATTTACCCGCCAGAATTCAACGTAAACGTACCTAAAATCCCATATAATTCATTACATTTTTAACAATGTACCCAGGGGATACATTACAATGGACTTATCTATACCAGTTCAAAGGACAAGCAGAAAGGCAAAGGGGATCACATGGCAAAAGCGTCAGCAAAGAATAAAACGCTTTCCACTGCGGTAGCACTTGCGATGGCTGCTTCGCTGAGCGTTCCTTTCACGGCATATGCCGATGAAGATGCGAACGCTTCGCAAGAGGCAACCCAGCAAGAGGAAACGACAGCGGCAAACGACGAATCCGCAACCAACAACGAAGAAACTGCAACAGTTAAGGCAACCGGCGAAACTGAGGCAGACGCGAAAGGCGCAATTGCGCTGCATTCCAACGAATCCGCGCAGGCAGTGGCCGAGGTTGACGGCGTGAAGTACGCAAGCATCGCAGCGGCAATCGCAGCCATCGATGCTGAGGGCACCGTTACCCTCCTGGGTGATGTAGCAGAGGACGTCACCATCCCTGAAGGCAAGACCATCACGCTCGACCTAAACGGCAAGAAGCTCACCAACAAGGCAAGTCACACCATCACCAACAATGGAACGCTCACGGTAACGGACTCCATTGGCGGCGGCGTGGTTGACAACATCACCCATGCAAAGGCTGCTCTCTCCAACGCAGTAGGCGCAACGGCCACGCTTGAGGGTGGCACGTTCATGCGCAGCAAGGAAGCCGGCAAGGACGGCAACAACAGTGGCGGCAACAGCTACTACACCATTGAAAACTATGGCTCCATGAGCTTCGGTTCTGGTGCATCGGTGGAAAACGCTGGTCACTTCTCCAGCATGATCCGCAACGGCGGCAAGAACACCGCTGAAAGTCCCGCTGAAATGACCATCAATGGCGGCACGTTCAGCGGCGGTATCAACACCATCAAGAATGACGATTACGGCAACCTCACCATCAACGATGGCGACTTCGACAACACGTCCCAGTACGTAATCATGAACTGGAGCAAGGCCACCATCAATAACGGCACGTTCAAGACCTCCAGCAAAGCCACCTCTGCTGTTCTGTTCAATTCTTCGTACGGCAATGACCCCGCTGACATCGGAAGCCTGGAAGTAAACGGCGGCACGTTCACCACCAATTCCGCTGCCCAGCCCGTGCTGACGAACTACTACGACGCCAACAACACGGCAACGTCCACGGTGATAAACAACGGCATCTTCAACGGGGATTTGGTAAACGAGTCCGAGCATAAGGGCCCGCTTTCTGTTTCCGGTGGTACGTTCACGGATCCGGCAGTCGCAAAGCACCTCAAGAGCGGCAAGGCAGTTTTGTTCAACGACGGCAAATATGCTGTCGGTAACAAGGACGCCGTGAAGGGCGATGCAACCTATTCCGTAACCAATACCGACGGAACGGTTGTTTACTTCACCGATGCTCAGGCTGCAAACGACTATGCTAAGGAATCGGGCGCTCAGGCTCCTGTGGTTTTGAAGGTTACCGTTAACTTCGATTCCAACCAGGGCACAGCAGTCGACTCTCAGCTTGTTGCCGTTGGTGACAAAGTGGCAAAGCCGGCAGATCCTACCAAGAAAGGCTATACCTTCTCGGGATGGTTCACCGACAAGGACTGCACCAAGGCTTACCACTTCGATGCTGCTGTAGACAACACACAACCCGAGTTCACCCTGTATGCCGGCTGGAAGGCAGCGGCTCCTTCTACCGTTCAGCCCGGTGCTGGCGACAACGGCAATAACTCCTCTGCCAATGCGAACGTAAACGTCAACACCGTTAACGACAATGGCGACAATGCCGCAAGCGAAGCAAAGGCGACTACCGTGAAGACGGGTGACAACCTTGCCCTTATTGGTGGCGCAATTGCCCTGATTGCCGTTGCGGCTGCTGCCGTTGCAGGATTTGCACTGCGTCGCAGGAAGATGAACTAGTTTTTTGCTCACTACGTTGTACTGACTGTAAGGCAATACGGCGATAGCGTGTGCGGTAAAGGGTCGGGCCTGAGGAAATCTCGGACCCGACCCTTTTGTTTTGCTTTGGGACAATGGGGACGGGCACTGTTTTCTCGCGCATCCTTTCGCATTGGCCTTTTGGGCCCTGGAGAAATCCAGGGCTCTGCTTTTGTGCGTGTTGCCAAACAAAAAAAGGGCGGTCGCTTTTGCGAACGCCCTTAGTAAAGCTGGAAATTTGGTATCAGTCCCTATATTCCCACTTACGCCATGAATTTGTAGACGGCTTGGGTGTAGGCCACGGGGTCGTCGATGGGCAGGCCCTCGGTGATCAGCGCCTGATCGTACAGAATCGTGGCGTACAGGTGCACCTTTTCGGTATCGCCATCCTCGAACGCCTTCTGCACTGCCTTGAATACGGGATGCTCGGCGTTCAGTTCGAGCACTCGGTCGCTCTTTACGTGCTCGCCGTCGGGACCCTGCGCCAAGATCTTCTCCATTTCCAGCGTGATGGGACCTTCTGCGGTTACGCATGAAGGGGTATCGGTCAGGCGGGCGGAAACGGCAACGCGCTTAACCTTGCCATCGAGTGCCTTCTGCATTTCGGCGAACAGGCCCTCGTTTTCCTTCGTAATTGCTTCGGCCGCGCTCTTCTCGTCCTCGGTTTCAAGGCCCAGGTCACCGCCAGCGACATTCTTGAACTGCTTTTCGTTGTATTCGCTCATCGACATGAAGCAGAACTCGTCAACATCCTGTGGGCACAGCAGCACATCGAAGCCCTTGCCCAGCACCGTGTTCACAATGGGGCGCTTCGCCAAACGGTCGATGGCTTCGCCCGTTGCAAAGAAGATCGACTTCTGGTCCTCCGGCATGGCCTCCACGTACTCGGCCAGCGTCACCATCTTCTGCTGCTTGGCGGAGTAGAACAGCAGCAGGTCAGCCAGCACATCCTTCTTCATGCCGTAGCTGGTGTAGATGCCGTACTCCAGGTTGCGGCCAAAGCCCTTGAAGAACTTTTCGTAACCGTCGCGGTCGTTCTTCAGAAACTTCTCCAGTTCGCTCTTGATCTTCTTTTCGAGTTTGCTGGCAATAGCGCGCAGTTGGCTGTTCTGCTGAAGCGTTTCGCGCGAGATGTTCAGCGAAAGGTCCTGCGAGTCCACCACGCCCTTCACGAAGCTGAAGTAGTCGGGCAGCAGATCGCCGCACTTTTCCATGATCAGCACATTCGAGCTGTACAGTGCCAGGCCCTTTTCGTAGTCCTTGTTGTAGAAGTCGTACGGCGGGCGCTTGGGGATGAACAGCAGCGCATCGTAGGTCAGCGCACCTTCCGCGTGCACGGAAACGGTGCGGGCCGGATCCTCGAAATCGTGAAAGTCGGTCTTGTAGAAGGTGTCGTATTCCTCGTCGGTTACCTCGGATTTGCGGCGCTTCCAGATGGGGATCATCGAGTTGATGGTCTTAACCTCGCGCACCGTTTCGAACTCGGGCTTGTAGTCGTCGCCGGCATCTTCGGGCTTGGGCAGGGGCTTGCGCTCCTCCATTTCCATGTGGATGGGGTAGCGCACGTAGTTGCTGTACTGCTTGATAAGGGCCTGGAGCTCATACTGGTCTAGGAATACGTCGTACTCTTCTTCGTCGGCGTTGTCCTTCAGGTGCAGGGTGATGCTGGTGCCGTGGTCGGCGCCCAGTGCGGCGGCCTCCTCAGCGGTGGCGGGCTCGATGGTGTAGCCCTCAATGCCGTCGGATTTCCAGGTGAACGCCTCGGCCTCACCGTATGCGCGGGAGGTTACGGTAACTTCCTTGGCAACCATGAACGAAGAATAGAAGCCCACGCCGAACTGGCCGATGATGTCCACATCTTCGCCCTGCTTTTCGGCGTTTTCAGTCTTGAACTCAAGGCTGCCAGAATGGGCGATGGTACCCAGGTTGGTTTCGAGCTCGTCGCGCGTCATGCCGATGCCGGTATCGGAAACGGTGATGGTGCGTGCATCCTTGTCGAAGGCAACATCGATGGAAAGGTCGTCCTTCGAAACGGCGATAGAGGTATCGGTAAGGCTCTTGAAGTAGAGCTTGTCCACCGCGTCGGATGCGTTGGAAATAAGCTCGCGCAGGAAGATTTCCTTGTTCGTGTAGATGGAGTTGATCATCAGATCTAGGAGCTTTTTGCTCTCAGTTTGGAACTGCTTCATTCAGATCCTTCCTTCTTTGGGCGAATGGCACGCGCCACACGGCACAGACGCGGCAACACCCTATTTATATTGTGGGCAAACGCAAATTAGCACTCCTGGAAGAGGAGTGCTAATAAGAATTCTAGTATGGGAACTGCACCTGTCAAGGAAGGCGAAGGCCGCCCGCCCGTTTGTAACGCGGCTGTTGCCTTTCGGGCGGTTTGCGGCGAACGGGCGCGGGCGATGGCAGTGCGCAGCGCGTCAATCACCGTGCCGCGGAACACGCCCTTTTCCAGAACCACAACTCCGCGAATGGTGGAACCGAAAGGCGAGCACACCTCGTTCTTCAACTGGCCAGGATGCTTGCCCGATTCCAGCACCAGCCTCGCAGAACCCAAAACCGCCTGCGCGGCAATCTGCTGGGCCTGCGGGCGCTTCAGCCCTTCGGCCACGCCGGCATCGCGGCCTTCGCCTATTACCAGCGAAAATAGCAGCAGCCCTAAGCGTTTTAGGCGCTATTCCTTCTCTTCGCCTTCTGCCGTCTCGGGCTCCTCCTCGAAGCGGACATCAATCTTGTCGATACGCAGGCCGTCCATCACACGAGCCATCATCGTGATCTTCGTGCCCTCGTGATGCAGCTCGTACGAATCGCCCTCGGCAGGGATCTTGTCCAACAGGTCGAGCATCAAGCCACCCGCGGTCTCGTAGTCGAACACGGGCACGGGCTCAAATCCAATGAACTCAACGAACTGGTCAACCGGCAACGAGCCGTCAACCAAGTAATGATGCTCGCCTACCTTCAGAATTTCATCCTGATCATCGTGGAGATACTCGTCTTCCATGCGGCCGATAATCTGCTCGACCACATCGGTCATGGTAACGATGCCGGACGTGCCGCCATGCTCGTCAACCACCACGGCGATTTTCGTGTGCTTAGCCTGCAGCACCTGCAAAAGTTTCGCGATGGAAATGCTCTCCGGCACCGCCTGGATAGAGCGAATCTTCAGGTCCTTCATCGTGGAGCCCTCGGGCAGCAGGTAAGCATCCTTGATGTGCACGAAGCCCACAATGTTGTCCTTATCCTCGCGGAACACGGGGTAGCGCGTGAATTTGTTCTTCCCCATGAAGTCGAGATTCGTTTCAAGATCATCGTCGTAGTCGATAGCCAGCACCTCGGTGCGGGGCGTCATAATAGCCTTCGCGTCCTTGTCGTCCAAGTCAAAAATGTTGTCCAGATACTGGTACTGATCTTGCTCGATAGATCCGCTCTCGGCGCTTTCTTCAAGCAGCAGCTTAATTTCCTCCTCGGAATAAGCCTCGGTTTCATTCTTGGCATCGTGGCCGGTCAAGCGCATAACGCCATTGGTGGTAGCGTTAAACAGCCACATGATGGGATAAGTAATGCGATAAAACGCATGAAGCGGACCCGCTGTGTGCAGCGCGTAGGTTTCCGTCTTCAGAATAGCCATGCTCTTAGGGATGAGCTCGCCGGCCACCACATGCAGCGTGGTCATGATGAAGTAGCCAATACCCACCGAAATAACGGTGACAGCTGTGTCGGGCAAGCCAAAGAACACGAAGATCGGGTGAAGCAGCGCGGCAAACGCGGGCTCGCCCAGCCAGCCCAACGCCAGCGAAGCCAGCGTAATACCAAGCTGGCAAGCCGAAAGGTACTCGTTAACGTTGTCGGCCATCTCGAACGCACGCTTGGCGCCCTTCTTGCCTTCTTCCACCAAAATCTCAATCTGCGATTTACGCACGCGCACCAAGGAAAACTCGGCGATAACAAAAAAAGCGTTCATCAACAGGAACAGAACCACCAGTATCAAACTTAACCAAATAGGCATCTAGGTACAAAACTCCTTGCATAAGCGGGTGAGAAGCGGCATCGCCATCTCTCACTGCGGGGGACGAGAAACGGATCGGCCATTTCTCATTGCGGGAACAGAATCGGAAAAGAGGTTCAAACTGCTTTTCCGCTAAAAGGGAATCGGTGCGCTTTGCACCCTTTCCGAGAAAACCGAAATTACACGGCCATCTCCCCCTTTGGGAAGGGCATAAGGCGCGTTACGTCCGCCAGCAGGGAAAGGCACTTGCGCACGCTTGGGCACAAGCCATGTGCAAGGAAAGGCTGCGACGCCGTTTGCCCTGCGGCACCCGAAGGCGCTGCTTGCGCTGCAGCATCTGAATACAGAAACGCAGCCTTTTCTTCACACGAAGACAAAGACCGCGCGGGACAAATAAGGGAGTTATTGCATTGTTCGGTGCGTTTTCGGGTCGAGCAACATCGACCGCCGCCGTCGGAGTCGTTCACGACAGCTTCATCTCCTATTCTGATGGCCGCCGCCATCGTTGGTCCCACAACCCGTTTTGCGTAAACAGGCACGATATCTTTCAGAATAGTACCGCGGAACAACGGCAATTCAACGAAACACCATCACAGCGCCATGTTTTCGGCGGCAAACGACACAATCCCGCCGCTTCGATCGTAATGTGGACGGGGGTGATGAAGCCGCGGGCGAGAAGAAGCTGCACGCAGGCGGCGAGGCGGGCAGATGCAGCGACGCGGTGAGGTAGCCCACCGCCGATGCCGTCGCTTCGCCCGCAACACAGACGCGGCAACGGAGCCGTGGGTGTCACCCTCATGCGAAGCGCCAACCAATTCAACAACGCGCGCCGCCTCGGAACGAACGCACAAGGCAAAGACGGCGCGTGGAAGCCGAGAGACAAACCCAACGACGCGAAGCGAATGCGCTTACCTCGCGTAGGGCGGCACAGAATGCACGCACCTCACACGGGAGGGCAACGAGCACGTCTCACGCGAGAGCAGGCGCAGCAACAGGAGCATCGTGCGCGTGAGCGGGGACAGCTCAAAGCTGCATGAGATGACGAAAGCACCGCGCCGCCTCGCACAAAGCGGGGCGTGCGCGAGCCGCATGCGCTGCGCCGGCACCCCTCGCCCCGCCCGCAACACCCAAACGAAACACCCAGGGATGGCAAGATTCGCACGTCGTGCATGATTCGAGGGGTCTGTGCAGCGAAAAGATCCCCTTCGTGGCAAGATCTTCGCGCGGTGTATTCCCGAAAGGCGATTTGCAGGGCATTTCGGATACATAGCGCGCGAATCTTGCCAAAGTCAGCTCATTTTGGATGCATGGCGGCGATATGTTGCCAGGAAGGGGCGCTTTTCCCGTCCGAGGCACCTTTTGGGATACATGAAGCGCAAAACTTGCCACGGATTGCCGCCCGGGAACGCACCAGGGCGAAATATTGCCATCGCCAGGCACCCGAGAACGCACCGTGGCGTCACGGAGTCGGGAGACGCCACGCGAACAAAACATCGGCCAATTCAACACCGCATGCTGACACGTCCAAGAAACCATGAAAATATTTTGGTACCTTCCGCCAAGAAACGGCGCTGAAAACGTGCTCGCGTAGTATGGCGAACATGAGCGAAAAAAATACTTACATCAACGACACGGACGGGCGCGATAACGGCAACGAACCGTCCGGACATGGCAGCGCGGCATCATCGGAACACGACGGCAACGAACCGTCCCAACGTGGCGACGCCGACTTATTGAAGCATGGCAACGCCGAACTGTCCGATCACGACAGCGCAGCCTCGCCGGAGCGCGACAACACCGCTTCGTCAGAGCATGGCGATACCGCCTTGCCGGAACGCGACAACGTCACTTCGCTGAAACACGGCGACACCTCCTCATCGAAACGCGGCAATGCCCCCTCGCCTGAACATGGCAACGAGGCAGCAGCGCAGCGCGACGGTGTCGGCGACGTCTCATCGGAACGCGAGAACGCCGCCATCGCCGACAAAGAAGCAGCAAGCCGCTCCAATCACGCAGAAGAGGCACCGCTCGATGAGCGCAGCGCCGCTCACGCAGCGGAGACGGCATCCGACAAGCATCATGCCGCCCACGCGGCAAAGGCGGCATCCGCGTACCTCCAGAAAGCCGGAAATTTCCTCGGCCTGCACAAAAAAGCTTCCGCCATCGCTGCAGCCATTGCGCTGTGCGCCGTAGTGGGCATCGGCGCAGCCGTGGCTTCAAGCAGCCGGCCCGCCCCTAACGGCATCCTCCTAAGCAGCAGCTTTGTGAACTACGCAGCAAACGCCGTTGCGACTACCACGAATACCGCCGCAGACGAAGCGGCAGCGGGACTCGTCGCTCAACGTCTCACGCCCAACGCGCTCAACAGCGTCGATTCCTTCGCCACCGCCCCTGGCACGTTTTCCCTGATAGAAGGCGAAAATTCCACACCGCTTTCCGAAGAGCAGCAAGAATCCCTTGCAGCAGCCACCCAAAACATCAAAGGCGGCGGCTACACCGTTGGCTTCGCGCTGATCAACCTGAACACTGGCAAGGGCATCGCCTACAACCTCGACTCGCGCGTTTACGGCGCCAGCTCGTTCAAGGGTCCCTATGCCGCCTTCCTGTGCCAACACCTGGGCGACAACGATGCTTCCTACCCATCCGACAGCGAAGCGGCGGGCTCCGGCGTTTCATCGTCCATATATTCCCTGATGCAACCCATGATCCTCTACTCGGACAACAGCGCATTCAGCAGCCTGCGCAACACTTACGACAGCGCAGGATTCGCCGAATGGCTCAATTCGTGCGGCGTGGATTCCGAGATCATGCACGACACGCACTTCCCACGCTACTCCACGCGCGAATCCGCCCTGCTATGGCTGCGCACGTACCAGTACCTCAAAACCAATACTCCCACCGCGCAGAACCTAGCATCGCTCTACGAGCAGACGAACGTGTCGTTCATTCGCTCTGGCGTGAGCGGCGGTGGCGAAGTTGAAGCCGTGCTCAACAAGGCAGGCTGGTGCTCTGGCAGCGAACGTTTCACCGGTTTGTGCGATGCGGGGCTCATCAAGTGCACCGACGGCACCACTTACCTCATGAGCACCATGACCAATTCGCCCGACGGCGGCCTATACACCGTCCGTCTGGCGAACCTGGCATCCACCCTCTTTGAGTGCCGCGACGTGCTGGAATAGCGCCTAGCAAACAGGCAAGTGCAAAGCAGGGACTGCAGGGCAAAGGTCGCTAAGCGGTGTAATTTTCCTGCCTCTTTCGCCCACCGTAGAACGTAAAAGATACAATGAACAATGCTGCGCAAATGCGCGTTGAGCGCATTGGGGCGAAACTACGCCACGCAAGGAATGTCCTCGGCATGTCTGTGCGGCGGACAACGCAGGAAAATCGCTTTCGCACGATCCCTGCGCAACAGCCTCTCGCCTTTGCACATGCCGACGCCGCTCCTGCAAAGGCGGCGTCGCGAAAATGCGCGTCGATTGCACCGCGCCTCAAAGGAGGCCTCACACAACCGATCCGCACCAGCGTCGAACAGCACAGTGCCCCCTAAAGGGAACCGCACTGCCAGCGAATAACAAACCCCGAACGAAAGGATTGCCGTGGTGGAACTTGCTCGCGAACTTAACCGTCATGCCGCTTCGGCAACCCACGAGCAAACGCATCTTGCCGAACACCCAGGACAGCTGGTGTGGATTTTCATGGGCATGTCCGTCGTTGGCCTTATGGGTGAAACGCTGCAGCACCTTGTGGCGTTCGGCGAATTGGAAAGCCGTGCCGGCTTCATCTGGGGTCCGTTTTCGCCCATCTACGGGCTGGCGGCAGTTCTGCTAACCATGCTGCTCGAACCCCTGCAGGACAAAGGGGTTCCACTGCTTTTGACGGTAAGCGCCGTCGTGGGCGGCAGCCTTGAGTACTTCGCCAGCTGGGCCATGGAAACATTCTGGGGCGTGGTGGCATGGAGCTATCTGAACATCCCCCTCAATTTTGACGGGCGCACCGACGTTTTCCACTGCCTGATCTGGGGCACCATTGGCGTGCTGTGGGTAAAGGTTGGCCTGCAATTATGCCAACGCATCTTCAACCGTGTAAACACCGCCGGCGCCCCGTACCGTGCGGCAACGGCAGCGCTTTCCATCTTCATGGCGCTCGACATTGCCATGACCATCATCGTTTTGTTGCGCGCCGATGCCCGCACCGATGGCATTCCGCCGCAGAATCCCATCGAACAATTCTGCGATACCACCTACCCCACTGACATGCTGCAGAAGCGTTTCCATAACATGGGCGGCCTCGGCATATAGGCAGGAAAAGGGATCAGCAGCAGATTCCCGCTTTATTGCTCGGGCAATTGTCTGCTGCAAATGGCAAAGTGCCAAGTGCTCTATACATCCTGTTTGGCGGGAACCTAGCGCCTGCCCCATTTCCCTGCATTCGCAATAAGGCGCAAAAGCAGAGCCGCGCTCGCGATCTACACCGCAAGCGCGGCTCTGCTCGCTAGATGGGAATCTGGTACCTTTCCTTTTCTCCCGCCCTACTCATAGAAGTCGGCGGCATCCTCGAGCAGCTCGATGATGTTGATGCCTTGCGGGCACATGTCCTCGCAGGCGCCGCATTGAATGCAGGCGGAAGCGCGACCGTCGCGGGTTTGCCAGGCGTACTGACTCTTCGCAAATTCACGATTCTCGGTCATCTTTTCCAAGTTCAGCAAACCCAAGGCTTCGGGAATCTTCACGCCAACAGGGCAGTCTTCCACGCAATAGCGGCAGTTGGTACAAGGGATCAACCCCACGCTCTTCAGAGCATTAACCGCATCGCCCAGCGCCTTTTCTTCGAAGGCGGATAAGGGTTCGTTCGCCTTCCATTCGCGCACGTTTTCCTGAATCTGCTCCAACGTCGATACGCCCGAGAGCACACTGATAACATTGGGCAGGTTGTAGCAGAATCGATAAGCCCACGAAACCACGCTCTTGTCGGGGTCGGCTGCTTTAAGCACACTTGCACCGCGTTCCGGCAAGTCCGCCAAGCGACCTCCGCGGGCGGGCTCCATAATCACCACGGGCACACCATGTTTTTGCGCAACTTCCATGCATTTGCGCGATTCCACCACAGGGTCTTCCCAGTCAAGGTAATTCACCTGCAGCTGGACAAAATCCATATCGGGATGGTCGGTGAGCAACTTGTCCAGCGTTTCGGCGTTGTCATGCATCGAGAAACCCAGGTGCTTGATAATGCCTTCGGCCTTCTTCTGCGCGGCCCATTCCCACATTCCGTACTCATCGAATTTCGCAGTGCGCGCACCGCCCATGTTATGCAGCAGGTAGAAGTCGATGTAGTCGGTGCCCAGACGTTTGAGCGAAGTATCCAAACACGCTTTAGCATCTTCAGCGGTAGGCTGAGCCCAAGCCAAGCACTTGGTAGCGATGGTAAACGAATCGCGCGGATAGCGCTCCACCAGCGCCTTGCGCATGGCAACTTCCGATTCGCCTTCGTGGTAGACATAGGCGGTATCAAAATACGTGCCGCCAGCCTCTATGAACGCATCAACCATCTTCTTCAAGTGCTCGATGTCGATGCTCTTCTGATCCTTGGGGTCAGTAAGGGGCAAACGCATGCAGCCAAAACCCAACTTAGGGGTATCCAAAAGATTGCTCATAGGGGGCTCCTTGCCTGTTCTTCTACAAATTCTCTGCGCCCATTGTAGCGGAAAACCAACTTTAGTAACGTGGCGTTACTTATTTTAAGAGAAAGCAATAACACGACACGATACACGAGCAAGCGCCCAAACCCGCGGCACCGCCCGTGTTTCGCAACGCCGCGCTCGGGCCACATCACGACGCCACGCCCAAACAGTTCCCTAGCGCGGCAGTGGGGCAACATCACGATGCCGCACCTGGGCAACACCTTGGCGCGGTACCCGGACAGCACCCAAGCGCCGCGGCCAAGCAATACCCTGGCGCTGCATCGAGTCAACTCTGCCCCGCGCCAGATCCACCCCCGCTCCGCATCGGGCCCATAACGACCCAACACCGTATCAGGTTCAACCCCCGTTCCGCATCGAGCCCATAACATCCCAGCACTGCCTCGGGGGCCCTCCCAGGAACCCAGAAACAAAAAATCGGTCCGAATTGCAACTTTTTTGCGATTGGCAATTGTTGCGAGCTCCCCAATCGCGAATCGCGGCACAAAAACGCAGCAAAAATGGCATATTTCAAGCCTGAAGGAACCGAGAAGAGCCCCTAATCGCAAAAAAGTTGCAAAGATACCGAGTTTTTTGTTTTTTGCAATGGGTCCGATCGATGCAACAGGGCAAATCCCGCGAAAATGCGCGGAGCATCATGACCAGCAATCCAAAATCAGAAACAAGAAAGGCGCCCGCCATGCGGACGCCTCAAGAAAAACCAATTCGGCTGAAATCTACGCTTCCTTGGCACCATACTGCTCGTAATAAGCATCGAGTGCAGCCTTCAACGTATCGTCGATCACCACTTCTCCCTGAACTTCGTGGTTGTACAGGAGCTCGGTAACTTCAGCCATGCTTACGATGGAAGCTACAGGGAAGCCATACTTTTCCTGGACTTCCTTCTGCGCAGTCTTCACGCCGCCCTTGCCAACTTCCATACGGTTCAGGGAGACAATCAGACCCTTAACCTCAACATCAGCGGCACCCTTCAGAATGGGGTAGGTTTCATCGATGGACTTGCCCGACGTGGTAACGTCTTCAACCATGATCACGCGGTCGCCGTCATGAAGCTCGGCACCCAGCAGGTTGCCGGCATCGGCGCCGTGGTCCTTCACTTCCTTGCGGTTGCAGCAGTACTTAACTTCCTTGCCGTACAGCTCCTCCAAGGCAATGGCAGTAACAACAGCCAGCGGAATGCCCTTGTATGCGGGACCGAATACCACATCGAAATCCAGGCCAAAGTTGTCATGAATGGCGCGAGCGTAGTACTCGCCCAAGCGCTTCAGCTGACCACCCGTAACATAGGCGCCAGCATTCATGAAAAAGGGGGATTTGCGCCCGCTCTTAAGCGTGAATTCGCCGAACTTGAGCACATGGCTTTCCACCATGAACTCGATGAATTCTTTCTTATATGCCTCCATGAGCGCACTCCTTCTCTAGTGAAGCTACTGTTTTCATTCTACAAAAGCCTGGGTCAAAGCCCCTGCGGCTACTCGCGGTAAAAGCCGTTCATTGCCTTGTACACGTCGATCTCCCACTGGCGGCGGTGGCTCTTTGCGACCGTGTCCAGGATAAGTCCCGTCACGAAGGAGAGGGCGCCGCAGCCGGCGAGCGCCAGGCTGCCCAGCATCGTGGGGATGCGGGGCACCAGGCCGGTGGCCGCGTACTCGGCGACGACGGGGATGCCCGCCACCACGGCCAGCACCAGCAGGATCAGGGCCAGCCAGCCGAAGAACGCCAGCGGGCGGTAGTCCTTGAACAGGCTCGTGATGGCGCGCAGCACCTTCGCGCCGTCGCCGAAGGTGGACAGCTTCGAGTAGCTGCCCTCGGGGCGGTCGCGGTAGTCGATCGGCACGTCCTCGATGCGCCAGCGCTTGTCCACCGCGTGGATGGAGATCTCCGTCTCGATCTGGAAGCCCTCGGAGAGCACCGGCATGGTCTTCACGAACACGCGGTTGAACGCGCGGTAGCCCGTCATGACGTCGTCGAAGGCGAAGCCGTAGATCTTCTTGATCAGCCAGCGCACCAGGTCGTTGCCGAAGCCGTGGAACGCGCGGTCGTTCTCCTCGCCGTAGGAGCCGTTGGACAGGCGGTCGCCCACCGTCATGTCGGCGCGGTCGGCGCGCAGCGGCTCCAGGAGCGCCGGCGCTGCCTCGGCGGGGTAGGTGTCGTCGCCGTCGACCATCAGGTAGTAGTCGGCGTCGATGTCGCGGAACATGGAGCGGACGACGTTGCCCTTGCCCTGGCGCCCCTCGAACTTCACGATGGCGCCGTGCTCGCGGGCGATGCCGGCCGTGCCGTCCTTGGAGTTGTTGTCGTAGACGTAGATGTCGGCGTCGGGCAGGACGCGCTTGAAGTCGTCCACCACCTTGCCGATGGTCACGGCTTCGTTGTAGCAGGGTATGAGTACTGCGACCTTGTCTGCCATTGGGCTCCCTTTCAAACAAGCAAACAGCAAGCGCAAAAGCGCGAAATGTATCAATTGCCGACTATGCACACGGCGCATACCGTCCAATACCCCTCAGGGCAGCAGCAGAAGCGCATAGCTACAAGCCACATTAGTTTACTCGCTTTTTACGTTGAATGAAATGGCTTCGGCAAGCGCATAAAACTCTCCACGAGCAGGCGGGAATATAGGGACAGGTACCGTTTTCCAGCCAGCGCACAGGGCCGCGCCCTCAATGAACGAACCGTCTCCCGCTTCTTGGACATAAAGAAACGGGAGGCGGTTCAAAACTCGCAAACGGGGCCCTGCTTTTGTGCGCTATGGCGAAAGCGGGAATCCGATACCTGTCTCTATTTTCCCATTCGGTTAGTTATGCGTACGATGATCGCGGTAATTAGCTAAATACGTTGCGAATTCAGCCGAGGTGTCAGAGTTGCCAGAACGCCACATTTTATGGTCGATGATAGTGCTTTCGCTGTCGTAATATGCATCGATATAGGCAATAAGCCCGTCAATCGCTTCAAGCTGCGTTTCGGGATAAGCGCCCTGGCCGCTCACGTGCACTATTTCGATACCGATAGAATACGAATTCATGCCGTAGTCGGTAATGCTCTTCGAAGGAGCTTTAGTGGTTCCCCTTTTGTCGTCGCGCCCATCTTCCGGCACACCATATTCGCTGTTGTGGCCCGCATCGCCATAACCAGCATGATGGGCTATGGCATCCATCGGCACACATTGCACAATAGAGCCGTCTTTATTCACGATGAACTGCGAGGCCACTTTGTTGCCACTGCTCTCCCATGAATTAACGATAGAAGCCGCGCTGCTATCCACTTCGGTGTCGTGCAGCACGATGTACTTCTGATAGCTGGCTCCTTTTTTGCCGTGGTTGAAGTCGGGACGATAGTCTTCCGTTATATCCAGCTTCGCGCGCAACTCACTTGCCGTCGGCTTAGCTTCCTCCGCAGAAGAAACGCCCCCTTCGGCTCCTTCGCCACTTTGGGCACCGCCATCCGAAGAAACGCCCGCATCATTCACCTTGAGCGAAGAATGGTCGGGCTGTTGCTGCGGAGCTGCGCAACCCGCCAGCGTGCACGCCAAAGCGGCGGCAACAAGTATCCCAATCAGTCTCATGCGCTTTCCTTTCGACCGAACGGCGTGCCCAACACAGCGGCGCCAACGTTCTCGCTAGGCACAAATCACAGCGAGCCTGGCCAGCTACCCTTTCGGCAACCATACCAGGCTCGCAACATATCAATGCAAGAAGATGGAGATCAACCCTATTTCCTCAGGTCAACGCCAAGTTCAGCATTCACCAAATCAAATGCCGCGTCGATGGCCTTGTCCATATCGTAGTACTTGTATCCACCCAAACGGCCAGCGAATACCACGTTGCCTTCCTGTTTGGCGAGTTCAACGTACTGCTCATACAGGGCGCTGTTACGATCGTCGTTCAGAGGATAGTACGGCTCGTCGCCGCGCTCCCAGTTTGCGGGATACTCGCGCGTAATGATGGTGGTTGGCTGAGTGCCGTACTCGAAGTGCTTGTGCTCGATAATGCGCGTGAAGGGCACCTCGCGCTCAGTGTAGTTAACCACCGCGTTGCCCTGCCAATTCTCGCATTCAATACGCTCGGACTCGAAATGCAAAGAACGATACTCCAGCGCGCCAAGCTGATAATCGAAGTAAGCGTCGATGGTGCCGCAGTAAATAACGCGGTCGGCAATACCTTCGTTTTCAGCAACGAACTCACGATACTCGGTATTCAGCAAAATTTCCGTATCGCCGAACATGCGCTCAACCATAGCAGTGTAGCCGCCCATGGGGATGCCCTGCCAACGGTCGTTGAAGTAGTTGTTGTCATAAATGAAGCGAACGGGCAGGCGCTTGATGATGGAAGCGGGCAGCTCGGTGCAGCTCTTGCCCCACTGCTTTTCGGTGTAGCCCTTGATCAGCTTCTCGAATACATCCTTGCCGATAAGCGAAAGCGCCTGTTCCTCAAGATTAGAGGGCTCGCCTTCGCCAATCTGCTCGGCTGCTTCCTGCTTCTGGCGTTCAATGATTTCCTTCGCTTCAGCGGGAGTCTTGATTCCCCACATCTTCGAGAAGGTGTTCATATTGAACGGCAAGTTGTACAGCTCGTCCTTGTAGCTGGCAACAGGACAGTTCACATAGTTGTTGAACTCGGCGAACTGATTTACGTAATCCCAAACGGGACGAAGCGACGTATGGAAAATATGGGCACCGTACTTATGCACGTTGATGCCATCGATTTCTTCCGTGTAGATGTTGCCTGCAATGTGATCGCGGCGGTCGATGACCAAGCAGGTCTTGCCGATCTTGGCGGCTTCATGAGCAAAAACGGCGCTCGTGATGCCAGCGCCAACGATAAGGAAATCGTAATGGTTGCGCTGCATGCCATGCCTTTCTGTGTGTAACGTTTCAGCCAGCAAGCTGCCGGCCGCTCTAGTATGTTTAGAATGCACCGCACGGGCGCACTGCTTCTTATTTTAGACGATGCTGCTCTACTATCGAAACTCGGACCCAATAAAAAACGCCCACAAGGACGTTAACGAGCTTTGGGGTATGCACCAGTAGAGTCAGCGAGTAAGATTCTGGCGAGTGAGGGGAGATTGAAAAGCCCATAGGGCTGGCCTTTGCGCCGCCCTATGGGCTTTGAAATTTCCCTGTGCCGCCAGAATCCCGCGCAGCATCGTCGCGTCTCAGGAGCATGTTGCGCTGATCGTAGATCAGCGCAACCGACTAATCCTGCTTTACAACAAGAACGTCGCAGCGAAGGTTCCTGATCAGATAAGTGGAAACGCTGCCAACGAATACGTAGGTGATGTTCGAAAGACCGCGCTCACCACAGATAACCAGCTCGGGCTCAAACGGCTTGATCATCAGGTTGTGAATGGTTTCCTGAATACGACCAACCTTAACAACAACCTCTACGGAAGGAATGTCCGGATCTTCCTCGGCTGCCTTCAACGTATCGCCCAGGGAATCGACCAAGCGGTTGCGAACCGTTTCAGCAAGCTCTTTGTAGTCGGTGCCCGTCAAAGAATCAGGAACCGAATCTACTACATGGCCGAACATCAATTCTGCATGGTTGAGCTTCGCAATCTGAATTGCGCGCTCGGCTACTTCCTGCTGAGTGCTGCCGCCATCGAGTGCTGCAAATACGCGCCTGTACTGCTTCATAGCTCTCGCCCCTCTTTCTCCTTCGCCATACGGCAAAGGCCCCAGTATCGAAGCGCCCCTGCGCCTCGCTTATTATCTTTCTTTATTCTAGCAGGATACCCAAACAAAAACGCCACAATGCTGTAACACGTTCATTCCTTCTTCCCCAAAGAAACCCCAAATGATGAGGGGATTGTGAATGGTTGCCTCTGCGAAAGCCAAGCCTGTCACGAAGCTGTTCCGGCACTCCCTCCCGAACCTGCGTTGGCCACTCTCGGCTTAACTCCAGCTAAAGCACGGGCGTTCTGCATTGCCTCCAAATATGCTTGGGCATCGCCTGGATCGTCGTCGATAGACTCATCACCCAAATCAACCTCGCGGGGAACGCGACGATACAGGATGTCGTACATAACCGGCACCACATACAGTGTCATGAACGTGGCGTACAGCAAGCCACCCACAACCACAACCGCCATGCCGCGCTGCATCGACGATCCCACCGCATCGCTGAACACCATCGGCAACATAGCGAAGATGGTGGTAATTGCCGTCATCATGATGGGGCGCATGCGGGTACGTCCCGCAGCCACCAGGGCATCGTGCTTCGACAGGCCACCACGGCGCAGCTGGTTCACATAGTCAACAAACACGATGCCATTGTTCACAACCGTGCCCATAAGCACCGCGAAGCCTAGCAGTGAAAGCATGCTCAGTTGTTCGCCAGCTGCCACCAAACCGAACAAACCGCCGGTAAAGGCAAGGGGGACAGTCAAGATCACGATGAAGGGAGAAAGCAAGCTCTGGAACTGCGCCACCATAACAAGGTAAATCAGCACAAAGCCCAAAATCAGAAGCAGCATCATTTGAGAAAGCATTGTGTTGATGTTTTCCAGTTCGCCACTGGTTTGAATGGTGTAGCCCTCGGGCAGCTGATAATCCTTGAGCTTGGTCTGCAGATCACGCGCAAGCAAAGCATTGTTGTAACCATCTTCGACATCGGCCGTCACCGTAATAGCACGGGTTGAGTTCACGTGAATCATCGTGGGAGAGGCAACTCCCTGCTCAACCGTAGCGAACTCGCGAAGCTCGTGCGTGGTGGTATCGCCCGTCTGCTGATTGGTTATCTCAATCTCGGTATCAAGAAGATTGTCTGCCGTAACAGGGTTTGTCTTATCCACTACAGACACATTCATCTTGCTGCCATCGAGCGTCATGGAAGGCGTATCGGCACTTTCGGAAAGCTTTTTCGCCAAATCACTATACAACTGAGCAACCGTATAGCCGTCCTTGGTAAGCTTGTCGCGATCGACAACCAGGTGAAGCTCGGTCGCAGCATCTTCCATGCCGTTTTCGATTTCGGTATAGCCCTCCACCTGGCCAACGATCCCCATCACATCTTCGCTGATACGCACCAGCTCATCCTGATCGGGACCTTGGATCCTCAGCGAAAGCCCACTGCCGGTCATAGAGCTCATCGCCTCGGAAGAAGAAGCGTCGGTAATCACTTCGCAGTTCAGGCCAGAAGTACGCTGCTGCAGCTGATCCAAAATCGAAAGCACCTGGCCTTCGGTGGTCACTGAACTGTCGGTCTGTACGTAGAACGTGAACACCTGGTGGAACTTGTCGCTGCTGCTACTGCTGGAAATATCGCTCGCAACCATCGAGGTCGAAGACGTTCCGTCCATAGCGCCAACGAATTCCACTCCGTCGATGCCCATGGCTTCGTCCATAACCTTATCCGCCGTAGCGTACGCCGTCTCCTTGTCGGTATCTTCAGGCATGGTCACTGTCACCGTTGCCGTTTTCGAGGTCATGGTGGGGATCATAGTGATACCCATGTTCACCACGCCAATCACTGCAACAACCAAAAGCACTACCGACACCACAAGAGGCAACGCCTTATGACGCAAGAAGAATGCCAGCGAATGAGCATATTTCGTCTGCAGCGCCTCAAACCAGTTGTTGCGGCGAGGAATGTAGTTCTTGAACAGGAACGAAGAAGCAGCGGGAACCATGGTCAACGCGATAAGCAGCGACGCGGTGAGCACGTAGGCAATGGTCAGCGCGAAGGGCAGCATCAGCTGGTTCACCATGCCCGTAGTAAACACAATGGGCAAGAATACGCAAATGGTAGTAAGCGTGGAAGCAATTACCGCGCCCGAGATCTGCTTCGCACCCTGAACGGCTGCGCGAGCAGGCGGAATGCCGCGGCTGCGCAGGCGATAGATATTCTCCAGCACAACAATCGAATTATCTACCAGCATGCCAATAGCGATGGAAATACCGCCAAGCGACATAATGTTCAGCGAGATGCCCGAGAAGTACATCACCACCAAGGCGCAGAGCACTGAGAAGGGAATACTGAAAGCCATGATGAGCGTGGGGCGCCAATCGCGAAGGAAAACGATGAGCACCACCACGGCAAGAAGCGCGCCCAAAAGCAGCGACCGCAAAATAGAGTTGATGTACAGCGCAATGAAAGACCCCTGGTCGCTCACCACGGTTAGATGCAAGCCGGGATTGGCCTGCTCAATTTTGGTAAGCGCTGCTCGGGTATCTGCAGAGACTTCGCTCGTAGAAGCAGTGGAATTCTTGAACACCGAAAGCAATACGCCATCTTTGGCGTTGATACGCATGTACTGATCTCCGACATTGTCAACTTCGGTGATGTCGGCAACATCGGCAAGGCGGATTTCACCCACCCCATCGATGTCGGCAAGCAAAAGCGAGCGCAGGTCGGAAATGGAAGAGATGTTGTCGCCCACACGCAACAGCCACTGATCGTCCGAGCCGCTATCAAGATAGCCAGCCGGCATCGAAAAATCCTGGGCCTTAATAATGCCTGCAAGCGCTTCCTTGTCCACCAAGGCGTCGACATTCGCCTTGGAAAGAGCCTCTTCACGCGAGCTTTCGTACTGAGAACGGGCATCCGCCAGCTGTTGTTTGTTGGAATCGATGGTCTGTTGGGCGCTGGCAAGCTGAGCGCTGGCGCTGCCGAACTGCGTTGCTGCGGTAATAGAGCCCGACTGCACTTCGGCAAGCTGCTTTTGATAGGCTTCAAGTTCTCCCGTTACCATTTGCGCCTTCTGCGCAAGCTGCCCAATTTGTGCCTGAACCTGGGGGTTTGCGCCGCTAGGATCGACGGCCTTCAGCGCTCCGATCTCCGCCTGCAGCGAAGTGATCTCGCTGGTTTTCCCGGAAATTGCCAGCGTTAAGCCAGAGCTTGCCTGACCAAGCTGGTCGCTTGTTTCCTGCTGCTTCTGCTCGAGCGTTTCTTTCTGGCTGTTTAGCTGGCTCTCCGCTTCAGCCAGCTTCGCCTCACCTTCATCGATGCTTTTCTTGGCATCGTAGAGCTGGGAATTGACGCTGGCCAGCAGCTTGTTGTTGATGTCTTCGATCTTGCTGTCGGAAAGGCGCACCTCTACCGATTTTTCCGCCGCCCCAACCGTAGAAACGTCGGCAACACCGTCAATGCGCTCCAATTCGGGAACCGCTTTGTCTTTCACCAACGAAGTGGTGTCGAAAATATCATGGTCGTCGTAGGATGCGGCAACATACAAGGTTGCCATCATATCCATGCTGATTTCCATGTAGTTAGGGCTGCCAGCGGTTTCAGGCAGCTGAGAAGAAACCTCGTTTACCGCAGACGAGGCCTTCACCATGGCGGAATCCATATCGCTTCCGTCCTCGAACTCGAGGAATATCATGGAATAGTTATCAGCACTTTGGCTTTGGACGGAGGAAACACCGCTTACCTTCGAAAGCGAGCCTTCCAATACATCGGTAACTTCGGATTCCACCTTTTCAGCGCTAGCGCCAGGGTCGGTGGTAATAACCGCCAGATAGGGCAAATCCATATCGGGCAGCAAATCGGTCTTCATTTTGGTGAGCGAAACACCACCCAGAATCAGGATGATGATCACCGCAACCGTAACGATATATGGCTTCTTTACGCTAAAGCGGCTAAGCACAGCAACTCCCTTAATAGTGCAGTTGAGGTAGGTTTCGGGCGAGTGCCAGAGAGAGCCTATTGACTCCCGTATGTTTTATTTAGTAAACATTGTGATTTTATGCCGCATCACCACAGATCTCGGCCACGAATCCGCGAAGAAAGCCCCATACACGCCGATTCCACACTATGCAACGAAAAGTCGAACGATCTGCCCTGATTGTTGAAACGGCAAAGTTGGAATATAGGGACAGGTACCGTTTCCCACTTTAGCTTTGAGGCGCCGCCCGCACTAATCGCATGGAGTTGCCGGGCGGCCTCCCCAGCCCTGCCTAGCGGGGAAACAGCGTCTGTCCCCATATCCCACTAATAAAGCTCCGGCCTACGATGCTCAAGGACGGGCATGGCTGCGCGAACTCCGTCAATCGCCGAAAGGTCTATGCGGGCAGCAACCAGCTCTTCGCGGACGCTGCCACTGACCAGCATCACACCATCAGGCCCAAACACGGCGCTTTGCCCGATGTAGCCCTTATCAACGCGACTTAAGCCCGCAACGAAGATCTCGTTCTCAATGGCGCGCGCCGAAAGAAGGGTGCGCCATTGCTCCGCCTTCAAACGGCCATCCACCCAGGCGGCGGGATTGATTAGCAGCTGGCACCCACGTGTTGCCGCAAAGCGCGCCACTTCCGGAAAACGCAAATCATAGCAAATCGAAAGACCGATGCGCCCAAAGGGAGTATCAATGGGCTCGAACAACGCAGAGCCCGCCGCCATACGATCGGACTCCTTAGTGAAATCGGTATCGAACAAATGCACTTTGCGGTAAACCCCGTGCTTTGCCCCATCGCTTCCCGCAATAACAGCTGTATTAAAGGGATTCCCCTCATCGTTTCGCTCATTCACGGTGTATACAAGCCAAAGGCCATAGCGCGCCGCAAGCGCATTCATTCCGCAGCAAAACGGCCCATCAATTGACTCAGCCTCAGAAGCGAACGACCGTTTATCCAGTTCATAGCGGGTCATAAGCGACTCGGGGAACACCAAGATATCCACCCCACGAAGAGAAGCTTCGGCACACCATTGTTCGGCCATTTCCAAAACAGCTTCCGTACCGCCTTCTTCAGGATGACGGCACTGAGCCAGCCCGAGGACAAAAGTCATGGCAACTCCCTTCACGCGCAATGCGGTCAAACGCAAGCTCAAATACGGGTTTGCTTCATTTTCCCACTAAAAAACGAATGGACCGGGAATAACCCAGTCCATTCGCCTGCTAGTACCTCTGCCTCATACAGACAGCGTATGCATTAATTAGTTGTTGCGACGGCGACGAAGCAGTGCGGCAGCGGCAGCCAAGAGGCCCGCGATGCCGCCAATACCAGCGACTGCAGCAACGTTGGTAGCGTCACCGGTCTGAGGAGCAATGCTCGACTCGTCGGCTGCGTCGGCATCATCACCGGCAGCTTCCTGAACTGCGGCTTCTTCGCTGTTGGCGGTGTCGTCCGCAGCAGCCTGGTTCTCGGAGTAGAAGGCATAGTAGGTTACCACGCCGTCCTGGTCTTCATCCTCAACTGCCTTGCTGAAGTCAACGGGGGTGTACTCCCAGTTGCCCTCATCGTCCTTGAGGGTGGAAGACCAACCCTCGAAGGTCCAGCCGTCATAGGTGGGGTCGGCAGGCTGGGCAACGGTCTCGCCCTTCTTGACCTCGGTGGAAGATTCGGTCTCGTTGAAGTTGTCAACAAACTTAACGGTAATCTGCTCGGCCTGAGCATCGGCGTTCTTGGTCCACTGGGCGTAGATGTTCACGTCGGACTGCACGGGCTGGGAGAAGTCCACCTTGTCGGCGGCCTTCTGCTCGTCGGTGTAGCCGGAGTAGTCAGCGTGCCAGTACCAGCCGTCGAAGGTGTAGCCCTCGCGGGTGGGGGCAGCGGGCTGGCGCATGACGCCGTCGGAGTCGGCAACGCCCTGCATGGTATCGTTGCCGTCAGCGAACTGGCCGCCGTTAGCAGCGTACAGGACGTTGATTTCGTCCTGGTTCTTCACCCACTGGGCATACATCGTTACATGAGGCTTGGTAACCGGCTGGCCGAAATCGACCTTGTTCTGCTCTTTCTGCTCTTCGGTGAGGACGCTCAAGTCGGAAACCCAATACCAGCCGGCGAAGGTGTAGCCATCACGCGTGGGAGTCATGGGCTGGCGCATCATGCCGTCAGAGTCGGTGAGGCCCTGCTGAACTTCTTGATCGTCAAAGAACTTGCCGCCATTGGCAACATACAGAACGTCGGTCTCGTTCTGTACTTCATCCTTAGTCCACTGAGCGAACATCGTAACGGTCTGACCAGTAACCGCCTGGTCGAAATCGACCTTGTCGGCAGCCTTCTGCTCGTCGGTGTAGCCGGAGTAGTCAGCGTGCCAGTACCAACCAGCGAAGGTGTAGCCATCGCGGGTGGGCGTAGGAGGCTGACGGAGTTTGCCATCAGAGTCGGCAACGCCCTGCATGGTTTCGTTGCCGTCTACGAACTGGCCGCCGTTAGCAGCATACAAAACGTTGATCTGGTTCTGTTCCGTTTTCTGCTCGTCGGCCTTGTAGCACACATAAAGCGTGCTGATGCCCTCCAGGGAAGAGGTCATGTTCACTTCTTGTTCGCTGGTCGCTACGCCTGAAACAACCTTCGTGGGGGTATACCCTTCGAAGCTCTTAACGCAATCTGCAACGCTGCTGTCTGCGGCAACGTCAATCGTGGTGGTTACGCTGGAGCCATCACGTTCGCCGCCCTGGAAGAAGCTTACAACCTCAACACTCTGGGCCTGAACCTCTGCGTTCTTTTCCCATGCAGCAAACCAGCTGCCTGCCTTGGCGGAAGAAAGATCAAGCTTGTAATACTGCTGATAATTCTCAGGAATGCCATCCATGCTGGACTGAGAGTACCAACCCTTGAAAGTATAGCCCGCACGAGTAGGCGTAGGAGCATTGATGCTTCCGTCCTCGTTTGCCTTGATGGTTACTCCAGTGCTGCCATCAGTGAACTGTCCACCATTTGCCGAAAACGAAAGCTCGGCCTGGGTAGACTGCTCGGAAGTAGCTCCCTCGCTATTCTCATCGGCGTCATCGGCCAATGCTACTGCAGGCACGCTACCAAGAGCAAGCGTCAAGCTCAGGCTTGCCGCAATTGCTTTCTTAGAACGCAAATCCTTCATTTATTCTCCTTTTCGCACTGCATTAGCCCGCGCCCTTACGCGTCAGACTAGTTATCTTTTTTATGCATTCGCTATTTAAAGGCAGTTTGAAAAGGATCCGTTGCGCAACATTAGTTACCGATTTGCTTTGTGCACAACATGCGCAACTGAGAGGTTTACCCGTTAAATCTATTGAGGGATTATAGCTTTGACCTCGTATTTCTGCGTTACAATATGAACAACGCGCAGCCAGTACCCATTTTTATCGTTTTAACCTGTAGCGAAATTGCGCACCCGGCAAGGATATAAATGCACACACCCAGCTCCTATATGTATTCTGATCTACGCAGCTTTGGCGGCATCACCAATAAAGATGCTGCAAGCGAGCTCCTAACCGATCGGACTGTGTGCGGCAACGGTGCGCCCCGTGATCGAATCAATGAAAGAACCTTTTTATCAAGGCAGATCGTCCACGCAACCCCAAGCCAGGTACATCCTGAGTTTTTTGGCGACTTTCATCAAAGCGCCCAAACAATAACTAGCAAAATCGTTTCCAATTTAGCCAACCCCTGTGCATACCACGAGGTTATAGAGCACTACGGTGGTGTAGCGGCAAAGGAAATGGGGGCTCTTCTCAGGCACTATTCCCTTGATGGAAATCTGTACGCCAACGCCATTCGCAGAATCAACGCATCACCTATGTCGGAAACATCCGATAAGGCCGTGCTTTTGGTGATGATGTTTCTGACTACGGGATGCCTCGCAGATCCCGTAATTGCGGCAAGAACAACGCACAGTTTCATGGAGAAGAAGCTTTCATTCACATTTTCAACGCTTCGGCCAACACTAGCGCAACCAAAGCACACAACCAAATCCGCTGGCAAACCCATAAAACTTGGGCTAATCAGGATCGATAACGAGGTTGCGTGCTCTCCTATATACCCTCTCTCTACCTCCGAGGAAGGAACCACTATCGGGCTCTTGGCAACAGGCAGCAACAGCATCAATGATGTCGATATCGATGTTTCCAGAAAACATCTTCGCATTTTCAAAGACGGAAGCGCCTGGTACGCTCAGGGGTTAGGATCGACAAACGGCACTACTCTAATTTCAGGAGCCGATAAATCTATCACTGAGATAGAACCGCAAGGATCCGCTAATAAAAAGGACCCCCCCCCGTCAAAATCAGCCATGGTGACACACTCTGCCTAGGCAAAACAACGAGGTTTCTTGTTCTGAAAATTGCCGATTAATAGTTAACTGGCTACATGGACCCATTACCTTGTTGCGCAACATTCAAGGCTCATCAGATTGCAGTATTGATCAATCACACTGTATGAAAGAAGGGCAGTTTTGGATTCAGTTGATCCATGCTTCGGGCTCAATAACCAATCAGAACAACGAGTATCTATTCTCTCCCTGGACTCCTTTACGCCAGCTTTCGTGGACCCAAACTGCACAAAGGAAGAAACGAGTCGTCGTTTTCTGACATTCTTCCTGGAAAGTAAAGCCCCATATCCCAGCTGCATGGTTTTGCGCAAAGCCTACAACACGCTCAATGAATGCGTCGCACTGAAATCCCCTTTGTTCTACGAAGACGGCATTAAGGAAATGGAATACAAGGAAACCTCTCAAGAAGCGCTGCAAAGATACGAAGAGGTTCAAACACTGCTTACCCTGGAAGAATTTCGCAGTTCATTGGCGGTTTCACATTTAAAGGGTTTTCCCCGCATGCTTGGGCTAGGGAACGCCAAGGGCAAGCCAATTATCGTCAGGGAGTATGTTGAAGGGGTCACGCTGGCAGCAGCAATAGACTTACTTCCCCATGTAGACCTTGGTGCGTGCATTGGAATCGAGCCCATTACGGTTGCCGCAATTGCCAAAGCGGTCCTGAAAATACTCCTCAATGCCCAATCGCTTGAGGGCGCCTTCGTGCACCGCGATCTATCACCGCGCAATATCATTATCAGAACAGAAAGAGCAAACCTTCAGCAACAAGTAGATTCCTGCTGCTTTGATATATGTCTCGTTGACCTGGGAAGCGCTTCGTACATTGAAACAGATTCCCCGTTTACCACCACTCAATATGGCATCTGGCGTTACGGAACAATTGAATATGCCCCACCTGAAATGCTCACCCGCGATGTAGAAGGCATTGAAGAACTTCGACATTCAGAGACCATCGATACCTATGCTCTCTGCAGCATAGTGCATTTGCTGCTCACACTAGAAACCCCGTACCAACTTGCTTCGAGGATCAATGATTCACCTTACTTGGTAAAGATGAAAGAAGAGCCAAAAATAGACCCAAACGTTCCTGTATGCAAATTGCTGAAGCTTGCTGATCGAGGAATCAAGGCAAACCAAGAAGAGCGCTTCAGCGTCAGGGAACTATACAAAGAGCTATGCCGGCTCGTCTGAGCGGTATAGCAACACTTAACTAGATAAATTTGGATAACGGACCGGGAACAACCCGGTCCGTTTAACTATTAGCACGTTTAATGTAAAAGACAACGCAAGAAATAAATAGTTGTGCGACGGAGGCGAAGTGGCGGCAGCCAAGATGCCCGCGATGCTGCCAACGCCGGCTAACGCGGCATGATTTATTGCCTCACCAGTCTGCGAGGAGACGATATGCGACTCGTCGGCACCATCGTCAGCAGCTTCCTAGCCTGCGTCCTCCTCGTCCTTGGCGGAGTTCACAACGGCAGGCTGGCCCTTAAAATAAAAGGAGTAATAGGTCACCACGCCGTCCGGGTCTTCGTCTACGATTGCCGTGCAATAAAAAAGCCGAGGCAAATAACCTCGGCTATAAATTTTTATGGTGGGCGTTACCGGGATTGAACCGATGACCCCTTCCGTGTGAAGGAAGTGCTCTCCCGCTGAGCTAAACGCCCGATATAAAAATGCCACGCAAAAGCGTGGCATGTAATTAATGGTGGGAGATACAGGATTTGAACCTGTGACCGTTTGCTTGTAAGGCAACTGCGCTCCCGCTGCGCCAATCTCCCATATGTCACGATTAAAGATTATCCCAGATTCTATACAGAATTTCAAGATAATTCTTAACCACTGAGATACATCTCAGATTTGCTTGGGTCAAATGCCCTGCATGAGCGGAACGGCCTATCCTCCCACGGACTGCACCGCAGTACTTTCG
>ENA-ORUM01000407-ORUM01000407.1-human-gut-metagenome-genome-assembly--contig:-NODE-407-length-55073-cov-9.929332_pt1 | contig 55073 bp, 52 predicted proteins | sample MGYA00242083_ERZ509217 | MGnify/ENA primary metagenome ERZ509217 (study PRJEB26280, sample SAMEA2338831) | human gut metagenome | biome: human gut; feature: human-associated habitat; material: faeces...
AGAGCGCTGCGTTCGGGACGCAGAGGTCGTGGGTTCGAATCCCGTCGCTTCGACTGGAATGAAAATGCCGAAAGCCTTGACAATCAAGAGCTTCGGCATTTTTTTCGTATGTCAGAAAGAGAACAGGAAAACAGGGAAAAATATCTGGTCACGAATTTAGTCACGAATTTTTCAGACCGATAGGAAAAGAGTACACGAGGAGGAAATTTTTGTGAAAGCATTATTTTTTGATATTGATGGAACGTTACTGAGTGAGATTACAAAAGAAATTCCGCAGAGCGCGCTCGATGCATTGAAAAAGACAGCGGAAAAAGGAAATCTTACGTTTATTAATACCGGCCGCACCTGGTCGGAGCTGCCCGGGGAGCTGAAAAAGCTTCCATTTTCCGGATTTCTGTGCGGCTGCGGGACCTATCTGCGCCGGGACGGCGAAATCCTGATGCATCAGACGATTCCGAAAAAGCGCTGTGAGGAAATCCCGGTTATTTTAAAGGAGTGCAGGATCGGCATGATTCTGGAGGGAACGGATAATGTTTATTTTTCGTCGGAGGTATCCCGTTTTCGGGAGGTCGAGCAGACCCGTGCCTATTTCGCTGCTGTCGGAATCGGACTCGCGGAGACAGCGGAGACAAAAGGAATCATTTACGATAAATTTTGTATCGTAACCGATGCACAGTCTGATATAGAACGTATGTACCGTGAATTTGAGCAGGAGTTTGATATCATGGATCGCCGCGGCGGTGTATACGAAATCGTTCCGCACGGCTGCAGCAAAGGAACAGCTGTGGACTATGCGCTGAAACAGTTTCAGCTGGAGAAAGAAGATGCATACGTATTTGGCGACAGCAGCAACGACCTTACCATGTTCCGGTGCGGCGCACACACCATTGCGCTTGGAAAACATGATGAGGTTCTGGATCCGTACACAGAGTACGTAACCGATACCGTCGAGCGGGACGGCGTGGCAAAGGCGATGGAGCATTACGGATTGATCTGACAGAAAAACAGAAGAAAAGAAAGCGAAGGGGCGCATTTGAAAAGAAATTTTCAGGTGCGCCCCTTTGGTTGCAATTTTCTGAAAAAGGAAACAAGAAAATCAGCGTCTGAAAAGGTATGTGCATTGCAAAGTAAAAAATTTCGTGGTAATATAAAAATGAGTTTTTATGCATATTTGTAATGATACCAGGAGGTGAGCGTTCAGAAGTTCCATGGAAACAGAAAAAAATCAGATAAATAAAAAAAGCCTCAGATACCGTTTTACAGCAGGAACGATCGGAGTGCTTCTTACGCTGGGTGCGGTTGTTGTTTCCACATATGCCTGGTATGTGTACAACACGGGACGTCATACGACAAAAGTACGTATGGCAGCCGGAGCAGGAATCAATCTGCAGATCAGCAATGCCTACGATGGTGTTTATGGTTCTGCCGCCGTATTGGACAGCTTTTCCGGCCAGCTCAATCCGGTATCGACGAACCGGATCAGCGGAGGTTTTCAGAAAGTGCTCGGCTTCACAAACGGAACGGAAAACCAGTCCAATCTGGTGGCGAATCTGTTTGGAAGAGGCGACTACAGCGATTATTATAAAACCAGCCTGTTCCTGCGGAGTAATGGAAAATCCACCGACATCTATCTTTCCGATATCGGCTTTGAGGACAGCGATGAAAACAATCCGATTTCATCAGCGATTCGTGCAGGTTTCGTAATACACCAGGCCGGACTGGACCAGCCGACAGAAAATGAGTATATCTTTGAAATCAGCGATAAAAAGAATCCGCAGGCGGAGTACAACACGGCGACCGGAGAAGAGGGTTACGTTCTGGACAGCACAAAAACGGACGGAACGACCGTACCGTTTCAGCCTTATAATGAAAATTGAAAGGTCATGGCACAAGCCATGACTTTTCTTTTTCCTCAATATTCCCCTATTGTCAACTATCCCCAATCTCCTCCTCGTATTTTCGGTACATCTGATGAATCGCTATTTCCCTGATTTCTGGTATAGTCATGTAACGGAAAAGAAAACTTCAGAAGGGAGAAATGCAATATGCGAAAAAAGCAGGATATCATATGGAAGCAAAGTACACGATGGAAATTGGTGGAGAAATGGGTGACTAAGTATTTGAATAGTTACCACACTCTTTTTTATTGACGGATACACAAAAATAAGGATATAATTCTTACTAGAAGATTGACGAGGAGAAGTTGTATGAGTCAGGATATTATTAATAATCGTTTTTTGGAAGAGTCGGTATTTGCTATTGCTGATGGATACTGCGTGATCAATCTCACAAAGAATATCGTACGTGGTTCCATGTATCAGGTAGTTAATGGAAAAAAATATAATCTGAATGAACAATTAGGTTTGCCGGAAAATTCAAGCTTACAGAGTCTGGTGGATGCATGGGCATTGACCATACCTGAGGAAGGTCTTCAAGATTTTCTGCACGAGTTTGACAGAGAACGACTGTTAAAGCGTTTTGCAAATGGCGAACGTCATATATCGTTCCGATACTGGACCAGGACTGCTACTTTTGAGCCTATGCTTGCAGAAGATCACATGGCTCTGTATCGGGAAGAGGAAACTGGAGATGTCATTGCAGTCAATTATGTTCTTGACCGTACAGAACATTACCGCTTAGAGGAAAAAGAGCGGGCACTGGAAAAATCAAACAGAGAGTATGCGAAGCTTCTGGATGAAGAGAAAAAGCATACAGCTATGATCGAGGAATTGACAAAAAAACTGCAAAGTCAGCTGGAGTTATTTACCGTATCCATCCCCGGCGGCGTCAAAATCAGCAATGATGACCCGGAATACTCTTTCAAATATGTTTCAGAACAATTTGCAAATGTGCTCGGTTACGCAACACCAAAGGAACTGTTGGACGCTTCTGGCGGTAATATTATCGGCCTTGCTCATCCGGATGACGTGGAGGTCGGACTTGCAGATGCATTAAATCAATATACTCATTCTGATCATTATGCTACTATTTACCGGATACGCTGTAAGGACGGCACATACAAATACATCGAGGATCGTGGACAGAAAGTGATAAAGGAAAACGGAACCATTGAACATTGGAATCTCATGCTGGATAAAAATGACTTCATGCACAAATCAATTGCCTTGGAAAGTGAAAAGAAAGCAAATAAAAGCAAGTCTGATTTTCTCTCCAGGATGTCGCACGATATGAGAACCCCGCTGAATGGAATTATCGGATTGCTGAAGATTGCTGAGAAGCATTTTGATGACAGGGAATTGGTTCTGGAAAATTTCAGAAAAATGCAGGTAGCTGCAGACTATCTATTGTCTCTTATTAACGATATCCTTCAGATGAGCAAAATTGAAGATGGAAATGTACCTCTGACGCAGGAAATCATCAACTTTGAGGAATTAAGTCAGGATGTTCTGACTATCATAGAACAGCGGGCAAAAGACAGAGGAATCCAGATGCAGTTCCGTGCAAAAAAGGAAGACCTTCGATATCCTTTTATTTATGGAAGTCCGGTACATTTAAGACAGATATTTCTTAATATTTATGGAAACTGTATTAAGTATAACCGGATTGGCGGCAAGATAATAACGGTGTCAGATTATACAGAAGCTGTTGACGGAATTACGACATATGAGTGGACCATAACTGATACTGGCATTGGTATGAGCAGGGAATACCAGGAGCATATATTTGAGCCGTTTTCGCAGGAAAGAGAGGATGCAAGAAGTACACAGCAGGGAATTGGACTGGGAATGGCGATTGTAAAAGGTCTGATTGAAAAGATGGGTGGAACTATCGAAGTTAAAAGCAAAGAGGGAGTTGGCTCAACTTTTATTATCAGGATTCCGTTTAAACTTGCTCCTGCACCAGATATAGTAAAGAAAACAGCGGTACAGATGGATATCAGCGGATTAAACTTATTGCTGGTGGAGGATAATGAACTGAATGCAGAAATTGCGGAAACGCTGTTGTCTGATGAAGGTGCAAATCTGACAGTTGCAAGAGATGGACTGCAGGCGGTCAGAATGTTCCAGGAGAAACCGGAAGGTTATTTTGATGCAATTCTGATGGATATCATGATGCCTGTAATGGATGGGCTTACTGCGACAAAAACAATCCGGTCACTGAAACATCCAGATGCTGAGACAATCCCGATTATTGCCATGACAGCAAATGCATTCAGAGAAGATAAAGAAAAGTGTCTGGAAGCAGGAATGAATGCTCACTTGGCAAAGCCTATAAAAATTGAAAACATAAAGAGAATTTTGTGTGAATATTGTGTGTAGTGGTTGCAACTTCTCAAATCCGTGTACCTATTTTTCACGTTCTGTAGGAGATACTGATCAAGGAAGCCTTTGTGGACAATCTTAACGAGAAATTTGCCAATAAGGAAGAAATCCTGGATAACCTCAGAGCTATCCGAAACCTGCTCTCCGGCGGTGAAAATACGCTTCAACAGCAGACAGCACTTTGGCAGGAAAGTCAGCTTCTGGAAGAACAGATTCAGGCACTCATCATGCAGAACGCACGGATTGCTATGGATCAGCATGGTAGACCATGTGGTGGTGCATAGCAAAGAGGACATCCGGGTGGTGTACAGGGATGGTATTGAAAAAAAATACAGGTTTTCTATCCTATAATATTGACGTATAAAAAAACTTCATGGTATTTTATTTTTGGAATAAATGGAAATTATTTAAAGGCAAACTTGCTGAAAAGCAGGGACGCAAAGCCAGAAGGGGCTAAAGTCAGAAAGTTTGACCATGTCAGCTGGTTGCTGTTATTTCCATATATGAAGAAGATATGAGAACGGAAGAGATTCCGATAACTTTTATATGATAGGGATATGTGGTTATAAAGAGATACAGTAGGGGCACTGGCAGATTTTGGCAGGTGTCCTTTTTGTATGCAAAAATGAGTAAGAAAACTGGCAGGGACAGGTTTTTTGTATACAGATAAAAGCAGGATGAAGAAGGCATAAGACGAAGAGAGGATTTTTATAAAATGGGAAATTATGAGGACAAAATATATTCTTTAGGTGAGGCTGTAACGGGACAGACACAGGCTATGTCACAGGCCGTACAGAAAACACTGGAAAATAATGGCGGGGTAGGTATAATGACAGGATCTTATGACCAAAACCTGTCTATTTTGTCTGTGAATAATCTGCTGTTGCATAGTACAGGATATACATTCGATACTTTCATGGAACAGACAAAAGGCTCATTGAGAAACTTCTTTTATGACGAGGAAGATATACTGGAGCGAGACCGTTTTTTGCAGCTTCACGGAACAGGGGAAGCACAGATCCTTGCAGCAGACGGTACAGTGAAAAATGTACGGCTTTGTAAAGAGGATGTGACAGATGAGGCGGGCAGACAGATCTGGGTTATGTCCGTACAGGTCAACTGGGATCATGTAAATTTGACACTGCTCAATGAGGCTATCTGTTCCGGCTTCTGGTATTTTGACTGTGACGAAAACAGTGAGATTGTGAATGCAAACTGGAGTCATGAATTCCGAAAAATGCTTGGCTATCATGACACTCTGGACTTTCCGAATAAACTGGAATCCTGGTCAGATCTTCTGCATCCACAGGATAAAGAAAGAGTAATGGTGCAGCTTCAGGCGGCAATTAAGGATAAGACGAACCAGATAAAATACCAGGTAGAGTATCGTATGAGAATGAAGGATAATCAATACCAGTGGTTTCGGGCATCGGCAGAAGTAATACGCCGTCTGGATGGTTCTGCCAGCAGGATTGCCGGGATTTTTATTAATATTGATGCGGAAAAAAAAGAGGCCATGCAGGCACAAAAATCTGCTGCTTTCCACCGGGCTTTTACGAAAGCAGACCTGTGTGAGTATTATGTAAATCTGGAAGCGAATACTTTTGATACCTTTAAGGTTGAACCGTCCCTGATGACAGTCTTTGAACAGAGTCATACATGGGATGAACTGATCCGTCATTTTGTGGATTCCTATGTTGTGGAGACAGATAAGAAGGCGGTATCCTCTTTTTACGACCGTGGTTATATTGCAGAAAGGCTGAAGGGTCTGGAAACCGAATTGGCTTTAGAGTGCCGTATCACTCTGAATGGAGAAGAACGATGGGTCCGCAATGTGGTCATACGTGGCGAAATAGAGGATTCAGAATATGCCATGATCTTTCTGCGTGATATCACAGAGACAAAGGTAGAGAGCGCACGGCATCTGCAGATGGCGGCGGATAATGCTTCCATGGAGCAGATAATTCAGAGTATTGTGCGTCTGGTTGACCGCTTTGTTGTCTGTGATCTGGAAAATGACAGATATGAATTCTATAACCTGAATGGACAGATGATATATAAACCTTTGGGATTCTATCATGATTTTCAGATGCAGGTTCTTGAAAAATATAAGACACTGGAACCATTGGAAACTATGGACATCCTGATCGCACCGGAAAATATCCAGAAGAATCTGAAAAGTGAAAATGATATTTATAAGTTTGAGTATTGCAGCCTGGATGAAAAGACTTATAAAATCGCTTCTTATATTCCTTTGGAATGGAAGAATGGAAAGCTGGAAAAGGTATTGCTGGCATCCATGGATGTGACACAGGAGAAGAAAGCAGAGATTGAATCCCGTCAGGCACTGAAAGAGGCTTACCGGTCTGCAGAAAATGCAAACCGTGCGAAAACAGAATTCCTTTCCAATATGTCCCACGATATCCGGACACCGATGAATGCCATTGTCGGCCTGACAGCAATTGCAGGAGCAAATATTGAGAGCCAGGACAGAGTCATTGAATGTCTCAGCAAAATTACAAAATCAAGCCGTCATCTGCTGGGGCTGATTAATGAAGTGCTGGATATGGCACGTATTGAAAGTGGAAAAATGACGCTGGCACAGGAGGATTTCAATCTGCCAGATCTGGTGGATAATCTTATAACACTCACAAAACCGGTGATTGATGAACATAAACACAATTTAGATATACACATTAATCACATTGAACATGAGAGTGTCTGTGGTGACAGCCTGAGAATCCAGCAGGTATTTGTGAATCTGATGAGTAATGCGGTCAAGTATACACCGGATGGCGGGAATATTACTTTTTCTATAGAGGAAAAGCCAAATGGATTTTCGGAACTTGGATGCTATGAATTTACGATTGAGGATAATGGGATCGGTATGTCACCGGAATTCCAGAAAATCATGTTTGATCCTTTCAGCCGCGCAGATGACCATCGGACAACCAGAGTCTAGGGAACAGGTCTGGGAATGGCAATCAGCAGAAATATTGTGAACCTGATGAATGGTAATATTAAAGTGGAAAGCACCTTACATAAGGGAACTAAAATTACAGTAACAATTTATCTGGAACTTCAGGAAAAAGAAAAAGAACAGGACAGAAATCTGATGAATCTACCTGTTCTGGTTGTGGATGATGATAAGACATGTTGTGAAAGTACAGTTGCCACATTGAAGGAGATTGGGATTACAGGCGAATGGGTTCTCTCCGGCAGAGAAGCCGTTGAGCGCTGTTATGCACATCATGAGCTAAAAAATGATTACTTTGCTGTTATTTTAGATTGGAAAATGCCGGATATGGACGGAATTGAAACAGCCAGACAGATCCGGAAACGGATAGGGAAAGAGATTACCATTATTGTACTGACATCTTATGAATTCAGCGAGATCGAAGAAGAAGCAAAGGCTGCAGGCGTAGATGCTTTTATTGCAAAACCGCTGTTCCGTTCCCGTTTGACGGCTACATTGCGGCAGTTTACTTCTGGCAGAAAAGAAAAAACAGCAAGAAATTATCTGGATGAGCTGTCTGAAGCAGATTACACAGGAAAAAGAATTCTGCTGGTCGAGGATAATGAGTTAAACAGAGAAATTGCTGTTGAAATTCTGCAGATGACAGGGGCGGAAGTGGAAACGGCAGAAAATGGAAAAATTGCAGTTGAAAAAGTAGAAGCTTCTCCGAAAGGCTTGTATGACCTTATTTTTATGGATATCCAAATGCCTGTCATGAATGGTTATGAGGCAACCGCAGCAATCAGGAGCCTTCCGGGTGAACAGGGAAAACTACCGATTGTTGCCATGACAGCAAATGCTTTTGCAGAAGATGTACAGCTGGCAAAAAATACAGGCATGAATGGACATATCGCGAAACCGCTGGATATGAATAAGCTGAATGATGTTCTGGAAAACTGGCTGTAATTGTTTCCCAATTATTGAATTAATGATTTTATCAGGAAAGAATGAGGAAAATACGAGGATGAAAAAGGCAAAACAATGTCTGATAGCTTTATTGTCAGGGGTGCTTGTAGCAGCTACTGTTTTGTCTGGCTGTGGACAATCTAAAAAAGCAGTATCTAAAAATGACGATCACCTTACCGTGTATTTGTGGGAAAATCGTTTAATGAAAAATATTGTACCCTATATAAATGAGCAGTTTCCAGATCAGGATATTGAGTTTATTACCGGTAACAATGATACCGATTTATACAGCTATTTTGAGGAACATGGTGAACTGCCGGATATCATAACCGTACGTCGATTTTCTGGAAAAGATGCACAGGATCTGGAGCCATATCTAATGGATTTTGCTTCTTATGATGTGGTTTCCAGGTATTACTCTTATGCATTGCAATATTACAAAAATTCAAAAGATGAGATCCAGTGGCTTCCTATCTGCGGTATACCGCAGACGATTATTGCCAACAAGACATTGTTTGAACAGTATGGAATCAAGATACCGAAAAACTATAAGGAATATGCACAGGCATGCCAGCAATTTTATGATAATGGTATAAAACCGTATTCCCTGGATCTTGCAGAAGACTGGTCTGCTCATGAGGTGATTCAGACAGGTGCAATTGGGGAATTCATGAGTCTGGATGGAATTGAATGGAGAAGCTCAGCTGAAAGTGCATCAGGGGATATCGCGTTTGATGATGCATTATGGAAACGTATTTTTTCAGAAACCAATACATTTTTAAAGGACTCACATTTTACAAGTGATGATATCAGCGTCGATGTTAATACTGCAACGCAGATGTTCCTTGAGGGAAAAGCAGCAATGTTTCATGGTTATCCGGCACTTATGCAGGAATTTCAGGAACAGATGGATGCAGAATTAACTCGTATACCGTTTTTTTCACAGATTTCGGATGAAGCTTTTATAAATATGACCCCTTCTCTGAATATTGCATTTAACAAAGAACTGGAAAAAGATCAGGAAAAACTGGATCTGGCATTCGATGTCCTGGAGTGTATGATTTCAAAAGAAGGACAAACATTGATCGCAGATGGAAAGGGTGTAATTTCATTAAATGTAGATGTTCCAAACATGATGGAAGATGTACCTGGACTGGAAGATGAAATTAATAATAATTCTGTTTATATCCGATATTCTGCTCAAAAATCATTTGATGCCAGTCTTGAGGCTGTTCACGGATTATTGTCAGGGGAAATGGATGAAACACAGGCTTATGATGCTTTTCGCAGCACAATGAACAGTAAGGATTCAAAAGAAGAAACCACAGTTAATTTTGAAAATGAATATTCCATTTCGCTAAATGATAAAAACGGTCGTGATGCGGCATCTTCTATTTTAACTACGATTAGAGAAGAAAATGATGCTCAGCTGGCTTTGGCACCATATTATTATTTTACTTCCTCCATTTACAAAGGGGAGTGTACCGGCAGCCGGGTTGGTCTGATGACAGCAAAGAGTTTAGATACACCATTATACCTGGCAAAAATCAATGGCAAAGAGATTTATGAACTTGCGGAGAAATATCTTGCTGATTCTGATGAGAAATTCCATATAACCAATAAATATGAATTACCAATTGCATCCGGTATGAAATTAATCGTCAGGCAGGAGGAAAACGGATTCTCATTAAAGGACATAGAAGTAAATAAGAAAGAAATCGACAAAGAAAAGGAGTACTCTATTCTTCTTACAGACACCACAATGTCTGTTTTGAAAAAAATAAATCCGGGATGTGAGATCGAGCAGATTAAGGACACAACATTATCAAGTGCATGGACTGCAGCAATAGAAAACGGACAGCAGCCGTCAGCACCGGAAGATTATATAGAGGTTGAAAAATAAAAGTGGGAACAGAACAGGCGAAAACAAAAAGAAAAAAGATGATAGTACCATTGTTCTTTTTAATTCTTATCTTTTTAAACTTAATTTTTGTAAAGTTCCTTTTGAACAGGATGAACAGCTATATCGCAGAAAACGGGAAAAGCAGTATGGGAGCAGTTGTTGAACAGATACAGCAGACCTATGATCTGCAGGTGAATGGATACTACAGTCGGCTGCATATGCTTGAGGATTTTCTTACTCAAGAGGGAGTGAGATCTATTGAACTGGATAGAAACAAGAAGTTCTTTGAGGCATGGCAGAAAGAATCTGAAAGTACACTTATATTTCTCCAGGAAAATGGAAAGGCAATAACCACTGATGGAACAAAACTTCGGGTTGACATGCCAAGTAAACTTTTGTTGGATTTGAGGAACGGATATAATATTGGAAAATTGGTTTCTCTTGATTACAACCAGAAGAAAAAAGATGGTTATCTGGTTGCAATTCCATGTCAGGAATATACGATTAATGGGGAAACTTATACGGCAATTGGAACCTTGTATGATCATTCAAAATTAGATTCCATGTTAAGTGTGAAAAGCTATAACGGGAATGCGTATCTGTTTATGCTGGATAACGACGGAAATATTACTTATACAAATCAGAAAGAAGATAAATTTTTCAGGAACTATTTCTTGTTAAAGCATTTAAAAGGAGATCAGGCTATCACTGAGGAAGAGGCTGATTCTCTTCAAAAAAAGCTGGATGGCAGAGAACAGGGGGTAGAACTTGTGGAAAGTGACAAACCTTACTATCTGGGATACTGTCCAATAGAAAATAATAACACCATGCTGATCTGTATTGTAGAAAAAAGTGTTGTAGATAATGTACTGAGAGATTATCAGAAAACAATAGTGTTTGAAACAATACTCATGGCAGGTTTTATACTTTTGCTTTTTGCCGGATTATTCTACAGTATTTCCAGACGCAGTCTTGCTGAGCAAAAAGCTGAATACGAAAAAAGAAATAATGAGATTCAGACGCAGGCAATGAAGGAAATGGAGGAGTCCAATAAAAAACTGAAAAAAGCAAAGGACATTACAACGGAAGCCTTGCAGACTGCTGAAAATGCAAATAAGGCGAAAACAGATTTCCTGTCCAATATGTCACATGATATTCGTACACCAATGAATGCAATTATCGGCATGACATCATTGATCAGACATGATGCCGGTAATAAAGCGAAAGTAATAGAGTATGCAGATAAAATAGACATTTCATCACAGCATCTGTTAGGAATCATTAATGATGTTCTGGATATGAGCAAAATTGAGGCAGGAAAAACAGTTTTTAAGTATACCGATTTTTCCATCTTGGATTTTATTACAGAACTCAATACCATATTCCATTCACAGATAGACGAAAAAAATCAGACTCTTACAATCATAAAAGAAAACATCCGGCACGAGTGGGTGAACGGAGATCAGGTTCATCTGATGCAGATTTTCAGCAACTTGGTTTCTAATGCAGTGAAGTACACGCAGGAAGGTGGAAAAATTCAGTTTCTGGTAGAAGAATGTGAGACAAAGTCATCTGTCTATGCAAAGTACCGTTTCTTAGTCAGCGATAATGGCATGGGAATGTCGGCAGATTTCAAAGATACAATTTTTGATGCTTTTACTCGTGCTGAAAGTTCTATGACGAATAAGATACAGGGAACTGGTCTTGGAATGGCTATTACCAAAAATCTGGTTGAAGCAATGGGAGGCACCATTGATGTGGAGAGTGAACTGGGCCAGGGAAGCTGTTTTGAGGTTCTTATAGATCTGAGAATAGCAGAAGATAGATTTGTTTCTTCAGCAGAACAGGCAGAAAAGGATGAACCGGCTGGCAATGTCCTGAAAGGAATGAGGTTTCTGTGTGCAGAGGACAATGAGCTGAATGCAGAAATCCTGATGGAATTGTTAAAGATTGAGGGTGCAGAGTGTACAATCTGTGAAAATGGTAAAAGGGTCTTAGAGGCATTTGAGCAGTCTGCTCCGGGGGATTATGACATGATCCTGATGGATGTGCAGATGCCGGTTATGAATGGTTATGAGGCAACAAAAGCAATCCGAAGAAGCTCCCATGAACTGGCAAAGACAATTCCAATCATTGCTATGACCGCCAATGCGTTTTCTGAGGATATTCAGCATTCTCTGGCAGCTGGTATGAATGCCCATGTTTCAAAACCGGTTGAGATGAAGGTACTGGAAAAGACGATCAGAAGCATAAAATCCGGCGGGGGCACCGAAATGCAGCTCATTGAACAGTGACAAATGGATATGGAAAAGAGCTGATGAAAGAATCTGGCATTGCCAGAACTTTCAATCAGCTCTTTTTTAGCATCAGTTCCCTCTTGACATTTTTTCATTTCCTGCTATACTTATCAAAAGTAATTACTAAAGATAACTAATTTTTAAACAGAAAGGAACCTTTTCCATGACACAGGAAAAATTAAAGCAGTTCCTGGATGCGTGTTTTGATGCAAAGCGTCTGATCGAGAAACTCCCGGACCTGCCGGACGGTATGAAGCCGCGGCAGGTGCATGTGCTGGATGCGGTGAATGAAATTCAGAAAAAGCAGGGCTTCTGCCGCGTCAGCGACATCAGCAGCTATATGAACACAACGCTGCCGAGCATCACCAAGCTGGTGCAGGAACTGGAGGAGAGAAATCTTCTCGTGAAACAGGCGGATGAAAAAGATAAGCGCGTGATCAACCTGACACTGACCGAAGAGGGAAAAGAGTTTGTGGAACTCCGCGTGACGCACTTTCACGGGGAATGGGCATCCCGCCTGCCAGATCTGGACGACGCGGTGGTGGACGAATTTGTGCATGCAATCACACGGATGCAGGAAACGATGCCGGGAATAAAAGGAGTGAAAAACAATGGCAAAAGAAAATAAGAAAGAAGTATCGTTTGTAGAGGGACCGATTTTCCAGTCCCTGATCCGTTTTGCGCTGCCGGTGCTCGGCGCGCTGATTCTGCAGGCGGCTTACGGTGCGGTCGACCTTCTCGTGGTCGGCTGGTTCGGCGATGCGTCGAGTATTTCCGCTGTCGGAACCGGAAGCAACTTCATGCAGATGGTAACATTTATCATCACCAGCCTTGCGATGGGTTCGACCGTTATGATCGGCCAGCACATCGGCGAGGGCAAGCCGGATAAGGCCGGCAAAACCGTGGGAACCTCGATTGTTCTGTTCACCATCATCGGTGTCGCCATGACGGTGATTCTGGAGCTGTTCGCAGGCCCGATCGCCAATATTTTACAGGTCCCGGCGGAGTCTTTTGACAAAACCGTCCTCTACCTGCGGATCTGTTCCGGCGGTATTCTGATCATCATCGCGTACAACGTCATCAGCAGCGTGCTTCGCGGAATCGGTAATGCAAATCTGCCGCTTTTATTCGTTGGCATCGCCTGCGCAGCCAATATTGCCGGAGATCTGTTCTTCGTCGGTGTGCTGAAACTGGACGTTGCGGGAGCAGCGCTTGCGACGGTTCTGGCGCAGCTGATTTCTGTCATCGCCTCCATGGGTGTGTTGAAAAAAGGCAATCTGCCGATTGAATTCAAAAAAGAAGACTGCCGCATCGACCATGACGAGCTGAAGAAAGTCCTGAACGTCGGTGTGCCGATCGCGCTGCAGGAGACGACCGTACAGATTTCCTTCCTTGTGATCAACTCGATCATCAACGGCATGGGTCTGATGCCGTCCGCCGGATACGGTGTGGCGCAGAAGCTGACCTCATTCATCATGCTGATCCCGTCCTCTGTGATGCAGTCTGTGTCAGCATTCGTGGCACAGAACACCGGAGCCGGAAAGAAAGACCGCGCGTGGAAGGGCTTCCTCACCGCAATCGCAACGGGCTGCTCTCTTGGAGTTGTGATTTTCTGCATCGGTTTCTTCGGTGGAAGTGTCATCTCCAGAATCTTCACGAGCGATTCGGCCGTTATCGAGCAGAGCGCCGCTTACCTGCGCGGTTTCGCACCGGAATGTATTCTGACCTGTGTGCTGTTCAGCAGCATCGGATACTTCAACGGCCGCGGCATCAGCATCCCGGTTATGATCCAGGGAATCACCTCCGCCTGCCTGATCCGTATTCCGCTGGCGCTGTTCTTCTCACACCTGCCGAATACGAACCTGACCTTCGTCGGCATGTCCACCCCGATCACAACCGTATACGGCATCTGCTTTTTCATGATCTGCTTTGCACGGTTAAAGAAAAAAGGGCAGATGTAATTGAATCAAACATAACAGAACTGCCTGGGAAACGGCACGGAGCGATCCGCCGTTTCCCAGGCAGTTTTTGGTATTGTTTGTCCGGAACTTTTTTGATACAATACAGACAGAAAGAGCGGAACCCTGTTCAGAAGGGACAGAACAGACGGAAAGGGGAAGAGGAGTGGATAACAGAGAAATCATCAATGAGACACTGGTCCATCTGTTTCACGAGATACAAAAACTGGAAGAAGAGGCGATCATCACCGAGGATTTCAAGGATCTGACGAACAACGATATGCACATCATCGAGGCCGTCGGCCTGGAGGGCGGCAATATGTCATCGATCGCGGCAAAGCTCGACATCACGGTCGGATCGCTGACAACGTCGATGAACAGTCTGGTGAAAAAAGGCTACACCGAGCGGGAGCGCAGCGAGAAGGACCGCCGGATCGTCTACATCCACCTGACCGGAAAGGGACGGCAGGCATTCCATCATCACGCAAAATTCCACGAGCAGATGACGGATGCCGTGATGGCGGAACTCGGAGAAGAGGAAGTGCAGGTGCTCGGGAAAACGCTGAAAGCGCTGACGGACTTCTTTCGGTCGTATAAAAAATAGAAACAAAAAGGCTTTTGCAGCCGGGACAGAATCAGAAAAATCTGTCCGGTATGCAAAAGCCTTTTTCGCATGGAAACGCATAGAAAAATGCTATTTTTCTACGCCGTTCTTCTCACAGATATCCGCGAGCACACACCGTTCACAGTGCGGTGTCGTCCGCGCAGTACAGACCTCGCGTCCATGCTCCACAAACCGGTGGCAGAGCGAGCTTCCTTCTTCCGGCGGCACAATTTTCCAGAGTGCCATCTCCACCTTCTTCGGATCCTTGCAGTCATGCACGAGCCCGATGCGGTTGCACAGCCGGATGCAGTGCGTATCCGTCACAATCGCAGGCTTTTTGAATACATCGCCCATAATCAGGTTCGCACTTTTCCGTCCCACGCCCGGGAGCTTCAAAAGTGCGTTAAAGTCATCCGGCACCTGGCTGTGGTACTCGTCGCGCAGCATGCGCATGCAGGCGTTGATGTCGCGTGCCTTGCTCTTTCCAAGACCGCACGGCCGCACAATTTCCTCGATTTCCTCCGGTGTCGCGTTTGCCAGCGCATCGATATCAGGATACTTTGCGTAGAGATCCTCCACCACAACATTGACCCGCGCATCGGTGCACTGTGCGGCCAGGCGGACACTGATGAGCAGCTTCCACGCCTGGTCATAGTCAAGCGTACAGTCGGCGTCAGGATATTCTTGTTTCAAACGTTCAATGACGGCAAGCGCCAGTTCTTCTTTTGTCATCGTGTTAAACTCCCATTCTCAAAGATATAAAAACAGCGAAAGCTATCAGGATCCTTTCTCGCGTGCTGCCTTCCGAAGCTGCAGCGGCGTCGTGTGAAACCGCTCGCGGAAGAGGCGGTGAAACAGCTTATCGTTTGTAAAGCCATGCTTTTCCGCGAGCGTGCCGACCGGCAGATCCGTGGCGATCAGGTCGCGGTAGATGCGGGAAAGACGGTAGGAATTCAAGTATTCCAGATACGTCGTTTCCATGTTCTGGCGGAAGAACCGGCAGAAATATTCCGGCTGCAGCGAGACAACATCGGCAGCCTCCTTCAGCGTAATCGGCCGCTGGTAATTTTCCTGCGTGTACGTCAGAATCGTATCGAGCCGTGTCTGCGTCCGGGAGCTCATCGGGTGGTGCGCAAGCGGGCTCTTCTCAGAAAATTTCGTGTAGAGCAGATCGAGAAACGTAAAAAGCTCCCGCTGGAACGTCAGCAGATAGCCGTCGGGCATTTCGTCATGAAGCTGCATCATCGAAAGCAGAAGACGCCGGAGCTGGCTGATATTTTTCTGCACTTCCGGATTCGTACTGTCGTAGTCAATCGAGAACCAGAGCTGTGACGGATCAGGCAGATAGTTCGCAAGGAACGCATCCGGAATCTGCATCAGAATCGAGCGGTTTCCCGTGGACGGACAGCGCGCCGTGTGGATACGCCCGGAATTGATCAGCAGAAATTGACCCGGAAAGACGGTCTTTGTGCGGTCCGAGAGCGTGACAATGGAGGAACCCTCCAGAATATAAATAATTTCCAGCGCGTCGTGCCAGTGCGGCGGCGAAAAACTGCCGAAATCGTCGGTTACACGAAATTCGATGCTGCGGTTCGGCTGCAGCGTGATGTGTTCCTGGCGTGTCTGGCGCGGCAGATGATCTTTGCGTGGCATAAAAAACTCCTTTTTTGTTCAACTTAGTGTATCACTATCTTATCACGAAACCCCCGAATTGGGTATAGCAATTTTTGTATGAAGTTGTTATAATAAATGAACACAAAGCCACGTCACATACGGCTTCGTGCAAACTCAATCTAAAGAAAAGTGAAGGAAGAAAACGTATGTATCAAGTATGGAGTAACTTTTTAAATCCCGGCCAGATCGCTATGCTGGGAATCGTGGTCACCTTTCTGCTGACCTTTCTGGCGTTAAAGCATCCATTTTCCTTTCTGCCGAGCGATCACGGCAGAGAATTTGCCGTAAACGGCGGCCTCTCCCGCGGAAAACTGCGCGGCGTCGGCCTTGTGATCGTCATCTGTTTCCTGATCGGAAGCGTATTGTTCCTGCCTCTTGGCGCCGAGTATGTGATCTACGCGATCCTGCTCGTCTGCATCATGCTGAGCGGCTACCTCGATGATGCATCCGAAACCCCGTGGAGCGATTACAAAAAAGGCGCGATTGACCTCGTCATCTCCATTGTGACCGTCATCACCTTTGTGAATTACAATTCCACCACGATCTACTTCGGAAGCATGTCCCTTACCATTCCGAAAGTGGTCTACATAATCCTCGGCATCATCCTGATCTGGATTTCGATCAACGTTACAAACTGTTCCGACGGTGTCGACGGACTCTGCGCGAGCCTTTCCTGCGTGGTTATCTTCGCGTTCAGTATGATTTTCCACGATGTCCTTGGAAGCTTCACCGTAGCCAATTACCTGTTCGTGGCAGCGCTTCTCGCGTACCTGTATTTCAACACCTCGCCGAGCAGCATGCTGATGGGAGACGCCGGTTCGAGAGCACTTGGCTTCTACATCGCCATCCTTGCCATGCAGTCCCGCCATCCGTTCTTATATCTGCTGATGGCAGGCGTGATGATCGTCGACGGAGGAATCGGCCTTGTCAAAGTATTTTTACTCCGTTTCCTGAAAATCGCGATCCTCAAAAATACAAGAACACCGCTGCATGACCATGTCCGCCTGAAATACAAATGGTCCGACAGTCAGGTTGTGATCCGCTTTGTGATCCTGCAGATCCTGCTGGCCGTCATTGCGTATCTGATTGTAGCATAAGAAAAAAAAGAAGAGAAACGGGAGTGTGTCTTTTGCAGACGTCTGCGGGGCATACTCCCGTTTTGCATCCCAGCCCTCGAATACACCAAAAAGATAGAAAAAGATAATATCGCCGTACTTTTTCACAGAATCCGCCCTGTTTTCGAAAGCAAGAGTGTGGTAGTATAAAATTACCAAAAAATGTCAGCCTGAAACAATAATTCTGTAAAGATTGATGAAAAGAAAGTGCTTTCAGCTATCTGTTTCAGGCTCATCCAATCAGGAGGTAATGAAAAGATGAAATTCACAGAAGGTTACTGGCTTCCGAGTGAAAAAGCAAATGCATCCCATGCAATGCAGGCTTATGAAGTAGAGCAGATTCCAGGCGGTATGCGTATCCTGGCTACCACACGTCCGATCGAGCACAGAGGCATGACCCTGAACCTGCCGACCATCACCGTTGAGTTCGTAGCACATACACCGGACACCATCTCCATGGAGGCATGGCACTACGAAGCCTACGACAACAAAGTTCCGTCCTTCGACAAAACAGAGAGCGTATACGAGGACGTAACTGTAACGATCAACGAGGATGAGGCAGTTCTTGATACCGGAAGCGTACAGGTCCGCGTACAGAGAAAAGGTGTCTTTGCTTACACCTTCGAGGCAGATGGAAAAGTTCTGACCGGAAGCGGCTTCCGCAACCTTTCCTATATCAGATGGGACCGTCAGCAGAGCACCATGCTGCCAGCCCAGAATTACATGACCGAAAAATATCAGCCATATATGGTAAGCGAGCTCTCCCTTGGCGTCGGCGAGTGCGTATACGGCCTTGGCGAGAGATTTACTCCATTCGTAAAAAACGGACAGGTTGTAGACACCTGGAACGAGGACGGCGGTACGGCATCCGAAATTGGCTACAAATGCGTACCGTTCTACATGACAAACAACGGCTACGGTATTCTCGTTGACAGTACTGACAACGTTTCCTTCGAAGTAGCAAGTGAAAAAGTAGAGTATGTCGGCTTCTCCGTACCGGGCGAAAGAATCAAATACTATCTGTTCCACGGACCGTCACCGAAGAAGATCATGAACGAGTACACCGCGCTGACCGGACGCCCGGCACTTCCTCCGGCGTGGTCCTTTGGTCTGTGGCTGTCCACATCCTTTACCACAAACTACGACGAAGAGACTACCACATCCTTCATCGAGGGAATGGAAAAGAGAAATATTCCGCTTAGCGTTTTCCACTTCGACTGCTTCTGGATGCACGAATTCCACTGGTGCGATTTTGAGTGGGACAAGAAATGCTTCCCGGATATCCGCGCAACCTTAAAGAAATATCACGACAAAGGTCTTCACATCTGTGCATGGATCAACCCGTATATTGCACAGGGAACCGCATTCTTCAAAGAGGGTGCAGCAAACGGCTATCTGCTGCAGAGAGCAGACGGAAAAGGCGTATGGCAGACCGACAACTGGCAGGCAGGTATGGGCCTTGTGGACTTTACCAACCCGGATGCGGTTAAATGGTATACCGATAAACTGAGAACTGTTCTGGACTGCGGCGTAGACTGCTTTAAGACCGACTTCGGCGAGAGAATCCCGGTTGACGTTGTTTACCACGACGGAAGCGATCCGCAGGCAATGCACAACTACTATACATACCTGTACAACCAGGCAGTATTCAACCTGTTAAAAGAAGTAAAAGGCGAGAACGAGGCAGTTCTGTTTGCAAGAAGTGCAACAGCAGGAAGCCAGAAGTTCCCGGTACACTGGGGCGGCGACTGCTCCGCAAACTATCCGTCCATGGCAGAAACCCTGCGCGGCGGTCTTTCCTTCGCGATGAGCGGCTTCTCCTTCTGGAGCCATGATATCTCCGGATTCGAGAGCACCGCAACACCGGATCTGTACAAGAGATGGTGCGCATTTGGACTGATGTCTACCCACAGCCGTCTGCACGGATCCACAAGCTACCGTGTGCCGTGGCTGTTCGATGAAGAGTCCTGCGACGTAGTAAAATTCTTCACCAACCTGAAATGCTCGCTGATGCCGTACATTTTCCAGAAATCTGTAGAGGCACACGAGGAAGGAACCCCGGTAATGCGCCCGATGGTATTCGAGTTCATGAACGACCCGGCCGTTCCGTATCTGGATCAGCAGTACATGTTAGGTGATGCCCTTATGGTTGCACCGGTATTCCGCGAGGATAAAGTTGCACAGTACTACCTGCCGGAAGGCACCTGGACCGAGCTTCTGACCGGCGAGACAAAAGAGGGCGGCAGATGGTACAAAGGAACATACGATTACTTCTCCATGCCGCTGTACATCAGAGAAAACAGCATCGTAGTCAGAGGAAACTGTGATACCAGACCGGATTACGACTATGCTGACCATGCAACCGTTTGCGTATATCAGTTAAAAGACGCAGCCGAGACAAAAGTTCCGGATGTACATGGAAACACGGTATTCACCGTAAAAGCAGTCAAAGAAGGCGATGCAGTCAAAGTATCCGTAGAAGGCGCACATACCGAACTGAAAGTAGAAGTCTTTGTCGGAAATGAAAAGAAAGAAGCTGTTCTGGCAGCAGATGCAGACGAAGTTGTCGTTGCATAAGCATCGGAATGTAAGAATATAGGGGAGGGAGAGGCGCGGAAAAGAAAATTTTTCTGTGACCTCTCCTTTCAACAAATAATAGCAAGGATTCTCCCACCTCTATAGGTGGTGAGATGAATTGCAAATAAGAAAGTTAACGGCAGTGGCGGGCGGAGAGAAATCGGTATCCCCCACTAACATGAGGCAAACCACAGTCAGCATTCTGCTGACATGTCAGACTCTGTGAAATTACCGACTGTGGATTGAAACAAAAAGGAGGAAAAAACAATGCGTTTTCAGACAGAAAATGGTGTGTTAATTGCACAGGCAAACGGAGAAACACTGCGGATTGAGCCGTGGGGAAAAGATTCCTTACGTGTCCGCGCAACGATGCTTCCGGGATTTTCCGGAAAGGACTGGGCGCTGACCGAAGTGCCGGAAAAAACAGAGGCAAAAGCAGAGCAGTTTGCGGTCGATCATCTGGAAATCGACGGATCGATGGGAAAAAGAACCAGCGCATCCATCACCAATGGAAAAATCCGTGCTGTGGTCAACTTTGCAGGAGTTATCACCTTCTACAAAGAAGAACAGGAAATTTTAAGAGAATATCACCGTTGCTACGACGGAACGATCAGCAAAGAGAGCCGCTGCTTAAAAACGGTCAACCGTGAGTGGAAAGGTGTGATCGGCGGAAGCGAATACGGCCTGAACCTGAAATTTGAGAGCAACGACGAAGAGAAAATTTTCGGAATGGGCCAGTATCAGCAGAAATACATGGATCTGAAGGGATGCACCCTGGAGCTGGCGCAGCGGAACTCCCAGATCAGCGTACCATTCGCCGTATCCAGCTTAGGATATGGTATGCTGTGGAACAATCCGGCTGTCGGACAGGTAACCTTCGGAAAGAACTACACCGAATGGACTGCACGCTCGACCAAAGATATGGACTACTGGCTGACCGCAGCCGATACACCGAAAGAGATCCTGGAAAATTACACCGCAGTGACCGGCCGCGCGCCGAAATTCCCGGAGGACCGTATGGGCCTGTGGCAGTGCAAGCTGCGCTACCGTACGCAGGAGGAAGTGCTTGAAGTGGCACGCCGCTACCAGAAGGAAGGCATCAAAATCGATCAGATTGTCATCGATTTCTTCCACTGGACCGTACAGGGCGACTGGAAATTCGATGAAAAATACTGGCCGAATCCAAAAGCCATGGTGGACGAACTGCATTCCATGGGAATCAAAGTTATCGTTTCCGTATGGCCAAGCGTAGACCGGAAGAGCGAGAATTTCTGGCCGATGCTGGACCGCGGCCTGCTGATTAAAACAGAGCGCGGCGCCCTGCAGACGTATGATTTCCAGGGGGACTGCGTGGAAATCGATGTGTTCAACCCGGAAACCAGAAAATACGTCTGGGAAGTCTGCAAGAAAAACTATTATGATTTTGGAATCGATGCCTTCTGGCTGGACAACTCAGAACCGGATTTCGGCGTTTACGATTTCGATCATTACCGCTATATCGACGGACCGGCTCTTTCCTGCAGCAATATCTATCCGCAGCTGTACAGCCGTGTCTTCTATGACGGCATGAAAGCAGAAGGAGAAGAAAATATTGTAAACCTGCTTCGCTGCGCCTGGGCCGGAAGTCAGAAATACGGAAATGTTGTATGGTCCGGCGATGTGCCGAGTACCTTTGAAGCCTTCTATGATCAGCTCCAGGCCGGCCTTAATATGGGTCTTGCCGGCATTCCGTGGTGGACAACCGATATCGGCGGCTTTATGACAGATGATGTCAACGACCCGGATTTTCAGCAGCTTCTGATCCGCTGGTATGAGTTTGCCGTTTACTCTGCTGTTTTTCGTATGCACGGCGACCGCGGACCGCACAACATTCCAACGCTCGATGACCGTGATTTTGGCGGCGGCTACCTGTATACCGGCCAGTCCAATGAACTGTGGAGCTATGGAGAAGAAAATTACCGGATCATGAAGAAATATTACGACATCCGCATCAGCATGCACGATTACATCAAACAGCTGTATGACGAGGCATCCGAAAACGGTTCTCCGCTGATCCGTACCATGTTCTATGAGTTCCCGGATGACAAAAAATGCTGGGAGCTGCAGGATCAGTATATGTTCGGAAGCGAATACCTGGTAGCGCCGATTTTCCATCTGAACGAGTTCGAGCGTGAAGTATATCTTCCGGCAGGACGCTGGGAAGATACCAGAGACGGAAAAGTGTACGAAGGAGGACAGACCGTTCTTGCCGCCGCACCAATCGATTCGATTCCGGTATTCAAGAAAATAGCATAAGATCGTGTAAAAAGGTCAAAAAAGAAAACAGTACAGAAAAAACACACAGCGTGTGGAATTTTCTGTACTGTTTTTACTTTGTCTCTAACTGCGCATCAGATATCCATATTTGCGCATCTGTCGGCGTATGATTTGCTCAACACGCTGGCGGATTTCCAGAGGATAGTAATCGGCCAGAGAAGCCAGTTCCGTGCAGACATCTTTTGTAGTAAAGGAAAAGTGAAGCTGGATACCGTATAATTCCTCCGCAGCATCCAGCTGTGTATCAAAATCAGAGCTGAAAGGTTTGGCTTCGATGCGTTCCATACAAACATCCATCGGCAGATCCAGAGGGTAGTCATTGCTGGTGTCTGCAAACAGGCATAAACCCTGATCGAACAGAGGACTTAGAGAATATTGCTCTGTTTCTGTATCATATAGAACAGCGATGTTGTTGGTGTGCCGGTCTTCATTCAGAAAGAAGGCATCAATTTCCAGCATAGCGGTCAAATATGCGCCGAAGTTCTGAATTCCCGTCATGTTTTCTAACTGGTCTGCCAGAAAACGAATGCGTTCCGCAGGTTCTGAAAAAGCAGCAAGTGAGATTGCCAGACTGTCTCCGGTATTCTGACGGTACAGTTTTTCCAATGGGATCAGCATCTGATTTGCTTTTAGAAAATCAGGACTGGAACAGCCACTGCGGAGAGTGCCGCGGTATGCAATCCGAACAGGCTGATACAGGACAAACGGGTGGGAAAGAGTGCTTTTTTGCAGTAAATGAGACACCAGTGTCTCCGAGAGTCCCTCATATCCCATATAGTCGGATTTGTACCAGATATTACCGATTTTCCACTTGAGCTGGTCCCCTTTTGAGGTGTGATCTGTTTTTTTGACAGGCAGCTGATTATCAAGACGGATCTGTTCCATGGCGTGCCTCCTTATTCTTCAGAATCAGGATCCATTGCTCGTCACCGGCCATTCGCCCATCTGTTTTTTCAATGATAAGCAGCGGATCATAAAAGGGAAGTCCCATTTCTTTTAAAATATCTTTGGCATGATCGCGTGTTTTGGGAAAACAGCGGCTTTCCAGAAACCAGGTAAAATCATCCCAGGTCGGATGCTCCACAACGCCAAAGGCACGAAGCGGAATTTTTTTTGTGTAATTCTGGATTGCAATTTTCTCATGACGGAAGTCGATATCAATCGTTGTGCAAAGCTGATCGCGGTAAAGAAAACACATCCGCGTTTTGACATCGGGATCCGTGCTGAAACAGTGAGCACGGGCAATTTGATTGTATACCGTCTGCCTGCTGACCTGAAAGGTGCGCGCGATCTCGGCAATACTTTTTCCCTGCTGCTGCATGGCAGCCATCTGAATGATTTGTGGCAGCGAAAAAGCAGGTTTTCTTCCAGCTGCATGGCGCAGGGCTTCTTTTTGGGCTAACTGCTGGTATTGTTCCGCGTCCTTGGAAAGCCTGCGCAGCTCCTTTGGATCTGTTGTTCCAAAGATCTCATAAATCTGCTGCTCAAATGTGTTTTTCATGCAATCACCTCGTTTCTGCCATTACTGTATCACAGAGATCTGAAAGCGTCAAGAAATCATTTATTGACAAAAAACGAACTGATTGAGAAAAGTTACGGCTCGCAGATGTCTGAGAACAGCAATCATGGCGATGAAAGAACTTCCCTGCAGTGCAGGCAAAAGCTTGACAGAAAAAAGAAAAGTAGCGTACAATAAAGAAGCAGTACAGAGAGGCACGCAAACCGTGGGATTTCTGTGCTGTTTTTTTAGCAAAAAGGGAGGTTTTCAAAATGAATGAACTGGTTGAACTGTTAGACGAACTGCAGAAAAAAGCAAAGGCAGACCCCATTCTGCGTGAAAAACTGCTTCAGACAAGGGAAAATCCGAATCCAATCCACGCATTCTGCGAAATCTGCCATGCCTATGGCGTTTCCATCTATGAAATGGATCTTGCCATGGCAGGTGAAGAATTTTACGCAGAAATCAAACGCAGCACCAATGGCGGCGGAGAAAATTCCCCGGCGCTTGAAGGGGAAGATGACTTCTATGAGCTGTTTCTGGCAGCGTTAGAAAATATATGATTTTTTGCGAAGAATGTAAGTATTGATGAGTGTGGAAAGCTGCATGGACAGTGCCTGATGAACCTGCGAAGGGCTTGCCATGTCGTAGACGACACCGTCAAAAACTTCGAAGCGTTTCTCTTCTGGAAGCATTTCATACTGTTCCAGCGTGACTTTTTCGAGCTGTGGTTGAAGAACTGGCGTCATAAAATACACATCTTTTCCCAAAAATGAAATGAAATCGCTTAAAATTCTTTCTTTAAATGTTCTGCGAGAATCGTATCGTAATCGCCTTCGATTTCCTCATCGCGCCCTGCATACCGCAGATTGGTCTCCACGCCGACCGGCTCCACATCGTCTGCAAATTCCCAGATATGATACCGCAGACCGCGGTGCTCAAAGTCGATGCTTCCGCAGTTGTCCTCTTCGACATAAGAAAAAGAGATGTTCTTCTCGTTTAAAACAGATTGAATTTCTGGCATATGCATAAAACTATAATCCTCCTAATCGTTGTTGACATATTTGTTATTAGTATAGGGCAATGGCGGAAAAAATTCAATCTACAAGCTTTTCGATAACAGTATACGTGTCTGAGAGGTTATAAATTAGTGGCGAAAACCCATAGGTTTGCCTGTGGGATGAAAGCCACATATTTTTTACTTGGTTTTTACATAGAATAGATGTATAATATATGCATAGATAAAAAGGAGGTTAAGTGCATGGGAAGACCGAAATCAAACAATGTACAAATTAACATTTCAATTCCTATGGAGTGGAAAAAAGAACTGGAAAATATTGCTCGTATCTATTCTGTTGAGGAAGGGAAAACAATTACATTTCTTGATTTAATGCGTCGAGGAATTCAGGAAAAGTATCAGTTAGGAGAACAGAATGATGAGCAGGAAACCCTATCATAGTGCTTCGCATTGCAAGTATCTGATACAATATCATATTATCTGGTGTCCAAAATTTAGATTTTCTGTATTACATGGGAAAGCAGATATGACTCTCAAACAGATACTACAAAAAATATGCGAGGATTACGGATATAGAATTAAAGCACTTGAAGTAATGCCGGACCATATCCATATTTTTGTAGATGTGCCACAAACAGTCGCTCCCTGCGATGTGGTTAGAACACTCAAAAGTAAAAGTGCGATTGAATTATTTAAGGCATATCCAACACTGAAACGGTTTTATGCAAGATGTGGTGTTTTATGGTCGAGGGGATATTTTATATCTACAGTGGGACAGATAAGTGAAGCAACAGTAATGCAGTATATAGAGGAACAGAAAAGTCATGAATGAGAAGGAATATAAGAAAAGCCTAAGACAATTTCATAAACATTCTGACAGACATATCCTGGTCGTAGAAACCGATATGTCTTTTTCTGATATACAAAAGGTGGTAGCTCTTTCTGATAAGATTCGAAAAGCAGGAAATGAACTGGTTGGTCTTATGAGAAAGAATTACGACCAGCTTATCCGTACGAAAAGGTATCGGAAAGTACGGAAACTTTATGGTGCTACAGAAGAGAAAAAGAAACGAAAAGTACTTGCCCGTCAGCTGAATGAAATGCAAAAGCAATATCATGTTACATGGGATGATTGTAGAACATCTATGATACCAATCGGTAAAAAATATGGGATTGATGCTATATTTGCACTTACAAAAGCCGAAGATGTTTGGAGAGGGATAGAAAAATGCTTATATGCAAATGGTAAGACACTCCACTTTTCTAAATATGGAGTGTTGCCCTGTATTCGAGCCAAACAAAGGAATCGTGGGATTCCAATTTCTGTGAAAGAGAATCAATTGCAATTTAAATTTGGTAAATCTACGTTTGGAATACAACTGAAAGATAGATTTCAATCGGATGAAATTCACGCTGTTTTGGATTACCTTGCTGAACCTGAAATAATAGATAAGAAAGCAATCCAGATATTTGCAGAGAAAGCGTATTGTATCAATACTTACAGACCCTGCTATGCTACGCTTGTACCAAAGTTGATTCGTGGGAAATACAGAGTGTATTTGCACTTAACGATTGAGGGGAAAGCAAAACCGAAATATGACAGATTTGGGAATCCAAGGCATAAATTTGGAAAAGGTATCATTGGTGCGGATATTGGAACGCAGACCGTTGCTTATACATCGGATACGGAGGTTGGTCTTAAAAACTTATCCGAAAGAGGGAACAGTATTCAAAAATCCGAGCGATTAGAAAGAATTTATTATTGTGCAATGGATAGAAGCAGACGAGCGACCAATCCACAGAATTATAATAAGGATGGTACGATTAAAAAAGGTCGAAAGATTTGGAAATACTCGAATCATTATAAAAGACTGAAAGCGAAACACGCAGAATTATGCCGTATTAATGAAAGAAACAGACAGCTTGCGATAAATGAAGATGCCAACTATCTAAGAAGCCTTGGAGATGTGTTGATTACAGAGCCTAAAAATGCCAGTAAACTTATGAAACGAGCGAAAGAGACTACGAAAAACAATAAAGGTAAGTTTAACAAGAAAAAGCGTTTCGGTAAATCAATAAAGAATCGATGCCCTGGTGGATTTCAAACGACAATAGAAAAGAAATTTGAAGTGTCTGGTGGCAGATATATAGAAGTGGCGAGCAATTATAGAGCAAGTCAATATGACCATACCGCAGATGCTTATGTCAAAAAGAAGTTGTCGGATAGAATGTATCATTTAGTGGATGGAACATTGGTACAGCGAGACTGGTATTCCTCATTTTTACTATACTGTTACGATGATAAAATAGAAGAGATAAATAAAACAAAATGTAGAACAGAATTTGAAAAACATTACAAGAGGGAAAAAGCCTTAATTGAATGGATTCAGGCGAATCAGATTAAAATTTTAAATAGTGGAATAAAAACAGCATAAATGAAATACGTTAGGGAGATTGACGATACTTCCTTATCAAAAGATAGAAATTTGCCGTCAATGTGGTCGTAGGACTGCCCGGCAATAAAAGTCCTTACTCAAATAGACTTACACTTGTATTCCAAAGTCTGAGAATGATGTACGATTACAAGCTAAACTTGGTAGTAAGAACCCCACGGGCTTGCCCGTGGGAGTCGTCAGCCGTTCGGATATGGAATGTCCTATACGACCTTTGACGTAGCAACAGAAAATGCAGCGTGGAAGCCGGATGCAGAGCCAAAAACAATCACAGTAACCGTAAAAGTAACAAACACCGGCTCCTGTGCCGGAAAAGAAGTTGTACAGATTTACGCTGCCTGCCCGTTTGGAAAACTGAAAAAAGAGAGAAAACGTCTGGTCGCTTTTGGAAAAACAGCACTGCTGCAGCCGGGAGAATCCGAGACACTGCACCTTAAGGTACCAACTGTCCTGCTGGAATCCTACCGGACAGGCAAAGCCGTATACTGTATGGAGGCCGGAGACTATGATTTTCTGGTCGGAACCTCAAGCCGGGATGTAACCCTGGCTGCGAGACTGACACTTGATAAAACCGTGGAAACCGAGCATCTGACCAACATCTGCCCGCTGCTCGACGCATTAAAGGAAATTCAGCCGGAAGAGGAAAAAGAGGAGCGCTGGAGAGCAGAACGGGAGCAGATGTGGGAAGAAAAGAAAGCAGAAATCCCGCTGCTGTTCCTGGATGAAAAAGGTCTGATCCGCGATGGAAAGAGTGCCGAAGAAATGTATAAAATTCTGAAATTCGGAGAAACAAATGCAGCAGAAGCAAAGGAATGCGATGCCAACGGCTGTGAATTTGAAGCAGAAACAACAGAAGCGAAAGAGGACGCCGGAAACTGCAAATGTGGAGCAGAACAGCCGAAATGGGAAGAAAGACGGCGCAGGGCAATGGAAAAAGCCGCCGAACTCGCTCGGAAGCTGACACCGGAAGAAAAAACGGCTCTTGTCTGCGGCCGCAGCAGCGGAAGCAAAGAAATCATCGGAGCCGCTGCCGTTACCGTACCGGGTGCAGCCGGGGAGACAACCGCGTCCTTGCTGGAAAAATACGGTGTTGCCAATGTCATTCTGGCTGACGGCCCGGCAGGCATCCGCATCACCTCACATTATCAGAAAAATCCGTCGGACGGCAGTGTTTACAAGATGAACATGTATCAGCGTCTCGAGAACCGCATTTTCGGAACAGAATTCCTTCACGACGACGGAGAAGATTACTATCAGTACTGCAGTGCGATCCCGGTCGGAACGCTTCTGGCGCAGACATTCGACACAGAGCTTCTCGAGGAAGTAGGCCGCATGATCGGCGCAGAGCTGGAGGAGTTCGGCGTGACCCTCTGGCTTGCACCGGGCATGAACATCCACCGCAATCCGCTCTGCGGCCGCAACTTTGAATACTATTCCGAGGATCCGCTCGTCAGCGGAAAAATGGCGGCAGCCCTCACAAGAGGCGTCCAGAGCCGGTACGGGGTCGGAACGACCATCAAACATTACGCCTGCAACAATCAGGAAGAAAACCGCCGTGGCGTATCAAGCATCGTCTCCGAGCGCGCGCTGCGTGAGATTTACCTGAAGGGCTTCGAAATTGCAATCAAAGAATCCCAGCCCAAGGCGATCATGACCTCCTACAACAAGGTAAACGGTGTCCACACCGCCAACAGCTACGATCTGTGCACAACCGCTGCAAGAAGGGAATGGGGCTTTGCCGGCATCATCATGACCGACTGGACCACAACAAACGCTGACGGAGGCTCCTCCGCCGCAAAATGCATCGCTGCCGGAAACGATCTTGTGATGCCGGGAACCGACACCGACCGCCGCGAAATCCTGGATGCGCTGAGTGCCGAAAATGACCAGTATCTTGAGAAAAAAGACCTGACCGCCTGTGCACAGAGAATCCTGGAAATGGTTTTTACTTCCAATTTATATGAATAATGCGGCGTTTTCAGGGATAAAATAACATCAGAAATAGCTTCCGCCCCTTCGCAAAGCAAAATTTTCCGTGCGGGCTTTGAATGTTACAGTTCGCTGAGGTGCTGTGAACTGTAACATTCAAATAGTTGGGCAATTTCACGATTGAAATTTCCCATAACATGTATTAGAATATAAATGATATCAATAAATACGAGGACGTGAAGAAAATGTCAGGATTAAGTAACACACAATATTTTAAAGTAAAAACAGAGCCGGAGATTCAGGTAAAAGAAGTACTCGAGACCGTTTACAACGCTATGGTGGAAAAAGGATATAATCCAGTCAATCAGATCGTAGGCTATATCATGTCAGGTGACCCGACGTACATCACAAGCTTTAAGGGAGCCAGAAGTCTGATCATGAAGGTAGAGCGTGACGAGCTGGTAGAGGAACTGTTAAAAGAGTACATCAAAAATGAATCCTGGAAGTGAGCGTAATTACTATGAGAATTATGGGATTAGATTACGGCTCAAAAACAGTAGGGGTCGCGGTGAGCGACGCCCTGGGTCTTACTGCGCAGGGAATCGAAATTGTCCGCAGAAAATCGGAGAATAAGCTGCGTCAGACGCTGGCCCGGATTGAAGAGATAGCAAAAGAGTACGGCGTGGAAAAAATCGTACTCGGCTTCCCGAAACATATGAACAACGACATCGGAGAGCGGGCCGAAAAATCTCTCGAGTTCAAAGAAATGCTGGAGAGACGGACAGGCCTGCCCGTTGTTATGTGGGACGAGCGGCTGACAACGGTCGAAGCAGACCGCACCATGATGGAAACCGGAATCCGCAGGGAAAACCGCAAGGAGTACGTAGATATGATTGCGGCTGTTTTTATCCTGCAGGGATATCTGGACTATCTTTCCCATCAGAAGGAATCACAGGAAAACTGAACAAAGGAATATTGTATGGAAAAAATAACATTTGTAACAGATGATGGCGGCAAAGAAGAATTTTACGTGGAGGAGCAGACCAGAATCAACGGAGTCAACTATATTCTGGTATCCGATTCGAAGGACGACGAGGCAAACGCCTATATTCTGAAGGATATCTCCACCGAAACCGACGCAGAGGCAGAGTATGTTATGGTAGAAGACGACACCGAATTCGATGCCGTTTCCGGCGTATTTGCTTCCATGTTGGACGACGAGGCAGACATCACCTATTGAACCGGCCATTTTGGAGCCATACCGGGACGCAGACGAAGCGGGACCGGGACAGCGCTTTAAAGGGCAAATCCTGCAGGTGCGGGACATGCTCCATCAGCCTGAAGTGACGCTCAGGGGATGCGTGCGTGAAGCCGTACCGGTAGCGGAATCGTTTTGAAAACATGCGCGGAGGTGCTATTTGAAAAAGAATAATGGAAGTAAATTAAAAATTATACCGCTTGGCGGTCTGGAACAGATCGGTATGAACATCACCGTTTTCGAATATGAAGACAGTATCATCGTCGTAGACTGCGGACTCGCATTCCCGGAAGACGACATGCTCGGTATCGACCTGGTTATCCCGGATGTAACGTATCTGAAAGAGAACATCGATAAGGTCAAAGGCTTCGTCATCACCCACGGCCACGAGGACCATATCGGAGCCCTGCCTTACATCTTAAAAGAAGTGAACGTGCCGGTCTACGCCACCAAACTGACGATTGGCCTGATCGAAAACAAATTGAAGGAGCACAATCTGCTCCGCACCACAAAACGGAAAATCATCAAACACGGACAGTCCATCAATCTGGGCGCATTCCGTATTGAATTTATTAAAACAAACCACAGTATTGCAGATGCAGCAGCACTGGCCATTTACTCCCCGGCAGGCATTATCGTCCACACCGGAGACTTCAAAGTCGATTACACACCGGTCTTTGGCGATGTCATCGATCTGCAGAGATTTGCCGAAATCGGGAAAAAAGGTGTCTTGGCGCTGATGTGCGACAGTACCAACGCAGAACGCCCCGGCTTTACGATGTCCGAGCGTACCGTAGGAAAGACGATCGACGGCCTGTTTGCCGAGCATCACAATTCCCGTATCATTATCGCAACCTTTGCATCGAACGTCGACCGTGTGCAGCAGATCATCAACTCTGCGTATAAATACGGCCGTAAGGTCGTGATCGAAGGCCGCAGCATGGTCAATATCATCTCCATCGCGCAGGAGCTGGGCTATATCAATATCCCGGAGAACACCCTGATCGACGTGGAGCAGATGAAAAACTACACCGGCGAGCAGCTTGTGCTGATCACCACCGGAAGCCAGGGCGAGTCTATGGCAGCACTGTCCCGTATGGCAGCGCACCTGCACAAAAAAATCTCGATTTTGCCGGGAGACACCGTGATCTTCAGCTCCCACCCGATCCCGGGAAATGAAAAAGCCGTTTCGAACGTCATCAACGAACTGTCCGCACAGGGCGCAAACGTGGTATTCCAGGACGTTCACGTATCCGGACATGCCTGCCAGGAGGAAATCAAACTGATCTATTCCCTGGTAAAACCGAAATATGCCATTCCGGTTCACGGCGAGTACCGTCACTTAAAAGCACATGCAGAAGTAGCACAGAGCCTTGGCATCCCGAAAGAAAACATTTTCCTGATGTATTCCGGAGATGTGATGGAGCTTGACGAGGACGGCGCAGCAGTAACAGGAAAAGTCCACACCGGAGCCATCATGGTAGACGGACTCGGTGTCGGAGATGTCGGAAACATCGTTCTGCGTGACCGCCAGCATCTGTCAGAGGACGGTATCATGGTTGTGGTGCTGACCCTCGAAAAGAGAACAAACCAGCTTCTGTCCGGACCGGACATCGTATCCCGCGGTTTCGTCTATGTACGGGAATCCGAGGATCTGATGGGCGAGGCAAGAGAAGTTGTGGAAGAGGCGCTGGACGGCTGCCTTTCCAAAAACATTTCAGACTGGGGCAAGATCAAATCCACGATCAAAGATGCCCTCGGTGACTATGTATGGAAGAAAACAAAGAGAAGACCGATGATCCTTCCGATCATCATGGAGGCATAAATACCATGGACAAAGTAACAGAGTGTCTGGACGCGCTCATCGAAGAAATGCGGGAGAGCAGGGCATATCAGAATTACTTGTGGATGGAAGAGGAACTTGAAAAAGACCCGGACTTAAAAGGCCGGGTCGATGACTATCGAATCCGCAACTACCGACTGCAGCAGTCCGAAAACGTAGACCTTTACGAGGCGGTAGATTCCCTGGAGCGGGATTCCTACGCACTCCGCAAAAACGAGAAGGCAAACGCTTATCTTGAGGCGGAGCTTGAGGTCTGTAAGATGGTACAGAAGGTGCAGGACCGTATTTCAGAAGAAATCCGCATCGGCGTACCGGAAATCTAAACAAGAACAAGGAGAATGCCCATGTCCCGGAAAAAAAGTGATGCCGGATATCGCGCGGCGCTTGCAGGAGCAAAAGGAGTTGTGCGTCTGCTGCTTTATATCTGCGTGATTTTTGTGATCCTTCTGGCGGCGAAAACTTCATATCAGTTCGGGCATGATGTGTTCGCAGAAGAGCCTGTGGGCCTGAAGGGAAAAGGAAAAGAAGTCACCGTACAGGTCCGTTCCGGCATGGAGGCAAGGGAGCTTGGCGAGCTGCTGAAAAAAAACGGACTGATCGACGAAAGCCTGCTGGTTTTTGAAGTCCAGTACCGCCTGTCGGGCTATTACGGAGGCATCCAGGACGGTTCCTACGTGCTGAACACGGAACAGACCGTCGATGAAATGCTGGAAATCCTGGCGGGCATCAACACCGAGGGCCAGCCGTCCGCGGAATAAATGCGTAGCTGCGAGACAAGAGGAATCTTATATGATTATAGACGAACGAATGGTAACCTATATCAATTCCCTGGATACCGGTCATACCCCGTTTCTGGAAAATCTGGAGCGGACGGCCAAGCAGGACCGGGTGCCGATCATTCGCCGTGAAATGCAGAGCTTTTTAAAAGTATTTTTAAAGATGAAACAGCCAAAGAGAATCCTGGAGGTAGGAACTGCCGTAGGATTCTCTGCTGTTTTCATGGCACAGTACGGCGAACCGAATGCAGAGATTACCACCATAGAAAATTACGAAAAACGAATCCCGATCGCGCGGGAAAACTTCGAAAAATCCGGCTTTGCCAACCGTATTACCCTGATTCCGGGAGATGCCGCCGAAGTCTTAAAAACCCTGGACGGGCCGTATGATTTTATCTTCATGGACGCCGCCAAGGGACAGTACATCCACTTCCTGCCGGAAGTCCTGCGTGTCCTTGATAAGAACGGCGTACTGATCACCGACAATGTGCTGCAGGACGGCGATGTCATCGAATCCCGCTTCGCCGTGGAACGCCGGAACCGCACGATCCACAAACGGATGCGGGAATACTTATTTGAACTGACACACAATGAAGGGCTGCTGACATCGGTCGTGCCGCTGGGAGATGGAATCGCGATCACGATGAAAAGCCATGAGAAGAGAGAGGAAACAACATGAGAAAACCGGAATTACTGGTTCCAGCCAGCAGTCTGGAAGTATTAAAAGTAGCAGTGATCTTCGGCGCAGATGCCGTATATATCGGCGGAGAAGTCTTCGGACTCCGCGCGAAGGCGAAGAACTTTTCGATGGAAGATATGAAAGAAGGTGTGGAGTTTGCGCATGAGCATGGCGTAAAGGTCTATGTCACCGCGAATATTCTGGCACATAACCAGGATCTTGAGGGTGTGCGGGCTTACTTTGCCGAATTGAAAGAGATCGGGCCGGATGCACTCATTATTTCGGATCCGGGAGTGTATCGCATCGCCATGGAAGTGTGCCCGGAGATTGAGCGGCATATCAGTACACAGGCGAATAATACGAACTATGGAACGTATCAGTTCTGGTATGAACAGGGGGCGAAGCGCGTCGTGACAGCGCGGGAGCTGTCGCTGGCGGAGATCAAAGAGATTCGGGAGTATATTCCGGAGGAGATGGAGATCGAGACGTTTATTCATGGGGCGATGTGTATTTCGTACTCGGGGAGATGTCTGCTGTCCAATTATTTCACGGGAAGAGATGCGAACCAGGGGGCTTGTACACATCCGTGCCGGTGGAAGTATGCGGTCGTGGAAGAGTCCAGACCGGGGGAGTATTTGCCGGTGTATGAGAATGAGCGAGGGACGTATATCTTTAACTCGAAAGACCTTTGTATGATTGAGCATATCCCGGATTTGCTGGATGCGGGGATTGACAGTTATAAGATTGAAGGAAGAATGAAGACGGCGCTGTATGTGGCGACGGTGGCAAGGACGTATCGGAAGGCAATTGATGATTATCTGGAGAGCCCTAAGAAGTATGAGGAGAATATGGAGTGGTATCGGGATCAGATCTCGAACTGTACGTACAGGCAGTTTACTACGGGATTTTTCTATGGGAAGCCGGATCATGAGAGCCAGATTTATGATAGTAATACGTATGTGAAGGAGTATACGTATCTGGGGATTGTTGGGGAGAAGAATGAAAAAAGCAGATATGCGATTGAGCAGAGAAATAAGTTTTCGGTTGGGGAAGAGATTGAAGTGATGAAACCAGATGGGGAGAATGTCTGCGTTACGGTGAAGGGGATCTGGGATGATGAAGGGAACCAGATGGAGAGTGCGCCGCATCCGAAGCAGAAATTGTGGATTGATCTTGGTGTGGAATTGGATAGGTTTGATATTTTGAGAAGGAAAGAAATGGAATAGGATAGGAAAATAAAAGGGATTAGGAACGTGTCATTTTCGAAAGGTTGCTAATCCTTTTTTGTGCGAATAGAGATTATGTAAAGCAATGGTAATGATAAAAGAAACAAATAGGAAAAAGTTCGACATTCTGTGAAGAAAGTTGCTTCATAATGTTTACAAACTGGAGCAAATAAGCTAGAATGTACATGATATTATTGGACTAAGGCTAAATGCTGTTTTAATAGGCCATAAGTCACAAAAGTCCGTGCCATCAATGCTGGCGGCACTCAGAACATTGCAGATGTCTGCAAGAAACTGGACTGCAAAATGACCTACATCAGCACGGATTATGTGTTTGACAGTCAGGGCACAGAGCCTTGGTAGCCGGACTGCAAGGATTACAAGCCTTTGAATGTCTACCTCAAACTTTCAGTGGCGGCATGATGGTCTACGGTGGCGTATAAAACTCATGCAAAATACCCCTACTGCGAGCCTGTTTTATTGCGGAGCAAGGGACGGACATGATACCTTCATTTTTCCGAAGAATTAGAGGTGGAGGTTGAAAGTGCTGAAAAGCCCAAAATCTATTTTTCTGGAAAAGTTTATTGCAGACGGAAGAAGGACATGATAACTGCATTTTTCTGGGGAATTAGAGGTAGAGGGTGGTAGATGATTGTTCATGTTGCAACAAAGAAACAGTATGAACTTGTACAATTTTAACAAAGTAAGTTGATGTGAAGGTCATGACAATAAGGGTCAGCACTTTGAAAAATGGAGAAGTGCGACAGCGAGTTATGACAATAAGACCGGACACTTTGTTGGTGAGCTGGTATGAAGGTGTCTACCATAAAGTTTCAGTTGAAGCAAATTGGGCGAGTAGACCATGATAGGTCTACATAAAAGATTCAGTGACGGTCGAAAAAAAAAGATGATCACTGTGAGAAAAATGATAACTACAGTGTGATGAACACACTGCTTGATATAGATAAAGCCCGCCGGTGTTCTGCATCGGCGGTTAGATATAAAAACTTGTGAGAGGAATATAGCGAAATGTCAAATAAGAAAAAACTCCTGATCTATGCTCATTACTATGTTCCAGATACTGCGTCAACGGGGCAGATCCTCCGTGAACTGGCGGAGGGTATGCTGGATAAATTCGACATAACAGTCATCTGCGTGGTGCCGAGTTACTTGGGAACTATTGAAGATAAATATAAGACACAGAAATATTACGAAGAAGAAATCAACGGCGTGAAAGTGCTGAGAATCCGTGTGCCGGAGTTCAGCAAGACCAATAAGAAGAGCCGTGTGAAGAACATTGTCTCCTATTTCTTTGGGGCAATGGGGGCAACCTTCAAGGTTGGAAAGATGGATTATGTGTTTTCCATTTCCCAGCCTCCGATCCTCGGCGGCCTGTTGGGCGTTTGGGGTAAATGGGTGAAACACGCCAAGTACATTTATAACATTCAGGATTTTAACCCAGAGCAGGTATTGGCTGTTGGCTATACCAAGAGCAAGATTATCACTGATGCCATGATGTGGTTCGACAAGTTCAGCTGCAAGCGCAGTGACCTTGTAATTACAGTCGGTCGCGATTTGGTGGAAACGGTAGAAAATCGCTTCAAGGGTAAGAAAGTCCCGAAAACCGTTATGATCAACAACTGGATTGATGAAAACGAAATTTATCCGTTGGATGAGAATAATGAAAAGGTTCTTGCCTTCAAGAAAAAATACGGTTTGGATGGCAAATTTGTCATTATGTATTCCGGCAACATTGGTCTGTACTACGACCTTGAAAATCTGATCAAGGTTGTGGAGAGAATCAAACCGGGCACTAAGACTGCCGATGGTCGAGAGGTTGTATTTGCTTTTGTCGGTGCTGGTTCTGTGCTGGACAAGCTGGTGCTTTATGTAAAAGAGCATCACATGGATAATGTGGTCTTTATCCCGTATCAGGATAAGGCTGACCTTATATATTCTTTGAACGCCGGTGATGTCCACTGGTGCGTGAACGCAAAGGGCATTAAAGGCGTGAGTTGCCCGTCAAAGGCATACGGCATAATGGCCGCTTCGAAGCCCATTTTAGGGGTTCTGGAGTCAGGCTCAGAGGTTCGATGCTTGATTGAGGACACAAAGGGCGGACTATGCTGTGAGCCGGGTGAGTATGACAAGGTAGAAGAAAACATCCGCTGGTTCATTGATAATGCAGGGAGCAGCGAGTTGAAGGCGATGGGAGCCAGAGGCCGTGAGAATCTGGAGAAGAATCTGACCAGAAACGTAAGTGTACAGAAGTATGCAGAAGAAATTCTGAAGCTGTGATTCGAGTCGTTCCATTGTTAGTACAGAAGGGCTGGAGGAATCTAATTAGTATATTTCGGAGATAGAGATTAAGATGATTCAATTTATAGAAGTTGTAAGGGCAATAGCTACTATGCTTATTGCTAACTCACATTTTAAAGGTGTTTATCCAACGGATCTGTTGTCGTTTGGTGGTGGCTTTGGATTAGCACTGTTTTATATGATCAGCGGTTTTCTATTGGCAAATATTAAACCGAATGCAAAACTGACATCCTGGTATACAAAGAAAGTCGTTCGTTTATACATACCGTTAGTTATTTTGAAATTGATTGAAATGCTTATTGGATACCTGAAAATTGAAACGGTGGGGCAGTTCTTTAGAGAGTTTATTTTTCCAGCATCTTGGTTTGGTGCATCGATGATTATTCTCTATTTGGTATATTACTGGATTGTCAAATTTTTATATGCAAAAAAGGGCATGTCATCAATTTGGATTGTCGATATATTCGTTGCAATATCTTTTTTAGTAATGTTTGTCACGAAGAGTAAAGTTGGAATGTTTAGCTTGGAAACATTACAAATTGCTGATTCGTTTGGAATCGAAACACCTTATATTATCTCGCTCCCGATTTGGCTGACTTCAATGCTGGTAGGTTTTCAACTTAGAAAGCGGTATGACAGTTTGAAAACAAAGCAAAAAGGAAAAAAGAAATGGCTGTACATAGGCGGTATTTTTATCTTTATGATTGCCTTTTTTGTAGTAAAGCTTTTTGAAAAGCGAGGAGCAGAAACAGTTTTGATGATTTCTCTTCCCGTTATTTATGTTGGCTTTGCTTATTGCGTATTCTGCTTTTTAAGAGAATTGGAAGAAAAAGTACAAAAATTCCCAGATAACATCCTAAAGCAGGTGGTCTTTCTCGTGAGTTCATGCTCACTGGAAATTTATTATATTCAATTCCCATGGATTCATCTGTTCAGGAATTATGTCTTTCCGCTGAATTGGATTTTAATTGTTTCCGTTACTGTGGTTAGCGGATATGTGCTACATCGTATTTCTAATATTGTATTTGATATGTTTATGAGGAAAGTTGGTAAATAAAATGAGTAAAAAAATATTATTGACAGGTGCATCGGGTTTTATTGGAACGAACCTTTTGGAAGATCTGCTTGCAAAAGGATATGAAGTAAAGAATTTGGATTGGAATGAGCCTAAAATTCCTGCCCGAAAAAATCTTTGGGAAGATGTGAATATTATCAATTACGAAGATTTTGAAAAAGCAGTCGTCGGCTTTAATCCAGACTATATTGTTCATCTGGCAGCAAGAACCGATTTGGATGGAAAAACACTTGAAGATTATGACCAGAATATTACCGGCGTTGAAAACCTTATGAAAATTATTCATAAGCTGCCGAATCTGAAGAAAATCATAATAACGTCCTCTAAATTTGTTACAAGAAATGGATATAAAATTAAGAATCAACATGACTATTGCCCGCATACAAAGTATGGCGAAAGCAAAGTAGAAACTGAGATTCGTGTGTGGAATGATACACCTGATTGTGACTGGTGCATTATCCGGCCGACATCGATTTGGGGACCTTGGTTTGGGGTTCCTTATAGAAATTTCTTTGATATGGTTATGCGGCGGATGTATTTCCACATTGGACATATCAAGTGCCATAAGACTTATGGATATATTGGCAATGCAATTTACCAGATTGAGCAGCTTCTCTTTAATGAAACGAAAGATGAGAATAATAAGGTTTTCTACATAGGCGATGAACCACCGTATGAGATTAATGAGTGGGCAGATGAGATCGCAGCAGAACTGGGATTTAAGGTTCCGACCATGCCAGTTTGGTTTGTAAAATGTCTGGCAAAATTTGGCGATTTTCTGGGGTTGTTCCATATCCACTTCCCGATGCAGTCTTTTCGATTTGGGAATATGACGAATGATGGAATCAATGATATGAGTAATACTTACAAAATTGCTCCTGAAATGCCTTATACAAGACTTGAGGGAACCAAGGAAACGATTGCTTGGATTAATAAATACGAAAAAAGAAAGGGTAAATAATATGACAGCAGCGGATTCATTGATTGGATTGGTAAATCCAAAACCCAATAGCACTGTTATGATTTACGATGTCCATGCCAGTGAATCAGGTGCATTAGCAATCCTTGATGATTTATATAAACAAATTAGAGCGTATACCGACAAATCTGTGAAATGGGTATTTATTGTAAGTACGCCACATTATGAAGAAACGAAAGAAATTACAGTAAGAAGATTCCCGTGGGTGAAAAAAAACTGGGGTTATAGATATTACTTTGACACAGTAACAACGAGAAAACTCCTTAATGAATTTAAACCAGATAAAGTTTTTTCGCTACAGAATAAAGGTATAGATTTCTATAACAAAGAACAGCTGGTGTATTTACATTTGCCGTTCATACTTACAGATCATAAATTTAGTATGAAAGTCGATGGGAAAAAACTTTGGGCATATCAAAACATCATCAGTAAAAGCATTTTCAGATCACTTCGGAAAGTGGATATGACTATCGTGCAGACGCAGTGGATGAAAGATGCACTTGTAAAAAAGGCTGGTGTAAATGCAGATAAAATTGTAATTCAGCAGCCGTATATTAAATGTAATGACATAAAAAAATTTGTGGATTGTCCAGAGAACAGGAAACGGATTTTTTATCCGGCAACTTCGTTTACATATAAGAACCACAGGACGCTTTTGAAAGCTTTGGATTATGCGCAACGAAAAGGGTTGAAAGATTACGAGGTTATCTTTACGATTCGTCCAGATGAGAATGAATGTACACGGCAGCTTCAAGAATTTGCGGAAAAGAACAGTTTAAATGTAAAGTTCAATGGACCGATTCCAAGAGAAAAGGTTTTTGAGATGTATGCAAAATCGATTCTGGTATTCCCGTCTTATGTTGAGTCTTTTGGACTTCCGCTACTTGAGGCAAAGCTGACCGGGACATATATCATAGCGAGTGACACGCCATTTTGTCGAGAAATATTGAATGGTTATGATAACGTGGAATTCTTTGAAGAGATGGATTACAAGAAACTTGGCGAACAGATTCTTTTGAGGATGCAGTAATGGGAAGATATTTAATAAAAAAAAGTCAAATAGTTGCGATAATGGTGTTCCTCATAGAGATTTTAGGTGCTTTAGCATTGGCCCAGACCAATACAACTGAAAGCGTTTTGGAGAGAATTGGATGGGTTGCGATTTTGTACTGTATCCTTTCTGTGAGTGTTCTGTACTATGTTAGAAGAGAGTGGGATATTTTTCTTATATTCATGGTAATGTGTTATTTGTTCTCTTTTGGACAGTGCATTTTAGTAGCATTTGGATATAAGTTGGGGATTTTTGCTTTCTCAATGGCTAGAGGATTCTTTTCAAATAAAGAAATTTTGGATGCGGGTGCATTTAGTTTTTTTTCAATTGCTTTGACAGGCATTGGGTTTTGCCTATATCGGAAGACAAATATTGGCGGTAAGACAGCAATTCGCCCGGTGCCTACTAGCAATAATTTGTGCAAAATAGCATGGGTTCTTTTGATTGTATCAGCGGTTCCAACTTTTTATGAACTATATAAGGATATGACAACCGTATTTTCAGTAGGATATGGAAATACTTTGGGAAATGCTACAGGCATTGACAAGATATTTGTACTGATATCGGGATTCTATATAAGCGCAGTGCTAATACTGTATTGCTTTGAGGAAAAGAAACGTTACATAGTGTACCTTGCATTGGGCTTATATTCAATAATGCAATTGCTTGGAGGAAGCCGGATATCAGTTTTTCGATTGGCGATAGTTCTACTGATTATAAGTAATCTACTTCGTAAGGAAATTAATAAGAAAAGATTAGTATGGATTTTCTTATTTGGGCTTATAGGAGTGTTTGCTTTTTCATTTGTGTCAAGTGCAAGAAATTACATTTATTTAGCCGACGATGTTCAACTGTTCTTTAAGAAAACAGCAGGCGACCTGTGGGAAAACAACTTTATAATTTCTGCCATTAAAGAAATGGGAAACACACAGGTTATTAATACGCTGGTATATTCTTTGTGTCCGTCAAAAGTTGAATATCGATATGGTTTATCTTTTGTTAGGAGCATTTACAGTATTTTCCCTAATGTTTTCAATTTGAAATACATCAGTATTGATGAGATCTTTTCTGGGTTCTACACTGTAACCAATGCTGGATGTGGTGCATCTTTTATAGCAGAAGGATATTGGAATTTTGGATATTTTTCTGCATTTTTCTTCCTTGCTTTAGGATATATATGGGCAGTGTTGGCGGATAGATTTAAAAGAATCTGTAACGAGGAATATGTAAATCCAGAAAAAGCATTTTTGATTGTATATTTAATGTACTTTATGATTTTTCTTGTTAGGAGTGAAAGTATCGAATTGGGTCGATCTTTTGTATATTATGCGTTGGTCCCGATTTTGATGAGTAAAACATTACATAGCAACCGGGGGGGGGTAAGACAAGCTAAAGAACAGATTGCTCTTATTCTCTCTTCCCTCAAATACGAATTTCAAAAAGCACATGGTGTGTTACAGTATTGCTACTTCTCTGAGAGGGAGGTGGCGATGCTGTGATACGTGTACGAGATTTTAAACAGGTTATTAGTGGAGCTTTTCTAATTGGATTTTTTCTGCTTTTGCTGTTTTGCGTTTCTGGAGAAAGTGAACTAAGTAAAAGAATCGTTGTCTTTTCGATAGAAGGAAGTAAGCCTATTCTTGCAGCAATTATGTTGTTATTGGCTTTCTGCCTTACATGTGTTCATGGAATGAAGGTGAGAACAGACAGTATAACAAAGCTGCTGATAGTAAGATTTGTTCTTTATTTGATACCTTGCTTTTTTGTACAGGAAAGTTCTCAGTTACAGATTGGTTTGATTGCGGCTGTTGCTTGCTCCTTTATGGCGTATTCAGTTGGAAAGGAAGGTATATGTACAGATAAATTTATAGCCTTTGTAATGTGTGTAGCAGCCATTGTCATATCGTTGCAGGTTCTTACAACAGCGCAGGTAAGAGGTCTGAGCATTAATTCATCGGATTTGAAATGGTGGATGGTTATACCAATAGGCCAGACAAATGCGATTGGAACCTACTTTATCCCAATGATCATTGTGATAGATGGATATAGAAACACAAGAAAAGGAATGTTTAGAAACATTCTAACAATCATAGAAGTGTGTCTAATCGCATCAATTTTGTTCATGGGGTCAAGATCGACACTAGTATTAATAGGAATCTATCTGATTATTCGGTATTTAGTGCCACGGGCTAAAATCAGTAAGCAGATGATGACAAGGATGTTGGTAATTATTCCAATTATTATTGTTGGCCTAATAGTTTTCTTGATGAAAAATATGAGCGTTATGGTACAGTTTGCGGGTCAGTTTAGTTTTGACTCTTTGACTTACACAAGATTTAAGGTTTATCAAGAAGCCTTGGCAGTATTTGGACAGCATCTTTTATTTGGTAGGGGAGCATATGCCTATAAAGTATATGATGCGGTAATGGCACATAATTTTGTGCTCGAGTCTTTGATTGAAAGTGGAATATTGGGTTCAGTTCCTTTCTTTGTAGCGTTAATTATATGTTTAAAGAGAATGAGCCAATCGAAGAGAATGCAGAATACTTATCTGTATGCAGTGGGATTCATGCTAATCAAAGCATTGATGGAGCCGACATTTTATTTATCATCTTTTGAGATTTTCTTTTGGGTGTTTGTGGGTTTCGCTATGCGCCAGGAAGAAAATAAACAAGAGAAAACAATCTAAACTAAAAACGAATTCCAGGAAGGATCAGTGATATGAAACAAAAATCGTTAGGAGTAAATGCGTTGCTTAATGGTATAAAGCAATGTTGTTCAATAATTTTTCCACTTATTACATTTCCATACATTTCTCGTGTACTGGGAAGTGATGGGTATGGGAAATATAGCTTCTCGTACTCTGTAACGAATTATTTTATATTACTGGCCGCGCTTGGAATTTATACCTATGCGATTCGTGAAGGTGCCAAAATACGAGATGATCAAAAAGCGATAAACCAATTTTGCTCACAGGTTTTCTCAATCAATGTTTGTTCTGCTGCGATTTCATTACTGTTACTTTTTGCTATGGTGTTTTTCCTGCCTAAGTTTTCCGGGTATAAAGCATACATCTTCATTCAAAGCACTGCGATTGTGATGGCTGTCATAGGAACGGACTGGGTCAATGGTATATTTGAGGACTACTTTTATATCACGGTACGTTATATAGCGGTCCAGTGTATATGCCTATTGGCGATGTTTGTTTTTGTAAGACGTTCGGAAGATATTATTCCGTATTGCATTATATCAGTTTTGGCAACAAATGGTGGAAACCTGATTAATGTATTTTATGTTCGTAAATATGCAAAAATAAGATTCATATTTAATATGAATTTAAAAAGACATTTAGTGCCGCTTTTGATTCTGTTTGTGAATTCGATTGCGATTACGATCTATGTAAACTCGGACATTACCATGCTTGGATTCTTTGAATCTGATGCACAGGTAGGTGTTTACAGTTTTGCATCAAAAATATACAACTTACTGAAACAGCTGATCAATGCGGTAATCGTTGTCTCAGTTCCTCGTATTGCATATATTTTAAAAAACAAGCCTGAAGAATATAAGGTGTTCATAAATAGAATTTTTTCAGCCTTAAACATCATACTGCTTCCGATAATTGTTGGGATGTTCTGTATGAGCGATTCCATGATTTTGCTTGCCGGCGGTGAACAGTATATTTCGGGTGATGCTGCATTGAAGATACTAAGTGTTGCTACGCTGTTTGCGATATATGCATCACTCTTTACAAACTGTGTGCTTATTGTTAACCGCCAAGAAAAATATTGTCTTAACGCGACTGTTATTTCTGCGATAGTGAATGTTGGACTGAATTTTATATTGATGCCTTGGCTTGGTATGATTGGCGCAGCAATTACGACAGTCTTGGCGGAATTTGTAAATTGTGTGATGCAGATACATTTTTCAAAACCTTTCTTCAATTGGAGAACATTGGGAATCAAACCGATTATGTCATGTGTATGCGGAAGTGCTGCTATTGGAGTAATCTGCATGATATGTAATCGGAGTTTTGATTGCAGCTTATGGAGAATGATAAGTGCGGTTTTAATTTCTGTAGTGGTATATGCAGGAATTTTAATTCTTATGAAGAACCCGTATGCACAAGATACCGTAGAAATTATAAGGAAGAAAATTGGAAAAAGGAAGAAATCATGAAAGAGAAAATATCAGTCGTAATGACAACGTATAATGGCCAAAAATATCTGTTAGAGCAGTTAGAGTCGTTACGAAATCAGACTTTTAAGATAGATGAAGTCATAATCATGGACGATTGCTCGCAAGATGAAACCCCTAATTTGATTCGAAAATACATAGCCGATAACGATCTAAAAGGATGGAAGCTGATTGAAAATCAGACAAACCAAGGATGGAAAAAAAATTTTAAACTTGGCTTTGATTTGGCGACAGGAGATTATATCTTTCCCTGTGACCAGGATGATATCTGGCACCTTGATAAAGTGCAGAAGATGACGGAATGTATGAAAAAGCATCCTGAAATTGAGTTGCTTGCTGCAAACTATACGACTTTCTTCTCCGAAAATGATACCGGAAGCGGCAGTAAACTGTATGCGGCTCGGAGTAAGGAAATGAAATCTGATGAAAGTATTGAAATGCTTGGAATAGACCCAAAGTGGCCGTATGTTAATAGACCGGGATGTGTCTTTTGCTTTACGAAATCATTTTATGATTCCATTTCTAGCAAGTGGGATGCAAAATATCCACACGATGCAATTTTGTGGCGCTTTGCACGAATGGATCATGCATTGGCGTTGTTGAACTATCCTGTAATTGATTTCCGTAGACATGGTGACAATGCCACAAGTGAAGAAAACCGTACAAAAGAAAGCAGAATCCGAACGTTTAATGATTATATTTCTTTTCATGAGATGGCTCTTGAACGGGTAACATTAGAAGAAGATAAAAAAATGTTAAAAAGAGGAATAGAGTTTCTTGAAAAACGAAAACGATTTTTTGAAACGGAAAACATTCTGAGTTGGATTGAGTTGGCGATAAAATATCAAGCCTTTTACCTCACTGGAAAAGGCTGCTTGGGTGATTTGTATTTTGTCTATAAAAAATAATTCCAAAATGAAAGGACAAGAATAAAGATGGATAATGAAACTTTAAGAAAAGTTCAGTTGGCACAATTGGAAATTGGAAAAGAAATTAAAAGAGTCTGCGATGAGAATGGAATAAAGTATTTTCTTGATTCTGGTACGCTTTTGGGAGCAATTCGCCACAAAGGATTTATTCCGTGGGATGATGATATGGATATGGGAATGCTCAGAGAAGATTACGAGCGTTTTATTGAAATTGCTCCAAAGGAATTGAAGCCAGAGTATTTTTTGCAGACATGGAAAACAGATAAAAGCTATCCTTATGCATTTGCAAAAATCAGAAAAAAGGGTACTGTTTTTATTGAAGCGGTTTCGCAAAAGACAAATGCACATAATGAAATCTTCGTAGATGTTTTTCCATATGATATTTATCCAGATGATGAAACAGTAAGAACAAAGTTGACGAAAAAAATTATGCTGTTGAAATATAGCCTATGGATGAAAGACGGCATGACACCGTGGTTAAGGCACAAAAGTGTATTGGACAGATTATTGGTGAAAGCAAAATATGTGCCGCATTATTTTTATGCTTTGACACACAGCCGGGATGCAATGATAGCGGAATATGAAAAACTTATGCCAATGCATAATGCGGAGACATCGAAATACTATGTGGAACAATCTGGAGGAACGCCCTTTGGTAAATGGATTATTCCTACAGAATGTTTTAAGGATTTTATAGAAGTAAAGTTTGAAGATACAATGTTTTTGGTGCCTGAAAAATATGATTTGTATCTTAAGACTGTATACGGAGATTATATGCAACTTCCTCCTGTTGAAAAGCGTGGTAATTGGCATCAAATTGTAGAAGTGAAAGTTTGATGGAGGATAAGAAAATGAAGAAGTATCATATTGGTTATACATGTGGTGTCTTTGATTTGTTTCATGTTGGACATTTGAATCTATTGGAAAGATGTAAGGAGATGTGTGACATTCTTATTGTTGGTGTTTGTGATGATAAGTATGTGACAGAAATAAAAAAGAAACAGCCAGTGTATCCAGAAGACCAGCGAGTGCGAATACTCAATGCTTTGAAAGTTGTTGATCAGGCAGAGTTGGTAACAATCGAAGAAACTGATGATAAGATGCTTGCATTAAAAAAATTCAAATTTGATGTTTTGTTTTCGGGGGATGACTGGAAAGGCTCAGAGAGATATTTACGGACTGAAAAGCAGTTTGCGGAATATGGTGCATCAATTGAGTATTTGCCGTATACAAAGGGTATCAGTACCACTGATATCAAAAATAAAATGAAAGAACAGTAAATTAATAAAAAGCGATAAAGTTCTGTTGGGTGGTAGCGCTTGGAAAGGGAGTTGGAGGATTACATATTGATGTCAGATTATATATTTTTATTTGATATGGACTCGACAATAACTAGGAAGGAAGTCCTCCCGGAAATTGCTCAAAAGATTAATCGACTTGATGAAATGAGAAGACTGACAGAAGCAACGATGAGAGGCGAGATTCCTTTTCGAACAAGTTTTCTCCAGCGAGTTAAAATCTTGAGCGATATTCCGGTGCATGAAGTCAATAAAATTGTTTCAGAAATTCCACTGAATACAGCCATTGTTAATTTTATAAGACAAAATAGTGATAGGTGTTATATTGTTACGGGCAATTTGGATGTTTGGATTAGTGGATTGATGAAGAAAATTGGAATGGAAAATCATTGTTATTGCTCGAAAGCAGATGTAGTAAATGATCATATAGCCAAAATTGTAAGTGTTGCGGATAAAGAGCTAATTGTTAGACAATTTGTTCAACAGATGGTTACTGTTGGCGATGGAGACAATGATTCAGGAATGGCTAGAATGGCGGATATTGCTATTGGATTTGGAGGGGTTAGAGAAATTGCTCCCTCGTTGATTAGAAATATCGATTTTGCATTTTATGATGATCGACGGTGTGCCGATTTCTTGTGGAAATTACTTTGATGAGAGGTGATAAGGAATGGAGAAAGCAGATAAAACAACCGTGATTATCTGTTGTGCGGGTATGGGAACGCGCCTTGGAATTGGAACTACTAAGGCTTTGGTAGATGTAAGTGGAAAACCGTTAATTATTCGGCAGTTGGAACAACTTGCTGAGTATGATGATATACGAATTGTTGTGGGATTTGACGCTGAAAGAGTCATACAAACTGTGAAAGAATATCGCCAAGATATTATGTTTGTATTTAACTACGATTATGAACATACAGGAACTGCGGATAGTTTAAGACGTGCTTTGCTTGGAGCAAATGATCTTATTATTGCACTTGATGGTGACATAGTTTTAAATGCGCACGATTTTCAGAAATTCTTAAAGTATGATGGCGAATGTCTTGGCGTTTCCGAGAATGCGACCTGTGAGCCGATTATAGCGGACATAGAAAATGGCAAGGTTGTGAAACTGAAAAAAGGCATTGGCGATGTACAATGGTCTGGTGTAACCAAGATTAAAAAGAATCGGTTAGATGGACAAGATAAACATGTGTATGATATGTTGAATACACAATTACCGTTGGATTATGTAGGCGTCCGCTTAAAGGAAATTAATACGCAGGAAGATTATGATAAAGCAATTATGTGGTATGAAAATGGTTGCTGTGGCTAACTGAAAAAAATAAGAGGAAAGTGATATGGAAGACAATTTTGTAATAGGCGTTCTTGGCGGGATGGGAACATATGCAACTATTAATTTGTTCAGGCAGTATGCAGAGGTTTTCCCTGCTGAAAAAGAGTGGGAGAGGCCGAGAATCGTTATTGATAATCGGTGTACAATGCCAAGTAGAGTTCGAGCATTTTTATATAATGAAAATGTTGAAAAACTCATTGATGAGATGTCGGATTCAATGAAGCATTTAGTTGATAGCGGTTGCACTAAGATTATACTAGCATGTAACACATCGCACTTGTTTCTCCCCAAAATCTATGAAAAGGTTCCTGAATTAAGAAATAAAGTAATGAATATCATAGATAATTGTATTGAAGAAATAAAAAATGATGGGGCAGATGTAGTCTATCTTTTGGGTTCTGAAGGAACCATTGAATCAAGAATTTATCAATCAAAGTTAGAACAAAATGGAATAAAATGTCTAGTACCTGAGCCAAAAGAGTACGGCTTGCTAAGGGAGTGCATTGAGGCTGTTAAACAGAATAAATACACGGACGAAATTCAAAATAAATTTAGCACATTGGTTAACAGATATGATTCGTGTATCTTAGGTTGCACAGAACTCCCAATACTGTATGAAAAATATATTGATGCAGTTCAGTGTGAGGAAGTGTATGATCCGTTATTGCTTGCATTACAGAAATTAAAGAAGGAGTACGATAATGACTAGAATATTAACGTTTGGCGTGTATGACTATTTGCATTTGGGACATCTTCGACTTTTCAAACAGTGTAAGCAATTCGGAGATTACTTAATTGTTGCGGTACAGGACGGAGAGTATATTCGAAAATTCAAGCCTGATGCAAGGGTGCTATATTCTACAGCAGAAAGAGTAGAAATGCTGGAAGCACTCAAAATTGTTGATAAGGTTGTTATTTATAAGACTATAGGTATAGAAGAACTGGAAAAAATAGATTTTGATATTTTGGCGCTTGGAGAGGACCATAAGGGCGGTCGTTTCGATGAGGCTGAGAAGTGGTGTATCGAACATGGAAAAAAAGTGGTTAGATTAAAAAGAACGCCCGGTATCTGTTCGTCTGATATTAAAAAGTCTATTGAAGAATAATAAGTTGAATTGAGGCAAGGAGTATCGATAATGCATCATAGAAGTGGGGGGGGACCGCAGTAACTCCCGGAAAAATCTGATATACGGAATTGTAATTGTTATACTGGCAACACTGCTAGGTGTCCTTTTGTGGATGAACAAAGTAGATGAGGATAAGAAATCCGCAGAGCTTCAGGCACTTAATAAAAAGCTATATCAAGAGGAGCAGGAAAAACAAGAGGCCTTGAAACAAAAAGCGGTGGAGGATAGCTTTTATCAGAAGCTGTTGGATGGCTTTGATGTGAATGTGTTGATTGTAGGTGACTCCATTGGTGAGGGTGCAGGTACAGAGACAGATGGACAACAGTGGTTTAAGCAATTACAGACATATCTTCGGACCGTTAACAAAAGTAAAGTCTCAGTAACGAATGTCTCCATGGGCGGTAATGCATCTTACGCTGGCTACGTCCGGACGATGGCGTTGAATGACGATGTGAATTATGATCTGGCAATTATCTGTTATGGTCAGAATGACAGCACAGATGGTTTCTCTACGAACTACGAGTCCATCATCCGAGCCATTAGAAGCAAGTACCCTGACTGTTCAATAATCTCCATCTTGGAATCTTCCCAGCGTGAGTATACAGAGAAGATGACTACTATTCAGAGCATCTGTGAGCATTATGGTATTCCAATCGCAAATACAATCGATGCCTTCAACAATTCTGAAAAAGCTTATGATGATTTGTCCAACGATGGCGTTCACCCGAACGATTCTGGACAGGAAATCTACTATGAGACAGTCAAAAAAGTTATTGACGATAATGTGGCTGCTTCTACTGGAAAGATGGCAGACGTTGATGTGATCAATGCCGATGTACATAAGTTCGATAACTTCGTCTGGTACGACGCAAGTTCGGATTTTGAGCGTGTGGATGATACTACCTTTACCATCAGCACAAGTGCATCTGGCATACTGGGGATCGACTATACCTTTGAGTCAGGTGACAACAAGGCGGACATCTATGTGGATGGTGAACTGTTTGAATCCCCAACCGTAACATTCGATTATGACTTTTCCCAGAGACATATTCTGGTAGTCAGTGATGACTGTACAGTAAAGAACGAAATCAAGGTTGTGTTCAATACGAAAGAGCAGGCAGATGGCTTCAAAGGAATGTGCTTCAGCTGGGAGTAAAGAAACAAAATAAAGAAAGAGCCGTGTAGTTATATCTATACGGTAGCTGCTCGAAAAATGCACACCGCTACGAGGTGAGCAGCAGGCAACGTTCAATGAACGGCTAAGAGGCAATAAAGGAAAAGATCATGAAAGATATTTATCAGATGGCAGCAGAATTTAGAACTGCCATGTTAAAAGCGAAAGCAAATAGAGAATTTTCAGGTGACGGCTTAATTGAATTTTTCCCAAGAGGAAATTGTGGAATAGTATGTGATTTGTTAGGACGATATCTTCTTGAACAGGCTGGGGTGAGAAGTTGGTACACATCGGGGGAAGTTAGTTCTGAGAGTCATGTGTGGCTTACATTAGAGGATGACGATATAGTTGATATTACGGGAGACCAATATAAAGACCGATCAGGATCACTGTATTACGATTTGCCTGTTTATGTTGGAAAAATGGATGCATTTCATTCTCAGTTTCGATTGAATGGCGACCCTGTGGAAATCACACCAAATGACTGGACACCGGATTTCCTTGGAGAAAATCGGATACAGCGAAAAAAGAGAATTGCTTACGAGACAATTTTGAAATATATCGGATAATTAACAGAGGGCTACATAAATGAGTGAGGCAATAGGAACACGAGAATTTGCTGAAAAATACGGCGTGACGCAGGCTACAGTTTCCAAGTGGTGCAGGGAAGGTAAAATTCCAAACTGCAACCAAGATGGAAAAGGATCGCCGTGGCATATTCCCAAGGATGCTGTTCCACCAGTTGGATATAAGCAAAGGAAAAGGTGATATTGGAAAGGAGCAACTTATGGACCAAGAACTATTTAACCCACAGTCCTCTTCTGTAAGTTCCTCCCGAATCATTTATACTCCTTCAACTTTTGCCAGAACATCATTGCTCCATCTGCAGGAGGTTGGCTCGTTGCAGGCTGTTCACCCACATGTATCCCAGAGAGAGGATTTGGTGTCGTTCCTTTGCTTTATTGTTCTGTCTGGCGAGGGAGAACTTTCCTATGAGGAGCAAACATATCAGCTGAGCGAGGGAGACTGTGTGTTTATCGACTGTCGGAAAGCGTACAGCCATTCTACATCCGATAATCTCTGGTCGCTCCAATGGTGCCATTTCTATGCACCATCCCTTCCGGCTGTGTATGCGAAGTACAAAGAGCGAGGCGGCCGACCGGTGTTCCACCCAGATGACCTAGCTTCTTTTACATCAATCCTGACAGACCTTTATGACCTCGCTTCTTCGTCTGATTACATACGAGATATGCGAATCAATGAGAAGCTGGGGACTTTGCTCACATTGCTGATGGAGCAGTCCTGGCATCCAGAGAGCGTAACGGTGAGCCGGAAGAGAATGGAACTGGCAGCTGTAAAGGAGTATCTGGACGAGCATTATACGGAGAAGCTTACATTGGATGATTTGGCAGAGAAGTTCTTCATCAACAAGTTCTATCTGTCCAAAATCTTCAAAGAGACTTACGGAACGACGGTCAACAACTATCTGATCTCAAAGCGGATCACCAGAGCCAAGCAGCTGCTTCGCTTCACCGATATGACCGTGGATGAGGTTGGCGCTGCGGTCGGCATGGGAGATGCAAACTACTTCAGTCGAATGTTCCGAAAAGTTGAAGGCATCAGTCCAAGAGAATATCGGAAACAGTGGTGATATTGAGGCACAGCGAGAAATCGCTGTGTTCTTCTTAAAAGCATATAGTTTGAAATGAAAATAAAAGGAGACTTACAAAATGAACACAAAGCCAATAATACTCACAGTCCAGGCATTTGAAGATTTCCGTGGGTATCTGGCTGTGCTATACGACAAATCGGTGGATTTCACAATCTGTCAGATCAACCAAGGATACAGCAAGAAAGCGTTCACGCTGCGGGGTTTGCACTTTCAAGAAGGGGAGTACGCCCAGGCGAAGCTGGTGTCCTGTCTGCATGGTTCGATTTTCAATGTGGCTGTGGATCTGCGCCCAGGAGAAACCTTTGGTCATGCTTACAGTGCGGTGTTGTCGTTTGAAAATCGAAAGCAGATGTACATACCGCGTGGTTTCGCTCATGGGTATCTGACGTTGAAAGATGATACCCTGATGCAGTGGTGTGTAGATAATGATTTCTGCGGTGAAGCTGCCAAGGCTGTGCGGTATGATTCGGATTTTGTCTGGGAAGGTGAGCCGTGGCCTGCCGGGGAATACATTGTTTCAGAAAAGGATAGAAAGGCAATATATCTTTCTGATATACTTGTAAAAGAAAACTAAATTACACAAGAATTGTTCGAGTACATTGACGATAAGCTGAACCCGTATCCTGAAAAATTGGATGCGTATGTGTACGAAAATAAAGGTGATAACGTATGGACAGCAGATTTTGCATGCAGCCAGTGTGGGAAATTTGGTGTTTCTATCAATGAGGAATTCTTGCCAATTGGTCGTTGCTGCTATTGCGGCTGGGACAATGAACTGGAGAGGTGTGATCGATGTGGCCAATTGGTGGATGTAGACGTTTTAGAAAATGGACTTTGCCCGTCCTGTTCGGCATACATTGATAAGCAGTAAGCAAAAGGAATACATACAGGTATCTAAAGAGGAAGGAAAAGGGAGGCAGTAATATGGACCAAGAATTATTCAACCCACAATCTTCGTCCGTGACCTCCTCCCGAATCCTGTACACACCGTCCACGTTTGCGCGGACATCGTTACTGCATCTGCAGGAGGTCGGATCGTTGCAGGCCATCCATCCGCATACCTCGACCAGAACGAACCTGACCTCGTTTCTATGCTTCGTGGTTCTGTCCGGGAACGGAACCCTCACCTACGAAGGAACGACCTATGAACTGTCAGCCGGGGACTGTGTGTTCATCGACTGCCGGAAAGCGTATAGTCATTCGACCGGGTATAACAGTGAGGGAAAAAGCACCAGTGTGAACGAGACTGCCTTTGAGAAAGACACAACCGCTTCCCAAAGCACCAATCTTCCCACTTCTCTCTGGTCTCTCCAATGGTGTCATTTCTACGCCCCGTTCCTGCCAGCCATCTATGAGAAGTATAAAGAGCGTGGCGGTAGCCCCGTGTTCCATCCCGACGATTCCTCCCCTTTTACCGCCATCCTTACTGATCTCTACACGCTGGCTTCTTCTTCCGATTATATAAGAGATATGCGAATCAACGAATCGTTGTCCGCCCTGCTTACATTGTTTATGGAGCAGTCATGGCATCCAGAGAGCAAGACGGTGAGTCGGAAACGACTGGAACTGGTAGAGATAAAGAACTATCTGGATGAACACTATACAGAGAAAATCGTGTTGGATGATTTATCAGAGAAGTATTATATCAACAAATACTATCTGACAAAAATATTCAAAGAGACCTATGGCAGTACGATCAATGGGTACATAATAGCAAAGCGGATCACGCGGGCAAAACAGTTGTTAAGATTTACCGATATGACCGTGGATGAGATTGGTGCCGCTGTGGGCATGGGAGATGCGAATTATTTTAGCCGAACGTTCCGGAAAGTGGAAGGCATCAGCCCAAGAGAGTACCGGAAGCAGTGGTGAATGTGAACATCGATGTGGCTCACAGGGGCAGGGAAAAATGGACAAACCAATAATAATTGAAACAAAAAAATACGAAGATTTCCGGGGCTGGCTATCTGTGCCGCTGGATAAAGAAATCAACTTCCATGTAGTCCAGATTAATCAGGGATACAGCAGGAAGAAGTTCACGCTACGAGGTCTGCATTATCAGGAAGGTGAACACGCACAGGCAAAACTGGTATCCTGCCTGCATGGGAGCATATTTAACGTGGCCGTAGATCTCCGACCGGGAGAAACCTACGGTCATGCGTATGGAGTAATCCTGTCCTTTGAAAATCAGAAGCAGATGTACATTCCGAGGGGATTCGCCCACGGGTATCTGACTTTGGAAGATGACACCCTGATGCAGTGGTGTGTGGATAATGATTTCTGTGCAGAAGCCGCGAGAGCTGTGCGGTACGATTCGGACTTCATCTGGGAAAGCGAGAGCTGGCCTGCCGGGGAGTACATTGTTTCGGCGAAAGACAGGAATGCGGAGAAATTTCCGTTCTCTATTCGGTCATTTGTACTCGATGTACCGGTTTCTTTTGTCTTGCCATAATAAAAGGTCCTCCTAATGATATTTATTGTATCATAGAAGAACCTTCCAAACATTATTTTACAGAAAAAGTTTCATACTCTCGGATTTTCAAATCCTTAGATTTCCCCTATAATTGCAGCTGATAGATACTTAGAT
>ENA-ORUM01000419-ORUM01000419.1-human-gut-metagenome-genome-assembly--contig:-NODE-419-length-54082-cov-15.913173_pt1 | contig 54082 bp, 56 predicted proteins | sample MGYA00242083_ERZ509217 | MGnify/ENA primary metagenome ERZ509217 (study PRJEB26280, sample SAMEA2338831) | human gut metagenome | biome: human gut; feature: human-associated habitat; material: faeces...
GACCCCAATTCCACACAATGGATGTCGTCCGCCAAAACGACCTCGTGGATAGAAATTAGAACAATAGGAGGTGTCCCAATGGCAAGCTATACAATTCAAACGATAGAAGAATCTAAAACGCAAGGAAAGTTTGTTTTTACCCCATTACAGAACCGCTTCGGTACGACAATGGGAAATGCATTGCGCCGTGTCTTACTTTCTTCTTTGCCGGGTGGATCCGTGTTTAGTATCCGTATTGATGGAATCTATCATGAATTCACTGGTGTAGAAGGTGTAAAAGAGGATGCTGCTACAATTATTTTAAATATTAAACAGCTTTTACTAAAGATTGATATTAATGATAATGATGTTTATACACTTCGTATCAATAAAAGCGGACCTTGTGTCGTTACGGCAGCTGATATTGAATGTCCGACAGGTGTTGATGTACTGAATCCGGATTTAGTGATTTGTACATTGGCACAGGGAGCTACATTCAATATGGAAATGCAGGCACGTTTGGGTCGAGGCTTTAAAAGAGCAGATGTAAACAAGCATCTTTATCAGAATGATGGACAACCTCTGGGAATTATTTATACAGACTCTTTATATTCACCGGTTAAAAAAGTAAGCTACAGTGTCGATGTTAACGCTGATGATACAGAAACACTGACGATGGTCATCGATACAGATGGACGTTTGATGCCTTCGGAAGCTTTATCAATCGGTTCAAAGATCCTTCGCGATCATTTTGCGATCTTGAAAGACATTGATGAGGCCAAATTAGAGCACATTGATGAAACAGAAAATGAAACGGAAGAAGATACAAATTCTATTCAACATAAGATGATCGAGGATCTGGAATTATCCGTTCGTTCTTACAACTGTTTGAAACGTGCCGGTATTACTACCGTAGAAGAACTGACACAGAAGACCGAAGAAGAAATGATTCATGTACGGAATTTAGGTAAGAAGAGTCTAAAAGAAGTGAAAGATAAGATTTATTCACTTGGATTAAGTTTCAAGTCTAGTAACGAGTAGGAGGAAGTCATATGTGGAATCGTAAATTAGGACGTACCGCCGATCATCGAAAAGCGTTGTTAAGAAACATGGCAACATCTTTGATTGAAAGCGGACAGATCGAAACAACAGAAATGAAAGCCAAAGAATTAAGTGCTGTAATGGATCAGCTGGTGACACTAGCCAAGAGAAATGATCTGCATGCCAGAAGACAGGCAGCTGCCTTTGTACGCAACGTAGAAGTGGATGACGAAGGAACAACGGCATTACAGAAACTGTTCAATGAAATCGGGCCAAGCTATGCCGACCGCAACGGAGGATATACACGTGTAATCAAGACACGTATCCGTAAAGGGGATGCGGCACCGATGGCAATCGTACAATTTGTGAAGTAGAGCAATCTACTTCCTTTTTTATAAGGGAGCCTATGTATGAATAAGTTAGAGACTATTAAAAACTATGCGCTAGAGAATGCAGTACCTATTATACAAGATGAAGGCTTTCAGTTCTTAAAAGAAAAATTTCTGGAATATCATTGTCATTCTTTTTTAGAAATTGGAACTGCTATTGCTCATACCGCTATTCAAATTGCCTTGTTGGATGAAAGTATCCGTGTGGTTACGATTGAACGAGATCCTAAAATGATTGAACAGGCTAAAAAAAATATCCAGAATCTTGGGCTTGAAAATCAAATTACGTTGATCGAAGGAGATGCTTTAGAGGTAGAAGTACAAGGCGTATTTGACTGTATTTTTATTGATGCGGCCAAAGCACAATACACACGTTTTTTTAACAAATTTTCCCCATTGCTTGCGCAAGATGGTATAATACTCACAGACAACATGAATTTTCATGGACTGGTAGAACATCCGGAACGTACAAACAATCGAAACACAAAAAGTTTGGTACGGAAAATTCGTGCATACCATGATTTTTTAACAGAGCTGGAAGATTTCCAAGTTGAATTTTATAATGTAGGAGATGGTATCGCTCTGGCAAGGAGGAAAAAGAATGCGTAAATGGATCAAGGTTTTATTGGCATTAGCGGCTGTTGCGGCTGCTTTGACGGCAGTACTGACAAAACTTCATTTGGATAGAGAACGGAAAAAAGAACTGGATGCGTTCTTATTACCGGAGGATGAGGATACAGTCGTTGTCGATGTTCCTGTTAAATCCGAAGCTGTACAGGAAGAAAATGAGTTTTTGGCATAAGAGGCAAGATTGAGTCTTGTCTTTTATTTTTGTCAGGTTTAAACTTAATATGCTTAAGTATTTGGGGTGATCGAATGAAATTAACATTATCGAAAGAAGTAGATCTTGCCAAAGAACCTATTGGACATTTATTGTGGGTTCTTGCGGTACCGGCCATTACTTCACAAGTTGTCAATGCCCTTTATAATATGGTGGATCGAATGTATATTGGGCATATTCCGGAAGTAGGCAGTGTAGCCTTGACCGGTGTAGGTGTTTGTTTTCCATTAATCATGATCGTAAGTGCATTTGCCTATCTGTTTGGTATGGGTGGTGCTCCCAGAGCCAGTATCTACATGGGAAAGAAACAAAACGATATGGCCGAGAAAATCATGGGAAACAGCTTTGTAGCCTTATGCATCATTGCGATTTTTCTGACTATAGCTATGTTGATCGGCGCCAGACCACTATTGTATTTATTTGGTGCCAGTGACAATACGATCGGTTATGCCATGGACTATATACAATCTATGCGATTGGTACGATTTTCGTACAATTGACATTAGGACTCAATGCCTTCATATCCTGCCAGGGATTTTCTTTGATCAGCATGTTTACCGTATGTATTGGTGCGGTTACGAATATCGTGCTGGATCCGATATTTATTTTTGGCTTTGGCATGGGTGTACAGGGAGCTGCTTTAGCTACGGTAATTTCACAGGCTTTTAGTGCCGCATGGGCTATTTACTTTTTATGTTCTTCTAAAAGTGTTTTGCGCCTGCAAAAAAAGAATCTTCGTTTGAGCGCATCCATCATGCTTCCATGTATTGCCTTAGGTGTGGCTCCTTTCCTGATGCAGGCAACAGAGAGTGTTCTGGTTCTTTGTTTCAATTCCTCACTTTTAAGATATGGTGGCGATTTAGCGGTCGGTGCGATGACCATTCTGTCCAGTGTGATGCAGTTTGCCATGTTGCCACTGCAGGGAATTACACAAGGTGGGCAGCCGATCATCAGCTATAACTATGGAGCAAAGTTATCGGATCGTGTGAAACGCTCTTTTCGTCTTCAAACACTGGCTTGTCTTGGATATTCGACGATTTTATGGGCCATGGTTTTATTATTTCCCGGGTTGTTTGTGGCAATATTTACCAATGATACTGAATTAGCGGAAATCACTTGTTGGGCTTTACGGATCTACATGTCCACAGTCTTATTGATGGGAATTCAGATTTCCTGCCAACAAAGCTTTATCGCATTTGGAAATTCAAAGATCAGTGCTTTTTTAGCTGTATTGCGAAAAATGTTGTTGTTGATACCTTTGATCTATATTTTGCCGATGTTGATTCCCGATAAGGTTTTTGCGGTTTTTCTAGCTGAACCGATTGCGGATACGATTGCCGTTGCCACGACTGCCATTCTGTTTTACAGAGAATTTAAAAAAATGATGCGTGAAATGCAACGAAAAGAAGGGGTATAACCTTCTTTTTCTTTTAAACTGTTAGACTTTTCGCTATAATGAACGAGTTGGGAGGAGTGCAAAATGGATGCAATCCAAGTGATGAATCTGACATTTTCCTATGATGGGCAAAATGATGTTATAAAAGATGTTTCCTTTTCGATACCCAAAGGAAGCTATACGACAATTATCGGTCATAATGGTTCCGGTAAAAGTACGATCGCAAAGTTGTTGATCGGCTTATTGGCGGCTAAAAGTGGTGAAATCCGCATATTAGGAAAAACACTCAATGAAGAAAGTGTTTATGAACTTCGTAATCATGTGGGGATCGTCTTTCAGAATCCGGATAACCAGTTTATCGGATCGACCGTAGCGGACGATATTGCCTTTGGCTTGGAAAACCATTGTGTTCCTCAGGAAGAGATGCAGGCTATTATTGAGTCTTCAGCACAAAAAGTCGGAATGATGGAGTATTTGGACAGTGAGCCTACAAAGCTTTCCGGTGGTCAAAAACAGCGTGTGGCCATTGCGGGAATTTTGGCCATTGAACCGGAGATCATCGTATTTGATGAATCAACCAGTATGTTAGATCCTCAGGGAAAGGCCAGCATCAATGCACAGATCAAACAGCTTCATACGAAAAAAGACAGAACGATTCTTTCCATTACACACGATATGGAAGAAGTGGCACAAAGTGACTTTGTCATCGTTTTAAGAGATGGCAAGGTAGCCATGACGGGTTCACCTATGGAAATTTTCGCCCATGCCAAAGAAATGGAAGAAATGAAGCTGGATATTCCATTCGCATTAAAATTCTCAAAAGAATTGATCAAAGAAAAAATCACAGACCAACCGGTCTGTACTTTAGAAGAGGTGGTGAAACAGTTATGTCAATTGAAATCAACCACTTAGAACATGTGTATAATGCAGGTACCCCTTTTGAACACAGTGCTTTACACGGCATTGACTTGAGCATTCCTGAAGGAAAGGTCACTGCCATTATCGGACAGACAGGCTCCGGAAAATCCACCCTGGTGCAGCATTTAAACGGTTTATTGATTCCCAGTGCCGGTACCTTGGATATTTGTGGATTTCATATTCAGCCTCTATTAAAGATCAAAGATGTAAAAGCATTGCGTAAAGAAGTCGGACTGGTATTTCAGTTTCCGGAATATCAGTTGTTTGAAGAGACGATTGAAAAAGATATAGCATTTGGTCCTAAAAATTTTGGAGTGGAAGAAGAGAAGGCCAATGAACTTGTAAAGAAGATTCTTCCGATGGTAGGTCTGGATGAATCGTATCTACAAAGATCTCCGTTTGAATTAAGCGGCGGTCAAAAAAGAAGAGTGGCGATTGCCGGAATACTGGTATTAGATCCCAAAGTTTTGGTACTGGATGAGCCAACGGCCGGTTTAGATCCTCAGGGGGCTAAAGAGATGATGTCTTTGTTTATGGATTTAAATCGTATACACAACAAGACTATTCTTTTAGTTTCCCACGATATGGAGCATGTCATGCGTTATTGTGATCATGTCATCGTACTGGATCATGGAAAAGTATTACAGGAAAGCGATGTGCATACATTCTTTGAACATCCGGAATGGATGATCAAGGTAGGAATCAATCCGCCGGCAATCATTCGTTTAAAATTGATGTTGAAGGAAAAAGGCTTTTTGATACCGGATGAGATCCTGGACTTAGATGCTCTGGTGAAATGTGTTAGAGAGCAGGTGATGCTCCATGAATAATATCGCGTTAGGACGATATTTGCCATTGGATTCTAAAGTTCATGCGATGGATCCAAGAGCCAAAATCATGATCTTGTTGTTTGTGATGATTGCGGTCTTTATTCCGGCAGGCGCTATAGGCTATGTTGTGATTGGTGCTTTTATTTTAGCTTGTCTTTTCTTATCAAAGCTGCAGATACGATTTGCCCTGCGTGCCATGAAGCCGATCATATGGATGATGATTTTTCTTCTGGTAATCAATGTCCTTGTCATCAAAACAGGCAGACCATGGATCGAATGGGGATGGTTTTCCGTCTATTCCGATGCGGTGTTTCAAACCTTATATATTGCCGTGCGACTGATGTTCATGATCGTGCTTACGACCATTTTGACCGCAACGACAAAACCATTGGATTTAACGCTGGGAATTGAAAAGCTGTTAAAACCGTTTGAAAAGATAGGATTACCGGCTCATATCATAGCGATGATGATCAGTATTGCCTTGCGTTTTATTCCGACATTGATTGAAGAAACACAACGCATCATGAATGCACAGGCCAGCCGTGGTGTCGATTTTGAAAATGGGAGCTTAAAAGAGAAGGTAATGTCGATCCTTTCCTTGATCGTTCCTTTATTTGTATCGAGCTTTGATCGTGCTGAACAGCTTGCCAATGCGATGGAGGCAAGAGGATATGATCCCAATAAACAAAGAACAAGATACAAAGTGTTAAAAATGCACGGAATCGATCGTTTAGGCATGTTCTGCAGTGTCTGTATATTGGGTGTCTGCATAGGAATTTGGCTATTATGATCATAAAATGTACGGTAGCTTATGACGGCTATAATTATGCCGGTTGGCAAAAACAGGAAAATGCTTTAGGTATTCAAACGATCATCGAAGAAGCATTGGAAAAAATACAGAAAAGTCCGGTTGAAATTGTAGCCAGTGGGAGAACGGATGCTCATGTGCATGCGCTTGGCCAGGTATTTCATTTCCAAAGTGAGATAGCTATGCAGCCATGGCAATATGTAAAGGCTATGAATGCTTTGTTGCCACAGGACATACGAATCCAAAGTGCTGAAATCCCACCAGAAGATTTTCATGCTCGTTTCTCCTGTAAATCCAAACAATATGCGTATATTGCGACTTATGATGTCACCGATCCATTTGCTTATCGATATAAAGCGCCGTTGTATCAAAAGCTGGACATGGAGAAAATGTTGGAAGCTGCTTCATATCTTATAGGAGAACATGATTTTACCAGCTTTTCCAGCAGTCGAATCGATTCCAGAAAACCAAGAATCAAAAATGTGTGTATGATCGAGATACGAAATAAAGGCAAAGACGTTCATTTTTTATTTGAAGGAAATGGTTTTCTACGCTATCAGGTTCGAATGATGACGGGGACTTTAATCGAAGTTGGAAAACAAAGAATCCAACCATTGGATGTTCAACACATGCTTCTGGAAAAAAATAAAGAAGTTTGTCGATATAATGCGCCGCCACAAGGCTTATATCTGATGAAAGTGAGGTATTAGGGATGAAAAATTATCATACACATACAGCACGATGTCATCATGCGATGGGAACCGATGAAGACTATGTACAGATTGCCATACAGGAAGGCTATACCACGCTTGGATTTTCAGATCATGCCTGTTGGCATTATCCAAGTGGTTTTCATCCGCATATTCGCATGTTGGAAACAGAATTTGATGGCTATCAGAAAAGCATTTTAGATTTAAAACAAAAATATCAGGATCAAATTGAGATCCTCTGTGGACTGGAAGCTGAATACTTTCCAAAATCTATGGATTGGTTAAAAAACTTTTGTAAAGAAAAACAGTTGGATTATCTGATCTTTGGCAATCATTATTATCAAAGTGATGAAACCGGTATTTATTACGGGAATTGTCCGCAGAATCATATAGAAGATTATTTTACATCTACATTGGAGGGCCTTAAGACAGGCATGTATTCTTGCCTGGCGCATCCGGAATTGATCTTGTTGAATCCGCGTTTAAAATGGAATGATCAGCTGGAAGAGGGCTTTCATAGTATCTGCAAGTTGGCCAAAGAATTAGAGATTCCCTTAGAGTACAACGTACTTGGATTCCAGAAGGCAAGACAAATGGGATTTGTGGCTTATCCACATCCACGCTTTTGGCAGATTGCTTCTCAATATAAAAACAAAGCGATTATCGGTATGGATGCTCATCAGCCGTTTGGACTGGAAAAAGAATTATTTCTTGAAGCTTATGAAAGTCTTTTAAAGTATGACGTAGAAATTGTGGATACACTTAAAAAAGTTGATTTTTCAATGATGTAGAAACCAGTTTGATGACATACTGGTTTTTTTATTATGTATAAAACCTATATAAAATATATTATTTATATTGAAAATATATTTAGAGGCACTATAATAGAATTATAGTAGTTACCTAAGGTAGCGCATAACAAGAAAGACCTTGGTTGACACTAGGAGGATTTGGTATGTCTGTGATTGAATTATTAAAAAATTTTCAATTCACAGAATCAGAGGCAAAAGTGTATGTCGCATTGTCACAATATGGTCCGCAGACGGGTTATGAAGTCAGTAAGACTTCCGGTGTTCCTCGTTCTAAAGTTTACAATATCTTAGAATCCTTGGAGAGAAGGGGAATTGTCTGTTTTAGTCAGTCAAAGCGCACAAAGCTTTATAAAGCAGAATCCATTGATATGGTATGTTCTTTGATGGAAAATACAATTCAGGAAACACGAACAAAGCTGAAACGTGAAATAGAACTGGATTCGTATCTTCGGGAAGATGAACAAATATGGGAGTTAAATGACTGGAATCTTGTAAAAGTTCGCTGCTTGGAATTATTGAAGCAGTCAAAAAAACAAGTGTTGATCCAATTGTGGTCCCAGGAATTAAATGATGAAATGGAACATGCTTTGGCAGAAGTACAAAGAAGACTGAAAGAAGTTTTGATCATCCTATATGATGAAAAACAGGAGTATAAAACAAACTTAAAGCATGTTTATCGTCATGGATATGAAAAAGAGAAGCTGGAAGATATGAATGGAAGATGGCTTTTGTTGACGATAGACGGACGAGCGATGTTGTATGTGACATTTGATGAAAAAGGAATGAGTCATGCGATTTATACAAAAAAAAGAGAGATGTCTTTTTTTGCCAGAGAATATATCATGCATGATGCATATTGCCTCAAGATTCTGAATCAGATTGAAGATTTACCGGTCATGGATCAATTGAAGGATATTCGTGATGTTTTTTATAAAAATTAGGAGAGAAATGAATGGATGGAATCAACATAGTTCAAGTGATCTTGATCTTAGTGGTGTTGGTGAATGGGCTTTTTGCGATTCGCTTTGTCTTAGATGTACTGCAACATAAAGAAGAATTGAAGGAGGAACCGGGAAATCCTGTTGCGATGGCCATTGTGTCTTTTTTCATGTTCTTTCTTTCGACGTTTGGAATCAGTGATTTTGCGATCGGATCAAGTTTGTATCCCAAAGCAAAATGGGTTTCGGATAAGAAGTTGCCGGGAACTTTAAATACAGAATGTGTGATTCCGGTTGCGGTGATGGCACTGGCTTATATATCCAGTATTGAGGTTGGCTTGTTGACGCTGGTCACGGCAATCGTTTGTCAGGTGGTGGGTGCCTATGTATCTCCTCGTTATGTAACAAAACTGCCTGCAAATCAAATCAAACGTTTTGTGGCAGCTGGACTCTTTATTGCGGCCGGACTGATCTTGGCAGGAAAATTTGGCATTTATCCAAGTGGAGGAGAATTAAGCTCTTTAGAAGGTGGCTCTTTGATTTTGTTTGCGCTTCTTTGCATGTTATTTGGAGCGTTAAACAATATCGGTATCGGTTCATATGCATTGACGATGGCTACGGTTTATGCGATGGGACTTAATCCATCAATTGCGTTTCCTATTATGATGGGCGCCTGTACTTTTTCTGTGCCGATTGGTTCCATGCAGTTTATAAAGCTGGATAGCTATTCACGTAAAATTACATTGTTTACTTCCACCTTTGGAGTATTAGGCGTTTTGGTTGCCGCTTTTGTGGTCAAAAGCCTGGATGTATCTGCTTTATTATGGGTCGTAGTGATAGTCGTATTGTATTCGGCTATAACCATGTTGAAAAGTTCATTTAACAAGGAGAAATAGAAAATGGAAATTCGTATTCTTACACAAGATGATATCAAAGAAGTAATGCCAATGAAGGAAGCCATCGAAGCCGATAAAGAGGCCTTGAAGATGTATTCAGAAGGAAGTGCCAACATTCCTTTGCGTGCCAATTTAGATGTTCCTGAGCATGAAGGACAAAGCTTGTATATGTATGGATATGCACCAAAAGCCAATGCTTTAGGGGTAAAGATCGTATCCGTATATCCTAAAAATATTGAGAAAGGACTTAACTCTGTGCCGGCCACTATGGTTAACCTGGATGCCGAGACAGGGCAGGTCAGTACCCTGATGGATGGAACCTATCTTACACGCTTACGTACCGGAGCTATTGCCGGAGCCGCTACAGATGTTTTAGCTCGTAAAGACAGTAAAATCTTTGCACTGTTTGGTACCGGTGGACAGGCAGAAACACAGCTGGAAGCCGTTTTAAATGTTCGCGATATTGAGTTAGTCAAGGTATTTGATATATCCAGGGAAAGAGCACAGGCATTTGTGGATAAGATGACAGAACGCTTTAAAGGTGTTTTCAAAGCTCGTTTGGTGGTGGCTGCTTCCAGCGAAGAAGCCATTCAAGATGCAGATATCATCACTTCTGTAACAACAGCCAGGGTTGCGACTTTTGATGGTACACTGGTAAAACCGGGATGTCATATCAATGGGGTTGGATCTTATACGCCAGAGATGGCTGAAATCAATGAATATACAGTAACTCATGCCGATCGTGTTTATGTTGATACTCGAGATGGAGCTTTAAAAGAATGTGGAAGTTTGTTGCAGCCGATTCAAAAAGGAATTTATCATGAGGATCAAGTGAGTGGTGAGCTTGGAGAAGTCCTTTTAGGAAAAGTCGATGGTCGTAAAAATGACCAGGAGGTGACTTTATTTATCACAACCGGTTCTGCGGTGCTGGATCTGGTATGTTCACAAAAAATCCAGGAAAAAGCGGCTGAACAAAACAAAGGAACAATCATAGAATTATAAAAACAGGATGTCTATGATATTGTCCCGGAACTAATATAAACAAGAGAAGATGCCTTTTGATCAATAGATTTTTTAGAGGCATCTTTTCAAATAGGGATAGAAAAACAAAGCAAAAAGAAAAGCTGAATATTCAAAGTTTTAATCAGAGAATGTATATTGTGTTTTCATTACATAATACTGTAATTTTGATTGACTTTTCGTTACTTTTTGCATAAGATAGTACTTGGCTAATCTTCGGCCGTTTCAGCCCCGGTAACGCTGAAATCAAGGAGGAAAAGAGAATGCGTCAAACTACAATGGCAAAACCTGCCGACGTAACACGTACATGGTATGTAGTAGACGGTGAAGGACAAACCTTAGGTCGCTTGGCCACTACTTGTGCACATGTATTGAGAGGAAAACACAAACCTACATACACACCAAATGTTGACTGTGGTGATTATGTAATTGTGATCAATGCGGACAAAGTCGATATGACTGGAAACAAGTTGAACACGGAGAAGTACTACAACCATTCTGGATACTTTGGAGGGATGCGAGTTCGTACTGCCAAAGAAATGAAAGAAAAATATCCAGTGGAATGGGTAGAAAGAGCTGTAAAAGGAATGTTGCCACACACTAAATTAGGTGATGTAATGCGTGGACATTTGTTTGTCTATGCAGGAAGCGAACATCCACATGCTGCTCAGAAACCTGTTGAATTAAAGGTGAAAGGATAAGGAGGAATAGAAGATGGCAAATACAAACATCGTTCAGTATCATGGTGTAGGACGTCGTAAAAAATCTATTGCTCGTGTATTCTTACGCCCAGGAACAGGAAATATTGAAGTCAACGGAAAAACTTTGGAAGAATATCTTCCATTGGAAACATTGCGTATGGTTGTTCGCTCACCATTAGAACTGACAAATACTTTAGATCAGTTTGATGTTGTAATCAACGTACATGGTGGTGGATACACTGGACAGGCCGGTGCTATGCGTCATGGTGTAACACGTGCTTTGATGGAAGCAAGTGATGATTATCGTCCAGTATTGAAGGCAGCCGGATTCGTAACACGTGACCCTCGTGCTAAAGAACGTAAGAAATACGGTTTAAAAGCAGCACGTCGTGCTCCACAGTTCTCAAAACGTTAATTTTTGGGAATATTCAAAACAATTCAAAAAAACTCAAGTCGCTCAAAGCCTTTATTTATCGGCTCAAATACGATTTGAGTTTTTTTGTGTTTATAGAGTTTTGAAATGGTAAGCAACACGTATGCGATACAGTAATTATTTTGGAGAAACCATCAATTGAAAATGTAAAGTACCTATGTTATTGAATGTATCTTGAACGATAGACTGCATAAATGGAATTCTCTCAAAAATTACTTACTTTTATCTCACTATAATAATATCGCTTCGAAAAAATGAGAATAATTCAAATTTGTGAAATATAGAATCAAATACAAAATATTTCCAATAGAAGAATCCATGCACGTTAATAGCACGTAAAAGTCTTTAAATAGTCTCTATTTAAAGGACTGTACATTTAAAAAAACGTTAGTAAAAATTATTGTGAGAAGCTTAAATACTTTTAAATACAGTATGATTATTTATAACCATTGTTGGCAGAGACGTTTTAATAATTAATGTCTGAAGGAGAAATTTACTAAAGTGATTTGCTATTGTATCTTGACAAACAAAGAAGGCTAGAAGTATTATAACGGTGTTATATAACAGTGTTATTCGGGGAGGAAGATATGGAAGAAAAGACAAGTGCGACTTTAGAGAGTATTGAACAGGCAGCTATGCAGGAATTTCTTGAAAAAGGATTTCAGGGAGCTTCGCTTCGACAGATTGTGAAAAATGCTGGAGTGACTACTGGAGCGTTCTATGGCTATTTCTCCAGCAAGGAGGCCTTGTTCAATGCGCTTGTGGAACCTCATGCAGCCGCTTTGATGGGACGCTTTATGAAGGCGCAGACTTCTTTTGCGGAGTTACCGGAAGAAGAACAAGTTTCTCATATGGGAGATGAATCCGGAAACTATGTAAGATGGATGGTGGATTACATCTGTCAGCATCGAGATCCGGTGAAGTTACTTCTTACCCGCTCAGAAGGAACGAGCTATGAGCGCTTTGTTCACAACATGGTAGAAGTAGAAGTGGAATATACACTTCGCTATATAGAAGTGCTTCGCCATTTGGGCAAAGATGTTCCAGAATTGAGCAATTCCATTTGTCATATCATTGCAAGCGGTATGTTCAATGGTCTGTTTGAAATCGCAATCCATGACATGCCTAAAGAACAGGCTCTGCAATGTGTGGAACAATTTCGAACCTTTTACACTGGCGGATGGCTATCATTAATGGGGCAATGACCCCTTTAAATTTTAGTCATTAAGTTAGACTAAACTAACTAAAAGAAGGAGGCTTTTGGATGAAACAAAAGAAAAAGAGTGATGTAGCGATCTTGATGGATTATGCTGGAAGTCATCGAATCTTGACTTATATCGGATTGATCTTGTCGGCTGTATCGATGATCTTGAGCATGATCCCTTATGTATGTATCTGGTTAGTTGCCAGGGATTTGATTGCGGTAGCACCTAATTGGAGTCAGGCAGAAATGATTACTCAATATGGATGGATCGCCTTTGGATCGGCAGTCGGCGGAATTCTTATATACTTTGTTGGTTTGATGTGTACACATTTGGCTGCCTTTCGTACCGCAGCCAATATTCGTAAACGTGGTGTCGCACATTTAATGGAAGCTCCGCTTGGATTTTTTGATGTCAATGCTTCCGGATTGATTCGTGGGCGCTTAGATGCAGCGGCAGCGGATACCGAAACTTTGTTGGCTCATAATCTGGCGGATATTATAGGGACGATCACTTTATTTATTGCGATGTTAGTGTTGATGTTCGTATTTGACTGGCGTATGGGATGTGCCTGCCTTTTGGCAGCTGTGATCTCAATTCTTTCCATGTTTGCGATGATGGGCGGTAAAAATGCTGGTTTTATGGCTCAATATCAGGCGGCTTTAGATCGAATGAGCAAAGCCGGGACCGAATATGTACGTGGAATCCCGGTCGTTAAGATCTTCAAACAGACGGTGTATTCCTTCAAAGCTTTTCAGAAATCAATCGAGGAATACAGTTATTTTGCCAAACACTATAACTCAAATGTCTGCAGCAAACCACAATCTGTGAATTTAACATTTACTGAAGGAGCTTTTGCGTTCTTAGTGCCGGTCGCCTTATTTTTAGCACCTGGGGCATTATCCGGTGGTGCCTTTGCAGAGTTTGTAACCAACTTTGCCTTTTATGCTGTTTTTTCAGCTATCATCTCTACTGCTTTGGCACGTATTATGTTTGCATCTTCAGGAATGATGCTTGCACATACTGCTTTGGGACGTATTGTTCAAGTTATGGATGCACCTACATTATCGGTAAGTAAACAGTCAAAACATCCAATGGATAGTTCTGTAGAATTTAAGGATGTCAGCTTTACATACGAAGGTGCACAAAGAGAAGCTTTATCTCATGTTTCTTTTAAGGCAGAACCCGGACAAACGATTGCTTTGGTTGGACCTTCCGGTGGCGGCAAGACCACAGCTGCCAGTCTGATCCCAAGATTTTGGGATGTCAGCTCTGGTGAAGTGCTGGTAGGTGGTGTGGATGTAAAAGAAATGGATCCGCATGAGCTCATGGATCAGATAGCATTTGTATTCCAAAACAGCCGTCTTTTTAAAACCTCCATTTATGAAAATGTGCGATCTTCAAGACCCAATGCCACTCGTGAGGAAGTATTATCGGCCTTAATGTCAGCGCAGTGTAAAGATATTCTGGAAAAACTCCCTCAAGGAATGGATACCGTAATAGGAACGGAAGGAACATATCTTTCTGGAGGAGAACAACAGCGTATCGCTTTGGCCAGAGCTATATTAAAAGATGCTCCAATTATTGTACTAGATGAGGCAACTGCATTTGCCGATCCGGAAAATGAAGCATTGATCCAAAAAGGTTTTACGAAGCTTATGAAAGAACGAACTGTCATCATGATTGCTCATCGTTTATCTACGGTAGTGGGGGCTGATAAGATCATTGTCTTGAATGAAGGGAAGATTGCTGAACAAGGCACACATGAAGATCTTATTAAAACAAATGGCTTATATGCAAAAATGTGGACTGATTATAATAAAGCAATCCAGTGGAAAATTACCGCTCAAAAGGAGGTGGCATAAATGTTTGGCGAAAAGTTTCAACGTACCTATGCTTTAACAGATCAAGGTGTCAAAAATACAAAACGTGGGACTTTCTTTACTGTGATCACCAATTTAGTCGTCATGGCAGGAACCGGTATTTTATATCTGGTTATGGGAAACTTTATGGAAACTTTGATTGGCGAATCAGCTGTAACAAATATCCTTGTGCCAATCTTATTGATCGTTGCATTTTTACTTCTATCTTTTATAACACATTATCTGCAGTATAAAGCGACCTATGGTCTGGTGTATGGAGAAGTTAAAACAACACGTCTTCATTTGGCAGAGCGTTTGCGCAAACTTCCTTTAGGGTACTTTGGTAAACGTGATCTGGCCGATCTTACCGAAACATTGATGGGAGATGTCAACCGAATGGAGCATGTATGGAGTCATGTTTTGGGATATTTGTATGGTGCTTATATCTCTACTGCCATCATTGCGATTTGTTTGATTTTCTTTAACTGGAAATTGGCTGTTGCCTGTCTTTGGGGTGTGCCGGTAGCGTTTGCTTTATTGTTTGGAAGTCGAAAACTGACGGAACGAAGTTCACAAATCACAAAAGCTGCAGCTATACGAGTATCAGACGGTATCCAAGAAGCACTTGAAAATGTAAGAGAAATCCGTGCTACGAATCAGGAGAAACGATATTTGAGTGGATTAAACGAAAAAATCAATCAACACGAAAAGGTTACGATCAAGGGTGAACTCACAACAGGATTGTTTGTCAATGCAGCTAGTGTGATTATGCGATTAGGTGTAGCAACAACGATTCTAGTAGGAGCCAACCTGATCTTATCAGGACAGATCGACTTTATGTTGTTGTTCTTGTTTTTATTGGTTATTACGCGTGTGTATGCTCCATTTGATCAAAGCTTGGCTTTGATTGCGGAAATGTTTGTTTCACAGGTATCGGCAGATCGCATCAATGAAATCTATGAAACAGCAATTGCGACTGGATCAGATACTTTTAAACCCCAAGGGCATGATATTGTGTTTGACCATGTAAGTTTCTCTTATGATCACAAAGAGGTATTGCATGATGTAAGTTTTACTGCGAAAGAGGGACAAGTAACGGCTTTAGTTGGACCTTCCGGTTCAGGTAAGAGTACTTGTGCAAGACTGGCGGCACGTTTATGGGATATAGATAGCGGTCATATTTGTGTAGGTGGCGTTGACATATCCACGGTCGACCCAGAAGCTTTATTAACCGACTATTCAATGGTATTCCAGGATGTCGTGTTATTTGATGATACAGTAATGGGAAACATACGTCTCGGTAAGCGCGGTGCCAGTGATGAAGAAGTCCTTGCGGCAGCCAAAGCGGCTAACTGTGATGAATTTGTAAATCTATTACCTCAAGGCTATGCCACACCGATTGGTGAAAATGGCGCTAAATTATCAGGTGGAGAAAGACAACGCATTTCGATTGCCCGTGCTCTTTTAAAAGATGCGCCTATCGTACTATTGGATGAGGCAACCGCATCATTAGATGTTGAAAACGAAACTAAGGTGCAGGCAGCATTATCACGTTTGTTAATGGGTAAAACGGTACTTGTTATTGCACACAGAATGCGCACGGTAGCCGGAGCGGATCATATCGTAGTTTTGGATAATGGCCACATAGTTGAACAAGGATCCCCATCAGAGCTGATGGAGAAGAATGGCATCTATCGAAGGATGGTTGATTTGCAAAGCGAGAGTGCCTAGTGGAAAATGAACTAATGTTTGAAATATAAGCGATATTAATGAAAAAAGATGGCTGGAACCGAAAATGTTGACAACCATCTTTTTTTTTGTTGATTATTTAAGATTGGCAAATACTACACTTTATAGATGCTGTTAAGTTGACCAAGGGTATAAGTTTTAGTTTGCCAATCTTTTTAGCTTCTTGGAAGGTGTTGGGTTTACCATCAATGTTGCCTTCCTGTATGGTAATATTTGTGCCATCTCATGCAATCAAAATACCGACATGATTATGTCCAACACTAGAGAAGACAGCGCCTGCCTTTGGAGTGCAGGATTTTCTCAAATTTATCGGGATGTACTGCGACAAGTTGATTGACATATTGATTGCCGTTTCCGGCAAATCAAAAAATCTATCCATAGATTTCATAAAACCTTCCCCAGGCAAACCAGGTGCATTGGTCATATAATTCAAGTTGACTATAAAGGTGTTCATGCCTTGGATTTTTATAGTTGAGTTTTTCCTAAATATTGCCAGATTCAAAACTAACAGAGCGTATAGATTATTTACATGATTTAGAAAGCCGAGTATGCTTTAACCACTAGAATTGATTGTATTTAAAAAAATCGAAAATTATGTAATTTATATAAAGGAAAATGCTTCCGCAACTGCATTAGGATTACCTAAAAAATAGGAATTGTGAAAGAAGCCAGATGGCTAATCAATAAGTTAGTATTAACCATGATGATATGAGGAATTTATTTTTTGCACAAAGATTATACAGATTTCTGGGAGAGATTATTGTCAGGTGTTGAAGTTTTTATTGGCAATGCAACAGGTAAGAAACAAATATGCTATAAAACCTTAATTTTATAAGGTTTTGAAGTTCTCAAAACGTTAGTCATAATAGTTGTGAGAAGATCAAAGAAGTATTTAGACTTTGTGAGAAGTTTAGATACTTCTTTTTTGTTTTAAAAATACGAAACTGTAAAGAGTAAAAAAAAAACTTCTTACTAGCGTATGCTAATAAAAAGTTTATATTTAACTTCTTGCTAGCGTATGCTAGAATAAAGTTGTGAGGTGATATCAAATCTATGGTGAATTATAGAATAGATGAGGATGTTAAATTAATTAGGGAACTACTTAATTTATCTCAGAAACAATTTGCTGAAAGAATAGGTGTTGATGCGATTACAGTAGCAAGATGGGAAACTAGTAAAATGGATACAAAGGAAAGTAATATTGAAAAAATATATACTTTTGCATTTAATAATAATATCTTTATAAATGAGATTAAAGCACAACTGTATTATGAAGATTTAACAAATGAGAATAAATTAGTATTATACCATGGAGCCAAGAGCATAATAGAAGGTCATATTGATATTGAACATTCAAAAAACAATAATGATTTTGGTAAAGGACTTTACTGTGGTGAAAGTTTTGAGCAGTCATCATTATTTGTAAGTGGATTTGATACATCTAGCGTATATATATTAAGTTTCAATCCACAAAACCTTTCTAGCATTGAATATAAAGTCAATCAAGAATGGATGCTGACAATAGCATATTTTAGAGGAAGACTAAATGGTTATGAGGATCATCCAACTATCAAAAACTTAATAAACAAATTAGAGAACATAGATTATTTGGTAGCGCCAATCGCTGATAATAGGATGTTTAGAATTATAGATAGTTTTATCGAAGGCGAAATTACTGATGAACAGTGTATACATTGTTTAGCAGCTACTAACTTAGGATTTCAATACGTTTTTAAAACAGAGAGAGCGTTGAATCAGGTGAAAATTGTCGAAAGATGTTATTTATGTAGTAAAGAAAAAGAAAAGTATCAAATCAAAAGATTAGAGGATAATAAAATTGGAGATACTAAAATTAAAATGGCTCGAAGGCAGTATAGGGGGCAAGGTCAATATATTGACGATATATTATGAAAAGAAAAATGGATCAAGTAGGTTTGTCACTATGTGATATACAAGGTAAGATTTTTGAACAATCTGTTATTAGAGAAGAATGCAGTTCAAATATATTTATCCGGCGATATATGAATTCTAAATTTGTTTCTAGAATGGATAACTTAACCTTTATAAATGAAAGTATGACAATTGAAGAGATTTTCGAAGAATTAGATATAGAATATGGTAAAACCAGTTATGGAAAAATAAAGTTTTCAGTTAATGAGATGTATTGGATAGGGTATATTTATAGATATCTATCATATGTTTATCAAATTGATAGTAAAAATGCTTATAAGATTATAAAAGGTACAGAGCTAAGACATTTATTCTTTGCATATCATTCCCTAGATCCAATGAGTGCAATTGATAGAATCTTAGAAGCAAAATCATTAGTATTAGATAAAGATAGTTCCCAATTGACCAAAGAGGGGGTAAAAATACTGAGAAGCATAAAAAAATTGAAGAATTAAGTGTTAAGTAAATAATTTAGCAAACTATTTGACTTGTTTTAAAGATTTTTGGCAATGCAAAGGGGGAGAAATAAAAACGCAAGGAAGCCCTTATTTTATAAGGCTACGAAGTTCTCAAAACGTTAATTTTTGGGAATATTTAAAACAATTCAAAACAATTCAAAAAAACTCAAGTCGCTCAAAGCATTTATTTATCGGCTCAGATACGATTTGAGTTTTTTTGTGTTTATAGAGTTCTTAAACGGTAAGCAACACGTATGTAGTACTAAGTTTGAATGTTTACTTAATTATTTTGTATATGCTTATGTAATGAATATAGAATAATCTGGATGATGATAAACAACATCATTTTCTATAAAAAAATCTAGAAATATTTATTTAAACAAAATAAAGCAAAATCTATAAATTGGTAGTTAAGCTGATTGTTAAAAACTATAAAATCCATAGAACTTATAACCGGTCATTTAAAAGTTACTTGTTTTTAAAATTTTGCTTTTATATACTTTATAAAGAAAGTGAGGCTTTTGTCGATGAAACGGATATATGACAAAGATATCTTGTTTGATTGGGGTCAAAAAGCGGACTTACAGTCTGTATTTTCCAGTACAGCCATTGATTATTTCGGTTGTCTTTATGAAAAAGGAGAATTTTTATCACAGCCTTGTGAAGAAGCAGAGTATTTACAAATTGTGGTTAGTGGTACAATCAGTATTTATCATATACGTGAAGATGGTACTCGTTATTCTTTGGCCCAGGGGACAGGGACCTTTCTTACTGGGAGATATGGAATTTTATCAACCTTCTCCGTCCTTATTTTTTGTTGAGGCCTTAACGGATACGATGACTTTGGCCATTTCCTTAAAGAAATATCGTGAAATTTTAAAAAAGGATACAAGATTTTTAAATTATTTGGTGCGTAATTTATCAAGAAAGCTAATTTCGGTTGCTTGTTTAGAATCAGATAATGTTTCGTTAAAACATAGAGTTTTAAATCATTTAAAGTACCATTGTGAAAATGGGATTTTGATAGGAATGGAAAAACATGCCTTTTTACTTCGATGCAGTTCTCGTCAGCTGTTACGTGTTTTAACGACATTGGAAAAAGAAAAGAAAGTAAAAAAGATCGGTAAAGGCGCCTATCAGCTTTACTGATCTTTTGTTTTAAGTATCCAATGAAAGTGTCTGTAAAATAAGAAAAGAGCAATGAGTGCAGTCAACAAGTCTGCCAAAGCCTGTGCCAGCAGAATACCCGAAGAGCCCATTAAACGAGGTAGAATATAGAGTCCAATCATAAATATTACACCTTGTCGGCAGATCGACAAGATTAAAGCCGGAATTGCCTTTCCAATAGATTGAAACAATATGGTAGCTAACATGATCAAACCTACACACACCATGGAGATGACTTGAAACTGAAGCATAGGTGTTCCAATACGAATAAATGAAGCATCGGACAAAAAGACAGATAATAGTTGTGGTGCCAATAGTATGACAAACAAAGACAATCCTAAAGCAGCGGCACTGGTAATCAAAGTAGCAAATAAAATGGTTTTTCTTAGTCTTTCTTTGTTGTTGGCTCCATAATAAAATCCAAATAAAGGCTGTCCGCCAAAAGTAAGACCGGTGATAATCATTAATACGATAAGACTGACTTTAAGAGCAATCCCCATGGCCGCAATTTTATCGTTTCCATAAGGTAAAAGGGCTAGATTTAGAAAAATAACACCGACACTTTGCATGATATTGGTAATCGCTGCCGCAACTCCAATGGAAAGAATCTATTTTTGATCCTGTGAGGAAATATGGAATTTATGGACGGAAGCAGAAAGACAGTCACTTTTTGTTTGAACGACATAGAGGCTATAGCACATGGTAAAGATGTACCCGATAACTGTCGCAATGGCTGCTCCGGCAGCACCAAGATCCATAGTTGAAATCAAAAGTGGATCAAGTAGGATATTCACTATGGCACCGCCAATCGTACTGATCATTGACTCTTTTGCCAATCCTTCTGTTCGAAGAAGATTGGTATGGACAAAGGAGTTCACAATGACAGGCGCCCCTATGGCCAGCCAAATGTAATATTCTTTGGCATAGTCGAAGGTTTCTTTGTTAGCTCCTAAAAGAGATAACATCGGCTTTTGAAAAAGTATCAACAGTATACCGATCACAAAGCTAACCATTAATGAGAGATAGAAACACCATACGCTGACATGGTGTCCATCTTCTATTCGATTTTGACCTAACAAACAGGCCAGCAGGGATGATCCACCCTGACCAAAAATATTACCTAGAGCCATTAAAAAGGTAAATACGGGTGCACCTAGGGAAACACCGGATACCAAATCGGTATTGGCTGTAGCTGCGACAAAAAAAGTATCGGTCAGATTATACACTAAAGTGATGACCATAGAAAAAACTAAGGGAATGGCAAGCTGCATATAAAGTTTGGATACAGGTTGCTCATGATCGATTTTTGGATTCATAATTTTTATCTCTCCTTTGGAAATCTCTTGTTATTGTAGTAGAGAAACTATATTAAAACATGGACATATGTCCTGTAAATTGTCATAAGATAGAGGAAAAATTCTTTTCATCACAAACATCCTTTGCACCTTGTTATTTAAATGATCTATAAATGTATTCTTATAAGCCAGGATAGAAGAAAGTCATATCGACAAAATAAAAAGAACCGAGTCCTGTTAAATGAGAAATCAGTTCTTAACAATAAATTAATGAATTTTTTCGATACGCTAGAAGATTTCAGGTTGCCGGTTAAGGGCAAACTGTACCAGCTTTGTATCATTCAAATCTTGATCGTGCATACTGATCTTTTGGATGGCAGCATTCTCATAAGTCGTATAGTAATAAATACCTTTTGTGGCATTGATGCAACAAGAGTAAAGGGTATGATCCATAGTATCTTTATCTGTCATAACCGTTCCTTTAACCATGGCGACTTGTTGAAGAACACGAAAATATTGTTGAACATTATCGCTTTCGGTACCATCAGAATAAAGGTTGTGTTTTAAGAAAGCCGTCTTGACAAATCGAGACACACTGCTGGCATCTCCCGGAAGTCCTAATGCTCCCATGCCTACAGCATAGGGTTTTAAATCGATACTTTTATCAAAACGATTTTCAGGATAGGACTTGGTAAGGTTAAGATATTGTGTCAGGTTTAAACGATGAAAATCAAATGGAGGGTTGTTTGTTAAAACACCGATAGGGTTTTCATAGACTTTTAATCCTTCCTGGACTGACTCTACAACAATCGCTTGTTCTTTATCGGCAATGATCCAATGTAATGGCGAATTAGGAACCGATTCTTTAAACGCAATATCTAAGATATTAACATGTTCTAATAACTGCCAAGCTTGATGAACAGTTTCGCACTGGGATAAGATCCATGGAATGATCTCAAAAGAGGCAATATTATCCTGATCTTCTTTGTATGGGAAATAGACGGCATTTTGACTGAATTGCAGTCCTGCCATACCCAGCCCTTTTTCATTGACTGCTTCGGCATATAAAGGCGTATTATCGATGACAGTTGCCATACCGATCATCGCATAGTGATTGGTGATTGTTTCTTTATGATGAAAGGTGAAAGGATAATGACGAGGTGTTATCACAACTTCTTCACCAAAGCCACAGTCCAAGTCCAGATTTCTTCCAAAGTAAAAGTCTTGATTGACATAAGTAAAACTGGTACACATAAGATCATCTCCTTCTTCTTTTTAGATTTTATCACGATTTGACTAGAAAAAGAATTGATTCTTTTTAACCTGGGTATAATTGGTTTCCAACATTTGCACATGTGATAAAAAAGATGGATCATCAAAATACTTTGCTTGTTTAGGACAAATCTGCAGACAACGCTGACACTTGATGCAGATGCCAGGTACTTGAGATGGATCTTGTAGATTGATGGAATGCATAGGACAGTATTTGGCACAAAGACCGCATCGATCACAACGACTCATGTCTGTCATCGGTTTGGCTTTTAAAAAATTAACAGGCTTTCCATCGATTCCTTTTGGAATATAGTAAGGTGCTTTGGGATCACCGGGAATCGGCGTAGAAAGTGTCCGATGATTTTGTATATTATCAAGAATATTGTTTAAAAAGTCATCAATTTGTTGAAAATCTTTTGCATTGGGATGGCCGGTGGCAATCTTTTTACTAAACGCATGTTCACAGACAAGGGCAGCTGCGCCTGTGATACAAAAATGATTTTCGGATAAGAGAAAACAAAGTTCAGCTAACGCATGATCAAAGCTTCGGTTTCCAAAGGTGACGATTGGAAGTACGTAAGTTTGGTTTCCATGTATATGTTCTTTAATATAAGGCATGATCTTATTAGGTAGCTTTCCTGCGTAAGTAGGCATCCCAAAAACAACAAATGAAGTGGAAGGAATTTCAAGATCATTTTGTCGTGCTTCAAAGGAAGTAATATCTGTTTCACATACAGGAAGATTTAAAGACTGTGAAAGAAAGTGGCAGATATGAGTTACAATTTTTTTGGTGTGACCGGTTGCACTCCAGTACAGACCGTGAATTTTTGTAATGTTCATAATTTAAGTATAAAGAAAACCCGTGAGAGTTTCACGGGAAAATTATTGAATTTCATCTAATACGGCTTTCGAAGCGCTGATTCCGATACGTGTCGCACCGGCTTCCAACATGGCTTGGCAGGTATTCCAGTCACGAATACCGCCAGCCGCTTTGACTTCTACTAAATCGCCGACTGTTTCTTTCATCAGCTTTACATCTTCTACGGTAGCACCTCCGGTACCAAATCCGGTGCTGGTTTTGATAAAGTCAGGCTTTACTTCTTTGGCAATTTCACTTAGTTTTTTAATTTCATCTTTCTCCAAATAACAGTTTTCGAAGATGACCTTGATCTTTACCTGATGATCATGACAAAGCTGTGTCAGCTGATCCATTTCTTTTTGGATATAATCCCAGTTGTGCATTTTTGCCTGTCCTACATCAATTACATAATCGATCTCATCTGCGCCTTGTTCAATGGCATATTTACATTCAAACAACTTTGTTTCCAATCCGCACTGTCCTAATGGAAAACCAATGACCGAACATACTTTTACATCGGAATCTTTTAAGTTCTCTTTGCATGTAGATACCCAACATGCATTTACGCATACGCTGTATGTATGAAGTTCTCTAGCTTCCTGGCATAAGGTATCAATTGTCTTTTTAGTTCCGAATGCCTTTAAGAAAGTGTGGTCAAATTTTTTTGCGATTTCTGATTTTGTGTACATAAGTCCTCCCCTAATCAATGTGTGTGGCAATATAATGGCTGATTTCCAACGGTGAATCCAGATCCACGATTTGATCGATACTTTTTTTCTTGGAGAAAATATCGAGTACATCGTTTAGAATACGAATGTGTTTTGTCTGGTCTTCAGCCGCCAATACTAATATAATTCTAGCATACTTTCCATTTAGAAAACGAACCGGTTTTTTAAAGGTACAAAGACTGACATCCACATGATGAACACCGTTTTCAATGGCAGAATGGGCAAGCACCAGATCATCGGCCAGGAACATATAAAGTCCTTTATATTTTTGATCATTGATAATGGCATTGACATAGTTTTCCGAAATAGATTGATCTTCTAATAAAGGCTTGCAGGAAATACGTAATGCTTCTTCCCAATCAACTTCTCTGGAACATACTTGAATATGATTTGAAGACAGATAATACGATAACGTCTGTCCGAAGTTTCGGTGCGGTACTTTAGGAATCTGAATGCTTGAGTAATATTCCTGGAGACTTTTTTGAAATTTGATCAAATTGGTATGGTTCATATAACTGCTTGCGATTTTTGTAATCTCATCAATCTGCATTTTCGCATGAGGATCGGTGTACATACAATTCCTTAAGATCGTTACTCGATCCTGATCGGTCAAAATAGGATGCACGACAACAAGCTTTTTCTCTTTGGGAAGAATGACCGTCGATATGACGATATCATAACCATGATTTTCATTGTATAAGCTTAATGGCAGGCTACAGATTTCTGTAGCCTGAGGAATCAAAGCTGTGATTTCATTGCGCAGCATATTTCCGGTTCCAATACCATTGGGGCAAATGATCAAAATGCGAAATTCTTTTTTATCATCTTGATTAATGGTTAAAAAAGCACCGAAATGAAGAGTCAGATAAGCCACTTCGGCATCACTGATCATCGTACCGATTTTCTTTTCCAGAACATGACAGGCTCGCTTTGTCAGTTCAAACAATTCTTCATATTCTGTTTTTATATTGTTCAGTAAAGGATTTCCTAATTGAATACCGTATCGATAACGATACAATGATGTTTTTAAATGCGCATTGATCGGTTCATCTTCCTGTTTAAAATAAGTGTATGAAAGTCTTTCAAACTCAGAAACCAATAATTTAGACATTTCATAGGTTTCTCCTTGTTCTTTGGAAACATTTACCGGAATCGTCTGTAATCGAGAACCTAAAAGATGCAGGGTCACATAGATCTTTTCATTGGTATCTAAAGTGGAAAAGTATTTTTGGACCAGGTTGTATTCTTTGGTTTGTACAATTTCTTCTTCATCCATATCCGCAAAATTTAACGTGTCGTGTTGATTTGGCAAGGTGGCCATAAATAAAGCCAAAGTAGGTAAAATTCCACTGACATATTCAGTATCCAATTCTTCTTCGATACGTCGAAGTTTGGAAAGGACAGGGACGACTTCTTCTTCATATTCTGTGAGTATCTTTCTGTTTTGATAATGATTTAATATTTGCGGAAACAACATGAAAAAGATGGCTCTTTTTTTGACAGCCTCTCCTATAATTTCATAACCGGATTTAATATCATAATGCAGTTCTATATTGTATTGTTTCAAAAAGCGGATCACAGCTTTTAAATCATTAATGATGGTATTACGGCTGACCTGACATAAGTCGATAAAATCTTCGATATACAATTTTCGGTTTTTACAGATCATCGTGCAGATTTCAATGTATTGTCTATCTTCCGGTGTGAAGTCTTGAAGGTTGCCCATATCTTGCGAATCCATTTTCTTCTGAATCAAGGAAATGGCCTGGGATGAAACTAATACGCCTTTTCCTCTTTCCTGGATCAGTAATGGAAGATCGTTGTCTGTCAACCATTCATTGATTTTCGTCAAGTCGTAATAAATACTTCTTTTGGAAATATGAAGCTCATCGGCCAGATCCTGTGCTTTGACATATCCTTTGGTATACATGAGTATCTTTAATATTTCCTGACATCTTTTATCCAATGTATAGATAATCGACATAGAATCTTCCTTTCTCTTTAACCGTGTGCGATAAGTTGTTTTGCCTTTCGGTAATAGGGCGTGTTTTTCAAATTATTTCTGGCTTTTCTGGCATAACTTTCTTTTTTTGATGTATTTCCCTGATATCCATATTGCAGAGCCAGTAAATATTGGAGCAAGCCGATATGGAATGCATGATCTTCCCGGTCACTCTTTTTTACAACATCCTTTTCCTTATTGGAAAGCATTTTTTCGATCGTTTCTATATCTTTACTCTCTTTTTCGATCATGATCCGATATAACATACAGTCGTATTCATATTCTTCGGGGTGGTTGGAATCTTTGATCTTTTCCAAAAGAAACTTAGACCATTCTTTATTTTGCGCATCCAGAAAATAAAAATATGTCTGACTTGCGATCTGATAAGTTTGTCTTTCGGAAAGAGGCTTTTGAAACATCAACTCTACTTGTGCGGCAATTTTCTTATAATCTCCAAGCGAGATATACACACGAAGAATATTCCAGTTTTGATCATATTCGCTGAAAAGAAGCTTATAGCTTTTAGACCGTAAAATGGAAAGGGCTTTTTGTGCATCTCCTTTTTTCATCTGATTGATAAAACGTGACCAGACAATACTTCGCACGATAAAGGGAATGGCCAGTGCGATAAATAGCAGGGTCACGAAAACAGCCGCTTGCATGGTTGTCATAGAAATTTACACTCCTTTTAACATGTTTAATATTACCAACTCCAAAAAGGGAAAACGAGTACAGATTTTTTCGCATTTCCTAGATTTTTTGTGCAATCAAAATACGAAAATGTTTGTAGAAACAAGGTGCATATATAAGGAAAGTGTTTTATTTTGAAGATATTTGCAACTAATGCATTGCACAAGTTTGGTTAAAAATTTAGGAAAAAAACTGTTTCATGATCGATAGCGTTTCCGATTGGAAAGAAGCTGTCAAAGTAGCCTGCCGGCCGATGATCGAGCAGGGATTCTGTACCGAAGAATATGAAAAAGCCGTGTTTGAGAGTACAGAAAAATTTGGTCCATATTATGTGCTGTGTGAAAATCTGGCGCTGATTCATGCCAGTCTGGCAGCCGGTGTCAACGAGACACAGATGGCGGTGACCGTATTAAAGAAGCCGGTAAAATTTTCGTCGGATGGTTATGATGTCAGAGTGCTTGTGACTTTGGTTGCCAAAGACAGAGTGAGTCATATGGAAGGAATTCAATCCGTAAGCAATATATTTTCAGATCCTGAAAAGGTTCAAAAAATTTTGGACGCACCAAGTACAAAAGAGATATATGACCTGTTTATCTCCAGTACTTGCGAAAATAAATAAGCGTTGAGTAAAGAGGAGGAAAAAGAGATATATGTTATATTTTGTCATTAACATATTGTCAACCCCGGCCATTTTAGTAGGTCTATTATCATTATTGGGGTTGGCGCTTCAGAGAAAACCCATTGAAGATATCGTTAAGGGAACAGTAAAAACGATCGTTGGGTTTTTAGTACTGAGTGCAGGTTCCAGCTTCCTGCAGACAGGTTCATTGAATGCATTTGGTGATATTTTCAACTATGCGTTCAATATGCAGGGCGTTGTGCCAAACAATGAAGCTATCGTTTCATTAGGATTGCAGGATTTCGCAACAGATACAGCGTATATCATGTGTATCGGTATGATCGCTAATATCGTGATCGCCCGATTCTCCAGATGGCATTACATCTTCTTAACAGGTCACCACACATTGTATATGGCATGTATGTTAGCGGTTATTCTGAATGTCGGTGGTTTAACAGGTGTTCAGTTGTGGATCGGCGGCGGTCTGCTTCTGGGATTTATCATGGCTTTCTCTCCGGCAATTTGTCAGCCTACCATGAAAAAGATCGTCAAAGTCGATGGTTTAGGTTTTGGACACTTTGGTGGAGCCGGTTACTGGTTTGCGGCACAGTGTGGAAAATTGTTTAAAGGCAGCAAATCCAGTGAAGATATCAACTTCCCACAGCGTTTGACATTCTTGCGTGATACAACTGTAGCTATTGGTCTGACCATGGTCGTATTCTTTTTGATCGTTACCGGTATTGCGGTAGGTAAAGGAATCTTGGCCGAAGATCCGGAAGCTTTATTGGCAACTTATACAAACTTAGGCGGATTGTTGAATGTGGGAGCTGAAACACAGACACATTGGGCTGTATGGGCCATCACATCTGGTTTAAGCTTTGCCGGTGGTGTTTATATCATCTTAAGTGGTGTACGTCTGATCGTTGGTGAAATCGTTCCGGCTTTCCGTGGTATTGCGGAAAAACTGGTTCCAGGTGCCATTCCGGCTATCGACTGTCCGGTTGTATTCCCTTATGCACCAAATGCGGTACTGATCGGATTCTTAGTATCTTTCTTAGGTGGTATCGTAGGTTTATTCATTCTGGTATTCATCAACAGTGCCTTTGTCCCGGTGGCATTGATCCTGCCAGGTGTTATTCCACACTTCTTCTGTGGTGCCACAGCCGGTGTATTCGGTAATGCCGAAGGTGGATTAAAGGGTTGTGTATTTGGATCCTTCATGCACGGATTATTGATTACTTTCTTGCCAGCTATCTGTATGCCGGTCATGGGTGCATTGAACTTTGCCAACTGTACATTCTCCGATGCCGACTTCTCATGGATGGGAATCGTATTTGGAAACATCGCACAGTATGTGCAGGGATCTGCCTTGTTGATCGTATGTATCGTTGTATATCTACTGCCTATTATTTATAACTTTGTAGCACCAAAAAAGAAAGAAACTACGGCAGCTGAATAAAAGAAAGAAGGATTGAACTTTATGGAAATCAGAAAAATTATGTGTTGCTGCGGCCAGGGATTGGGAAGCAGTATGATCGTTGGGATGAACGTTGAAAAAGTTCTTCAGAAGCTTGGAATCAAAGGTGTAAGCGTGGAACATACCGCCATCGGAGAAATCACAGAAGGAAGTGCTGATTTGTTTGTGGTCGGAAAAGATTTAGAGCCACAGGTTACACATTTAAAAAATAAGATCATTTTAGACCAGCTGATGGATCTTAACGAAATGGAAACAAAACTCAGAGAAAAATTTGGTCTTTAATCAATCGGAGGGGCTGAAAGCTCCTCCCTTATTCTAACTGAGGAGGATGACATATGAATCAAGAGCAAAAACGAGATTTAGAACTGTTGGCTGCCAGGATACGATTGGATGTGCTTAAAATGCTGCAGCATCGAGGATATGGACATCTGGGAGGCTCTCTTTCTATTGTTGAGCTGATGAGTGTTTTATATGGTAAGCAGCTTCATATAGATCCTAAGAATCCCCAAATGCCAGATCGTGACAGAGTGGTATTGTCCAAAGGTCATGCCGGTCCCGGATGGTATAGTGTATTGGCCGAAAAAGGATATTTTGACCCTTCCTGGCTTTATACATTAAATGAGGGCGGAACGAATCTTCCCAGCCACCCGGATCGTTTAAAAACACCGGGCGTGGATATGACAACCGGTTCATTAGGACAAGGTACAAGCTCGGCTGCCGGAATTGCGACAGGATTAAAATTAAAGGGCTCCAAAGCTTATGTGTATTGTATTGTCGGGGATGGAGAACTTAATGAAGGACAATGTTGGGAAGCTTTCCAATATTTGGCACATTATCGTATGAACCATTGTATCGTGATCATTGATGACAATAAAAAACAATTGGATGGTTATACCAAAGATATTATGAATCCATTTGATATTGCGGAAAAGATGAAAGCGTTTGGCTTCCATGTAGAAACCGCAAAAGGAAATAGCGTTGAAGCAATTGATAAAGCTATCGAAAAAGTCAAACAAGTGCAAGATCAGGCAGTATGTATCGTCTTAGATTCGATCAAGGGAGCCGGAGTGCCTTATTTTGAAAATATGATGGCCAATCATTCGGTTAAATTTAATACGGATGAAATCAATGCGGCTACCAACCAGGCGATTCAAGAGCTGGAAGCATACATTCAAAAGGAGGAAACTTCTCATGTTTAAACGGACAGAAGATCGTACAAAGAAAGGGAAAGAACTGCGTTCTGTTTTTGTCGATACATTGCTTAAAATGATGGAAACCGATGAGAATATTGTCGCCCTCGATGGGGATCTTGGCGGTGCCAGCAAGTTTACCGATATTGCCAAGACTTATTCAGATCGTTTTATTCAATGTGGCATCAGCGAAGCCAATATGGTGGGTGTCAGTGCCGGAATGTCAACGGTTGGCTTTAAACCGTTTATGCACACCTTCGGACCTTTTGCGACAAGACGCGTATATGATCAGATTTATTTATCCGGAGCCTATGCCAGAAATACGATCAATATTTATGGTTCTGATCCAGGCTTTTGTGCAGGTCCTAACGGCGGAACGCATACAACATGGGAAGATATGGCATTGATGCGAGCAATTCCTAATACCATCGTTTGTGATGCTGCGGATGAAGTACAGTTAGCCTGGATCATTGAAGAGTTTGCGAAAAGAAAAGGTGTTCATTATATCCGGGCCAATCGTAAGGCATGCCGCAATGTCTATCAGGAAGGATCTACTTTTGAACTGGGAAAAGGAAATCTTTTACAGAAAGGATCGGATGTACTGATCATAACAGCCGGTCAGATCGTCAGTGATGCCCTGGATTGTGCACAAAGCCTGGAAGGACAAAATCTTTCAGTTTCTGTAATCGATATGTTCTGTATCAAACCATTGGATAAAGACTTGATCATCAAAGAAGCAAAAGAAAAAAAAGCAGTTGTGACCTTTGAAAATCATTCGATTACAGGCGGTTTAGGAAGTGCCGTTGCCGAAGTGCTTGCGGAAAATCAAATCAATGTGTCTTTTAAACGCCATGGTGTAAATGAAAGGTTTGGTCAGGTGGGTACACCGGAATTCCTTCAAAAAGAATTCAAGCTGACAGCACAAGATTTAGAAGAAACAATTCAAACATTGTTACAGTAAGATTGGATCAAAAAATCCAATCTTTTTTATAAGGAATAAACATTATAATGTTATGATAATTATGAGGTGAGATCATGAAACTTTCCATCATCAGCGATCAGGTGAGTCAGGATTTAGAAGAGGCTTTAAAAATTATAGTCAAAGAGGGCTATGAATATGTAGAGCTGCATAATGTATTTGGTCATTCTATTGAAACATGTACCAAAGAAGAAGTGGAAATAATCAAACATCTGTTGAATCGATATCATGTCAAAGTATCCAATATTGCCAGTACTCTATTCTTTTTATGTCCTCTGTATCAGGGGGATGAGGTTTCTTTATTTAATCCAGGCTTTTATTCGATACAAGGGGATTTGAAATATCATTTGAATGTCTTAGAGCATGCGTGCGGGATTGCCAACGAATTAGATTGTCCAAAGATTCGTATTTTTCCATTTCGCTCGCCGGATAATCGAAAAGGTCCTTATGGAACCAAACTAGATTTTGAGAAGATCATCGAGAACATTAAAAAAGCTTTGGATATTTCTAAAAAACATCATGTGACATTAATGCTGGAGAATTGTCCCTACTCCCATTTACCAAAAGGAAAAATGACACTACAAGTCGTACAGGAAATCAATGATCCGTATTTAAAGCTGTTATGGGATCCGGCCAACTCTTATCGTGCCATTCGAGAAAATGTGCCTAAAGAATATATGGATTGGAGCCTGGAAGAAGAACTGCTGCATCTATATCCATATATAGGGCATATTCACTTGAAAAACTATCATTATGTTTCCGGGCTTGTAAAACCGTTTGTGCATGTTCCACTATTGAATGGGGATATTGACTATAAAACATTAGTAAAGTCAATACAGGAAACATGTGATTGTATTCTTTCCCTGGAACCGGAAGTGGATACACAGGGAACAATTCAAAGTATGCGACAATTGATACAATTATAATTCTAGACAACATCTTAAAAGATGTTCTTTTTCGTATTTAATTTTGGTATGATTAAGACATGAATAGAAATAAACGTGTATTTTTATATTTATTAGCAATCTTAGTTGTGCTGTCAGTGGGATCAAGCATTGTTTCCGGTGCTATGTATTTTATGCGCCCTAAACAAGAGACTGTGAAGCAGGAAACCGAAACAAAGTCTGAATCGAAAGAAGAAAAAGGCAGTTCATCCTTTACCTTTGCGGGCGTAGGCGATAATTTGATTCATCAGGCTATTTTTTCGCAATATGAAATGGGTGTCACCGATTATGATTTTAATGAAGACTATGCCTTGATGAAGCCTTATATTGAACCGGCCGATCTTTCTTTTATCAATCAGGAAACAATTTGTGCGGGTGAAGAGTTCGGATTAAGTCATTATCCGCAGTTTAACGGCCCGACACAAATCTTGGATGCGGTTGCCAATACAGGATTTGACTGGTTAGCTGCCAGCAGTAATCACAGTTTAGATAAAGGCAGCGATGCCTTACTGGCGGAATTAAACTATCTTCATGAAAACTATCCGGATGTTTCGGTGACAGGAGCATATCGTAGTGAAGAAGAATCTAATCAATACATCGTCCGTGAAGTGAACGGTATCAAGGTAGGCCTTTTAGGCTATACCTATGGTTTGAATGGAATTCCACTGCCGGAAGATATGCCATGGTTAGTGGAATTAATCGATGAAGATCAAATTCAAAAGGATATGGAAACATTATCGAAAATCAGCGATGTGCAGATCGTCTCCATGCATTGGGGAACGGAATATCATACAGAAATCGAAGCAGATCAACAAGCCTTGGCACAAAAGATGAATGAGTGGGGCGTTGAAGTTATTATTGGAACACATCCGCATGTCATCAAACCGGCAGAAATCATCCAAGGCGAAAAACAGGATACTTTGTGCTATTATTCTTTAGGAAACTTTTTAAGTGCACAGGATACCAATGAAGGTATGGTTGGCGGTATGGCCAGCTTTACCTTACAGTATGATTTTGATACGCAGGAAACATTATTTAAAAATGTGAAATTTACACCAACGGTGATGTATTATGATCCTGCTTTTACTACTTTTAAAGTGATGACGATCCATGATTACAACGATGATTATATTCCAACACATTATGTAGCTTCTTTGGGCTATGATATGTCTAAGGCTTGGATTCAAAATTATGTAAAAGAAATCATGGGATCACCGGAAGGAATCGAGGTGGTAGTTGAATAATGAATCAGAAATTAGTTGCGGAAAATCGTAAAGCACGTCATGAGTACGAGCTGTATGATCGATTTGAAGCCGGCCTTTGTTTAAAGGGAACGGAAATCAAAAGTATTCGAAAAGGAAAAGTACAGTTAAAAGACTCTTATATTAGTTTTTATGGCAACGAGGCTTATATCAAGGGAATGCACATTGCACCGTATGAGCATGGGAATATATTTAATCATGAGGAAACAAGAGATCGAAAACTATTGTTGCATAAAAAAGAGATTTTGAAGTTGGAGCAGTCGGCACGTATAAAAGGCTATACGGTAGTACCTACACGACTGTATTTAAGTAAAGGCTTGGCGAAATTAGAGATTGCTCTGGCTAAGGGTAAAAATCTGCATGATAAACGAGAAGCGCAGAAGAAAAAGGATGCGCAAAAAGAGATTCAGAAGGCCTTGAAGAATGATTATTAGTGCGTTATAATGGCTTTCCTGGGGATGTTTATGGTATTCGATGAGTAAACGTTTGGATATGACCACAGCCACGAAGGACACGTGTGAAAACCACTTAAAATTAATTGCTAAAACTAAACTTGCTAATGTTTTTGGTGTAAACCAGAGCATGGCTTTCGCTGCTTAATTTAATTGCCTACGTTTGGCTTGCAGCCCCAATGGTCTAGGTTCGCTTTCTTATTAGCTATTGCAGGACACATAAAGAAGATAAGATGAAGTAGTGATCCGATACTTCATACGAAAATTTTAGGATCACATCTTAAGATCTTTGTTCTTATCCAAAGCTTAGGATTATTTTGATAAGAAAAGCTGTAAACGTTGTATCGTGGGACTTTGCTTAGACAGGAGTTCGACTCTCCTCATCTCCACCAATAGCTTGTAACTCCTTTATGTAAAGGAGTTTTTTTAATTTTTTAATCAAAAATTGCGAAAAAATTGCAAAAATTTGCGAATTTTATTCAATTTTACATGTTTCATCCAATATTTTTTTCATGTTTTGTCTCATAGAATCATATATATGTGCATAAGTTTTTCTTAGCTCTGTCACTGTATGTCCTAATCTTTCGGCAATCAAAGAATCATCGATTTTGTTTTTGATCAAAAAAGAAGGTATCAGAATATGGACAAAGATAAAGTAAACCAATCTCTGCTTTTCATGGTGGATATACAAGTCCTATAGCCATTTTTACGGAAGAAGGTAGGATTGAATCTGAAATTAATTATTACAGACGAAGACTCAATGAGTGTAAACCCATTGAGCTTTTTCTTTAGCGGACCAGAATTTTTTGTTTGATTTACATTTCTTCTTTTTAAATAGTTGGAATGTAGTCGAGAAATATGGTTATTCAAGAAAAGGTTTATGGAAACATATCAGAAGTGAGATAGCAAAGCTAATTTAATGTATACGTATAAAAATACGTATTAATATATTGACGTACGTATATAAAGGCGTATAATATACTTGCAGGGAGGAAAAAAGATGCCAAAAACTTTTAGAGAAATTGTGAAAATCTTGAAAAAAGATGGGTGGTATCAAGTTGGACAGAGCGGATCTCATGTGCAATTCAAACATCCAACAAAATCAGGAAGAGTTACAGTTCCTAAACATGGCGGACGGACAATCGCTCCGGGCACTGAAAAAAGTATCTATGACCAGGCTGGACTAAATAAAAAATAGCCCGGCAGGTCATAGGTTTGGCATCTCAATTATAAAAAAGAAAGGACGGAGAAAATGCTATGAAAGGATTAACTTATTTAGCTGTCTTAGAACCATCAGGAGAAAAATCGTATAGTTTGTATTTTCCGGATATGCCTGGTTGTTATTCAGACGGAAAAAATCTAGAGGATGCTTTAAAAAATGCAAAGGATGCGTTGGAATTACATTATTATGGCATGGTAAAAGATGGAGAAGAGGTACCCAAATCAACAGGAAAGGTATCAAAGGAAGATGCAGAGGGATGTATTGTATGTCCGGTTACAATCTATCCTGATGTTGTAGTGGAAAAGTACAATAATAAAAAAGTAAAAACAAATTGTACTTTACCGGCATGGCTAAAAGAAATAGCAGAGAATAATCATATTAATTATTCACAAGTATTGGAAGCTGCCATTAAACAAAAGCTTGGATTGAATCAGTAAGAATTATAAAGAGTACACACTGTGTACCAAAAAGAGAGTATATTAATATCATCAAGAAGTCTCAGATAAAAAGTTTGAGGCTTTTTCTTTTGGAAAGAAGTGATTTTGTGGAAAGAAATAGACATGATCAAGGTGGTACCCACCGCCTAGCCTTTGAGCGGAATAAGAAAAAGATATTTGTTATTCAAGAGGTGTGTGGATTATGTGATAAGCCTGTCGGCTTTAGCTGCAAGTATCCTCATCTTTTATCAGCATGTATTGATCATATTATTCCCGTCAATTAAGGCGGACATCCAAGCGACATAAACAACTTACAGTTGGCTCATTGGACTTGTAACTGGCAGAAGCCTGATAGATTATGAAGGAGTAAGGGATCTAAAAAAAAGCCAAGAATATTTGAAGTGGTTCCCAAGCTAAGGATAAGATAAAAACCTACTTTATAATCGTGATTTTTTTCCATTTGGTTTATGATCAGCATAAACACATGAAAAAAGTTATCAAAAAATTGCTTTAGTTCGTTATCTTCGTTTTTATTGAAAGAGGTGGAATCATCATGAATTATCAGGATATTGGAATACTGTTAAGATGTAGTTAAAGCTAATTTTGCAGTTATTTTATCTTTGTATCTATTCAATATGCTATATCAGTCTATTTAGTGGATGTGCTTGCCTGACTCATCTGCAAGTGGCTCGAGAAGAAATTAAAGAAGTAGTGTAATAAGCACAAAAAAAGAGAGTTACTCTCCCTTTTTATGTTTCAGGCACTTTGCTCATTTGACTACCTGAATTACAGCATAGTATCAAGCATGGTCAATTTGTTAATCACACTCAATTTTGTCATTAAATTTCATATGTATATCAGCAGTGTTTACAAATAAAATAAATATGCAATTTGTTATGAAACAGCGCCTTCTGGAACAGATATATGTTCTTCTATCATCGTTTCAAGTAAGCCTTTATCTATTTTATCGATTTCTTCAGCCAGGTTGACCGCATGATCATTGATTCGATCATAATCGGTTAAGATTCTGGAGAAAGCAATTCCCAGTTCACTGGAAATAGTTTTGTCTTTTAAGCCCTGGATCTGAGCCGTTCTCCATTCCTGTGTGTTTTCATCGATTTGGTTATTGTAGTTGTTTGCCTTGTTTAGATCAAAGATAAAATCATGCATTTTGAAAGTTCTTTTTTTCATCTTTCGCAAGATTGTTTTTTCGGCATCATTTGTGGTTTCTTTCGATATAACCAAAGCCTGTCGATCCATATTGATCGCATAATCACTGATACGTTCAATATCGACTAACATCGTATAATAAGCGGTAAGTGTTTTTGAAGTTTCCTGATTTAAGTTGCCATAGGCAAAGGCATCGGTAATATATTTGGAGATCGCACTGTTCAAGAAGTTAACAGCCGCTTCTCGTTTCTGAATCGATTTGGAACGATCTTCTTTATAGTTGATCAGCTGATCAAAAGCATCCGATACGTTGGTATAGGCAAGCTTCATCATACGCATTATTTCATCATTGACCTGTTGCACATTGATGGCTGATAAACCAATGATTTTATTGCTTTTGGGTAGAGGCTGTAAATACATTAAACCCTCCGAATCCACCGATAATTTCTCACTTGGAAGAATATGTTGTGCCAAGGCAGCCAAATAAGTTCCAAATGGCAATAAGATCAATGTTGTGACCACATTAAACAATGTGTGCATATTGGCAATCTGCTGGGCTGCATTATCCGGTGACCATCCGGCAACCACGGAAGTGAGCGGCGTCAACAGACAAACCGTGGTAAAGATGATCGTACCGATGATGTTGAAACTCAAGTGAATAATCGTTGTCTGCTTGGCTTCTCGACTGGTTCCAAAGGATGCCAAAATGGCTGTAATACAAGTACCGATGTTTTGTCCAAACAATACAAAGACTGCACCATCCAAACCAATCAAACCACTCCGGGCTAAAGCCTGCAAGATACCTAAGGAAGCCGAAGAACTCTGAATGAGAGCGGTGAATAAAGCGCCTACTAAAATACCGATGGCAGGATTGGAAAAGTTTGTCAACAATGAGATGAACGCTTCGGATTCTCTGAGTGGACTCATAGAAGAAGACATCATGTCCATACCAATAAACAAAATACCCAGACCGGCAATGATCGAACCAAAATAATGAAGCTTTGGATTCTTCAAGAAAACGATCAATACAACACCGGCAAAGGCAATCAGTGGTGCAATCTCACTGACATTCAGTGCCACCAGCTGTCCGGTGATGGTCGTACCGATATTGGCACCCATGATGATCCATACGGCCTGCTGCAAAGTCATCAAACGGGCATTTACAAATCCCACGACCATGACTGTCGTAGCACTGCTGGATTGAATGATGGCTGTGATCACAGCCCCCACGATAACGCCAAGTATACGATTGGATGTCAGCTTTTCCAAAATGGTCTTCAACCGGTCACCGGCTGCTTTTTCCAGACCATCGGACATCATCTGCATCCCATACAAAAACAGGGCAAGACCCCCAAGTAATTTCAAAATTAAAGAAAGATCCATAGTTTTCTCCTTTAAGGTTTACTTCTACATAATAAAAGGCAATGCCTATGATTTCAATAAAAAATATAAAAATGAATAAATAAATGGAAAAGAAAAAAGGTTCTTTAGATGATATAAAATGAATTTGGATGTACAAGAATAGTTTTGATAAATTTAAAAGAGGACTGTATTCAAAATTGTATTCATAGAGTGAAAGGTACAGGATAAAATAGTGTATTAAAAAAGTAAGCTTTAAAAGTCATAGTCTTAATCAATCATATGACAACTCTCTCTTATCCAAGTTCTGTATGTTTATACGTAACCCTTTTCATGTTACAATATTAACATCAGGGAGGTGTTCTTCATGATTCAAAAAGAACAAGTTTTTATAACACCTTTTTCAACTTATCGAACTTTGCACATTCATCTTCCGCAAGACTACAAAAACAGTACAGAACGATATCCTGTCATGTATATGTTTGACGGGCATAACCTATTTAATGATGCAGATGCGACCTATGGAACTTCTTGGGGCCTGGAAACATTTTTAAATTCTTATGACAAACCGTTTATCATTGTAGGCTTGGAATGTAATCACGAGGGAAATCAACGATTGTCAGAATTTAGTCCTTATACATTTTCAACGCCGTATTTAGGCCATGTTTACGGTAAAGGCGATCAGCTGATGGATTGGATGGTCAATGAACTAAAGCCTTATATTGACTCTCGGTATCGTACGATACCTTTACGTGAATGTACCGGCATTGGTGGAAGCAGTATGGGAGGTCTTATGGCTTTATATGGTATTCTTTATTACAATTCGATTTTCTCAAAAGCTGCTTGTCTTTCCAGTGCTGTGTTTGGCTGTAAAGAAAAGATTCTTTCAGAATTTCGGAAGATCAGTCTTTCACCGGATACAAGAGTATATTTAAGCTGGGGAACAAAGGAACTAGCAAAAAGTGTATTTCAAGATCAAAGAATCAATGATATGAAGATGCTTGTCAATGAATTTACAGTGCGTAATGCATCTGCTATTTTTCGTCTGATCGAAAACGGTCAACATAATGAAACAACATGGGGCCAACAAGATAAAGCTGTCTTTGATTATTTGTGGCGCTCCTAAAAAATCTCAAAAGAACGAACAAATTTTAATTTGATATTCAATTGATCAATAAAGGTTGGAAAGCTTCCGACAGGAGGCTTTTTTCCTTTCTTTTCATTCATCAAAGAATGAATAAGTTTATCTTGTAAAAAGTCATAAATCTTTTCTCTCTGTATGTCGTACTTGTGCTAAAATAAATGATAAAAGAGGGATACAGATTATGAAGAGAAGAAACAGGGAAAAATACATAGATCATGTCATAAGAATTAAGGGGGAATTTTGATGAAGTATGGTTTATGGGCCGCCAAAGGTGTTGTGTTTCTTTTATTGATCATACTCATGTTGAATGTCTTTAGCGGTCCAAAGATGAGTAAAGAGGATTTTGGTGTTGTGTTATCCAAAGTACAGGAGAATTTAGATTTAAGCGCTCTGTTACAGCAGGATAATCAGGCAATACGAAAAAATTTGGGATTAGATCCGGAAGCATATGAACGAATCGCATATTTTAAGATCGATGATGTCATGCAGGCCAATGAATATGTATTGGTGCAGTTTAAGGATCCGGATCAAAAAAATGCGTTTCAACAAGCCATTGAAAGTCGTATTGCCGAGCAGACAAACTTATATGACGGCTATGCGCCGGATCAGGTGCAGTTATTAAAGCAGGCTGTTGTGGATATACAGGCGAATTATGCATTGTATGTGGTCGATACGAATGCCAAAACAATGGATGAACAATTCTTGGAAAGCTTATAAGGGGGTGCGTGTATGGTATTTAATTCATTGATTTTTATATTTTGTTTCTTACCAGTATCCGTGCTTCTTTATCGCTTCCTGCCGTCACAGTTTTTAAAAAATATTGTGTTGTTTGTGCTGAGTTTGTTGTTCTATGCATGGAATGAGCCTTATTATGTTTTATTGTTGTTGCTGAGCATCGCATGGAATTATATCAGTGGTCTGCAGTTGATGCAGGAAGAAGATGAGCGGCAAAGAAAGATAAACTTTTGGTTATCCGTTGCCGTTAATCTTTTGATTTTGGGTGCTTTTAAATATACGAATTTTTTATTGGGCATAGTAGGGCTGGAAGGCTTTGATATCACATTGCCGGTAGGGCTCTCCTTCTTTACTTTTAGTGCTTTGTCTTATCTGGCTGATGTATATAAAGGTACCAGCCCGGCACAGAAAAATCCATTGTATCTAGGATTGTATATTGCGTTCTTTGGAAAGATCACCAGTGGCCCGATTGCCTTTTATCATGATATGGAACATCAGTTTTCGTATCATCCTTTCCAAAGAGAAATGTTTTATTCCGGCACCTTGTTGTTTGTCAAAGGCTTGATCAAAAAAGCGCTTCTGGCAGATCAGTTTGCTCTGGTATTTTCCAGTCTGTCACAAAATACAAGTATGTTGGGAGCCTGGCTTTATGCCCTTAGCTATATGTTGGAAATCTATTTTGATTTTAGTGGTTATAGTGATATGGCCATTGGAATTTCACGCATGTTTGGCTTTGATCTAAAACCAAACTTTGATCATCCGTATGTGGCAGTCAGTGTACAGGATTTCTGGCGAAGATGGCATATCAGCTTATCAAGATGGTTTCGTGATTATGTCTATATTCCATTAGGTGGGAATCGTCATGACTATGTACGAAATATCTTGATCGTATGGTTTTTGACCGGTTTATGGCATGGAGCCAACTGGACATTTATATTCTGGGGACTTTATTATGGTGCCTTTCTCTTGTTGGAGAAATTTGTGCTTCGTCCTATTTTGGAGAAACTGCCACGCATCGTAGGTCATCTTTATACTTTAGTTGTCGTATTGATCGGTTGGGTATTTTTCTGTAGTCCAAGTATTATGGATGCGTTTGGAACGATTGGTCGTATGTTCCACTTCGCAGAGTTGGTTAACACGGAAGCCTTATTTGTGCTGACCGGGCATTTAGTATTATTTATAATCGGTATCCTGCTTTCAGGTACACTGTTTGATCGCATCGAAGAAAGATTGATGCAGGTCAAAGGAAATCGAATGGTGTTAGCCTTTACGGTTTTATATCTGGTTTTCTTTGGTATCAGTATCGCTTTTGTGGTAGGTAGCACATACCAGAGCTTTTTGTATTTTGCGTTCTAGATAGGGGATGGGATGAATATGAAAGATAAAATGACAAAATTATCGAAAAAAATGAGTCCGATTCTTGCGGTTTGTGTCGTGATCGTATGTGTATTGAATTTGTTGTGGCCCGATGCCAAGACATCTTCGATGGAGAACCGTTCGCTGCAGCAGTTTCCGACCATCAGCTTGTCTTCTATCAATGATGGTCAATTTTTTAAAGATGTCAATAACTGGTATTCGGATCAGTTTGTAGGACGAGATCAATGGATTCAGTTAAAGTATCTCATCAGTAAGATGACAGGTGTTAAAAAGATCGATGATGTATATTTGGGTAAAGGCGCATTGATTGAAGATACCAGCGCTGTCAACGAAGAACAAAAGGAAAGAAATATTCAGGCAATCAATCAGTTTTGCACAGAATCCGGAAAAGCATCGTATTTTCTGTTAGCACCGAATGCGGTTAGTGTGCAATCGGATAAGCTGCCTTCTTTTGCGACGCCATTGGATCAGAATGCACAAATCGACGATTATCTATCTAAATTAGATGCATCGATTCAAAAGGTGGATGTTCGTGATTCCTTTAAAGAGCATAAGAATGAGTATTTATATTATAAGACTGATCATCACTGGACTTCTTTAGGTAGCTATTATGCCTATCAAGCCTTGTCTTCCAGCATGGATCTTGGACAAACGGAGATCTCCGATTACCATGTGTATCCGGTTTCCACAGATTTTAAAGGGACTTTATCCGGTAAGGTCGGAAGTGCCTTTATGGAAGATCAAATTGATATTTATGTGCCAAAAGAAAACAGTGAATATATCATGACCGATGAAACAAGCAGGGACTCTTCACGCTCTATTTATTCTATGGATGCCTTACATACCAAAGATCAATATACGGTCTTTTTGTCAGGGAACACCGGAAGAATTTCATTAGAAATGGATAATGACAGTGATCGGCATCTGTTGTTGATCAAGGATTCCTATGCCAATTCGATGATACAGTTTTTAATTCCGCATTTTAGAACGATTGATATCATCGACCCTCGTTACTACTTTGAAGATGTATCAAAGCTGTTGGATTCTCAATTGATTACCGATATCTTGTTTCTATATAATTCAAATACATTGATGCAGGATACATCCATCGCGGATTGTCTAAATGTTTCTGCAGAGGAATAAAAAGTCGTTTCGGCGGCTTTTTTTCTATACAATTTTGAAAAAACGAGTATAATACGGCCTGTGAAAGAAGGATGTTTATGAAGCACGCAAGACAAATGGATATGATACAAGGGCCGATCTTTTCCAAATTGATCGTCTTTTCTATACCAGTTATACTGTCCGGTGTCTTACAGCTTTTATTTAATGCGGCTGATGTCATTGTGGTAGGACGATTTACCGGCAGCAGGGCTTTGGCAGCGGTTGGCTCGACATCCAGTCTGATCAATTTACTGATCAATCTGTTTTTAGGAATTTCTATTGGCGCCAATGTGTTGGTTGGGCAATATATCGGTGCCAGAGATGTAGAGAATGCGCAAAAAGCTGTTCATACCGGCATTTTATTTGCCTTGTTTGGCGGATTGTTTATGGGTGTATTTGGCTTTTTTGCGGCCGGGACTTTGTTGAGCTGGATGGCTACTCCGGAAGATGTATTGCCATTATCGACAATTTATATGCAAATCTATTTTATCGGTTTGCCTTCTTTACTTATTTATGACTTTGGGACTGCCTTATTAAGAGCTGTCGGTGACACGAAAAGACCACTCTATTTTTTAATGATCTCAGGTATGGTCAACGTTGTTTTGAATTTGATCTTTGTCATCGTGTTTGACTGGGGCGTAGCCGGTGTAGCTACCGCAACGATCGTTGCCGAAATAATCAGTGCCATTTTAGTGCTGCTTTGCCTGCATGCCCATGAAGGGCCTATTCGCCTGCAGAGAAAGAGTCTTCATTTTTCTTTGGATAAAGGAATCAAGATGGTCAAGATCGGTGTTCCGGCCGGTGTACAGGGAATGTTATTTAGTATATCGAATGTATTGATTCAATCCAGTGTCAACAGTTTTGGATCGATCGTCATGGCAGGAAATACCGCCAGTTTGAACATAGAAAACTTTGTGTATATTTCGATGAATGCGATCTATCAAACCAATTTAAGTTTTACCTCGCAAAATATGGGTGCCAGACAATTTAAAAGAATCGATAAAATTCTTCTGGAATGTTTGGGAATTGTGGTTTGTGTGGGACTGATTCTGGGCTGGGGTGCTTATTTAGGCGGTAACTTTTTACTGCATATTTATTCAGCCGACCCTGAGGTCATCCGGATCGGTTTGATTCGATTGTCATTTATTTGTACCACGTATTTTTTGTGCGGCATCATGGACGTATTTGTGGGTAGCTTACGAGGAATGGGGTATTCGATTTTGCCTATGCTCGTATCTATGATGGGGGTCTGTGTATTTCGTATCTTTTGGATCTTTACCATCTTTCAGGCACATCGAGAATTATCAACGTTATACATATCCTATCCGATTTCCTGGATATTGACGATTGCCGTAGATATTGTTTGTTATATTTATATTCGAAGAACGATTGAAAGGAAGACAAGATGAAAACTGTAGATTTGCGTATAGAAGATGAAAACCGAAAGGCGGAAGGAAAACGGACAAAAGCGTTGTTGTTTGAATGGAATCAATGTGATCCATCATCGCCTAGATACAAAGAAATTCCAAAAGAACTGTTTGGTGAATTCGAAGAAGGCTCTAAGGTACATACGCCTTTTTACTGTAATTTAGCTAAAAACATCCATATTGGAAAGAATGTAACGATCATGCCGTATTTTAAATGTATGAGTGCAGGGCAGGTCTATATGGAAGACGATGTTCGTATTGCCTTGGATGTAAAGGTGATCACAAACAATCATGATTTTTACGATCGAGATATCTTAACAGTGGAAGATGTGCGGATTTGTAAAAATGCCTGGATCGGAGCCGGTGCCACGATCTTGCCGGGCGTGACGATTGGAGAAAATGCCATTGTCGGTGCCGGAAGTGTTGTGACCAAGGATGTGGAAGCCGATACGATCGTTGTGGGGAACCCGGCCAAACCCATCAAAAAATTAGATTCAAATCGGTTTTAGTATGTTATACTTTTTAAAAAAGTGAGGAAATGTATGGAGTATCAGGCTGTATTATTTGATTTAGACGGAACATTGCTTCCAATGGACCAGGAACAATTTGTGAAAACATATTTTGGATTATTGGTTCAAAAGGTTGCCCCTTTAGGGTATGATGCCAAACAACTGATCGATTCGATCTGGAAGGGAACCTATGCGATGATTCAAAACGATGGTTCGTGTATGAATTACGATCGTTTCTGGGAAGTGTTTGTTTCGATTTACGGAGAAGAAAAACTGAAGGACAAAGAAGTATTTGACTCTTTTTATGCCCATGAATTTCAAGCGGCCAAACAAGTCTGTGGGTTTAATCCATTATCAAAAAAGATCGTGGATGCCTGTAAAAAAAAGGGAAGAGTGGTATTGGCAACCAATCCTATCTTTCCACAGGTGGCCACACATTCAAGGATTCGCTGGGTAGGGTTAGAACCGGATGATTTTGAATACATCACAACGTATGAGAACTCCTGTTTCTGTAAGCCGAATCCATATTATTATCGGGAAATCCTGGAGCAAAGGAATCTGGATCCTCAGAAATGTTTAATGGTAGGCAATGATGTACAGGAAGATATGATCACCATGGAACTGGGAATGGATACGTATTTGATTACGGATTGTCTGATCAATTCTAAAAATAAGGATTTAAATGTGTATAAAAAAGGGAATATGGAAGATTTTCTACAGTTTATAGCGTCTTAAAGGCGCTTTTTTTCATGAAAAAAGGATCGCGAAGATCCTAAAGTATTTGAATATTGTTTTTGTAACATTCTTCGATCATATCTTCCGGCCAGATGCTTGCCTGTACTTCACCGATATGAGCTTTCTTCAATAATAACATGCACAATCGAGATTGACCGATACCGCCTCCGATCGTATAAGGCAATCTTTGTTCTAAGATGGCTCTATGGAAAGGAAGCTGTAATCGTTCTTCTTTTCCTTCTTTACGAAGCTGTTCCACCAGACTGTTTTCATCGACACGAATTCCCATGCTGGAGATTTCTAAAGCACACTGTAAAGGTTCATACCAGAATAAGATATCCCCGTTTAACTGCCAGTCATCATAGTCCGGTGCACGACCATCGTGCTTTTCACCGTTAGATAACTTGTCGCCAATCTTCATGATAAAGACACAGCCCAGTTCTTTGGTGATGGCATTTTCACGTTCTTTAGCCGTATAGGTTGGATATTTATCTAAAAGCTCCTGCGTTGTGATGAAGTGAATCTTATCCGGTAAATGGTTAACCGCTTCTGGATACTTATACCAGACTTCATGCTCCATATGTTTGATGACTTTAAAAATCGTGCGAACATGTTGCTTGAGAACATTTTCTGTTCTTTCTTCTTTTGTCAGTATTTTTTCCCAGTCCCATTGATCTACATAGGCAGAATGCAGGTTATCTAATTCTTCATCTTTACGAATCGCATTCATGTTGGTATATAAGCCTTCATGCAGCTGAAAGCCATATTTCTTTAAAGCCATACGTTTCCATTTAGCTAAAGAATGTACGACTTCTATACGTTCATCACCAATATCCTTCATTGTAAAATGAACCGGTTCTTCAATGCCGTTAAGATCATCGTTTAACCCGGAACGTTTTTCAACGAATAACGGGGCGGAAATACGAAGCAGATTCATCTCTTTTCCAAATTCGTGTTGAAAAGTATCGCGAATATATTTAATGGCTTCCTGTGTCTGACGAACGGATAGAACAGGATTGTAATGCTCTGGAATTGTTAATTTCATAGTCTTTCTCCTTAAAATATGAACTATTATATCATATCAAATGTAAAAATATATGAAAAGTTTCATCGTGTTACATTGACTTACATCTTTTGAAAGAATACAATGTAACCATGACTTATAAACGCGGAGGATGAGATTATGAAAAACTTATTAAAATGTGGTCTTGCGCTGGCGGCGGCTTTCTCTTTGGCAGCTTGTTCAGGTGGAGGCCAATCCGAAGACACAACGAAAATTGGAATCATTCAGCTGGCCGAGCATCCGGCTTTGGACCAGGCCTATGAAGGCTTTATGGATGGTTTAAAGGAAGCCGGATATACAGAAGAGAATACGACATTTGATTATCAAAATGCTTCAAACGATCAGTCAAACTGTGCTACGATCGTGGATAAGTTTATGAATGATGGTGATGATCTGATTTATGCGATTGCGACACCATCAGCGCAAACAGCAGCTAAAAAAACAAGCGATATTCCTATCATTGTCAATGCCGTGACCGATCCGGCAGCTTCAGGAATCGTTAAGGATAATGAAGAACCGGGAGGAAATGTAACAGGCGTTAGTGATTTAACACCGGTGGAAAAACAAATTGAGCTATTGACACAGATTGTACCGGATGCCAAAAAGGTAGCGGTTATGTACTGCAGCAGCGAGGATAACTCCAAGATTCAGGCTGAAATGGCCGAAAAGGCATTGGACGCTGCTGGATTGGAATGGCAGGAAGCTACTGTAGCGGATTCCAGCTCTATTCAGCAGGTGACAGAATCTTTAATTGGTAAAGTCGATGCGATCTATATTCCAACCGATAATTTATTAGCGGAAGGTATGTCTGCAGTAGCTCAGGTTTCCAATGCGAATGGAATTCCATGTATTGTCGGAGAAAGTGGCATGGTAGAAAACGGTGGTTTGGCAACTTATGGTATTGATTATCATAAACTGGGTGAAATGGCAGCTAAACAGGCTGTAGAAATTTTAAAGGATGGAAAATCACCAGCTGAAATGCCGATTGAATATCTAGATCCGGAAAACTGTGTTTTGACGATTAATAAGAGTGCTGCAGAAGAACTTGGTATCACTATTCCGGATGATTTAGCGGCAAAAGCAGAAATGGTAGAAACGGCAGCATAATCATGAGTATTTTATTGGCTATGCAGGGTGCCTTGAGCCAGGGGATCCTATGGGGATTGATGGCTTTAGGTGTCTATATCACGTTTCGATTATTAGATATTGCCGATTTGACGGTAGATGGCTCTTTTGCGACTGGCGGAGCTGTCTGTGCTGTCTGTCTGGTCAATGGTGTAGATCCGGTCTTGTCTTTGATTTTAAGTACGATTGCCGGATTTATCGCCGGTTTTGTGACAGGCTTTTTACATACAAAATGTCAGATTCCGGCTATTTTGGCAGGAATACTTACGCAAATTGGTTTATATTCGATCAACTTACGAATCATGGGGCGCTCCAACACGCCGTTACTTCAATATGATAATATTTTTGAGGGATTGGAAAACCTGACAGGTCTTTCCAATAACTGGATTGTTTTGATCATTGGATTGATCGTTACGATTTTGGTGATCGTAATCTTATATTGGTATTTTGGAACAGAGATTGGCTCCAGCATTCGTGCGACCGGAAATAATGAGCAGATGGTACGTGCCTTAGGTGTGAATACCAATGTTACTAAAACTTTGGGCTTGATGATCTCCAATGGTTTGATTGCCTTATCCGGTGCTTTGGTCACACAACAACAAGGCTATGCGGATGTGCGTATGGGAATCGGTGCTATCGTTATCGGGCTGGCTTCTATCGTAATCGGTGAAGTAATCTTTGGTCATAAAGGTGCATTTGGAACGCGTCTAACTTCTATCGTTGTCGGTTCTGTAATCTATCGTATCATTGTAGCGGTTGTTTTACAGTTAGGATTAAATACGGATGATTTAAAGCTTTTGACGGCAATTTTAGTCGCAATAGCCCTGACTGTTCCAATCGTTATGAATAAACACAAACAGCTTTCTATGTATAAGAAGCTGACCGGAAAGGAGCGTTAACATGCTGAAGATCAATAAGGTATCGAAGACGTTCAATCCGGGAACCGTCAATGAAAAGAAGGCTTTGAACGCGATTGATTTAGTGGTAAATGAAGGTGATTTTATCACGATCATCGGTGGAAACGGTGCCGGAAAAAGTACGATGATGAACATGGTTGCCGGTGTATATCCAATCGATTGTGGAACTATTTATTTGGATGGAAAAAATATTTCGCTTTTGGCAGAATACCAGAGAGCGCAAATGATCGGACGTGTTTTCCAGGATCCGATGTTGGGAACAGCTGCCGATATGGCCATTCAGGAAAATCTGGCCATGGCGAATCGTCGAGGCAAGAAAAGAGGCCTGCGCTGGGGTATCACACCTAAGGAAAAGGAAAATTTCCATGAACAGCTAAAGCGCTTAGGATTAGGTTTGGAAGATCGTATGACATCAAAGGTGGGTTTGTTGTCCGGCGGGCAAAGACAGGCTTTAACGTTATTGATGGCTACATTGATCAAACCAAAGCTGTTATTGTTGGATGAACACACAGCGGCATTAGATCCAAGGACGGCGAAAAAAGTATTGGATTTGACGCAGGAAATCGTCAGTGAACAAAACCTGACAACTTTGATGGTTACGCATAACATGCAGGATGCGATTCATATTGGCAATCGTTTGATCATGATGCATGAAGGGCAGATCATTTATGATGTTAAAGGAGAAGAAAAGAAGAAATTAAAAGTTTCGGATCTTTTAAGAAAATTTGAAGAAGCCAGTGGTGAAGAATTTGCCAATGACCGTATGATGTTAGGATAGGAGGAATCAAAATGAAAATTCGTTTTGAAGAAAGAAAAGATCTAAAAGAGAAACCAACCGGAAATCTGGGATTTGGTAAGTATCAGACTGACTATATGTTTGTCATGGATTATGATGAAGGACAAGGTTGGCATGATGCGCGTATCGTACCTTATGGACCGATTGAATTTGATCCGGCCAGTATGGTCTTACATTATGCGCAGGAAACCTTTGAAGGAATGAAAGCGTACAAAGCCAAAGATGGACGTATCCTGTTGTTTCGCCCGGAAATGAATGCACGACGCTTTATCAATTCCAATAAACGTTTAAGCATGCCGATCATTGAAGAAGATGATTTTGTACAGGCTGTAGAAGAAATCGTTCGTGTGGAAAAAGACTGGATTCCAACAGGTGAAGGCGAATCTCTGTATATTCGTCCATATATGTTTGCGACGGAAAAGGCTATCGGCGTACATCCTTCGCACTCTTACAAGTTTATCATTATTTGTTCACCGGTCGGTGCATATTATCCGGAAGGTGTCAATCCGGTTAAGATTTATGTAGAAGATGAATTTGTTCGTGCGACAGTGGGTGGAACCGGATTCACAAAATGTGGTGGAAACTATGCCGGTTCTTTAGCGGCACAGGTCAAAGCCGAAGCTTTAGGCTATACACAGGTATTATGGTTAGATGGTGTAGAACGTAAATATGTGGAAGAAGTAGGTTCTATGAACGTAATGTTTGAAATCAACGATACGATCATTACAGCACCGACCGAAGGAACGGTTTTGCCGGGTGTTACACGTGATTCTATCTTACACATCTTGCGTGACTGGGGTTACAAAGTCGAAGAAAGACATTTGGCCATCGACGATCTGATGAAAGCAGGACATGATGGTACATTACAGGAAGCCTGGGGAACCGGAACCGCTGCTGTTATCAGTCCGATTGGGGAATTGTATTATAAGGGTGATGTCGTGCAGATCAACGACTTTAAAACCGGTGCTTTGACACAAAATATTTATGATACACTAACCGGTATTCAGTGGGGTGATCTGGAAGATACCTACGGTTGGACACATGAAGTAAAATAGAAAGAAGAAGTTCTGTACAGGCACGGAACTTTTTTCTACGGGAGAATGTATGGATTTAAAAAAGAGGATTCAAAGCAAAGACGGTTATGTCGCTCATTTTACGAAAACACCTTTTATCTTACAGGAAAAGACAAGAAATCTTTGTCAGCAACATAATCAAGATCCAGACAATAAAAACATCTTACAGGCTTTGTTTGGTACTTGTAACGATTATGTCAATATAGCACTGGGATTTCATTGCGATTATGGCTTTAATATTCATTTTGATGGATTTTGTGTTATCAATTATAATTGTGTGATATTAGATACATCACCGGTACGTATTGGAAATGGCGTTTTTATTGGGCCGAATGTCACAATAACTTGTGCCGGGCATGGAGTGTTTCCAGCACAGCGAAAAGAAGGCATGAATACTTCCAAACCCATCATCATTGGTGAAAATGTGTGGATCGGAGCCAATTGTGTCATTTGCCCTGGCGTGACGATTGGAAAGGATTCTATCATCGGTGCAGGAAGCATCGTGACTAAAGATATTCCAAACGGTGTCATTGCGTTTGGCAATCCATGTCGGGTGCAACGCAAGATTACGCAGGAAGATCGCCTGGAATACAGTGAGGGAATGGAAAAAGAATAAATTGAAAATTTCTTTCATAAAAATGTTGCGTTTTTTTCATTTATGGAGTATCCTATAATAAACCAAGGCGGAAGAGATCAAACAGAAAGATGTGCGCCAAGCGAGTCAGGGGTGGTGAAAGCCTGATCGTAACAGTTCTGCAAATGGACTTCCAAGGGCAAGGTGAAAACGAGTGAGTAGCCAAGACGTGACTTGTACGTTACAACAAGAGAAATGTGATAGCATTTTATATGAGTGGGTATTTTTACCAATACAGGTGGTACCGCAGATCAAGAAACGATTTGTCCTGTGTCAAAGTATTTTGACATGGGACTTTTTTCTTTTATACCCGCGAATTGCTATCCAAACAATGATAAAGAAAAGGAGAAGACAAAATGAAAACTTTATCAAAATTGGCAGCTGCCGCATTGACTTGCAGCGTATTGTTTGGATGTTCCTCATCCGGTTCGGATATTCCGACAGTAGGTGTTTCTCAGTTAGTGAGCCATACTTCACTAAACACGATTCGCGATGCGTTTGTAGAACAGATGGAAACGCTGGGGTATAAAGACGGAGAGACGATAAAATATGATTTTACTGATGCTTCCGGACAGACAAGTAATTTGACTTCGATCATGTCACAATATCAGGATGAAAAGGTTGATGCGATCGTTGCCATTGCCACACCGACAGCGCAGGCAGCGGCTAATGTATCCGATGAGATTCCGGTCGTATTCAGTGCCGTCAGTGACCCGGTTGGGGCAGGATTAGTCAAAGATATGGATAAACCATCCGGCAATATTACAGGAACCAGCGATGAAGTACAGATCGATCAGATCTTAGACTTAGCTAAAGAAATCAATCCTGAAGTCAAGACAGTTGGATTCTTGTACAATGCCAGTGAAGCCAATTCCAAGGCAAACTTAGAAAAGGCAAAGAAATACTGTGAAGAAAACGGATTGACATTACAGGAAGGTACCGGCTCTAACTTAACCGAGCTGCAGAGTGCTGCCAGTGTTCTATGTGAACAAGTGGATATCTTATTAGCACCAAATGATAATACGGTTGCCAGTGGTATGGCAGCTCTATCACAAATTGCACTCGATGCCGGTGTTCCATTCTATACCGGAGCTGATTCCATGGTGCAGGACGGTGGTTTTGCGACGGTTGGTATCGATTATGAAAATTTAGGTAAAGAAACAGCCAATATGGTGGATGAAATTTTAAAAGGTAAAAGTCCTGCCGATATTCCGGTAAAGGTCTTTAAAGATGATTTGAATATTTATGTGAATCAAAAGGTATTAGATACTTTAGGAATTACCTTACCGGAAGATATTCAAAATAACGAACATTTAGTGATGATGTAAGATAGGAGTGAGCTTTGTGTCCTTGGCAATACTTGAAAGAGCGTTAGAGTTAGGATTGATCTTTTCCATCCTTTCTCTGGGCGTATATATTTCGTTTCGAATTTTAAATATTCCCGATCTGACAGTAGATGGAAGCTTTACGACCGGTGCGGCTACATGTGCGGTATGTACGGTACAGGGACATCCGATACTGGGACTTTTGTTAGGGTTTCTGGCGGGCTGTGTGTGTGGCTTGATCACAGCATTCTTACAGACAAAAATGAAAATTCATGCGTTATTGGCCGGAATCTTGACCATGACCGCTCTTTATTCCATCAATCTTAGGATCATGTCCGGCTCTCCCAATATTGCCTTGTTGAATACGGATTCCGTGTTTACGATGATTCCGTTTACTTTGTTGGTTCTGGTAGTAATCAGTGTTTGTGTGGGGCTACTCTTATTTGCCTTCTTTAAGACCAATACCGGTTTGATGTTGCGGGCGACCGGCGACAATGAAACGATGGTCAAATCCAGCAGTATCAATGTAGATACCATGAAATTTTTAGGTATGTCTCTATCCAATGGACTAGTTGCCTTATCCGGTGCTTTACTGGCCCAATACCAAAACTTTGCCGATGTGACCGGAGGAACCGGGATGATGGTATTAGGATTGGCTGGTATCATTATCGGAGAAGCGATTCTGCGCAAAAAGACGATTGGTTTTGGCCTTGCCAGTGCCATCGTGGGGGCCTGTATTTATAGAGTGCTTTACACGATTGCCCTGCAGTTTGGCATTCCGGCAACCGATATGAATATGATGTCTGCCATTTTAGTTGCCTTGACTATTTCCATTCCGTATCTAAAGAAAGTGAGGGAAAAAGAAAATGCTTAAATTAGAAAATATATCGGTCATTTTCAATAAAGGCACTTCTTTAGAGAAAGTCGCATTGGAGGATTTCAGCGCTACGATCCAGGATGGTGATTTTATCACGATGCTGGGCAGTAATGGGGCCGGAAAAAGTACATTGTTTAATGTGATTACAGGTGCATTAAAACCGGCGAAAGGAAAGATTTTTCTAGATTCGGAAGATATTACACGACAGAAGGAGCATGTACGGGCTCGCTATATCGGTCGCTTGTTTCAAAACCCGGAGCATGGAACAGCCCCGCATCTAACGGTGGAAGAAAATCTTGCTTTGGCGTATTCTTCCGGGAAATATGGAAAGTTTTCTCTGGCGGTGCATAAACAGGATCGTGCCTATTTTCAGGAAAAGCTGAAAACCTTGGACATGGGCTTGGAAGATCGTTTAAAGACACCGATCGGACTTTTATCCGGTGGGCAAAGACAGGCGGTAGCTTTGATGATGGCTGTGTTAAATCCGCCAAAGATCTTATTATTGGATGAGCATACAGCGGCTCTGGATCCTAAAAGTGCGCAAAAGATTCTGGAAATTACCAATGAACTGATTCAAAAAGAGCATATGACAGCGTTAATGATCACGCATAATATTCAGGATGCTTTGGATAATGGAAATCGTCTGTTTATCTTAAATGAAGGGAAATTGATTCAAGATATGGATTTTGCCCAAAAAAGTCAGTTAAAGCCGGCAGACATTCTAAATTACTATGCGGTTTGACAAACGGTAAAAAACAGATTAGACTAAAAGCACGAGGTATATGAATATGAGTGCAATTGATGAATTGAAATCTATTTCTACAAAAAAACATGTTGTGACCAGTATTGAGTATGACTGTCCATCTCAGGAAAAAGAAGATGAGGTTTTTGATACGGTACAAGGTATCTTAAAACATCATTTGGATGAAGTCGCAAAGATCACATATGATCTGGAAGCAGAAAACAAAGTAAAAGTTGAAGTGACACAAAATTTGTAGAAGAGACATCTTCTACTTTTTTATTGAAACCAACGATAGAAAGGTGAAAAAATCACCTTTCTATGTTTTAAGTAAAACTTTATATCTGATTTTTGATTATCCCTATAAATATTACACTTTCAAGCTTTT
>ENA-ORUM01000425-ORUM01000425.1-human-gut-metagenome-genome-assembly--contig:-NODE-425-length-53001-cov-4.041835_pt1 | contig 53001 bp, 43 predicted proteins | sample MGYA00242083_ERZ509217 | MGnify/ENA primary metagenome ERZ509217 (study PRJEB26280, sample SAMEA2338831) | human gut metagenome | biome: human gut; feature: human-associated habitat; material: faeces...
GGTAAGCAGGACGTAGGTGAACTTCACGAACTGCTCTTGGCTGATGCGCTTCTGGATAAGGCCACCCAACCAGGTGGAAAGAATAAGCAAGGGGATGCACACTGCCAACGTAAGCAAGCCATCACCACCAAGGGAGCCGCCCTGAATGCCATAAAGAGCATAGGCGCCGTTTAGGAACACCCAGGTCATAGTGGTGGTTGCCCGGAACGCTTCCTTATCCCGAATCTTCTGCAAAGCGTAAATAGCCAGAAAAGAGCCGCCGGAAACAAACATGCCCTGAATAAGACCAGCTATGGCAAGAATGCAGTACAGAAGCCAATCGGGTAAAAGCTTATTTTTCTTGTTAAAGAACAAACCGCGGATAGCAATAACCAAAACCGCAACGCCGTATACCTTAGAAAGGATACTCAGCGGGGCAATGGTGTTGATCCACGCGCCAATGGCCATGAAAATCGCCATGATCACGCACATCTTCGCCAGTTCTTTCCACACCACATGCTTGATACCTGTGAAAGCAATAAGCACGCTGGCAAGAAATCCGGTACAGTTCAGCACCACGATGGACTCTTCGTGGCCAATGGTGGCCATGCCCACTGGCATTGCGAAGATATTGCCCGCGAAGCCGGTAATACCGTTAATTAGGTAGGCGAAGAAAAACGTGCCCCAGAATAGGTATTTTTCCATGAACTTCCCCTTTAACGCGCCTCCCCCCAGGCGCATTTCATCCGCGAATATGGAAGCCACTTTACTCTTGTGGAGTAAATAGTGCAAAACCGACAGGGAAAAGCGCCCTGCAGGTTTTATTGGCAATTAAAGGCAACGTCGGCATCGTTGCCCAGAGCGGGCTTCATTGGGCTTCCCAACAATGCAGGATCTGCCAGACTCCACGTAATGCAGGCTCTGTGAAGTTTCGATATCGGCACAAATTGCGCTAAGTGCCGACCATGCAGTTTTCACGTCCGATGTAGGTTAAACGGGTTTTGCGTCCAGAATGATGCCGCGTCAACGTCGTGTCCCAATGAGGGCAACGCAAAGCTCTTGCGCCCGCCTCGTCGATTGACGGCGTCCCACAAGCACACAGCACTTGCTTTCGCCATTTTCACCGCATCGCCCGATTACGCTACACTTAAACGGATTTACACGGTGCGCTAAAACCACCACGCAAATCAAAAACCAATTTATCTCTTGCGGTTACCGCAAGCCATCAGTCAAATAGGCAGGCACATTTGCGCAGCCGCAACAAAACACTCGGAACCAAACACGATAAGTAGGCATATATGAATATCGAAGAACTCAATACCGCTCTTGCTCAAATCTTTGCCAGCGACGACCTGCTAAAAAATGAGCCTATGAGCAAACACACCACGTTCCGCTGCGGCGGTCCTGCCCAGTTCTTCGTACGAGCAAGCAATGCCGCAGACATTACCGCGGCAATCAGCGCCGCCGAAAAGGCAGATGCCCCCTGGTGGATCGTAGGCTGCGGAAGCGATTTGCTCGTTTCCGATGCAGGCTTGCCTGGTGTGGTTATCGAAATCGGCGAGCGCATGGCCCACATTTCCATCGACGGATCCATTGTTCATGCTCAAGCTGGAGCAACCAATGAAGCTGTTGCGCAAGCGGCACTCAAAGCGGAGCTTACAGGTTACGAGTTTGCCAGCGGAATCCCAGGTTCTGTTGGTGGAGCGGCAATCATGAACGCAGGCGCCTACGATGGCGAGTTCAAAGATGTTGCGGTTAGCGTTTCCTGCCTCTTCCCCGACGGCACGGTTCGCGAAATCCCTGCAGAAGAAGCCGATTGGAGTTATCGCCACAGCATGATGAGCGATAAGGGGCTTGTTGTGTTGGGGGCAACCCTTCAGCTTGCATCTGGAAACAAGGATGATATTCGCGCCAAGATGGACGACTTAGCCCAACGCCGCTCTTCCAAGCAGCCTCTCGAAATGGCAAGCGCAGGCAGCACGTTCAAGCGCCCAGAAGGCTATTTTGCAGGCAAGCTCATTCAGGATTCGGGCATGCAAGGCCATTCAGTTGGGGATGCCCAGGTTTCCACCAAGCATGCTGGTTTCGTGGTGAATACCGGCAACGCAAGTGCAGCCGATGTCCTGCAGGTTATCCGCGACGTGCAAGCGGCAGTAGCGGACCAGTTCGGCGTTACGCTTGAAACCGAAGTGCGTATGTGGGGATTTGACCCCACCAATAACTAGCGCGGTGTCTTGCTAATTTAGTGCGCTTCGTGTAGATCAATAGTCATAGCGTACGCAAGATAGAACGCCACAGCTGCCATCGCCGCAAAGACCGCTGCCCACGCCCACGCCGTTTCAGCAACGGAAAACACTACGATGCCTGAGGATAAAGCGCCCGCAACAAACGTCATAGCCCGAGCGGCTTTACGCATGGGAACATACTTCAGGTCTTCGGCCTGTGCCTTGCTTGCGTTCTTCACGTTTTTAGCCATAACCGCACCTCCGATGAATTATAGAGGGTGCCCCATTTGCTAATAGAATGGGGCACCCTCGTTTGTTTTCGCATTCATCGTAACTGCGAAGTATTTCCGTTGTGCAACGGTCTTGTTGCCATGTTGGGTCGTTTCCGAATCGTCCCCTTCGAAAACGAAGGCCCCTCAAGTCACAAGCATCTTTTTGCGGATGCAGCCAATCCAAAACAAAGCGATCTTATGGACGAGGCCGATTCGGACCGAAAATGCCCTTGCAAATAGAGACGATCGGGTCGAAACCTTAAAAGACGATGCCGGACCAGACCGAAACGTCCACAGATGAAGCTGATTCTGTCCGAAAAGACTCCCCGCTAACAAGACCGGGCTCAGACCGCAGAGCCTTTTACAGGTGAGGCTGATCGAAGCTCGGCTTCATGCTACCATCCTCCGGACGATTGAACAGCGTTTCTTCACCACAATCTTTGCATGTGCCCACCAGAACCTTGCGGGGCATGAATGTCAGCACGACGTAAGCAATGGCAAACGCGATAGAGAAATATGGCATTACAAATGCGATGCCGATAATAACGATCGCCGTGATTACATGCACATACCACTTGCTGGGAACGCGGCGCTTTTCAGCCGTGTACTCAAAATGGGTGCCGCCGCAATACGGGCAGATAATCACCGTTTCGTCGTTCTTTCTTTTATTGGGATTGGTTTTCTGGTTCTTTTTCTTGGAGCTCATCCAGCATCCCTCCGTACAAATTCGTCCAGCATGATTGCCATGCCAAATGCCCTCTCTCTACACGCACGCCATTTCCCCTTTGTTGCTTCGCCCTAAGCGCAAATCACAGCCCCACCATCAAAGGCAAAGCTCAACGATCTCTACTCACTTCGCCACGAGCACGCGCTGCTTCGAATACATGCTTCGCTTTAACGCAGGGCAAGCCTAAAAGGCACGCGTTTTATACGATGAGCATAAGAATACCACCTGCACCACTGGGCATCTGCACGGCATCACCATCCATTACCTATCTATATTCGTAAGAAATGAATCCATAGAAATTGAATGGGATAGGCGAATAGATTCCCAATAGATCGAGAAATAATTCACCTCTTCCTCGTATCATAGCTAAAGGCTATCGATTCCTATTCGAAAATGAATATTACCCATTCGCATCGAACATGTTCGGTTTTTTACCGAGGAGTAGCATACACAAACGTTTGCGCGCCCGCGCAACAGAACTCTACGAATCCAAGGCGTCATGAGTGGGCCCGAGGGAGGCTCCTTGCAGGGGATACCGTCTTCGTTTCAAACGAGCAGCATGTCCAAAGAATGTAAGGAGAACGAATTGTCTGCAGCAGCAGAAAAGGTAAAGCACTACGGCTTCGCGCTGGCAACGGTGTACATGTGCTATTTCACCTACGGCATCCAGGCCCTGATCTTGAGCCAGAACAAAGTCAACTTCTACACCCAATGGGGCATCACCGACCCCACCGCAGGTTCCGCCGCGGTTTCGATGGCAATTGCCGCCATGGGATTCGGCAAACTGCTAAGCGTATGGATTGGCGGCGAGCTCTCCGACCGCGTCGGACGTAAGAAGTTCGCCGTCGCAGGCGCTGTTGCCTACATCATCTGCTTCACCATGATGCTGCTGGCAACCGACGCAACCGCTTGTTACATCGCCGCCTTCTTGTCTGGCGTTGCAACATCCGGCTTCTGGGACGCAGCCCTCTACCCCGCCGCACAGGAAGCAGAGCCCAAATACGCTGCCTCTGGCGTTATCGGCATCAAGGCTGCCGTTTCCGTTATGGGCGTTATCTACCCCATCTTCGTTGCAGCATTCAGTGCACCTCATATTTGGCACGTTAACATCTATCTGCCTATCGTACTTTCCGTTGTATGCCTGATCATGACCATCGTCACGCCCTTCCGCTACGATGACGAACGTGCCACCAAAACCGATGGCAACAACGGCATAGACGAAGCTCAGGCTGAAATTCAGGCGGCAAAAGACGCCATGCTCAAGAAGCCAGGCGTGCTGGTTCAGGTATTCACCCTGGTCATGGCCTTCATCTGCATGTTTATCATGTACGGCGCACAGCAGTACACCAAGGCATTCGGCATGGCCAACCTTGGCCTCAACGAAATGGGCGGTGCCGCTCTTGCCTCCATTTACACCGTGGGTTCCATTACCGCTGTGTTCTTCTGGGCAGTAGTAATGGGCAAACTTCGTTGGAACCCGCTGAAGGTTCTGTTGATCGACTTCGCTTTCTCCGCTCTGGCCCTGGCTTTGGTATTGGTTGTTCCCAATGTCGCCATCGTATACGTTGCCATCGCGCTGCTCGGCTTCTTCGCTGCTGGCGGCGCTTTGCAGACGGGCTTGGTTGTTCGCCAGAACTACTGCCCCGGCCCTAAGGGTCGCAACACCGGAATGTACATGACCTTCATGGGTGTTGGCGCAACCTTCCTTCCCTTTATCGTTGGCGCGATGACTACCGCCATGGGAGAAACCGGCGCACTGTACACCATGATGGGCCTGCTGCTCGCAGCGGCTATTGTTGGCCTGTTATTCTGCATCTACCTGGCAATTCAGTCGAAGCCCCTGTTCGGTTACGGCATCAACCACAAGATGGATTAGGGCAAACGCTACAAGCAAGAACTTGCTCTGGGGGCTCGGCACTGTTGCCGAGCCCCTTTCTTTTTACTTGCCGATTGCTCCAAGAGCAGAGACGCAATCAGGATTCCGGCAGGCAATCAATCAGCGTCTTTATTCGCTACGCTGTTTCACTCGCTTCGCCACGCTGTTTCGCACGCAGCTCATGAGCGGCCCAGGTTATGCGCAGGGTGTTCATGGCGTTATCGAGCGTGCTCGTGCATTCGGCACCGGGCACGCCGCGCAGAACATCAACGATGTCCTGAATCTGGCCATTCCCCGGATAGCTCTCCACAGGCGGACACAGCTCTTCTTGCACCAGTTCCGCTTCCTTGCGAACGCCGCCCATCACACCTTCGTGCGCTACCGCATCGCCATCGGCAAGCATCTCGATGCGGATCGGCGCAGCGTTGTCGTAGTAAGAAAACTCGACGCTTCCTTTGTCTCCATAAATAAGGAATCGGTCGATAGCCTTATACGTGGCATAGCACCAAATCCCCGAAACCATAACGCGGTTTTCGGTCTCGCCCGAAAAGGCGACCGTGTCTTCGCCTGGGTAGAACCCCGTGCGGTTGTCTACCTTCAGGTTGAAATCAGTGATGGTTCCCGCAAGAAACGCAATAAGGTCGAGCATATGCGCATCGCCCTCGAAGAAATGGCTGCCCCCGGAAACCTCAGGGCGAACACGCCAAGGCTTTTCCGCCTCGGGAAGCATCTCTTCGGCGGTTTGGCGCTGAGTGCGAATAACCTGAACGCCGCGAACAGTGCCGATCTTGCCCGCATCAAGCACCTGCTTAAGCTCGCGGTAACGTGGCATTCCGCGACGATAATGAGCCACAAAGCAACGCTTCCCCGCCCTCTCGAACGCGGCCTTTATCTCTTGCGCCTCGTCCCATGAAAGCGCAATAGGCTTTTCGAGATAGCAGTCCTTGCCCGCCTCGGCAACGGCAATAGCATGCTCTTTGTGGCAGTTTGGCGTTGTGGCAACGTAGACAATGTCGATATCGGGACAGTTCAGAAGCTCATTCAGCGAATCAAATGCTCGCCCATGACCGTGGCGCTCGCACCAGTCAACCGCTTTCTGCTTCGTCCGATTCCAGATACCAACTAGTTCCGATCCGTCGGCCAAATATAGGCCAGGGCCATTTTTCGTTTCCACAACGTCACCGCAACCGATGACGCCCCACCTAATTACCTCTTTCTGAGCCATGATGCCTCCCTCTCATGCGCACCTAAAACCCCACATGCGATCAGCTCCACAACGTTGGAACCAACCAAAAAGGGGCGCATTCCGTTATACAAACTGTATCATCGTCGCAAGCAAAGCGCGTAGCAAAATGGGTGCGAACGGACACGCCGCTTCGCGCTGAACCAGCCCTTTGTATGATCTGCCCCGCTGCGGCAACCCCCCCCCTTTCCGGGATCCGCCCCGCTGCGACGGTCCACCCTTTGCGGGATTTGCCCCGTTGCAGCGATCCACCTACCGCAAAAACAAAAATCAGAGCGTTTTTGCAACTTTTTTGCGATTAGGGGCTCCCCTCCGCCTCTGCAAAGCGAAAAATAGCCACTTTGCAGCAGACCACCTGCGCTTTTACGATCCAGCCTGCGGTTGGAGGGATCCGTAGCAATCCCTAATCGCAAAAAAGTTGCAGCACGGGCCAATTTTCTGTTTCTGGGCCCTCAAGGACAGCTTCGAGGCAGTGCCATTGTGGGAATCGGCCTGGTTCGGAGCTATAGGGCAAGCCCATTGCGGCGCTGCGGAGGTGGCTGAGATACAGCAGGGGGTGACAACATGCAGCGTCATAGCGCTATGGGGCACGAGTGCGGCACGTGAGGGAGGGGGTGCGGCACGGGCGCAGAAAAGCTCGAGAAGTGAAGAAGCGGCAGAGCATGCAGTCTGGACACGAAGCGCGTTCGCTCCGGCAATTGGTCTAATATCCAATCTATTGCGTTTTCATTCGCGCTATTATCGAAACGAAACGGTTTTGCTTTAGGGCTTAGGATCTTCACCTTTTGGCTTGTTCGCCTTCGGCGTTACTTGCCACATGACCTGTTCTCTCTTAGCACTACATGAGATACGACTTGTTCGTTTTTGGCTTTATCTACCTTTTGAGGGTGCACGCTTTGAGGTTATCCGACTTTCGGCTAACGGCTGAACCGGCAATACGCATATTTCGAGGAGACACCGTGGCCAACTCCCAGCCGAACATATGGCATGCCCCCATGCCACTCATCTGCTCATCTTTCGAGCCAGGGCACCTCGATGACGTTATCGAGGCAATGCCCGACAACGACTACCGAACCATCGCGTTAGCAGAAGCCGCCTATTTTCGCGGCAACGCCAACGAAGCATGTCGTCTTGCAGAGCCCTTCCTTACTTCAAACATCTTGGCATTGCGCGTTTCATCGTGCTTCATCTGTGGGTTCGCAAACCTATCGCTCGACCACGCCCACGCCGCTCGCGCCTGCCTGCTTAACCTGGCGTCATCAGAAGAGCACCTCAACGATGAATACGGCGACCAAGAACGTGCCGCCTATTTACTATTCACGGCGTCATCGAGCGTCCTACTGCACCTGAAGCCACCTGTAACAGCAGATGATTTTTACAAAGTTGCCGCCCTGCTGCCCGAAGGCCTCCGCCTATTCGCGACCTACGCCATGGCTCACCAGGCATATCTCACCGGCGATTACGGCCGCTGCATAGGAATGGCAGAAAACGCCCTGGGGATGAAGCAGGCGCGCTACCCCATCTCTGAAATGTTCCTTCATCTTGTGGCGGCAATGGGTTGGATGAGCAAACGACAACCCGAAAAGGCAGAATGCCACTTTATGGAAGCTTGGAGCATAGCCCAAGCAGACGACCTGATCGAAACAATCGGGGAACACCACGGTCTTCTTCAGGGTCTGCCTGAAGCGTGCCTCAAAAAAGATTACTCGCACGAATTTGCACGGGTAATCGAAATCACCTACCGATTCAGTCGCGGATGGCGGCATGTCCATAACCCCGCAGCACACAAAACCGTTGCCGACAGTCTTACCACAACGGAATTCGCAATTTCAATGCTGGCATGCCGCGGTTGGTCCAACACTGAAATCGCAGATCATATGGGGATTTCACGCGGTACGGTGAAAAACAGGCTTTCAACAACATATGCGAAGCTGGGAATAACCAGCCGCTCGGGGCTGAAGGAATTCATGCTGAAATAGTGTGGCTGGCACCGCACTGGAACCAGCCACATTGAACAAATCATCCAAGCGAAATACACGCTTCGCTTAAAACGTAGCTCTTATTCTCTCTTGCGGCGAGCGACAAACCCAGCCAACAGAGCAGCCAAGCTCGCAAATGCCGCAACCACGCCAGCAAAAGCTGTGGCAGCAAACCCTACCTGCGATGCGTCTCCCGTCGCAGGAAGGCTCTTCTTCGCCTCCGCGGGCTCGGCCTTGGCGCCCGTCACGAGCGTTTGCTGCTTGGCTGGCTTCACCACGGGCTTGGCTTCCTCGGGGTTGGCCTCGGGCTTGGTCTCCTCGGAAGGTGCAATGACCGTGCTCTTGGCAACAGCTTCGTTATAGGGGGAGTCGACTACGGCGTCGCCCGTGCCGATGGTTTGACCTGCCTCGTAGGAGATGCCGCGGCTGTACTCTTCCTCGTAGCGATAGTCAATGATCTTGCCGCCTGCAGGCGTCTGGATGATGGCGCCTTCGATCTCGATAGTGCCGATCGCCTTGCCGTCCGCGCTTATGGCAAGGGCGAAGATTGCCGCCGTGTCTCCCTCGGCCGTGACCTTGCTGCGGACGATCGAGATAGTCGCGGGCGTGATGCCCTCGTAGGTCTGGGCGAAGATGCCCAGGTTCATGCCCCTATGCTCGGGGATGACCTCGCCGCTTTGGTCGTTGCTGTAGTGATCGGGGCCGTCGCTACCGGACTCGACATAGCGGGCTATAGCCTTGACAACGGAGTCACTGATGTAGATATGGCCACCCGCGATGTTAGACTGGTGGTTTCTGGTAGAGATCGCAGCTGAGAACTCTCCTTCTGCGAACGCGTCCACGATGGAACCATTTTTGATGACGATGTCGTCCCCGTCGGTGAAGAGTGCGATAGCTTGGCCGCCGCCCCCGCTTGTACGGACCGTCACGGTCGCGTGGTCGAGCGCAATGCCCTTGTAGCCATAGACACCATATTCAACACCGCTTGCGTTAAGGGAGGCGTCCGCGACCGTGAGACTGCCATCGGTGTCGACGGCAAGAGTTTCCCTGGAGCTCGCCTCGACCTGGCTGCCGCCCGAGATGTTAATGCCGTCGTCAGCCCAAATCGCCGCTTCTCCTATAGAGCTTGCCTCTACCTTGCCGCCACCTTTGATGATCAGGTCACTGCCCGCGGCGATGCCGTAACCTTCGCCTCCTTTAGCGATCACTGTGCCAGAGGAATCGATAGTGGTCTTGCCCTTGGATTGGATGCCTTCGGTACCGCCCGTTGCATTCACGGTGCCCGAGCCCGTGATAGAGAGATCGCCCTTTGCCTCAATTCCGTCGGAAGCAGTGCTTGTGGTGTTCACAGTGCCTGGGCCGGAAATGGAGAGGTCGCCTGTGGATTTAATTGCATCGGCCTCGGCTGTCACATTGAGCTCATCCGTGCTATTCGAGCTCGTTATGTTCAACTCTGCTTTCTGGCTAGTGCCGTCCTGCGCCTTGATGGCGGCTCCGGTGTAATCAGGCTCGGTTTTCACGGTGTTCTTGCCCTCATAGGCAATGTTGAGCTTGCCGGCGGCCTTGATCTCGCCGCCGTTGTAGCCGTTGAGCTTCATGTCGTCGGCGCCGTCCCACTTCCAGGTGCCGGCGTCGTCGCCCGCCGCGGTGCCAGCGTTGTATTGGGTGCCGCCTACATCGACCCATTCGGCGGCGATCGCGGCGCTCGGAGCCATCAACGACCCTGCGGTGGCCACGGCAGCCACCCCGGCGACGACGCCCCACGTCACCTTGCGCCAGCCGCCCTGCGCGGTTACCACGCCGAAGCGCGCAGACGCCTTGGCGAAGCCGCCTTCGGTGCAGCTGCCTGTTCTGTGCATGTTGTCCCTGGCATTCATGACCGCTCCCCTCGTTCATGTGTTCGTCAGATGGAAAAATCGTATCGGGCATGCACGGGAGGCGGTAGTGCCATACGGACGGGAAAATGGCCAAACTGCAGGCCAGGCGTCTCACCGCATAAAAAACGCCGCCGCCCCGGGCAAGGGAGCGACGGCGCAAATCAATAAAACAGGCGGGCAAGGCAGCAAGGCCGAAAACTGCAGCCCTTCTATTCTTCAGAGAGGAAATCGAAGGCATACTGCGCTGCAGCAAGCGAGCCACCCACCAGAACGCTTTCGTCGACATTGTAGAAACAACTGTGCTGCGGATACGTTGCGCCCACTTCCGGATTACGGGCACCAATAAACACGAGCACGCCGGGAACCTTTGCCAGGTACTCGGTGAAGTCTTCGCCCGAAAGCGTACCCTCATAATGGCAAAGCGCTTCTTCACCAAGAACCTTTGCAATGGCGTTTTGCGCACGTGCGGCGCAAGCCTCGTCGTTCACCAGGCACGAATTGCCGTACATCCACTCGAACTTCGCGGTTGCGCCATACGAAAGCGCCACTTCTTCAACCACGTGGGCCATGCGCTCCTTGATGTAATCGCGCACTTCGGGCGTGAACGAGCGAACCGTACCCGTCAGGTACGCTGTGCCCGCCATGATGTTTCGCGCAACACCGCCATGGAATTCGCCAATCGTGATAACCGCGGGATCGAACGGAGAAACGTCGCGGCTAACGATAACCTGCAACGCGTCGATAACCGCTGCGCCCACAACGATGGCATCGACACCCTTGTGGGGCATGGCACCATGCGCACTAGCTCCCGCAACATCAATGCGGAACCAGTCGCAATTCGCCATGCGCGGCCCCACTTCGGCGGAAATGGTACCCGCTTCCACTTCGCTCCAAATATGAGCAGCATAAATGGTATCCACCCCATCGAGCGCACCTTCAGCAATCATCTTGCGCGAACCGACCGATATCTCTTCCGCCGGCTGGAACAAGACACGCACCTCGCCATGCAGTTGGTCGCGAATGCCCAGAAGCAAGTGAACAGCGCCGAGCATCATTGCCATGTGACAGTCGTGGCCACAGGCATGCATAACCCCTTCGTTCCGCGACGCGAAGGGTAGCTTCGTCTGCTCCAAAACGGGCAGCGCATCCATATCGGTTCGAAGCGCAATGCGACGGCGCGGCTTGCCCTCTTCGTCATACGCATCGGGCGCGGTACCTTTGATGGTGGCAATGAGCCCCGTTCCCCCCGCTCGCACATATTCGATACCAAGCTTATCGAGCTCTTCGGCAATCGTGCGTGAAGTGGAGACCTCACGAGCGCTCAATTCGGGATACGCATGGAAGTGGCGCCGACGCTCGATAACGTAAGGCTCGAGCTCTCGCGCGTGGGCTTTCAACTTCTCGGTTACGTTTGCCGATTCGGTGGCATTTGGGTTGCTGCAGGTCATAATGGCCGCCTTTCGATTCTCCTCATCAGACTACCACGACTGGCACCTACGACAGCATCGAAACAGTGCGCGTAACACTCCGCGTAACACGAGCCGGCGCAATCGGCACCCAAACGAGCGCAGCCAACACCTGCTGCAATGTATGCAGCTTTAGAAAAAACGATGAACACAAGCATACTTCTTAATTTTCGTTTACAATTCTGAACGTATTGTCGTTTAGCGGTCGAACTAACCCCATGAACGGGCGTTTACCGCACGGTCGAAAGGCGCATCATCCCTATGATGAAGCGAACCAAGATCATCTGCACCCTGGGTCCCGCCGTGGACTCTGAGTCAGCATTGAAAAATCTTGTGCTAGCAGGCATGGACGTTGCCCGCTGCAACTTCTCACATGGCTCCCGCGCCGAGCATAAAGCGCGCATGGACCGCCTGAAAAAGGTTCGTCGCGAACTGGACGCACCCTGCGCCCTCATGCTCGATACGAAAGGGCCCTCTATCCGCACCGGCAAGCTTGAGGGCAACGAGCCCGTGCTGCTCCGCGCGGGCGACAACTTCTTCCTCACCGAAGATGACATCGCCGGCACTTCCCGCCGCGTGCATCAAACGTTCAAAGGGCTCTATAAGTATGTTGAACCCGGCACCATCATCCTTATCGACGACGGCCTAATCGAACTCGCCGTCGATCGCATCCTGGGGTCCGATATCCAATGTACCGTTCAGAACTCCGGCATGCTCGGCGAATGCAAGCAGTTGAACTTGCCTGGCACCAACGTTCCGCTGCCCGTTATGACCGAGCAGGACAAGGAAGACCTCCTGTTCGGCATTCAGCAGGGCGTCGATTTCGTAGCAGCATCATTCGTAAGCTGTGGCGAAGACGTGCGTGCCATTCGCGCTTTCCTCGCAGAAAACGGCGGCGAAAGCATTCGAATCGTAGCGAAAATCGAAAACGCGCATGCAGTAGATCACATCGAAGAAATCATCGAAGTCTCCGATGCCGTGATGGTTGCCCGCGGCGACTTGGGCGTAGAGGTTCCCTCTAACCAGGTTCCGCACCTGCAGAAGAAGATCATCAAGGCCTGCAACCGCGCTTACCGTCCGGTTATCACCGCCACGCAAATGCTCGATTCCATGATCCGCAACCCCCGCCCAACGCGCGCAGAGGTTGCCGACGTGGCAAACGCCATCTATGACGGCACCGATGCCGTTACCCTTTCCGGCGAAACCGCCATCGGCATGTACCCAGTCCCAGCTGTGCAAACCATGGCACGCATTGCCGAGGCAAGCGAATCGCATATCTACGACGAAGGCTCCATCCCCAACCGCAACGCAGAGCAGAAGAGCATTTCTGCTGTTGTAGGCTTGGCTGCCGTAACCGCCGCAGAAAACGTGGGCGCTTGCTGCATCGTTACCCCTACGATGACCGGTCGCACGGCCCGCATCGTTTCCAATTACCGTCCGAAGATGCCCATCTATGCGGTAACCACTTCGGAAGAATACCGTCGCTCCTTGCAGCTGAACTGGGGCGTTACGCCGCTTTTGGGCAAAGTTGTTGGTGACGCCTCGTACGTTCTTGAGCAAGCTCGCAGCGTCGTTGTGAAAAAGAACTTCGTGAACAAAGGCGATATCTGCGTATTCACTTTGGGAGACCGCACCACTTCTCCCCGCATCGGCCAAACGGGCGACGCTGTAAGCTTCGACCCAACTGCGCCTTCGCCGCGCCCCACCAACGTAATGCAGATCGTGCAAATCGGCGTTGAAGCAGAGGGGGATAACTAATGGAAATCAAAACCAACTGCTATGCCGCCGTCGATATCGGCGCCTCTTCCGGCCGCGTGGTAATCGGCGAGGTTACCCCGCAGGGAACCATCGAGCTTACCGAGATCCATCGCTTCGATAATATCCAGAAACGCTCCGGCGGTCACGACTGCTGGGACGTGGATATGTTGTTCCGCGAAACCGTTGCCGGCTTGGCAAAATGCAAAGAAGCAGGCTATGCGCCTAAAACCGTGGGTATCGACACCTGGGCGGTCGACTTCGTGCTGCTCGATGCCGAAGACAACATGCTCGGTGATGCGGTAGCCTACCGCGATGAGCGCACCAGCGGCATGTACGCCGTGGCAGATGCCATCGTTTCGCCTGATGAGGTGTATCGCCGCACGGGTATTCAGCGCCAGCCGTTCAATACCATCTATCAGCTACTGGCGCTCCAGCGTGAGCATCCCGAGCAGATTGAAAACGCTGAAACGTTTTTGATGATCCCCGACTACCTGGCCTTCCTGCTAACCGGTACCAAGGCCAACGAATACACCAACGCTTCCACCACATGCCTGATGAACGCACGCACCCAGCAGTGGGATGAAACCATTCTGGAGGCATTCGACATTCCGCGCAGCATGTTCTGCGATGTGGTTATGCCCGGCACCGATTTGGGTGCCGTCACCGCTGAAATCGAAGAGAAGATCGGCTACCCCACGCATATCATCGCGCCTGCCACGCATGACACGGGCAGCGCTTACCTGGCTGTTCCCGCGCGCGACGCCGATGCGGTGTTCCTTTCTTCGGGCACCTGGAGCTTGCTGGGCGTTGAAAACGAAGGCCCCATCACCTCAGATGCCTCCCGTTTCCAGAACTTCACCAACGAAGGCGGCTTTGAGCTGCGCTTCCGCTTCTTGAAGAACATCATGGGCCTGTGGATGATCCAGTCTATTCGCCGCGAGCTGAACGGCGTTTCCTACGTAGAGGGAAAAGACACCCATCAGCAAACCGACGAAGACGAGCTGCCCCCCTTCACGCATGAGGCAATCGAGTGGGGCTTCCCCGACCTCATTGCCCACGCAAAAGAGGCAGACAGCTTCGAAGCCCACGTGAACGTGAACGACGACCGCTTCCTGGCGCCTGATTCCATGATCGACGAGATTCGCCGCGCCTGCTTTGAAACCGGGCAGGACGTGCCCCAAACCGTCGGTCAGCTTATGCGCTGCGTATATGTAAGCCTTTCCTCCTGCTATGCGGAATCCATTGCAGAAATGGCATCGCTTACCGGACGCACCTACACTTCCATCAACATCGTTGGAGGCGGTTGCCAAGATGCATATCTGAACGAACTCACCACCCGCGCATGCGGCATTCCCGTGTTCGCCGGTCCAGTTGAGGGAACAAGCTTGGGCAACCTTGCCGTGCAGATGATCGCCGATGGCGCATTCCCCGACCTCCAAAGCGTCCGCGACGCTATCGCAACGTCATTCGACGTGAAGCGATTCGAATAACAGCAACCAACCTTTTAGGTACAGATAAGGAGCATTCATGACCACTATGTACGAATTGGCGCGCGAAGCGTATGCCAAGCAGGGTATCGACACCGAGGCAGTGATCGAAACCCTGGCAAACAAGGCCATCTCCATGCACTGCTGGCAGGGCGACGATGTTGTCGGCTTCGATCAGGGCGACGATAACGCAGCTTCCGGTGGCATCATGACCACGGGCAACTACCCTGGCCGCGCCGCCACCCCCGAACAGCTCATGGCCGACTTCGAGAAGGCAGCAAGCCTGATCCCCGGCAAGAAGCGCATCAACCTGCACGCGAGCTACGCCATCTTCACCGAGGAAAACCCCTGGGTTGATCGCGACAAGCTCGAGTACAAGCACTTCGAGCCCTGGGTAACCTGGGCAAAGAAGAACGGCTTCGGCATCGACTTCAACCCCACCTTGTTCAGCCACCCGCTGGTAAAGGAAGGCCTTACCGTTTCCAGCCCCGAAAAAGAAGTACGCGATTTCTGGATCCGTCACTGCATCGCCTGCCGCCAGATCGCAGAGCGCATCGGCGAGGAAATGGACGACATGGTCCTGAACAACTTCTGGATCCCTGACGGCTTGAAGGACTATGCCGCTGACGCTTATGGCCTGCGTGCACGCCTGAAGGACTCCCTCGACGAAATCTATTCCTTCGAAACCCCACATGTTATCGATGCGGTTGAGCAGAAGGTATTCGGCATCGGTGTTGAAGGCTTCACCACCGGCAACCAGGAGTTCTACGTATCCTACGCTGCCAAGAAAGGCGGCAACCATGTAGTGCTTATCGATGCGGGTCACTTCAACCCCATGGAAAGCATTTCCGACAAGCTGCCCAGCCTGCTGCAGTTCTTCCCCTACGTGCCGCTTCACGTTACCCGCTCTATGCATTGGGACTCCGACCACGTTGTTCTGTTCGAGGATTCCATCAAGGACATCGCTGCTGAGGTTGTTCGCTGCCCCGAGGGCATGGACAAGGTCCTTATCGGCATGGACTTCTTCGATGCTTCCATCAACCGCATCGGCGCTTGGGCTACCGGCATGCGCGCCATGGAAAAGTGCCTGCTGTTCGAACTGCTGCAGCCTTGGGATCGCCTGAAGGAGCTGCAGGATACCTACCAGTTCTCCGAGAAGATGATCGTTACCGAGCAGTTCAAGACCATGCCTTGGACCGCGGTTTGGGACGAGTACTGCGCACGTCAGGGCGTAGTTGCCGAAGACCAGCTATGGGACGAGGTTAAGGCCTACGAAGACGAGGTACTCTCCAAGCGCCAGTAAGCCTGCGCATTTTTCAGCGCCCCTCTTCTCGAGGGGCGCTTTCTGCGCCTAGAAGGCAAGGTGGAAGCCCTTGCCGGAAGGATCCGATGCCGAGATTCAACTCCGAAACGCAAGTCGAATGCGTTTCGGAAAAGCCGCTTATCCGAGCGGCTTTTCCGAAACCGATCATTCGGTACTTCAGAACGAAAGGACAATGATGGACATTATCGACAGTGCTATGGACACGCTTAAAAGCGGCGTTTCCGCAGCTCGCGGCGCAGTTTCTGGCGTTGCCGTCGAGCAGCTGGGCTTCGTGCGCGGCTTCCGCCGTCTGTGCGACGACGGTTGGAAGCAGGGTTGGCACGAGCGCAATGGCGGCAACCTTACCTACCGCATGAAGGAAGAGGAGGTAGAGCAGGCTCGCCCCTTCTTCAACGCAAACCCCGGCGAGTGGGTGAACATGGGCGTACAGGCAGATAGCCTGCGCGGCGCGTTCTTCCTTACCACCGGCTCTGGCCGCTATATGCGCAACGTCATGAGTGACCCTTCCCACAACATCGGCATCGTCGAAATCAATGACGCCGGCGATTCCTGGCGCATCGTATGGGGCCTGACCGACGGTGGCAAGCCCACTTCCGAATTCCCCACGCATTTCATGAACCATGCCGTGCGCATGGAGGCCACCAACAACGAATGCCGCGTGATTTACCATGCTCATCCCATCAACGTCATTGCTATGACGTTCGTATGCCCGCTTGACGCACGCTACTTCACCCGCGCCCTGTGGAAGGCCATGACTGAATGTATCGTGGTATTCCCCTCTGGCGTTGGCGTTGTGCCTTGGATGGTTCCCGGTGGCGCTGAGATCGCAAAGGCAACCTCCGAACTCATGAAGAAGTACGAGGCAGCTGTTTGGGCACAGCACGGCCTGTTCGTTTCCGGCCCCGATTTCGACACCACCTTCGGCCTGATGCACACCATCGAAAAGGCTGCTGATGTATATCGCCGCGCTCGCCAGATGAATGGCGGCTCCGACGAATTCCTGAACACTATTTCCGACGAAGGCCTGCGCCAGATCGGCATCGATTTCGGCCTCACCGTCAATGATGAGTTCCTGGACTAAGGCGGCACTTCGATGACTATCCGTAAAACCGCTGATGGGCGCACCATCTCAGGCTTCAAGATGAAGCTCTACCCGGGCTTTGCCGAAGAGTACGAGAAGCGCCACAACGAATTGTGGCCCGAAATGGCCGACATGCTCCACGAATACGGTGGGCACAACTACTCCATTTTCATCGACGAGGAAACTAACATCCTCTTCGGATATATCGAGCTTGACGACCCTGAACGCTATGCCGAGTCTGCCAAGACCGATATCTGCAAGAAATGGTGGGATTTCATGGCAAGCGTCATGGAAACGAATGCAGACAATTCGCCCGTTTCCGTAGACCTGCCCTGCGCATTCCACCTCGACTAGAAAGGTAAAGCATTGGCGCTTTCCCAAGAACGCAAGGGAACCATGGCGGTTTCCCTGACCAACTTCCTTGACTCTGGCTGCATCGTAGCCAGCAGCCTTGCCCTTACCGCTTGGGCAGCTGCATTCAACTTCGGCTCCGCCTGGACCGCAATCCTGGGCGCCATCGGCGCAAACGCTTTCGGCGCAGCTGTTGGCGCGCTGATCGGCGGCTTCCTGACCGACAAGTTCGGCCGCACCACTATTTATAAGTACAATCTGCTGGTTTACGCTGCCGGCGTATTCATCGCCATGGTTGCCGTGAACCTTCCCATGGTCGTTGTGGGCGTTGTGCTGTCCGGCCTTTCCGTAGGCGCTGGCGTTCCCGCCTCCTGGAGCTATATCTCCGAAACGTCTACCTCCACGAAGCGCGCTTCCAACATCGGCATTAGCCAGTTCGCATGGAGCTGCGGTCCCGCCATCATCTTCATCCTTTCGCTGGTCATGAGCTTCATCATCCCTGGCTTCGAGTCTGATGGCACCACCCTGCTCCCCGCAGGCACCTACGGCCCGTTTGACGGCATGCTGGCAACCCGCCTGCTGTTCCTGGTTCTGTTCATCGTTGCCCTTATCGCCTGGAACCTTCAGCGTCAGCTGCAGGAATCCGCCGACTGGGCCGAAAAGAACGCTTCCGCCACCGAGAAGCAATCCTTCGGCAAGATGATGGCAACCGCTTTGAAGAACCCCGTGAACGTGAAGACCATCATCTTCCTGGTTGCCGTGTACCTGACCTGGAACCTGGCTGCGGGCACCAACGGTCAGTTTATGCCGTACCTCTACGCTGCCGCAGGCAACATCGATGCAACCGGTCAGAGCCTCTTGGGCGTAGTTCAGTGGGTACTGGTTGCCGTCTGCTCGCTGGCAATCTTCAGCCGCTTCGGCGACATTGTCTCCCACCGCGTGCTGTTCGGTGCCTCTGCGCTGTTGGCGCTGCTGTCTTGGGTTGCTATTGCCGTATTCGGCCTTGCTATCCAGAGCGGCGACACCGAATCCATGGGCTGGGTTCTTTGGGTATACGTAATCTTGTGGGGCATTTCCGCAGGTTTCTCCGCTCAGTGCTTCTACGCTCTGTGGGGTACCGAGCTGTTCCCCACACAGTATCGCGGCGGCGCTCAGGGCATCATGTTCTTCTTGGTTCGTGGCGCTTTGGGCATTTGGTCGCTTGTGGGCGTTGGCGCCATTATGGGCGACATTTCCACCAACCCTGCCGGCTTCTTCCCTGCAGCTGTCATTATGTGCGTCGTTCTTCTTATTTCCCTGGTTGTGGGCGTTATCTGGTGCCCCAAGACCCAGGGCAAGACGCTCGATCAAATCACCGAAGAGCGCTACGGCAAGATCGAGTAGCTTTTCATCGCGGCAATGCCGCACATTTTGCATAGCACACGAAATGGACGCCCTAGGGCGTCCATTTTTTATTGGCACAACTATGGAACATTAGGAATAGTGGGTTTTCCTTTTCTCTTGAGAATAAAGAGGCTTGCTCCACTTTTTCCCAGTTCAATCACTTAAATACGAAGCAGGACAACATGAAGATCTCCGTTCGCAACCAAATTAACGACACCGTCAGAGAGGTCAAAGAAGGCACCATCAACGCCGTTGTGGTTATCTGCCGTGGCACCACAACCCCATCAAAGCAGATATCACCATGGAATCGGTAATGCAGCTGGAGCTTGCCGAAAGCAAAGAGTGCTATGCGGTAATCAAGGCCATCAATGTCATGTTCGCAACGAAAAGATCCCAAACATTTCCGCTCGCAATCAGATCGAGGGCACTGTTGTTGCCGTAAAGGATGGCGCCGTTAACAGCCACGTGACCATCGAAGACGAAAGCGGCGTACGCATTTCTGGCTCCATCACTAACCAAACGGCAAGGCTAGGCTCTTCAGCGCAAGCTCTTCCGCAAACGGGCTAGACACCTCCCGCGATCGCATCGGCCGTTTTCCATAAACGGCAAGATTGCCGCCTTCTTCAGCCTTCTCGTATCGAGGGAAGCCGATGCTGGGAATGAACGCCACATGCGCATGCCCTTTTCTCACACAGCACGGGCCCTTATTCTGCCCGCCGGAGCGGAGAGGCCCGCGCAACGTCGAGCGTCGGCAAGATCTTCGCCCCATGCATGATTCCAGGGACCTCGACGCAAAAAAGGGGCCTCCCTGGCAAGATTCGCGCGCTATGTATCCGAAATCGCCCGATTGCACCCCGAAACGGATACATGGGACGAAGATCCTGCCAGCTTCAGCGCGAAAAGCATGCATTTCGCGCAAACGCTGCCAGGGAGGCCCCCTTTTTCGTGCAATCAGCGAAAAGAGAATACATGGCGCGCGAATCTTGCCACAGCAGCCAAAGCAACCTCGAAGATAGGCACAACGAATCAATAGGCAGACAGAACGCCAACCCAAAGAAAGATCCTGGAACAACAGCCAAATCGCCCAACGCCAAGGCGACACTCACAAGACCATTGTTCTTGGCGGCCCGAAGCAACGCTCAAATCAACCTGTCACCAAGACGATTCCCGCAAGGGCACCAATCCTCGCAGCATGAAACAATTAGCAAGACGGCTCAGCACCAAGGATCCTTGGAGAAAAGCTGCTTGCGCAAGCTCATTCGACGCTCATCGATGTCGACATAGGCGATCCTGATACGCTTTCCCATGAGGCTTGCCGCAGAATGGGCAATGGCATCGAACTTCACGTTGTCGGCGACATGCGCGCGAGTAACGGCAAGAGCCTCAATCCCCGCAGTTTTGAGATTGTTGATGCGTGACGCATCCCGCTCCACCGCAAGTTCATTTACATGGAATTCACGGCTATTGTATTCGATGGCAACGTTCTGTTCGGACCAATATAGATCGCAGTGGTATTTGCGATAGGTGGTTCGCTTGCCTAGCCTTGCGGGGATCAGAACCTTAGCATTCATCTCCGGCATGCCTAATCCGTAACCGCCATAGCGAGCGGGCAGGCCCAGCAATAGCGCCAAACATGTTTCCATCGGCGATGCCGAACCGTCGCAGACATAACGAATAGCTGTTTTTGCTTTCCGAGGCACTTTGCCATGCATTTTGTCTATAAAGCGATTGATCGCCTCTGTGCTCGAAAGGGGCTGAGCAGGCCGAAATCCAATGGAGCTTGCAGGGTCTATTCTGTAAGTTCCGCATAGCTCAAATCCTAATTTGATTAGGTCGATCACGCTACATGACCGCGCAAGCTGCACGAAACAGAATTCAGGATTGCTTAAATATATCCCGCTTTCAAAGGAGAGAAAGCAAGGTGCCCTATCGGGTAGTTTCCAAATATTGTTGTGAAACCGCTTGGATTGACTTCTTGTTTTTCCCGATAAGACAACGACCTCCAGCGGACGAGGGAGCGTTGCTAGAGATGAACTTTCCCTGAACGATTTCGGCAACGTCGGAACATCCTTGAGAGACGGCATAGCCCGCGCAGACCGAATGCCCTCGAAATCTTCGAGCGATCGAAGCAACCTGATTGCACTTGAATGTCCGATAAATAGCACCATGGGGAAATCTTATCGGCCGAACCTTAAATAGATGCGAAAGCAATCACAAATAAGCAATAGAGCCTGAGCAACGCCAAATGCACTCGACATCAGCCTTCAAACCACCTTCAGCCTCCCGAACAACAAGAGATGAGGCGGTCCGCTTTCCAATTTACGATAGCAATTCCAAAGATGTGGTTCGGGCACCCCCCCCAACAGCCTGAACCCATGGGGCTCAACAAGCCGTCCAGAAAGGAGGCTTGCCCAAAGACGAGCCGATACCAGCCAGCGTTTCGACCGATGTTCGCGTTTCGACCGGCGCCCATGCCTACCCGGCGCCCATGTTTGCCTGGCGTCCATGCCCACCTGACGCCCATGCTTAACCGGCGCTCCGTTTCGACCGGCACTCATACCCACCTGGCATCCGTGTTTCGCTCGGCACCTATATTCGCCCGGTGGTCATATTTCGACCGGTGCCCCGTTTCGACTGACACCATGCCCACATGATGCTCGTACTTCGCCCGGCGCCCATGCTTGCCTGGCATTCGCATTTCGACCGTTGCTCCGTTTCGAGCGGTGCCCATGTCCACCTGGCGCCCATACCCATCCGACATCCCTGTTTTGTCAGGCGCCCATGCTCGCCTGATGGTCACGTTTCGCCCAACGCGCATGCTCACCTGGTGCTCATGTTCCGCCCGACGTTCAAGGGAGATCTCGGCGGCGCATACCGTACACGGACCTCAGGAACTAATCCCCCATGGCAAGAATCGTACAGCATGCATGATTTCGAGGCTCCCGACGTGAAATAGAGCCTTTGCCGGCAAGATTCTTACGCTATGTATTCCGAATTCCCTGATTGCATTCGAAAATGCATGCATGGAGCAAGAATCTTGCCATCGTTAAGTCGAAATGCATACATTTCGAACGAGTTTTGCCAGGAAAGCGGCTATCTGTATGCATTCAGCAAAAAGAGAATGCATACAACGCGATTCTTGCCAGTTAGAGCCCTAAAGCGGCCGCAATGCTCAGAGAACGAAGGGTTCGATGGGCGGCGCTTAGCACCAAAATAGCACCCACAGGATAAAATGAACCCGTGAAAACAAAAAAGCCACCGAGGAAAACCCTCGGTGACCTGCAGTTTCGATGGTGCGCCGTGAGGGATTCGAACCCCCGACGTACTGATTCGTAGTCAGTCCCTCTATCCAGCTGAGGTAACGGCGCGTTTCGCAACGAAAATTAGTATCCTCGTTTGCCCTGTCTTCGTCAACACTTTTCTTTAAATATGAAGGAATTATGGAAAACAAACCCGTTTCACCTGATGAATAGCCCTTTTACCGAAATGGGCTATAACTCTAGCGGGCTAAATATAGTCCTCGAGCGCCTTCTGTTGGCAACTCGCCGGCCCTCCACGCACTATCCGCTTGCTTCCGGCGCAGCATTCTTCGACCCTCTACGCGCCACCTGCCGATGCGCCATAAATCATCTGAACACACGGCACAACATCTGGCGGCCCCCGCAAGCCATCTGCCGTCGTTCTGCGCAGCACCTGGCGGCCCCCTGCACAGCATCCGCCATCTCGCCGCAAACCATCCGCCATCTCGCTGCGCGCCATCCTCTGGCACCTGCGCCGCGTCCGTCGGCTCCCTGCAAGCCATCTGCCCGCCAGCTCACCGCGCGATACCCGCCAGCCCATCGCAAGCCATCCGTCATCGCACGGCGCAGCATTCGCCATCTCGCCGCAAGCCATCCGCCATCTCGCTGCGCACCATCCTTCGACCCCCGCGCGTCATCCGCTGGCACCCTGCAGGCAATCTGCCAGCACGAACCGATGCCCTTAACGGCCCGCAGAACAAACCGTCGGCGCAAGCAGGAGCCCTAAATCCCTGCAAAAACACGTTCTGCGTAATTGTTAACTGCCCTTTGCAGATAAAACCCGTTTTTTACTTTCTTTTCACCTCTATCGCATCCCCTGCGCACCGCATTCGCGTAAAATCAAGTTTGCTGCGCTTAGGGCGCTCTTGCCTTGCGCTGCCATTTACACATTTAGGAAAGGACATTACTTGAAGGTTCGAAAATCGAAACCTCACAGTAATTAGCCTTCGGCCTCTGCATTTCACACCCGTCATGTAGTGGTCGAAGGACGACTGCGACATGAACGGATTGCGCCTGTCAGTATTGCTGTGCGCTGCGCAGATCAACTGCCCGCACAACAACGCTGACACGCGGCGGCAATCCCAAGGGAGAATTGCATGCTCTATCTATCTCAAATGCTCGGCGAACCCGTCGTTGATGCAAATGGTGAAAAAATCGGTTCCATATCCGACCTGGCCATCCAAACCGGCGAAGTGTTCCCTCGCATCACCAGCCTGGCATTCCTGGGACCTGGCAAAACGCCTTTCATGATCTCTTGGCGTAAATACGTGGACAGCTTCGACGAAGACGAGGGCATTCGCCTGAAAGTCGACCGCACCGCCATCCGCTTCAGCTACCTTCAGCCTGCCGAAGTGCTCCTTGCGCGCGACCTGCTCGATAGGCAGATCGTAGACACGCAGGGCATGAAGGTTGTGCGCGTAAACGACTTGAAGCTCTCCGTTTCCGGAACGCAGCTGCGCCTTCTTGGTGCAGAAGTGGGCGTTCGCGGCATTCTGCGCGGCTTGGCTCCGTGGGTGGAAAAAGCCGCCTGCGGCATCGCCAAGGCGTTCGGCAAAAGCATCGACGAGCGCATCATCGCGTGGAACTACATGGAACTGCTCGACCGCGACCTTTCCAAGGTTCAACTCTCCGTCAGCCACACGCGCTTGGAAGAGTTGCACCCTGCCGACGTGGCAGACATCCTAGAGCAGCTCGATCCGAAGCAGCGCGCCAATGTGTTCCAGCACCTAGATGACGCACAGGCCGGCGACGCCATTTCAGAAATGGAAGACGAATTTCAGGCCGACATCATCGAGGGTCTGGACGAAAAGCGCGCATCCCGTCTGCTGCGCGATATGGACCCTGACGATGCCGCCGACATCGTAGGCGACTTGCCCTATGAGAAAGCCGAAACGCTGCTTCGCCTGATGGGCGTCGATAACGCCGCAGAAATTCGCAAGCTGCTGGGATACAAGGAAGACACCGCTGGCGGCCTGATGACCACGCAGTTCGTGGCGATGCACACCTCCGACACCGTGCAGGAAACCACCGAGGTTCTTCGCGGCTTGGACGAAGACCACCCCACGGTGAACTACGTGTACGTACTCGATGAGTACGACAAGCTCGTAGGCGTGCTTTCGCTCCGCACCCTGGTGCTCGCAAAAGACAACACCCCGCTTTCCGACATCATGTTCGATGAGCTCATCACTTCGTTGCCCGAAGAGCCAGAAGATGAAGTTGCAGCCGATATCTCCAAGTACGACCTGATGGCCATGCCTGTCGTCGATGAGAACGGACAGATGCTGGGCATCGTCACCGTCGACGACGCAATGGAGGTCATCGAAGACAACGTGGAGGAAGGCCGCACACGCTGGGCATGGGGGCAGTTCGCCATCACGCTTGCCGTGTTTATCGTACTGATGATTCCCTATACCTTCTTCGTCCTTCGCATGTTCGGACACAACTAGGATCGAGGCTTTTACATGACACTTAAGGAAAGTACAGCGCAGGACACCGCCCTGGCAGCCAAGGCTTCCCCGCAAGTTCCCGATCAGGGCGGCGAAAACGACGGCAAGAAGCAGCACTCGAAAGCGTTTCTGGTGCTGGCCGCCATGGGCCCTGGTATCGTAACCGCCATGGCAGGCAACGACGCCGGCGGCATTTCAACCTATTCCACCGTAGGTGCCAAATTCGGCTACATGACGCTGTGGATCATTCCTGTTATGTGCGTTCTGCTTATCGTGGTACAAACCACCGCAACACGCATGGGCGTTGTTACCGGTAAGGGCTTTTCGGCGTTGATCCGCGAGAGCTTTGGCATCCGCCTTACAGCACTTGCCATGTTGGCACTGCTTATCGGCAACGTTGCCACCACCTTTTCAGAATTCGCAGGCGTAGCTTCTGGCATGGAAATATTCGGGGTGCCGCGATGGATATCAGTCCCCGTTGCCGCGGCAGCCGTTTGGGGCCTTATCGTGGGAGGCAGCTACAAACGCGTGCAGAACATCTTCCTGGTGCTTTCATGCGTATTTGCCACCTACATCGTTGCGGCATTCTTGGCACAACCCGATTGGAATGAAACCTTCCAGCACACCCTGGTGCCAGCAGCAAGTTCGGATTTGAGCTTCCTTTCGCTTACCGTCGCAATGGTTGGCACCACTATCGCCCCCTGGATGATGTTCTTCGCCCAGAGCAACGTGGTCGAAAAGGGCGTGCGCGTACGCGATCTTCCCTATCAGCGTATCGATGCAGTAACTGGTGCTGTGGTGGGCTGTATCGTAGCATGGTTCATCATCGTAACCACTGGCACCGTGCTGTTCCCGCAGGGCATCGAAGTAGAAAGCGCCGAAGCGGCTGCAGCTGCGCTCGAACCTTTCGCGGGCCAATACGCTAAAGCACTGTTCGCCATCGGCCTGGTAGCCGCCAGTTTGCTGGCCGCATGCGTTCTGCCCCTTACCACCGCTTTCGTTATCTGCGAAGCATTCGGCTGGGAAGCAGGCGTTTCGTTCACCTGGAAAGAAGCGCCCCTCTTCAAGGGCATCTTTACGTTTGTCATCGTCGTTTCTGCAGTGGTTATCCTTATTCCCAACATCGACTTGATGGGAATCATGCTCACCGCACAGTTTGTAAACGGCGTCATTTTGCCTGTATTGCTGGTGTTCATGGCCATCATCTGCACCGACAAACACGTTATGGGCAAATACGCAGTGGGCAAATTCACCCGCGTTATTCTGTGCTTCACCATTGTGGTGGTGGGCATTCTTTCCGCCATTTGCTTGGTTATGCAGATACTGGGAATCGGCTGATTCGGTGCTGACGTCGTGGCTCATAGGGAGCACGCGACAGCAGCCTTGGAAGCACAAAGCTTCAACCCCTATCCACGAAAGCTGCTTCGGAGAAATCCCCCGAGGCCGCTTTATTGCTATTCGCCAGCACAAGCAAAGAGGGCATCCGTTTTAACGACACAGCCATGACCGCCAAACTCGCACCCAAAGCAGGCAAGGGCCGCGCAGCAGCTGGGCTCGCAGCCCAAAGAAGGCAGAAAAAGCAGCAGCGCCCTCCAAGCCAGCTCCTCGTATCCAGTCCCTGCGCGGCTGGCATCATGGGCTCATAAGGAGCCCAGCCCATAGGAACGGTTTCTGTTTCCATAAGAAGAAACCAAACCATAAGGCTACCCTTGTTGCGCAATAATAAATTAGCTGGGAAAACATAGAAAGGAACACATCGAGGGCAAGCGTCAAAGCCCGCTTTGCGCCCCCCCCTCGGAAAAGCGCCATGGAGCCAAAGCCCAAAGCACATCTTTTCACGTTTGCCGTTATGGCATTGTTCATTTTCGTGTTCTTGGGCAGCGAATATCACTTCGACATCGCTTATGGCGAGCTCGCCGGCCCCGATTTGGTAGTCGGCGCACAGGCATCCATCCTTGCCACAAGCGCCATAGGGCTTGTGGGCTATTCATTGGTGAATCGAACGGCAGCCGCAAGGCATCGAAGCATTCTTGCCGGCGTGCTGGGAACCGTTTCCGCCTTGCTCCTTGTCGCAACTCAGCTAACCCAGAACGCCAACGCCTTGCTGTCGTTGGGATGCTTGTTGTTCTTGATTTTGGGTATGTTGGGAAACGCCACCTACTTTTCCGTTGCGCAAACCCACTATGCCAGCAACTCCCTTTCCCGTCTGGTGGGCACCTCGTATGCCGCAGGATTGCTCGCTCAGTTCCTGCTTCATTCTTTGGCGCCAAACAGCGTTATCGAAGCCGCGATTATCGGAGCTTCGATCATCGCACTTGGCTTCGCTCTTGCAGCGCGCCGCAACGTGCTGCACGTAGTCCCCGTCAGAAGCGCACTTCCCGAAAAAGACCAGCGAACCGCCAACGAACGCGATGCCCTCAAGGAAGCAATCCTGCTGCTCGCCTGCGTATCCCTAATTGCCTGCGTTTTCAGCACACTCGACAACGTGGTTACCCTGGCAAACGCGCAAGGCATGTTCGACCTTTCAACCTGGCCTCGCCTGCTTCTTGCCGTCAGCGGCATTGCGGCTGGCTTCATCTTCGACCTCACTAAGCATCGCTATTCCACTGTTACCATACTGTGTGTAGCCATGTTTTCCCTGGTTTCCGCCCTTGCCATCCAAACCGGCTCCGAAGTTCTTCTGGGTTTGGTAATTTTTTACCTTTCATCGGGCTTTTTCGTGGTCTTTTTCACCTCGTCGTTTTTGCGCATTGCAATGCGCTGTGCAAACCCGTCGCTTTGGGCGGGCATGGGACGCGCCGCCAACAACGCCTGCGCCGCACTTGTAGCCATGCCTTCCATGGCCTTGATCTCGTCGGGCGACATCATGCTTATCTCGTCGATAACCATTGCGCTAGCCATGGTTACCCTCCTTGTTGCCCACGCGCTCGAAAACGTGCGTCGCACCGCGCGGCATAAGGCCGAGATCGAAGCCATAAAGCTAGCGGAGCTCACCGCCGCGCAAATGCAAACCGCCAAGCCCCAAGAAGAACCGGAAGCCAAAGCTCCCGCCGATAAAAGCGCTCCCGACAAGCACCTTGCGGCATTCTCGGAGCGATATAGCCTTACCCCACGCGAACGCGACGTTCTTTCCGCAGTATGCTCAAGCGAGGAAACGCTCCAGTGCATCGCCGATGACATGGGAATATCCCTTCGCGCGTTGCAGAAGCACTTGACCTCCATATACCGCAAATCAGACACACAATCCCGCGCAGGGCTCTGCTCCGCCGCACTCACCGAGCCCCTTGAGCACTAGCGAGCGCAAGCTTCATTCGAGGGAACACCTCGGCCGCTGCCTTTCCTTTTGCGGATTTTGCCAACACGTTTCCCTATTGCGCCCACCAGGCGTACAATGCCCGGTATGAGCACCAATAGCAAACATACCCCCACGCCCAACAACGAAACCCCCGAGGAAATCCGCAGCCGCCTAAGGGCCCAAGCAAAGAAAGCGCGCTCCGCTCTTGCGCCCGAAACGCGTGCGAGCAAGAGCAAGCAGATCTGCGCGAAGCTAACCCAACACCTTGATGCCTTGATAGCTGAAACGCCTCAGGGCAAACCCGTTGTCGGCGTATACTCCGCATTCCCATGGGAAGTTGACCTGGGCATCTTCATCGACTATGCCTACCTGCGAGGCTGCACTGTTGCCTTTCCCTGCATGATGCCCGATGCCCATGGCATTCCCGACGCTCCTGGGCGCGGGATGCGCAAACCCAGGTCGGGCCCCAACACCCAGCATGTCACTCAGCAAACTATGGAAATGCGCTCGGTTAGCGCCGAGGCATTCTGCAGTAACAGCGTGCCGTTTCTGAATGATCCGCTAAAGGAATATCGCCACAACAGCCCCGAACTTACCCCCATGCCCTACCTTGCCGCCGACGAGTTCGCCTTCATTGTGGTTCCCGCTGTGGGGTTCGATGCGCACGGCAACCGCCTAGGATACGGGGCAGGCAACTACGACCGCTACCTTTGCCAGCTTACTGATGCATGCCATGTTGTCGGCGTCGCCTTTACCGAACAGGAGGTTTCCCCCATCCCCGTAGAAGACCACGACATCCCCCTTCCTTTCGTTACCGCTTAGGGGAAAGCTTCGCTTCAGGGTGGCTCAGGGCGGGTGGCAAAAAATGCCGGAAGCATCAACCGAGAGCAGCGATGGGGGCAAAACCCCACTCGCGCTCGTGTTGTTTCATTTCCCTTACATACGCCCTCACCTGCAGCAAAGCGCACTACAATGAAGAAAACGCCAACATAGAGGGGTTACCATGAACACGAAAACCGAACGGAACTGGCAGCTTATTGTTGCTGGCATATTGTTTATCATCTTTGGCTTGGTATGCGCATTTTTCCCAGGTCTCACTCTTGCATCTATCGCCTTTATTGTTGGCGCCGCCTTTGTGGTTTCCGGCGTAGTCAATATCGCAACGTTCATTCGCGACCGCGATCTTCTGGGCTTTTCGGGATGGATTTTGGCATACGGCATCCTTGACGTGCTCATTGGTGCCATGTTCGTGATTCACCCCTTCGCTTTTGCGGCAGTGCTGCCTTGGGTTATCGGCGCGTTCGTTCTGGTTTTCGGCATATATGAAGTTGTGGCAACCTTCATGGTCAAGCGCGCAGGCCTTCCCCTTTGGGGCTGGATGCTGTTCTCGGGCGTCATTTCCATCGTTATCGGATTCATGTTCTTCTCCATGCCCGAAATGCTCGCGTTGTTCATTGCACTGTTCGCTCTTCTTCGAGGCGTTGATCTTATTGTTATGGGAGCAAATGCAGGAAAGTATTTCCTGTAACCGCCCGTCTTAACGCGCCGCCCACCCGTTACGCCCTCCACCGCTCATAAATGCAACACCGTGGCAACGAAGCTAGCCTATAATCGGCACAGTTAAAAAAGCGCATGCAAGGCTGCGCTGGAAATGCATCATGCGCGGCTTCGCTAGCCGCCGCCTTCCCAGCGCAGCATCGCCTGCGCCCTATTTACAGTAAGGAGACTGTACATGGAAGGCTTCGAGCTTCTTTCCACCGGTGCTTGGTCTATCCTGCCGCCGCTTCTGGCGCTAGGCCTTGCCCTAATTACCAAGGAGGTGTATTCCTCCCTGCTGGTTGGCGTGTTCTCAGGCCTGATCATTTACGAGTTCTGCCTTGAAGGTGTCGGCTTCGACCAGCTCATCACCGCATTTACGCTCATCCCTCAGGTTATGGCGGAGCAAATCTCGTCGAATGCGGCGCTTATCTTGTTCTTGGCATTATTGGGCGCGTTAGTCGTCATCATCGCCATTGCTGGCGGTTCGCGCGCATACGCTGAATGGGCCGCGAAACACATCAAGAGCGCACGCATGGCAACCGTTATGACGGCTCTTTTGGGCATCGTGGTATTCGTTGACGACTACTTCAACTGCCTCACTGTTGGTGCCGTCATGCGCCCCGTAACCGACAAGTTCCGCATCAGCCACGAAAAGCTGGCGTGGATCATCGACTCCACCGCAGCTCCGGTGTGCATTATTGCCCCTGTTTCCTCGTGGGCGGTTGCCATGGGTGGCTACATGGGTGAAAACGGCTTCAACACGTTCGTTGCCTCCATTCCGTACAACCTCTACGCACTGGTCACCATTGTGTTCGTGTTCGCTATGTGCGGTTTCGGCAAAGACTTCTTCAGCATGGGCAAGGCTCAGCGCGACTGCGACGCTCATACCTACAGCCCCATTCCTCCCCATGCCTCCGCTCTGGAAACGGTATCTAAGGCAGGCGTTCCCAGCAATCCCGAAGCCGTCGAAACCGTTATCACCGAGCAGTCCGACCTGGAGGGCGCCACGAAAGCGGTCGAGCAGTTCAAGGGTCTGGATGTTTCCCCCAATGGTAAGGTATTCGACCTGGTTATCCCTATCGTGGTGCTTATCGTGTTCTCCATCACAGGCATGCTGTATGTTGGCGGCTTCTTTGAGGGCGTAGATTTCGCAACAGCTGTTGGCGAAAACCCCATCGGCGGATTGTGCATCGGTGCCGCTGTGGCATTGGTTGTTGCTGCATGCATGTTCCTGCCCCGTAAGCTCACCACACTGGTTGGCTTTACCGAAGGCGCTTCCGAAGGCGTTCGCTCTATGGTTGGCGCTATCATGATCCTTGTTTTGGCATGGAGCCTGGGCGGCGCATGCCGCTACATGCTGGGCACGGGCGAATTCGTTTCTAACTTCCTTACCACCATGGGCTTTGAGCTTTCGTTCCTGCCTGCCGTTATCTTCGTGGTTTCTGGCTTCATCGGATTCGCCATGGGCACTTCCTGGGGCACCGCTGCCTTGATCCTGCCCATCGTTTTGGGCGTATTCCCCGAAAGCGACCCGCTATTCCTGGTTACCATCGGAGCAACGCTTGCTGGCGCGGTATACGGCGACCACATCTCACCTATTTCCGACACCACCATCCTTTCTTCTGCTGGTGCGGAATGTAACCACCTGCGCCACGTGGCAACCCAGCTTCCCTACGCTTCCCTGGTTGCCGTCATCTGCCTGTTTGGATATCTGCTTGCCGGCTTCACCGGTTCGCCTTGGCCTTCGCTTATCGGCGGTATCGCTGTTGCCCTCGTGGTTGTTATTGCAACACGCGTGTTCGGCAACAAGGAAGCCGCATAGGCATATCGCATCAAAACGCACCATAAGGGAGTCCTTCGGGACTCCCTTTCTTTTGCTTGAATACTCCCAGGATCGAAGTATGTGGACTCACCATCTAAGACCTCGAGCAATGCGCCCGAACAAAGCATGCGGGCATATCACCTCGCTGTTTTGAGGAAACTCCAAACAAGACATGGCAACAAGCAAACAAAAAGGCCCCGAGGGGGCCTTTTTGTTTGTGCCTGCAGATACGACCAGCAAGAAACGCTTAGCGCTCTTCGATAGGCTTGTATTCGCGAGCCTTCACGCCCGCCTTGTATGCGGGGCGGATAATGCGCTTGCCGCTTACCAATTCCTCGAAACGGTGAGCAGCCCAACCTGCCATACGAGAGCAGGCAAACAGCGGAGTGATCATATCCTGCGGAATGCCCATCATGGAGTACACGAATCCAGAATACATATCAACGTTTGCGCACATATCCTTCTTGGTGCCCTTTTCCTGCAGGATGACTTCAGGGCTTAGGCGCTCAATGAGCTTGAGCAAATTCAGCTCCGCTTCAAACTCAGTACCCTTGGCAAGCCTTGTTGCAAAATCCTTGCAGATAACTGCGCGCGGATCGGAAAGCGTGTACACCGCATGACCCATACCGTAGATCAATCCGGTATGATCGTATGCCTGCTTGTTCACGATCTTGGCAATATAGGAAGCTACTTCGTCTTCATCTTCCCAATTCTTGACATTTTCCTTGATTTCCTTCTGCATGGCCAGAACCTTATGGTTTGCACCGCCATGCTTACTGCCCTTCAAAGAACCGATAGCGGCCGCGTAAGCAGCATACGGATCGGTATCGGCAGAGGAAAGAACACGGCAAGTGAAGGTGGAGTTGTTACCGCCACCGTGCTCAGCGTGCAGAGACATCATGATGTCGAGCATGCGTGCTTCTTCAGGAGTGAACTCTCGGTTGGGACGCAACATGGAAAGGATGGTTTCGGAAGTGGACTGCCCCGGAATGAAGCGATGCATGATCATCGACTCATTGTAGAACGCGGCACGCTTGGCATAGTGAGCCAGCACCATGATGCGCGGCAGACGGGAAATAAGAGAGATTGCCGTACTGATCTCGTGCTCGAAGGAACGCTCTTCCGCCTTTGGGTCGTCAGCATACAACATGAGCACCGAACGCTGCAGAAGGTTCATGATGTTATGAGAAGGCGTGCTCATGATCTTCGAAGCGGTGAAGCCATCGGGCAAATTGCGCCGAGCATCAAGTGCCTCAACAAGCACATCGAGCTGGCTTGACGTGGGAAGCTCCCCCATAAGCAGCAGATACACGATCTCCTCAAAGCCGCGACGCTTGGTGGCATCGCCGCCAACAAGATCGTAGATGCTGTAGCCACGGAAGGTGAGCTTGCCTTCGTCGGGAACCTTATCGCCCTCATTCATCAGGTAACCGTGCACGTTAGAAATATTCGTAACGCCCGCGATTACGCCAGAACCATCGCTGTTGCGCAAACCGCGCTTTACGGGGTAACGCTCGTACAGTTCCGGATCGACGGCATTGACCTTTGCGATGTTATCGTATAGGGAAAGCTTATGGTCTTCCATGGATATTCCTTTCAACTACGAGACTAGATAGTACACCCCGTTTACGCATCAAAATGCGCACTTTGGCGAACGATAACAAACTTGAAACAAACGGATTCTGTTATGCAACAAAAATTCTTTGTGTGATTAGTTCTAAAACAACGGGAGTCGAAAAGCAATAGACACGCCCCTGTGGGCCCACTTCTCCATTTTATTCCAGCAAAGGCGCGCTCTGATATTCAAAGCAGTTACAGGTTCGATAGCCGACGGCACACTGCATCGAGCATCTGTTGATGCGGAGTGCGGCCTGCATTTCATCTTCTTTCAGAAGAGCGCCAGGCAGCGCATGCCTATACGGCTCCGAGGGGGCACCAGGCAACGCGCTTCTTTGAGGCTCTGGGGGAAAGTCAGGCAGAGCACATCTTTGCAGTGCCGAAAAAAAATACCGAAAGAAACGCCAGCATCCCCATGCTGCAATCAGGCTGTTTGCCAGCAAGCCCTTAGGACTATAGTTATCCGCAATAGCTTGAATGCAACAATATAGAAGCGCAATGATAGAATCCAAGCAAGGATTGATACGTTTTCTGACAGGAATGCGAATCCAGCCATCGGCTCGCCCTCGGCAAACCGCCGCAGTGCCGCCCTGGCACCCATCATTCGAGGAGAGAGAAGCCACCATGACGCAAGACATCAATGGCGCAACGCGTCTAATTTGCCTGTTCGGCGACCCCGTCGCACACAGCAAATCACCCCACCTTCACAACCGAGCATTCGAACGCGCCGGCCTGAATTACGCTTATATGGCCTTCCGCGTTCCTGGCGAAGATATGAAGCAGGCAACCGATGCAATCCGTCTTCTGAATATGCGCGGCTGCAACCTTACTATGCCGAACAAGATTGCGGTTATCCCGTTCCTGGACAAGCTTGATCCCATCGCCGAGATGGTAGGCGCCGTCAATACCATCGTCAACGAAGACGGCGTTCTCACTGGATACAGCACCGATGGCTACGGCTTCATGAAGTCATTCGAAGAACACGGCGTCGACGCCAAAGGGAAGAAAATGGTCCTGATGGGCATGGGTGGCGCTGGAACCCCCATTGCCGCACAGGCAGCACTCGACGGCGTAGGCGAAATCGTGGTATTCAGCCCCAGCACGGGCAAATCATGGGATCGTGTTGCTGAAGAAGTAGCCCTCGTTGCTGAGAAAACCGGCTGCAAAATCAGCCGTCACGACGCAAACGATTTGGACGACTTGCGCGCACAGCTGGCTGACGCCGATCTTCTGGCAAACGCCACCCCCATCGGCATGGGCAAGCTCGAAGGGCGGTCCCCCATCCCCGATGCATCGTTCCTGCATCCAGGCCTGGTAATCCAAGACGCTATTTACCAGCCAGCAGAAACCGAGCTACTGAAAATGGGCAAAGAAGCAGGCTGCACCACCATCAACGGCGAGGGAATGCTGTTCTTCCAGGGTGCCCGCGCCTTTGAGATCTGGACGGGCGTAGATTTCCCGCTTTCACCAGACGAAATGTAGCAGGGCAAACAGCGCTACAATTAAACGGCGGCGTGCAATGGGGATTGCGCGACCGCCGTTTTCTCATATTCAGGGGCCTTGGGCCTTTTCGCCTAAGTAAAACAGGAACTACCAGGAGGGACCATGGACTGGCAGGATGAATACGAGCGGAAGAAAATAACCGTAAACCAGGTATTCGAGCAGCATCTAACCGGCAACCAGAAAATTTATACAGGCGGCCTTCACGTACCCACTACCATCATCAATACGCTGATTGATAGGGTCGCAACGGGCGCTCTTACCGGAATCGATCTCTACGGCAACTGGATGAACGGCGACATTACCTTCGCGGGGCTCGATGTAACCCCCGAGCAGTTCCGCTACCACACCTACTTCGCCGGGCCCAACGAGCGCACCGGCTTTGCCAACGGATCAAGGTGCGTTGCGCACATTCCCGTTCATTTCTCGGACACCAATCGCATGTTGGAAGAAGTTGGGCTCGACTACGCCGTTGTCCAAATGACGCCGCCCGACGCTCAAGGCAATTGCAACATTGGGCCCTTGGGATTCGAACAGGGCGCATTGCGTGGTGCAAAGCACATCATTGCGCAGATCAATCCGCGCCTTCCCCGCGTATTCGGCGACTCGCACAACTATCACGTAAGCACCATCGATGCCTTCGTAATGCAAGAAGAGCAACTCGAAGACGTGCAGGTGCCCGCACCAACGCCTGAAGAGGCAAAGGTTGCGGAGCTCATCGTTGATCGCGTAAACGATGGCGACACCATTCAGCTGGGCATCGGCGGCATCATCAACGCTATCGCCGCAGGCTTGGAAAGCAAGCAGCATCTGGGCTGCTTCACCGAGATGTTCTCGGACGCTTTTGTTGAACTGCAGCAAAAAGGCGTCATCGACAACTCGCGAAAGAACTTCATGCCAGGCGTTTCGGTTGCGGGGTATTCGACTGGCACACAGCGCCTGTACGATTTCATCCACGAAAACCCCAGCATGTACTACACATCCTACGAAACGGTGTGCAATCCCGCCCTTATCGCGAAGAACGACAACCTGGTTTCAGTGAACACCGCCGTAAGCATCGACCTTACCGGGCAAGTGTGCGCTGAAAGCATCGGCGCACGCCAGTACTCTGCAAGCGGCGGGCAGTTTGACTTCGTGCGGGGCGTGAAAAATTCAAAGGGTGGTCGTGGCTTTATTGCCGTAACGAGCGTGGCGCACACCAAGAACGGTCCTGTTTCGAAAATCGTGCCCACCTTGGCACCAGGCAGCGCCATAACCAGCCTTCGCAACGACGTGCATTTCATTGCAACCGAATACGGCGTAGTCGATCTGCGCTGGGCCGACATCCCTACCCGCGCACAGCGCCTTATCAGCATCGCCCATCCCGATTTCCGCGACGAGCTTACTTACGAAGCGAAGAAGCTCGGCTTCCTGTACTAACAACGTCTTCTAAGCACAATTCGTAAACCGCAGGTTCGCCGAACCGACTCGCAAAACGCAAAAGGGCTACATCGAAATCAATGGGAACGCCCCTGCTTCTTGCTTCGAAGAAACAGGGGCGTTTCAATACAGCGTCAGGGCAGCTCTTCCCGGTTCACTATTCTTTTTCACACAGCAGACTCCCTAAATCGGCTGCGTACACAAGGTAGCGCTCTTTTCGCGGCTCTTTTCTACTGTGCGGTTTCGCGCTTGCGGTTTTCCGGCTGCAAGATCAGCACGGCGGCAACAACAGCAACAATCGCGAACAGAGCGCCTACTGGGCCCGCCCACACAAAACCAGGGCCTGAAGCCACCACGCCGCCAAGGAACGATCCCGTAGCAATGCCCAAGTCGGAAGAGGTGGGCATAACAGCAGACGCAAGGGTAATCGCCTTCGGATAATCCTTAGCTGAGGTTTGCAGCAGAAACGTTTGCAACGGAGAATTCATGTGGTAGATGAACACGCCCGTAAGCACCACGTTAATCACGGCAAGCGCGGTGTTGCCCGAAGCAAGGCTGGGGCCAAGCAGCAGAAGCACAAGGGCCTGCAAACCGAACATGATAGGCATTTTCGCCAAGCCGTAATGCTGAGCGATGGAGCCGCTACCCAGATTGGAAACAATAGTTGCGGCACCGTAGAAGAACAGCACGATACTTACCATCCACACCGAAAGGCCCACGCCATCTTCCAAGATAGGCGTTACGTACACGTAGAACACGTACGTTGCCGCCATGCCGAATCCTTTCATGATGAGCACCAAGATGATGCGACGATCCTTCAGGATTACCAGCTGATCGCGCACACGAGAAGAAACATCGGTGGAGCCAGAGCGCGGCACAGAGACAAGCAGCAACACCGTAACAACGAGCGCTACAGCTTCTACCGCTATAAACGCAGCCTTGATACCGAATGCATCGGCAAGCAGCGTGCCAATGGGCGTACCCAAGACGCTGGCAACAGAAAAGCCTGCGTAAACGAATGAAATGATGCGAGCCGATTTTTCACGAGGAATGATGTCGTTGATAAATGTCATTACCGTAGACAGCAGCACGCCCGAAACCACTGCGGTAAGCACACGGGCAACCAGCAGCGTTTCGTACGTAGGAGCCACGATGGCCAGAAGGTTGCCTGCGTTGAATACCGCAAGGAACGTCACGAACAAAGGAAACCTGCGAAAACGCCCGGTAGAAAGCACAATGATCGGCGTCGACACCGCATATGAAATAGCAAAGAAGCCCACCAGATTACCAGCAGAAGCAAGGGAGATACCATATTCCTCGGCGATATCGGGCGTGATACCGATAACGATGAACTCCGCAAAACCTAGGGCAAAACCCACGATAACCAATGCAACCGTTGCAAGTTTTGTGCGCACTGAACCCTCTGCCACGAAAGCCGTCCTTCTTCACAAGCGGCCGCGCAAATGCAGCCGCACCTTAAATTATGCTAAACCAAGCATGCCTATTTTGATTCTTTCCAACAGTATCAAAGTCCAGCAAAAGGAACAGCAAGAAACGTAAACCTCCAAAAGCGCTGCCGCGAAGAAAGAGAGGGTACAAGACAGGTGCCGTTTTCTCAGAGCAAAAAGCCCGGCGCTTTGCAACTTTTTGCCTATATTTTGAAGCCGAAGAAATGGTATCTGCCCCGTATTCCCGCTTTTTCGGGAGGGCTATTCGGGTCAGGAAAAGCAAAAGGCCAGCCGCATAAGCGACTGACCTGCAAATTCGATGGAGCCAACGGCCGGACTCGAACCGGCGACCCACGCATTACGAATGCGTTGCTCTACCAACTGAGCCACGTTGGCACTCCCGACGCTAAAAACAAGCGCCAGAGAATTATACGCAACGATCTATTTTTCCGCAAGAGCCAAAATGTCCACTCCCGCAGATTAGCCACCCGCTTACGCTCTTACCGCGGTTTTTGTAACAACGCCGCTCCCGTTTGTGCCTTATTTCTGGTTAGATAGACTAAGCGTAACAGGACCTCGACATTTGGCGCATACTGTCTCGCGCCGAGCAGAACAAGAGCGCATACCCCTTTCGGGTTTGCCGCAAAACGCAAAATCACAGCTGGAAGGAGGCGCGATGATCACTACCACATGCGATGAAACATCGGATCGTCCCCTGGTCATCATCACGTACGCCTCTGTTGGCTCAGGCCATCGCAGCGCCGCACAGGCAACCGCTCAGGCTCTTGAAGATCTTTGCGGCAAGCATCCTGCCCTGCCGGAAAATACCGAAATCGCCGTGTTGGACATCCTCGATTACGGCTACATAAAATTCGACGGCGACAAAACCGCCAACGTGACCGTTTCCTTTAACTGGCTCTACGACATCACCTGGCATCGCACCTTTACGGGACGCCTGCTATGGGGTGGCGGTTCGGCATGGTCGCCATTCATGTTCTCGCCATTCACCAAAATCGTTCGAAAGCGCAAGCCCATCGCCATCCTGGCAACACACATCGTTGCCGCCAACGCATCGGTTGCCGCGAAGATGGTTACCGGGCAAACCTTCCCCGTAACCTGCATTCCAACCGACTACGGCGCCGAAGGCCTGTGGCCGCACCTTGATTGCGACCTGTTCTGCGCCGCCGACGAAACCATGGTGAAGGAACTCACGCCGCGCAAGGTGCCTGAAAGCCACATCAAGGTCACAGGCATTCCGGTGCGAAAGGGATTTACCGACCCCATCGATCGGGCAGAAGTGCTGAAGCAATTCGGCCTTCCACAAGACAAAATGATCGTAATGGTGATGGCAGGCGCTCGTCATTCGCAGCCTTATATCCCATTCCGCGAAATCGTGAACAAAGTCGTGCCGCTTCTTTCCGAATTCCCCAACATGCACTTCGCTTTCCTGGCTGGCGCCGACGAAGAGTACGCCAATGGGCTGAAAGGGTTTTTCGCAGAACGGAACATTGCAAATGTTTCCGTCTTCAACTACATCGAGCGTATTCCGCAGCTGATGGAAGCGAGCGACATGATCGTGGCAAAATCAGGCGGCTTGGCCACTACCGAGTGCCTGTGCGCACGCTTGCCCTTGGTTTTGGTGGGCAAGTCGTACGGCCAGGAGCGCGCCAACACCTATACGGTCACCAAAGCTGGCGCTGCCGTTACTGCCGAAACCGCAGAAGAGCTGGTTGAGCGCCTGCAGCAAATCCACGAAAACCCCGCCCAGCTTCAAACCATGCTCAGCGGAGGAGAATCGCTGCGCCGCCCGAACGCCGCGCACGATGCCGCTGTGGCTACGCTCGATTTGGTGGGAACGCTTGGCGCGCCCAAGAAGCACCTGCTGAAATTCTATTGGGGCAACAAGCCCTACCGTGTTCGTTAGGGTTATTCCGAGGGCTTGCGCAGCAAGTGCCTTATGCGAACCTTGTCGCATTCGCTAGCCCGCTTCGCCACCAAAACGCGGCCTCCGCTGCAACAACAGTGGCCCTCCATGCTTGCTCGAACTACTTCCCAAACAATCCGCCAAAAAGGCCCTTCTTTTGAACTTCTTCGGAGGTTACCTGCTGCACCTCGTAGCCAGTTACGCCGATCACACGACGGAGATCGCCTTCGCCAAGAGGATCTTCCGATTCAATCACGGTGCGCCCCTTGCCATGCGAGGAGGACACCTTTTTAACCTTGAAGTTATTACGCACGGCATCATTGACGTGCGATTCACACATGCCGCACATCATGCCATCGATATCGACTATGGTCCTGAACATCTGGAGCCTCCCCTTGAAAGTTCGCCTTATCTAACAAACACAGGGTACACCCAGACGGCGCTGCGGCGTCGACAAATGCCGCAAAAAGCTACTCAGCCCCGCGCTTTCCCGCGAACTGCATACGGTAATAGCGATCGTAGATGCCGCCTTGAGCCCGCAGCTCTTCGTGCGTACCCACTTCGACCACGCGTCCCTCGTCTACCACAGCGATGAAATCGGCGTTGCGAATGGTGGAAAGACGATGCGCAATTACCAAGGTGGTGCGGTTTTCGCTCAGCCGCTCGAGCGATGCCTGAACGCGCTCTTCACTTTCGTTGTCCAGAGCGCTGGTTGCTTCGTCCAGCACTAGGATATGGGGATCGCGCAGGAACACACGCGCAATGGCGATGCGCTGCTTCTGACCACCCGAAAGGCGAGTACCGCGCTCGCCCACAAACGTGTCGTAGCCATCTTCCAAGCCGGCGATAAACTCATGAATGTTCGCCTGACGCGCAGCCCATTCAACCCGTTCCTGGGAAGCGGACGGGTCGCCATACAAGATGTTCTCGCGAATAGAACCCTCGAACAGATACACATCCTGTTGCACGATGCCCACCTGCGCACGAAGCGACTCCAACGTGGCATCGCGCACATCAATGCCGTCGATTTTCACGGAACCAGACGACACATCGTAGAAGCGCGGCAGTAACGAACATGTGGTTGTTTTTCCGCCACCCGAAGGACCGACCAACGCAACGGTAGACCCCGCGGGCACCTCAAGGGTCAAGCCACGCAGCACCTCCTTGCCGTCAACATACGAGAAACGAACGTCCGAATAGCTGATGCTCGGAGCAATTCCTTCGTCAACCACAGCACCAAGATCAATGGCATCGGGCTTGTTTTCCACCCCTGGATGCTCAGCCAACGTTTCCACGAAACGGCGAAAGCCCGCATAGCCTTTCTGGAACGTTTCGGTGAAGTTGATGAGCAGCTCCACGGGAGCAATAAAGATGCCAATGTACAGCGCGTACATAACCATATCGGCAGGATCGAGGATGCCTTGCGCAACAAACAGGCCGCCGCCCACAATGGTTGCCGTATACAACGCGCCCGTGAAGAAGCTCGATGCCATTTGGAATTGACCCATGAAACGATACGAAAGTTCCTTCGTTTCGATGAATTCTTCATTGGCATGGCCGAACTTGTCGATCTCGATACGCTCGTTGCCAAAGCCCTTCACCACGCGAATGCCGCCCAGCGAATCCTGCAAACGCGCGTTCAGACCCGCCATGCGCACGCGATTCTGGCGGAAGATTATGCGCTTGCGGTAATTCTGGACAAACGCATACGTTGCCATGATGGCCGTCACCGCCAACATCACCAGTGTAAGCGGAACATTGATGAACATCAGCAATGTGAAGGAACCCACGATTTTCAGGGTTGCGATAAAGAGGTTCTCGGGACCGTGGTGGGCCACCTCCGAAATATCGAACAGGTCGGTAACCAGCTTCGACATCATTTCGCCGGTGTTGTTGCGGTCGTAATACGAAAAGCTCAAACGCTGATACTGCTGGAACAAATCCATACGCATCCGTGCCTCCATACGTGCACCCATAATGTGGCCCCAGCAAGAAATGAAGTACTGGCACAAGCTGCGCACCACATACATCGCCACCAGCCCAGCAGCCACCCACGGCAATACGCCCATAATGGCATCGCGAGCATTGACGAAGAAATCGCGCACAAAGAAATTGAGGATCTGGGGGAATGCCAAGTCGATGGCGGCGAGCAGCGTTGCGCATACCAAGTCGGCAACGAACAAAAACGTGAATGGTTTGTAGTAGCTAACGAATTTTCGCGCCACTTCCTTAAAGGGAACCTCCCGCTTTTCCGGCTCGCTCAAAATCTGATTCCTTTCCATTCCAGGCAATGAGTTCAAAATTACCTCCGAAGTCTAGCACCCACCGAAGCGCAAACCGCCACCACTTCACCGAATACGAGATTCGAGCACGCTTAGTGCCACAATGGCCGCCTAAACCAGTAATATGTAAAGCTGTTGGCTTTTTGCCAAGGCATGCTGTCTTGCCCCTGAAAACGCTTGACTTGCATTGCCATCGTTCTACAATCCCCCTTAATCCTATCAAACTGATAGGTATTGCAATGTAGAAAGGACCCCGCGTTGAACTTCGACGCCATGGCGCAATACCTTCCTCTGTACGAGGATGCGGCGTGGCTGACGCTGAGCATTGGATGGATCGGCATCGCCGGATCCGTCATCATCGGCCTCATTGTGGCCATGATCGTGCACTTCCGCATCCCTGTGCTTCGCCAGCTTTGTCGCGTATACATCGAGCTGTTCCGCAACACGCCATTGCTTATTCAGCTGTTCTTCTTCTATTTTGGCCTGCCTCGCATGGGCTTCTCCATCACACCAGAAGTGTGCGGTATGGTTGGCCTTGCATTGCACGGCGGTGCCTACATGGCCGAATCGTTCCGTGCTGGCCTGGAAAACGTGGAGCCCATCCAGCGTGAGAGCGCTATCAGCCTGGGCCTTTCGAAACTGCAGTCCATGCGTTACGTAGTGCTTCCGCAGGCAGTTTCGCTGAGCTTCCCATCGTTTGTCGCCAACGTTATCTTCCTGTTGAAGGAAACCAGCGTGTTTTCCGCAATCAGCCTGATGGACCTCATGTTCGTCACGAAAGACCTGATGGGCCTTTATTACAAAACCACCGAATGCCTGGTAATGCTCGTAGCGTTCTACCTCATTATCCTGGTGCCGGTTTCCGTTGCCGGTACGTACATTGAAAGGAGGTTGCGCCATGGAAGCTTTGGGGCTTGATGTTCTGTTCATGGGCTCAAACGCCACCCGCCTTCTGCAGGGTCTTTGGGTTGCGGTGCAGATCAGCGCAATCTCTGTCGTGCTCAGCATCATCCTAGGCATGCTGTTCGGCATCTTCATGACGTGGAAAAACCCTGTTGCCAAGGTTATTTCTCGTTTGTACCTCGAAATCGTGCGCATTATGCCGCAACTGGTGCTGCTCTACATCGTGTTCTTCGGCGCCACGCGTGTTATGGGCCTGAATATCTCGGCGGAGCTTTCCTCCATCATCGTATTCGTGTTCTGGGGCACCGGCGAAATGGGCGACTTGGTTCGCGGCGCCCTTACCAGCATCCCAAAGCAGCAGTACGAAAGCGCCGCTGCGCTGGGTCTGAATAAAGCACAAATTTACCGTCAGGTAATCATCCCGCAGGCCATCCGCCGCCTTATCCCTTCCTCCATCAACCTCATTACCCGCATGATCAAAACCACCAGCTTGCTGCTGATGATCGGCGTTATCGAGATGATGAAGGTTGGCCAACAGATCATCGAGGCAAACCGCATGACCTCCCCCAACGCCGTATTCGGCATTTACGGCACCATTATGCTGCTGTACTTCGTAATTTGCTGGCCCATCAGTATGCTGGCAAACCACCTCGAGAAGAAATGGAACTAAGCAATGAGCGATACCGCCCTGCTCTCCATTGAGCATCTTAAGAAAGCCTACGGCGATAACGTGGTGCTGGAAGATATCAGCCTTTCCGTCAAGCGCGGCGAGGTGATTGTAGTTATCGGCCCCTCAGGGTGCGGCAAGTCAACCTTCCTGCGCTGCATCAATGCCCTTGAGCCTATTCAGGGAGGCACCATCGAAGTTGACGGCAAAGAGGTAACCAGCTCCGAAAAGGATCTCACCGAGCTTCGCCAGAAAGTTGGCATGGTGTTCCAGAGTTACGATCTGTTCCCCCATATGACGGTGCTCGACAACATCACGTTGGCGCCCACCAAGGTGAAGAAGATCCCCAAGGAACAGGCCGAAGAGGCGGCTCGCGCCCTCCTGAAGCGCGTTGGCCTTACCGACAAGGAAAAGAGCTATCCGCGCGAGCTTTCTGGCGGCCAGAAGCAGCGCGTTGCCATTGCCCGCGCGTTGGCAATGGAGCCCGAAGTGCTGCTGCTCGACGAAGTTACCGCCGCCCTCGACCCCGAAATGGTGCGCGAGGTGCTGGACGTTATCTTGGGCTTGGCGCAGGAGGGCAAAACGATGCTTATCGTTACCCACGAAATGCAGTTCGCACGCGCCGTTGCCGACCGTGTTCTGTTCTTCGATGGAGGCGAAATCGTGGAACAAGATATCCCCGAACGCTTCTTCGAGCACCCCAAAACCGAACGCGCACAGAAGTTCCTGCATACTTTCGAGTTCGACGCCGTCCGTCAGCACGAAGCCTAACGAGCGCTTCAGCCAGAAGGATTGAAAGCCCAGCGTAGCCAGGAGCCCAACGCGACCGGTTGAAGCCTGTCATGGCCAGAAGTCCAAGCAGAGTCGGGCTAAAGCCCGCTACTGCCAGGACCCGATGCAGTCGCGTGAAACCGATCGCATCACCAGAACGAAATCCTCTCCGAATCCCATCGCACCCTCAGAGCCCCAACAATGGGGCTCTTTTCGTTTTCGCAATACGGCCTTCTCAACAAATCGCAACGCCCGCGCCTGCAGAGAGTCCCGTTCCCACCGATGTCACAAGCAACCGCCTGACAGCGCCTGCGCACACGGAAACTCGCCCCGCGCCCCTCGACGCAACGGACAGCCGACGGGCAGCACCTGCGCGCAAAGCGCCATCCCTTGCCCTCAGGATCGTCTTAAAACCACCTCGGAGGCACAGAAGCAAATTTTCGGCCCGTACTGCAACTTTTTGTTTTTACGAAGCGATTCTCCGCGATAAGACAAATTTCCAAAGGCTGGATCGCCGCAATGAGGCGGCTTCGCAAAGGACGGATTGCCTCAGCCAGAAATCCCGCAAAGGCAGATCGCCGCAACGGAGCCCCAAAAAAGGTGCGGATCGCCACAACCGTAGGCAAGTCCCGTTTGTTTCAATGATGTGCATTCGGGCGGTTGTTCGCCTCGCGCTGCTCCATGGCGCCGCGCACGGATGCCCGTTGCAGCCGCAGATAAGTCTCTGTCAACCCTGGGAACGGTGGGTGCCAATAGCGGCGGCTGGGCAACGGGAGCGGAGGCGCGCTTTCGACACACTGCCTGCGATACATCCACCCCCCCCAACTCCGCAATAACCAGCCATTCACAAAAGCAAAATGACTAATTCCCTCAATCCTTATTGACTTTGTAGGATTTAAGCGGTTTACTTCCATCAATCAAAGAAACCCTCGCACGCTAAAGAGGGCAGAAGTAAGGAGAAAGACATGACCCAGACGAAACGCACCTGGAAGCTTGTTGCTGTGCTTGTTGCAGCCTTGGCTCTTGCGGGAGCCTTGCTCACGGGCTGCTCCGGCAACAGCAATTCCTCGAGCGCAAATTACCGCACTCTTGACCAGATCAAGGACAGCGGCAAGATCACCATCGGCGTATTCAGTGACAAGAGCCCCTTCGGCTACGTCGACGAAAACGGCAACTACCAGGGCTACGACATCGAGCTGGCAAACCGTCTTGGCCAGGACCTTGGAGTAGATGTTGAGCTGGTGTCCACCGAAGCAGCCAACCGTGTTGAATACCTGCAGACTGGCAAGGTTGACGTTATCCTGGCAAACTTCACCGTCACCCCCGAGCGCGCTGAGGCGGTCGACTTCGCCGATCCTTACATGAACGTTGCTTTGGGCGTTGTTTCCCACAAGGACAAGGTTGTTACCGACCTCGGCCAGATTGGCGATCGCACGGTAATCGTAATCTCCGGCACCACCGCCGAGACCTACCTCACCGAGCACAACAAGGACCTCAAGCTCGAGAAGTACGACACCTACGCTGCAGCTAAGACCGCATTCGAAAACAACCCCGATGCTGTTTGGGCAAATGACAACACCGAGGTTATCGCCTTCGCCAACCAGGCTGGCCCCGAATACGTTGTCGGCATTGAGCAGCTGGGCGACACCGACACCATCGCTCCTGCTGTTTCCAAGGGCAACGAAAGCCTGCTGAACTGGATCAACGAGGACCTGAAGAACCTCGGCTCCGAGAACTTCTTCCACGCAGACTATGAGAAGACCCTGCTTGATACCTACGGTGCAGCATACGAAGACACACTGGTTGTCGAGCCTGGTCAGAACTAGTCAGCTCATTGCCAACTAGCAGGTCGGCCGTGCCGCTTGAGCTAATCGGCTCGTACCGTTAGAACTGACCGATCCGCACTGTTAGAGCTGACCGGCTCGTACCTGCCGACCAGCTAAAAGGGGACCCACACGGGTCCCCTTTTCTTATGCCCTGCCTCAAGCCGCCGAAGCGGGAAGGCGAATGCGCGCCATCCGTCAGGAAAGGCAGATGCTGGGTAGCCTTACACTGGGCGGGGACGGCGCGAGCGACTTCCCCGCTAGACGGGGATGCCCGAACCTGCACCACCGAGCCGGAAGGGACGAAGCATCCCATCCTTCAGCGAAGGTATCTCTTCTCCGAAAGGTCAGTCGTCAGAGGATGGCAAGATTCGCGCGCCGTGCATGATTCGAGGGGCCTGTGCAGCGAAAGGAGCCCTTTCCTGGCAAGATCTTCACGCCGTGCGTTCCCGAAAGGCGGTTTGCGGGGCTTTTCGGATGCATAGCGCGCATATCCTGCCATAGCCAGCTCATTTTGAATACACGGCGGCAATATGCTGCCACGAACTGGCGATTTTCCCGTCCGAGGCCACTTTCGGGATGCATGGAGCGCAAAACTTGCCACGGATTGCCGCCCGGGGACGCATTTCGCGAGCATTTTTCCATCGGCAAGCGCACGGGAACGCACCGTGGCAGAATCTTGCCACGAATAGGCACTTGGGGGGCGCACCGCACGAGTATATTGCCACTGCCAGTCAGGCCAAGAGCGCATCAGGGCGCAATCCTGCCACCGCCGGACGCTGGAGAACGCATTTCGCGAGCATTTTGCCATCGTCGAGCGCCCGGGAACGCATATCCGCAACGTCTTGCCAACAGAGCGGCATCTTCGTGCGGGTGGGCCTATTGCCTTGCCATAGCTCTCGTACCGCATGAATCCGACGGCCTCTTCGTGCAGGCGGTGCTGTGTACGTGAGAAAGGGGCGCGACGTCCTGCGCATGGAGACGACACATTGTCGCGATGGCCGGCAACCGAACGGAAGGTAGGGGCACGTTGTCCCGTACATGGAGGGGTGCGCTAAATGCAGGCATACGTGCTGAGGGCGCAGATGACAAGCTGGCTCACGCTCTTCACCCATACCGGCTTGTACCCTTCGCACAGGGCGGCTTGCGCCCCCTCCACGAGTCGACCGCAATATAGATGCGAAACGTGGAACGAACCCGCAGGTCAAGCGAACATCGAGCGCTTGCGCGAGACTGATTTGAGGGACAGACACAGGAATGGAATCGCAGGCAACGGCGTCCACAGACCCGCGGCAGGATCGCAAGGTGGGTTCGCTCACTGGAATTCGCCAGAGTAGTTCGCATGGCAGGGTCACGCACCGGGATTTACGAGGACAGCTCGCAAGCTGAGTTCGCGCGCTGGTGCTTGCGGGGAGCAATTCCCACAGCGGGGTCGCACGCCGGAATTCGCGAGTCGACCTGGCGCACAGGGTCAGCAGAGCACAAAAAAAGCGCCGCTCCGAAGAACGGCGCCCTTCCCCGCATAACTACGGGCGCAAACCAGATCCGCCCTGAATCGTAATGGTTTCGCCAGAAACATAGGATGCCATGTCGCTTGCCAGGAACACGGCAACAGGGGCGATGTCGGTCTTAGGATCACCGAAACGGCCCAGCGGGATGCCCTTGATGGTTGCAGCAAAGGTGTCGGGGTACTCTTCCTTCCAAGCTGCCAACTGCTCGGTCATAGCCAACGGGCAAATAACGTTGGCGCGTACGCCGTCGGGACCCCATTCGGTAGCCGCAACGCGCGTCATACCGCGAATGCCTTCCTTCGCAGCAGCGTAGCTGGACTGGCCAGGCTTGCCGAACAGGCCGGCACCAGAGGAAAGGTTAACAACGGAGCCCTTAGTCTTCTTGAGTTCAGGGAAAGCATGCTTCATGTAGAAGAATGCAGCATACAGGCCAGAATTGATTGCCAGGTCGAAGTCTTCCTTGCTATGGTCGACCAACATAACGCCCGACTTAGATGCCTGAGCATTGTTTACCACAGTATCGAGCTTGCCGAAATGGGCGATGGTTTGAGCGATAACATTCTTTACCGCCTCTTCGTCGGAACCTTCAGCGGCAACGTGCATAACGTCAACACTGTACTGCTCCTTGAGCTTTGCCTCGGCGTCGATCAGGCGCTGCTCGTTGCGGCCCGTAATGCACAGGCTCGCGCCTTCTTCAGCAAAAGCGCTGGCAATACCAAAGCCAATACCCTTGCCGCCGCCAGTGATGATAGCAACTTTTCCATCGAGAAGTCCCATTCGAACCCCTTTCGCTTGTGCTTCGTTTGATGACAACGATGCTAATGAGGGTCACGTGCGAACGGTCGATTAGCGGAAGCGGTCGGATTGAGTCTCTCGGTAAACGGTAAATCTCTCAATTTCAAGAACCGTTAACGGCAGAATTTAGCACAAGAGGGGCAGGCTGCCATTCCGCCTAATGCGGTTTCACGCAACTCGTAAGGAAGGCTTCGACCCACTTTCAGCATGGCATCCACCACTTCGTCGAACGGAATGAGGCCTTCGATACCCGCAAGAGCCATCTGAGCCGCAGAGAGTGCATTCACCGCAGCGCTGGCGTTGCGCTTCTGGCAGGGCGCCTCCACCAGCCCGCCGATGGGGTCGCACACCAAGCCAAGCATGTTGGCCAGAGCATAGCCAGCAGCAGTAAGGCACATGCGAGGCGTGCCGCCCAAAAGCTCAACAGCGGCACTGGCAGCCATTGCGGCAGCAGACCCGATTTCGGCCTGGCAACCCCCTTCGGCGCCTGCCACCGTAGCGTTGCGGGCGATAATCGAGCCAACAACAGCCGCATTCTTCAGCGCATCCATCAGCTGCGCATCGCTGAAGCCATGCACCTCTTGCAGGGAAAGCAGCACGGCGGGGATCACGCCCGCCGAACCAGCGGTTGGCGCTGCAACAATAACGCCCATGGTGGCATTCGTCTCCAAAACGGCAACAGCATTGCGCGTTGCCAAAGCAAGAAGCGACCCGTTTACGCCTGCGCCTAAATCTTCCAATTCACGGAGCTTGGCTGCTTCCCCGCCGATCAGCCCGCCCATGGAAGAGCGTGGAGCTTCCACAGGGGCCGTCGCCGAAGCACGCATCACATCCAGCGCACGCTGGAGGTACGAGACAATAGCGGACCCCGCCACCCCTCGGCTCGCCAACAGCGCACGTTCACGCGCTTCGGCGGCATAGCTCAAGGAAACGCCGTTTTCCTCACAGAAGGAAAGGAGCTGAGCTGCCGTGGCAAAATCGAGCTTTTGAAATTCTCGCAAAGCAAGTTCCGGGTCGATATCGGATGACACTTCGCCAGGGTTGCGATGCAGGCCATCGGCGGGAATAAAGCGGACCGAGCGAATAGCGGGAAACTCCAGAATGCGGTCAATTACTTCTTCGGGAACAGGATCGTCCACGTCCATAACGGTAAACGCTTCCCCGCCCTGGCGTGTGCGGTGGAGCTGCGAAGTGCCAATATTGATGCCTGCATCGCCCAGGGTGCTGGCTATATGAGCCAGCGTTCCCGGCAGGTCCTGCTGACGAACGATCATGCTGTTGAATTCGCCCGTGATATGCACATCGATGCCGTCGATGCGCGTGAGCTCCGCCGCACCACCGCCAATGGAAACGCCACGTGCCACCACTTCGTTGCCGTAGCAGTCGACCACACGGGCCTCAACCGTATTGGGATGCGCGATTTTGGTAACGGTATCGGGCTCGAACGAAAATTCCAGCCCTTGTTCCTTCGCCAGGTCGAAGGAATTGCGTACGCGCAGATCGTCGGTGTGCAACCCCAGCATGCCCGCAACCAGGGCACGGTCGGTCCCGTGTCCGTGATAGGTATGGGCGAACGAGCCAAAGAGGGTAAACGTCACTTCCACCGGCTCGCCATCGAGCAGGTTGCGCACCATGCTGGCAATGCGCAGCGCACCCGCCGTGTGCGAAGAGGAAGGCCCTACCATAATGGGCCCCACAACATCCCTGATACTCATCGGCTTCATGTGCGCACTCCTTGCCTGGCCGGTCGAGACGAATTGGCGCACCTGCGCCTATCTTCGTCCCATGTCTGCTCTTGAACATCAGGATAGCGGCAGAGCCCACCCGCCACAGCCAAAAACATAGCTTTTAGCGCAATCGTGACATACCCCACCGGGATCCGAAAGGCCGTTGGGGGTATACGCTTTAAGCGGTCAACCACCAGCGCCTACGAACGGGCAGCGGCCGCCTCTTCTCGCAACTCGCGCTCGATCTCGCGATCGATAGCACCTTCGCCAGTCGGCATCTTCACCTGGAACGGGACCGAAGGCGTGACCAAGCTCACCAGCGGGACAACTACCAATGAAAGAATCATGGCCAACGCACCGCAGTTAATGGGCGAGGCGATGAATCCAATGAACATATTGGACACGGTAAGGCCCACACCCACGAAAAAGTTTGCCCATACCGCGCCTTTCGAGATGCGCGAACTGTACAGACCCCAGATCAGCGGACCAAGGAACGCGCCAGCAAGCGCGCCCCAGGAGATACTCATCAGCTGAGCGATAAACGTGATGGTGGAGGTGTACTGCACCAGCGCGATAGCCGCCGAGATAACCACGAACACCACGATAAGGCCGCGCATCCACGTAATCTGACTCTTCTCGGGCATGCTCTTGATGACGTTGCCTTTCAGAAGGTCCAGGGTCAGCGTGGAAGAAGAAGTGAGCACCAGCGAAGAAAGCGTCGACATGGAAGCTGACAGAACAAGCACTACCACAATGCCGAGCAAGATATCGGGCAACCCGGAAAGCATGGTGGGAATGATGGAGTCGTAAATGGGGATGCCGCTGGGGGCGAAAGCGATCTGGTCACCGAACAGGCGACCAAATCCGCCCAGGAAGTAGCTGCCACCCGCAACCACAAAGGCGAATACGGTAGAGATGATGGCGCCCTGCTTGATAGCAGGACCGGTTTTGATGGCATAGAACTTCGAAACCATTTGAGGCAAGCCCCAGGTACCCAGCGAGGTAAGGACAATGACGCCTACAAGGTTGAATAGGTCGGGACCGAACATCGAAACAAATGCGCCCTGCATATCGGTACCCTCGGCAGGGATCTGCGAAAGAGAAACGATAGCTTCGGAAAAACCGCCTTGGCCCGCAAGCACCACCGCAATTACCGCAACGATGCCCACCAGCATCACAATACCTTGGATGAAGTCGTTCAGAACAGTGGCCATATAACCGCCAAGTACCACATAAACGCAGGTAACAACCGCCATACCTACCACACACCATTCGTAGGGCAAGCCAAACGCCATACCGAATAAACGGGAAAGGCCGTTATAGACACTGGCGGTATAGGGGATCAGGAACACGAAGATGATAGCCGCCGAAGCAATGCGCAACCCCTTCGACTGGTAGCGTTTGCCGAAAAACTCGGGCATGGTGGTGGCCTTCAGGCGCTGCGTGATCTCACGCGTACGCGGACCAAGCACCCACCATGCCAACAGCGAACCAAGAAGGGCATTGCCGATGCCAATCCAAAACGCCGCCAAGCCGTATTTCCAGCCGAACTGACCTGCGTAGCCAACGAAGATTACCGCCGAAAAGTAGCTGGTGCCAAAAGCGAACGCCGAAAGCCAGGGGCCTACGTTACGGCCACCTAGAACAAAGCCGTCAACGTTCTTGGTGTGCTGGCGCGCGTAAATGCCAACACCAACCACAACACCCACGAAAATCAAAATGATGCATATCTTTGCAACCACGAAAGAACTCCTTTATCTTCAACAAAACATGCTGGTCAGCCGATGCCGCAGCGAGCATAAATCGGCGCAAATCGAACCGGCAAACTACAAAGCCCCATGATCGAAACCCACACAAAAAGCGATGCAGGCGCGTCTCCCGACTGATCGACAAGCTGCAGGAACCAGCAATCGAAACCCACATGAAGGCAAAACGGATACGCCTCTCGATCGACCGGGAAAAGAGCACCACTATCGGCGTCTCAACGCCAAACCAAGCCGACTGACCAGGGAAAACGAGAACGCACACGACCTTTTCGGGTATAAAAAAAGCACCCAGGAAAAACCCGTGTGCTATCAATATCGATACGTTATGGAGGCAAACTCAGCTACGCAATGCGAGCGCTGGGCCCAATGCTGGGAAGCAACAGCAGCCAGACCGAAACAGCCCTGAGCCAGATGCTCGGACATGACGGCGCAAGCAGACATACACTTCTGAGCAAGATGCTGAGACATAACAGCACACGAACCTAAAACCGCAGCAATATCAGCATTGGGCTTTGCCAACGCAGTTGCGCTGCTGTGTGCGATACGTGCGATATGTCCCTCTGAAAAAATCATGGTAGCCACTTTATCACAATAAAGAGCATTGGGAAGACCCATCATCCCGTCCCGCTCCGTTTTGCGGTGAACGGTTCCGCTTCCGCGCGATACGCATCGCTGCCGCCAACGCTCGCAACGACGAAACGCCGCGGTGGCGGCGCCCGCCAAAGCCCTGGTTCACATGGCTGCCGAGCCGCTCGCCAACGTCCGCAGCGCGCGATGGCCTAGCACGTCAACGCCCTTCGGCACGCGATGACCTAACAGCACGTCAACGCCATGCAGCACGCGGTGAGCGAGCCGCCCGCCAAAACCCTGCAGCGCCGGGGGCAGCAACGGCATCCGCGCCCGCGCCCACACCTGCACCTGCACCTGCTCATGCTCCGCCCGCTCCGCCGCCATTCGCGTCAACGGCGACATCCGGTGCCCGAAGCTCCGCAACGCCGCATCGCCCAAAGCCCCACGGCACCGAAGAGACAGACTGACGTAGGCTGAACACGGCAATAATCATCTCCCTTTCGCCTGCGCAGCCGAAAGGCCCTGGGCGAAGCATCTTCGAAGCGCATTTTCGGATAGCGAAGGGATGCATTCCTGGACGGAACTTTTTCGAGGCCCATTTCGGGCAGATGAAGGCGCATCCTTTGAATAAAGCATCCTCGAAGCGCACTCCAGGCAGAAGAAAGGCCACATTCCTGGCAAAATATCGCCCTGATGTATTCCCGAAGGAGCCTCGGACGATAAAAACGCCTCTTCATGGCAAGATATCGCCGCCATGTATCCAAAATGAGCTAATTTTGGCAAGATATGCTCCCCATGTATTCAAAATGCCCTGCAAAGCGCCGTTTGGGAATACATCTCGTGGGTAT
>ENA-ORUM01000435-ORUM01000435.1-human-gut-metagenome-genome-assembly--contig:-NODE-435-length-52003-cov-3.920016_pt1 | contig 52003 bp, 35 predicted proteins | sample MGYA00242083_ERZ509217 | MGnify/ENA primary metagenome ERZ509217 (study PRJEB26280, sample SAMEA2338831) | human gut metagenome | biome: human gut; feature: human-associated habitat; material: faeces...
TATACTCTACCCCTAAATCCTCATTCGTAATCGTAAACTCGGCATACAATCCAGCTTTCACGGGAAGGTCACCCACAACAAAATTCAGACTTTCTTCCTCGCAAACCACCTTATTGTTTATTCTCCAAGCATAAGAAACCTTATCCGGCTTGCCATTTGTCCAGGTCACGGTTGGGGTAATCGTTTCCTGTGACCCCACGTAAAAATCATAACTTTTCTCTATACCGCTCACGGAAACCAGCGGCACGGTCTCATAGTCATAATTTCCTTTATCTTCATAACATCCGGCAGCGAACAACGCCATTACCGTGATGATATATATAAATAATCTCTTCATAACTTCATCTTTAAATATTAACCTCTCATTGCCACTTTCATCAAACTACCATCCTCATCTTCAGTTGGATGTTCTTGCAACCAATATTTGAATTGCAGCACGTAAGCCCGCATCGTCGAGTAATTCATCTCTCCCCCGTCGGCCTCTAACGTCATATCCGTCACCCCGATTTCCCGGATAAAAGTTTGATATTTCAAGTCCGAATAAGTACCCAACCCGTTCGCCTCGTGCCAGTCATTCCACCACCCCGGACGAGTTAATTGATTCGTGATAAAAATCCGTCCTTTCCGATTCGCTTCGATTCCCGGCATAAAATCATCTGACCCCTGCACCTCAAAAACCGCTAGCACACTCCCTTTAAGAGCCTCGTTTCTCGTTACGGTAACATTCAGATAAGCAACCGAATCATTCGCCGCAATCACCTGTTCTTCCACCGGCATCTCAAAATCCACCCCGGCTTGGGCAGAACTTTCATCCTGCAAAAACGTCACGTTATACTTCCGATCACGATCTACCAGAGGCGAAATCATCACTAATTTCAAAGCCACCGTTCCCGACTCCAGCGTCTCATCATAAGCAAACGAGAAAACGGTACTATCTTTTGACAACTTATCAAATTGTATATAGTTACTACTGGAATACCCTTTCAGGTTATCTTCCGAACATGACATCATTCCAAGAAACAACATCATGATAATTACATATAATATTTTCATAGCCAAATATTAATCTACTACTTATTATTTAAATAATCTTCCTTACGCCCGCCAAACTCTACTTCAGTGGCCGGCAATGGCAAACAGAATTGAGACGGTTCAAGCGTTATCGTGGTACTCCCCTGATCAACCGGTAATCCCAAACGTTTATACCAGTAAAACAACTGACCTTCCCCGATAAATTCCCGACGAGCCTCTTTCGTCAACTCCTTCACGAAATTATCATAAGTAATCGTCGTTGAAATCTCCCCGGCTATCCCCCTATTTTTACGCAATTCTTCGAGTAAACCGATAGCAACCTCCTTATGGGCATTAAAACCGCTCTCCGCAGCAATCAGATACATTTCAGACAAACGGATCATCGGAACTTTCCCGCCATTTTCAGAATCCACATCCGCATATTTAACCGATATATCATACCCGTTACTATTCGTGATTACCAAATATTCCTTCCGGAAATCATCAGAAGAAGGATAAATGGAAGTAACATCATTTATCGTGTAATAATTATCTTGAGAGGCGTCATAAGAGTACCACAAATCATGAATACCAGCATAATTCAAAGCAAACAGAATCTCGTTTTGCATCACGACATCCCGACTCTTCAAAGGGGCACTCACCGCACTTTCCTCGGTGAAAGGGAAGAACCCGTCTTTCCCGGCCTGAATAACTTCTTGGGCATACGTGTAAGCTCTCTCATCCCCCATGTAATGATACACACGGGCCATCAACCCGGTAATTGCCCAATAATTCATGCGATATGCCCGGGCCGTTGTAAAATCATTCCCGATTTCCGTCACGTAATGGTTATACATCTCCTTAAAACTCTCTTCCCGAGCCGGATCAACCGTACTTAACATCATCCGGGCGCTATCAAGGTCCGTCAGAATCAATTGAACAATCTCGCTCGTCTTTTTTTGACCATGCACCCGGTCCGTGAAGTTATCGGCATAAGGCAAACACAAAGCCTCCGAATTCTCCTTCCATGACGGGGCAAATGCTCTCAACAAGTCGAAATGCAAGTAAGCCCTTAATGCTTTCGTTTCCGCAACCAAAAACTTATACTCTTCACCTTCAAAAAACGAGGGGGACTTCTCGCTCAAGTAATCCAATAAAACATTACAATTCGCAATACTATTGTAATTTTTTAACCACAAATTCTTAATCACATCTTGAGAATTCGAATTTTTATAATTATACCGGGACGCCTCGTAAAGAAGATGATACTTGTCCTGGTAAACATCATAATACTGGGCCAACGCATCCATCAACCCGAATGTCATGTGCGTTCCATACGAAGATGCATCCGTCATCGAAGTATATATACCATATAAGGCATTCTCAAACCCCTTGGGTTTAGAAAACAATTTCTCTGCATTCACCTGTGCTTGCGGGGTCACATCCAACCAACTATCACAACTGCTGTTCGTCACAGCAAACACGAATAACGTAAAAATAATCAATATTCTCTTTTTCATATCATCCATTATTTTACATTTCTACAGGATTAGAATTGTACCTGTAATCCCACGTTAAAAATTCTAGCAAACGGGTAATCCAGACCTCGTTCCCGTTTCACGTTAGATATTCTGAAAATATCTTCCATCTGGAACGTCAATTTTAAACGTTCCAAGCTCCATCTTTGAATCAACTCGGTCGGGAAAGAATAAGAAAATGACAATGATTTGAATTGCAACACGTTCTCATCCTGAACAAAACGAGAAGAAACCTCCGTCCGATCCCGGTTCTTAATATCTTTAAAGAAAGTGTGATCTCCCGGTTCTTTCCACCTGCCTTGCAACACCCGGCGATCCACGTTCCAACTCAAATTTGCATCCTCCACCCGATCTACAAGCGTTTGGTTATACACCTGTCCTCCACATTGATACAAGAAACTAACATTAATATTAAATCCTTTCCAGTCCGCATTGGCACCAAAAGCTCCCGATACCTTGGGTTCCGTGTCCCCGCACACTATCTTGTTGGCAGCACTCCATTCATAAGTCAAGTTACCTTTCAAATCCTCAAACACCTCTTTCCCGTTCATCGGGTTTATTCCGTGGGATTTTACCGCGTAAATCGCCGTAGTTGACTGTCCCTCTTTAAATTGTACCTGAGGTTTGGCTGTCTCTATCGCTTCACCCCATCCCGGTTCATAATTATCCTGCTCATCATCCACTTTCTTGTTGTACGTTTCCAATGAATTGGAAATCTTTTTAATCACGTTCTTATTATGCGCGATCGATCCGAAAACATTCACGATTAAATCCTTATCCCGTACCACGAATCCTCTCAACGAAATTTCATATCCTTTATTCTCCAGCTCTCCCAAGTTATCCCTGTAACTTTCAAAACCTGAAGAAGGCGGTAAAGTAATATCTGCAAGCAAATCTTTCGTTGTCTTCACGTAGTAGTTCATATTAGCACTGACCAATCCATTCAAAAACTGAATTTCAAAATTCCCGTCAAACGTGTGTGTCTTTTCCCATTGCAGGTTTGTATTTCCCATGTTGTTCATGATCACACCCAACCCCCCGGCATACCATTGTCCCTTGTAATACTCGTACACATCCTGGGCCTCATATGCCTCGAAAGAAGCTTTACCGGTAGCCCCGACATTCGCGGAAAATTTCAAATGATTAATCACACCTTTCAATCCTTCAAAAAATTTTTCATTATGCACGTTCCAACCAATACCTGCCGACCAAAACGGGGCATATCTCTTCTTGGAACCGAATTTTGACGATCCATCTAGACGACCGGATAAATCCAGTAAATAAATATTATTCCAAGTATAGTTCAAGTTCACAAACAAACCTACCAAACGGGATAATCCCTCACTTCCTTCCGGGGTTAAATCCTTAAACTCCTTACCAAAAGAAATGTAATCCATACTACCCGACGGAAAACCGATCACGCTATATGATTCATTCTCAAACCGGGTCTCGATAACATTACCTCCCAACACGGCATTCAAAAAGTGACTCCCCAACTGCTGGTTATAACTGAACACCACGTTCATATCCAAGTTAGAACTCTTCTCGTGGAAACTATACGCCTCCCCTCTCTTCAAAATTCCTTCTCCATCCTGATAGTCAGACTCATTGTAAATCGCTGATTCCGGGTCCGTGAATTTCTCTTGCTTATCCGTACGTTCCGAGTATGACACTCTGGCCTTCAACCTGAAATGCTCGCTGATAAACCAGTCAAAATCAAAATTATCCGTCCACTCCGTGTACGTCGTGTTATCTTTATGATTCAACGTTGACTCGTACAATGGATTCAAGAAACGATTGCTCGTACTCACGTGCGGTTGGTATGATTTAATCAAATTTCCATCCTCATCATAAATCTGGTCATACGGGTTCGCCTTGGCATAATCCTTGAAGGAACCATACGGTGATTCTTTCGCTTTCACCTTATCCACCGTCAACTTGTTTCTAAACAACAACTTATTATTCAAATTATAAGAAAGTAGAAAGCCTATCCCGAACCGGTCTCTCGAAGATTTTTTCATCACTCCCGGATTAGCCTGGTAATTCACGTCAATCCCGTAACGCACGCTTTGGTCACCCCCCTCTACATACAAGGAATGTTTATGTCCGACAGCAACGTGCAAAGGTTGAGACAACCAATACGTGTTTACCCCTTTTTTCACTCGTTCCAAACGCTCTGCATAATCCATTCGTAACAACTGCTGGGTATAAAGATCATCCGAATCATATAACCCGGCATCCAACTCGGCCTGCAATTTTTCCTTGGCATTCATCAAGTTATAATCAGACAAATCCGGAGCATTGATCGCCATATTCATATTATAGGACACTCTCAACTTTCCTTCTTCTGGAGCTTTCGTCGTCACCACCACGACCCCGTTTGCTGCCCGGGAACCATAGATCGCGGTAGCCGAAGCATCCTTTAATATTGTCACGTTCTCGATCCGGTCAATATTCAAGTCAAAGATTTTTTCTACATCGACCTCATAACCATCCAAGATAAAAGTGGGTAAATTCGGATCATTCCTAAATGTGGCCTCAGACACGCCTTCCACCCCGAAACCGGAATTACCGCGAATACGAAAATCAGGTAAACTATTCGGGTTCGATCCCATGTCAACATTCTCACGCAGCCGGAAAGAAGGATCAAACACCTGCAAAGCACTAATCAAATTATTGGACGACACCTTGGCCAACTCCTCTTTATTCACGGAAACCACGTTACCCGTGAAACTTTCCTTGCTCTTAGAAAAATAACCATTGACAACAACCTCTTCCACTTCCAAGGCATCTTCCTCCATCACCACGTTAAGATATTTTTGGCCCGTGTACTTCACCTTCTGCGTTTTCATTCCGATAAAGGAAAAAACAAGTGTCCCCTTTTCCATGGATAACGTCAGTGAAAACTCTCCATTCACGTCTGTTGCGGCACCTAAACTAGTACTATCCAAGCGTACCGTTACACCGGGAATCGCCTCACCTTTTTTATCCGTCACTTTTCCCTTTATCTGGAATTGTTTCACCGTACTATCCCGCATCGTCTTCACCTCGGGAACTATAACGATATAATCATCCACGAAACGATAAGTCATCCCGCTACCAGCCAACACCTTATCAAGCACAGCCCGTACATCTGCCTCTTTAAAATCGGCCTTTACCACCCGCTCCAAGGCTAAACGATCATCATTATAGATAATGATCTTTCCCGTTTGCCGTCGAATTTCCTCAAAAACCGTTTTAATTGACGTCTTCCCTAGATTCATGTTCACTCTCTGCTGCGACATCACATTTGCAGACAGAGAACACACGAAACAGACGCACAAAATCCAAGTCAATTTCATAATTTTCGACAATTGTTGCTGCTTATTTTTTGACAAAACAAGCCACAAGACATTACTTTTTTTCATACATTTGTAAATTAAGTGATACTTAAATACTTCTTCGGGAGTGATTACCGGATCGTGGTCCTAACACTTTCCGGTATTTTTATTCCTCAGAAGTAATCCTATTCTCTATTTTTCATTAACAACAATCACATCTTTATTGATTTTAAAGGTAACATCAGTCGTTGCCTCGATTAAAGAAAGTATGTAACCAATCTCGTTATATTTCTTAAACGCCCCCGAAAACTTTAACCGTTTCAAGCTCTCTTTCGTGAAAAAGAACTTCACTTCATACCAACGTCCCAGTTTATCCCCCAACTCTTCCAACGGCATTCCGTCAAAATTAAGTACCCCGTCCTTCCAGTCCACGTAAGTAGCCACGTTTACGGTCTTTACCTCGTATTCACGGTTCTCGTTATTCATCACGAATTGTCGGCTAGGAGTCAATATTTCGTTGATTTTCCCGCTTTTTACATCCACCTTCCCCTTCACCAAGGTGACCTCCGTTCGGGGATCTTGTTTATAGGCCATCACGTTAAATCCTGTGCCTAACACCATCACGTCCAATCGTTCCGTACGCACGATAAAAGGATGCACCTCATCTTTGGAGACGTCAAAATACGCCTCCCCTTCCAACTCCACCATGCGATCTTTCCCGCTAAACATCACCGGGTACTTTAACCGGGATTCGGAATTCATATAAACCACCGTGCGATCGGCCAGCACTAGCCGATACTCTCCCCCCGACGGAACGATCAACTCGTTATACACAACATCTCCCTGTAAGGAATTTTCCTGTTTACTATAATCAATATACTCTTTCCCGTTCAGAATTGGGAAACCCTTTTCACGGATCGTATCTCCATTCGTGCATCCCAACTCAACCTCAAATCCAGATGACAACACCAAGCGAGCTTTCGCCTCACCCGGTTTTACCACCGGGGACTGAGCCACAACCGAAGAGGGAATTTCTTCTTCCCACGATCCCACAAGCCATGTAATCCCAATCAGCACAGCCACACTCGCAGCCACACTCCACCCGATTCGTCTGAAATGACGCCTTTGCCTCTGTTCCCTCCTGTGTTCCACTGCTTTCCATGCGGCACTCATCTCCACGTTCTTCCACCGGGCCACATACTTTCCCGTGTACCAGGCCCGCTCTATTTTTTCAAAGAAGACACGGTGTTCAGCATTTTCCCGCAACCACGTCTCGAACTCCTCCCGTTCCTCCACGCTCGCCTCTCCCACTAGAACTCGATAAATTAAGTCTTCCATATAGTCTGAAATAGCCATACTTATTCTTATTTTTTACAAGTAGGACTAAATAAAAATCAAAACGGGTGAATGGAGGCACATTTTTTTCGAAAAAATAAACTTAAAAAACGATAACTCCTACCATTCTCTCTAATTTTGAGTGACTGTTACCTGACCGTTGCCTGACTGTTGGGCGCTATCGCCGCCTTGTCGCCGCCTTATCGCCCACTTATAGCCGCCATTTTAACAGACATCATACAAATTAAACAGACCTGACATTACCACCTAAGTGATCTATAAACACGTAACAATAAACCAAACATAATACATCAGAGAATAGCAAGGGGTTAATCTCCCAAGCTCTTGGATAGGATAAGTAACAGAATCAATTCTTCATCTCCCTTTAATTCTTCCCGCAATATACGCATTCCATTACGTAACAACGTTTTCACCGTGTTTAGAGACACCTGTAACTCGTTGGCCGCATCCTGATATTTCATATCCCGCATCAGAACGCAATCCACCACTTTCCTCGTTTGCTCCGGCATCCGAGCGATAACAGTCGTCACCCGATCCACAATTTCCTGATTCAGCACCGTGGCCGTGTCTGCGGCCACGTCAATAGCCGTGTAATCCACCCGTCTACGCAACACATCCTTCTTGTGCGTGTAAGTGTAACAACTATTGCGAACAGAAGAAAAAAGATAAGAACTAAGAGCCTTTTCCTCAATATGCTTCAGATAATCATCTTCCCATAAACGCACGAAAAATTCCTGAACGAGATCTTCTGCCATCGTATCATCATCAATCAAACTTCCCGCATACAGCACGAGAGGACGATAATATCGATCAAACAACATCCGAACTCCTTCCTTACGGTTCTTCACGAACACATCCAATATATCTCGATCACTTTTTCGCATTAGTGCAAAAATAAACTTTTTTCAACAGCGATCGACAAACAATGAACTTTTATTTCTTAAAACAACAAACCATCTCGCACTTCAAGATATGACTGAATTAATCGGGAAACGGCATATTCTCCCACCCGATCATCAGGCACTTTCAAATATTTTTCCATACTCTCTGAAAACGAATCGACCCGGATTTCATAAAATACAGGGTATATCACCCGATGAGACAAAACGTGTTTCTTTGCCACATACTCCCGGATAATTTCAACCTTTTCGATACCATCAAATAACTCTTGAAAAACAGCCATCCCGGACAATTCCTCCCACGTAACCGCACGTTCCGTTTCGATTAACGGGAACTCGTAGAGATTACGCCAAATATCATTCCCCGTTCGCTTAAATAAAAGGGTCATACCTTGCCCATGTATATACAAATAATTAAAATAACGGGGTTTCACCACGGTCTTCCCACTTTTCACGGGTAATCGCTCCACTTGCCGGGCGGCTAATCCCAGGCACTTCCCATTTAGAGGACAATGCTCACAATCTGGTGATTTGGGTACACATTGCAATGCCCCGAACTCCATCATTGCCTGGTTGAACAAATCCGGACGACGTTCATCCAACAGAGATTGAGCCAATGCCGTAAAATATTTCTTCCCCTCTCCCCCGTCAATGGGTAAATCTATATCAAACAACCGGGCCAATACCCGGAATACATTTCCATCCACGGTTGCATAGGGTAACCGGTAGGCAAAAGAACAAATAGCCGCCGCCGTGTAATCACCAATTCCTTTCAACGAAAGCACTTCTTCACGTGTACGGGGAAAAACACCACTGAAATCATTCATGATCTGCCGGGCTGCCGCATGCAGGTTCCTAGCCCGGCTATAATACCCCAACCCTTGCCAGTACTTCATCACCTCGTCCTCATCCGCCCGGGCAAGAGCCGCCACGTCGGGAAATCGCTCCGTGAATCGGTTAAAGTACTCCAATCCTTGTACCACCCTAGTTTGTTGAAGTATGATTTCCGAAATCCAGATCAGGTAAGGATCGGAAGTCCTTCGCCACGGTAAGTCCCGTTTATTCTCCTCGTACCAACGAATCAATATGTCGCTAATCTCTCTATCTTCCATCTCGTGTAATTATTCGCCACGAAGATACAAAAACATCGGATTAGAATATTATTATACACACAACAAAAGGGATCACCATCACAGCAATCCCTTTCCATTCACTAATAACAAAAAAATCTATCCTTATTCCAAATGAGCCCGGATCATCCAAGTTACTTTTTCTTTCTTCTCGATCATATCCTCCAAGAAATTGGATGTCCCGAAGTCCTTTGATCCTTCTTTCTCCATGGTTTCCAAATCGGTACGAATTTGTCGAATCACCTCGGCATTATCGTCCAGCAAAGCTGCCAGCATACCCTTTGCATCGGGAAGCGGTTTTTCATCATCATGTTCTTTGATACGATTATGCTCCAAACATCCCTTCAAAGAACCGATAGGACGTTCGTCCAAATCACGAACACGCTCGGCAATGCTATCTATATCTTCAATCAAGCCGTTATAAAGATCTTCCAAAAAAGTGTGATAAGACCTGAAACTCGGGCCCTTCATATTCCAGTGGTAATTCCAAGTTTTAGCGAGTAAAACAAAATGATCAGCCAACAGGTTATTCAAAATGGTTTTGCTGGATTTAATCATTGCAGCATCTAAACCGATATTTCCTTTCATCATAACTATAAATATTTAAAAGTTCGTTTTTATTTCGTTTTCAACACCTATAGAAACGAAAAGAACTTGATAAAGTTTCGATTTTATAGCCTAAAATTTTATATCTTTTTCTCTTGCCGCAATAAACAAGGTGCCTAAAAATTCCGTCCAGTATCCCACCACAAAGGAGTTCCGGCATGATCCGGACCTCCCAAGGCATCGACCAACATCTCGTATTGCCCGTTATCATTATCAAGAATAGAAGAGGGATAATTCAGACGACGAATCATCTTTTCCATGTCAACACACCCGTTACGACTATTGTTATACCGTACGGGGAATAATCTCGGATAACCTGTCCTTCGTTGTTCTGCCCATGCCTCGCAACCTTCCGGGAAAACTGCCAGCCATTTTTGCGTGATAATCCGTTCCAGTTTCATCTCGTCAGAGGCGGCATCATCCCAACGGGGAGTAACCAAACAACGAGCCTTGATATTATTCCCGGGGGTAAAGGCATCCTCGAAATCAGTCGCCCGACAATCACTCTGTAAATAAGTTTCCACACCGGGCACCTGCCACTGGGAGAATGAACACCGGATGCCCTGTTCGTAACAAATTCCGGGGTCCTCCGTCGTCCATCCCCGCAAAGCGGCTTCCGCCCGCAGGAACCAGACCTCGGCAGCCGTCATCAGAATCGGTTTCGTCCGGACATTCACGTATATTTTCGACAAAGCGGAATAAAGCGTGTGAGCAAACATGGTTCCTTGACGGATTCCCCGATACTGCCCTTTCAAGGGGATACGAACCGAATCCCGTCCATCTCGATCCTGCAAAAGAACATCATCGGGACAAGGTTCGAAAAAAGCCTCTCGCCGGGGATCATCAAAACCATTCAGAATAGATTCCATGGACGCATTCATGTACACCTCGCCCCACACCCGGTTAATCTCGCCCAACGGGTTAGTATATTCATTGTCTGTCGTCACGGCCACCTGTTGCGTGGGTTCTTCAAAAAAACCGTGGGGATCAGCGAAAGCGTCCACGAACTCTTGCCGGGCTCTATCCGGATTGGCCATTGCCATCCGGATTGCCAGACGCAAACGCAACGAGTTGGCAAACCGAATCCACGATTCGACCTTACCATCCAACAACAAGTCGAAACGGGAAAATTCAGGTGTGTAGCCAGCTAAATTCACGTGATTTTCCAATATCCCCACCGCCGTTTTCAAATCATCCAGAAAACGATAATAAACATCCTGTTGCGAATCCGGCAGGTATATCATTTTTTTATTTCCGAAACTCGTGTAAATGACAGGACCATAATAATCAGAGACCCGATGCATCACTTCCACTTTCAATATTTCAGTGACAGCATAGACGGCAGGGTATTTTAACCGGGTAGAATCCTCCAGTCGTTTAATCTGGGGCATGATGTAAGCGTAGGTATTCTCCCACAACGTCCCGTTCCACCCGTCTTGCAGGTTATAATCGGAGTTATGACTTCCACCGTTTAGAGGTTTGTAATCGTGCATGTACCCGCTAAACATATCGGCACTCAGATTCTGCATCAACTGATAAGGCCAATTCTTCCCCTTCCCGTAATCATAGTTAAAATAAATCCCTTGCTGAATCACGTTTAACGGTATGCCCAGGTGATTCAGATCGACTTGCATATCCTCATCCGTGATTCCCGTATTATCCGTGTTCAAGTCCTTGAAACGTCCCGTGCAAGAGACGAACATCAACCCCATTATCATGTAGATTAAACCTCTCATTCTTTCTTCCAATTAAAACATGACACGTAAACTGAATCCCATACTTCTCGTGGTGGGCATCCCGTACACTTCTATCGCTTGGTTATCATTCCCCGTGGAAAGAATCAGATCCGGGTCAAAAGGCGCTTTCTTGTATATAAAAAATAAATTTCGGGCAATAAAAGCCAGTTGAACATCCCGGAAAAACTTCGTTGCCTCCATCCAGCGCTTCGGGAAGGTATAGCCCAAAGCCAACTCCCGCAAACGGAAATTAGTGGCATCATACATATAATATTCCGTCACCCCGGAACGTCCCCCGACGATAGACTTGTAGAACCCTTTCACGTTAGTAATCTTCTCTCCTTCCAGCATCACGTACCCCCTGTCCCGTGCATCCCCAGTAACTTTTGTCACCCCGTACATATCCATGTCGGCCTGTGTCTGCGACAACACTTTACCCCCGTACCGACCATCTATCAGCAAGCTCAACACCAATCCCTTCCAAGAGAAAGTGTTCGTCCATCCCAACGTGAAATCCGGATTAGCATTTCCCACTTTCACCGTGTTCCCATCTCCTTCAATCATCGGCAATCCCTGATGTTCTCCATCCGTCTCGTAAAGAATTTTCCCGTCTGCATCCCGCTTGAATGCCTTACCGTATATATCCCCGAAAGCCCCTCCTTTCTTCAATTTCATTGCGTAACTGGATGAAAAACCATAAGGCCCGTATTGAAACACGGGTAACTCGGCGTGCAAACGAACCACTTTATTCTTGTTGAAAGCGTAATTTATTCCTGTTTTCCAACTGAAATTTTTAATCTCAACCGGAGTACCCTCAATCATCAGCTCGACACCTGTATTCTGAATATTTCCAGCATTCACGTAACGATAGGCATACTCGTCGCCATCTTTTGCCGGTAATTTGAAAAACTGATTCTTGGTATGCGTCTGATAATAGGTAAAGTCAACGTGCAGGCGAGAGCCAAAGAATTTCCATTCCGTTCCCACCTCCATTGACAAGCTCATCTCCGGTTTCATCTCTTCAAAAGGAGCCGCATCCGATGCCTGTATTCCCCCACCGGCCAGAACGTGAGCCACGGGATTCGTGATATACAAGGGAATGTCATTTCCCACCTTACTCCACGTGGCCCGCACCTTACCACTCGTCACCTGTTCGGGTAATTTCAGCACCCGGTTCACCAACCAAGAAAAACCAACGGACGGATAGAAAAAGCCTCTCGATTCCCTGGTCGTGTACGCTAAAGTAGAACTCCAGTCATTCCGGGCTGAAACATCCAGAAATAGATAATCTCGAAACCCTACTTGTGCCGTGACAAACAATGACTGCATCTCCCGGACGGCATCAATCTGCTCTGAAATATAGGCAGATGTATTCATGTTTATGTTCGCTATATTAAACACGTTAGCGAATTTCAAAGAGGCGGTCTTCGAATCGTATCGAAGTTCATTGACTTTTTTCCGGTTAATACTGGCCCCTAAAGATACATCCAGCGAAAAGTCATTAAACTTTCCTTTATAAGTTCCAATCACATCCCCGTACGTTTGCACCTGTTCGTTCCCGGAATCTATATAACGCCCGTTATCTCCTGCCAGCGCGGGGGCCGTCGAGGCATAATATTTTTGACGGAATTTATCGTTCACGTAATCCACGTTTCCACGGGCCTGAACTGAAAAACAATTTGTAATTTTCAAGTTCAATGCGAGGGAAACAATAGCCCGTATTCGTTGATCCCGGCTCGTGATTCGCTCCTGTATCCAATATGGATTCTGCTCGAAATCCTCTGTCGGGGCATGCCAATTCTGCACGTTCAAATGCCGTTCTTCATTCCATACTTCAAAATGTTCTTTATATTCGGTTATATCCATTCCCCGGGGGAAACGATACAGACCAACTAATGGGTTCATGTAGAATCCTCCCGGAACAGGACGATTTTTCACGTGCTGACTCAATAGATTCACATTCCCGTCTATTTTCAAACGTCCCTCGTAAAATGTCGCCGTTTCCCGCAAGTTAATATTGTGTTTTGACAACTTATGATTCTCCAGAATCCCTTTCCCCGTGGTATTAGCATACGAGAAATAAGTTTGTACTCGCTCATTCCCTGTCATGAAGGACAAAGAGTGAATCGCTGTTACTCCCGTCCGAAAAAAAGAGGGTATCGGGTTACCCGTGGCTATATTCTCTCGCTCTCCCCAACTCTCGATTTCATCGCTCATCCCGTAATGATTCTGCAACTTCGGTAACATCATCGCCTTATCAAAAACCACGCTGGAAGTAAAAGAAACCTCTTGTTTCCCGACCGATCCTTTCTTCGTGGTAATCAAAATAACCCCGTTGGCAGCCTGTGTCCCGTAAAGGGCCGCGGCCGGGGCCCCTTTCAAGATGCTGATACTCTCTACATCTTCCGGGTTCAAATTAGAAATTCCATCTCCGGCATCCCGATTTCCCGCATCAGCCGTTCCCCCGATAGCCGTGTAAGGTTGTTCACTGCTTTCGTTCAACATCGGTACCCCGTCAATCACGTACAACGGTTGATTATTCCCAGCCACGGATCGACTTCCCCGCATCACGACTTTCACTGAGCCACCCATTCCCGAAGAACTCCGGTTCACTTGCATTCCGGCCACTTTTCCCATCAACGCCACGATCATGTTCGGATCTTTCACCCGGACTAACTCATTCTTGTTCACCTGAACAGCGGCGTAAGACAAGGCCGATTCTTTCTTTTGCAATCCCAATGCCGTCACGATCACGTCATCCAAAAGAATATAATCATGCTCCAACGTGATCACTAAATCGGTTCTCCCGTCAATCGGGATGATCTGGGTTCGATAGCCAACAAAAGAGACGATCAACGTTCCATGCAAATCTACCTCAAGCGAGAATTTCCCTTCTCGATCGGTAGTTACCCCGTTCATCGTTCCTTTTTCAATAATATTGACCCCGGCTATCGCCTCGCCTTGTACATCATACACGACTCCTGTTACAACAGCACATTTTTCATTCCGAGCCAATGAATCAATTCCCCGTACCACGGCAAACAGTCTTCCACCCTGTACAGATAATAAACAAAGCAAAAGAACAAATACACGCACACACATCGTAATTAGTTTATAAAGTCCGTAAAGTTCATAAAGTCAAAAGTTTTTGGTATCCTTCAGACTATTTATTGGCAACAATGCCATCATGAACAAATCATCCACAAGGATTCACAAACTTTACAGACCTTATAAACTTTATAAACCTTACGAACTTTACGGACTTTCCTGTTATTTCAATCCTCTCTTATGCAACAAAGGATCTTCCGATGGCTCCTGACCACGGAATTTGATATACTGCTGCATAGGGTCAGCATATCCGCCTTCTGACAGAACATATTTTCTAAACTTGGCTGCCAACTCTTTGTTATAAATATCCCCAGAAGATTTGAAAGCTTGGAAAGCGTCAGCGTCCAACACTTCGGCCCAGAGATACACGTAATATCCGGCACTGTAACCGCCATCAAAAATATGAGAGAAATACGTGGAACGATAGCGAGGTAATATCTCTTTGATCAAACCGTATTTATCCATAGAGGCTTTCTCGAAAGCGTTCACGTCAAAATCTTTCACTTCTGTATTAGAGTACCAATCCATATCCAGTAAAGCCGCTGCCACGTATTCTACCGTCGCAAATCCCTGATTAAAATGTCCGCTCTCCTGAATCTTCTGGATTAACGCGTCCGGCATAGTCTCGCCAGTCTGGTAATGTTTTGCATACATTTTCAACACTTCCGGTTCACTCGCCCAATTCTCCATCACCTGCGACGGTAACTCTACCATATCGTGAGGAATCGTACCCGCAATCCGCTGGTAATCGCCACGAGTAAAGAATCCGTGCAAGGCGTGTCCGAATTCATGGAACATCGTTTCCGTGTCATCCCAACTCAACAAAACGGGAGCATCCCCCACGGCCGGAGAGAAATTATAAACCACAGAAACTAATGGCATTTCTTCCTGTCCGTTCACTTTCGTGTAGTGACGGAATTCGGTCATCCATGCTCCTGCTGACTTGCTGGCACGAGTGTAATAATCCAAATACAAAATTCCGAGAGAAGTTCCGTCAACATCTTTCACCTCGTAAGTTTCCACTTGCGGGTGATATAACGGAATATCCGTTCTTTTATGCATGGTGATTCCATATAATTTATTGGCAACCGCAAACATTCCATCCCGCACGTTTTCCAATTTCAGATAAGGAGCCATCTCGGATTCGTCCAGATCATATTTCTGTTTCCGCAATTTCTCCGCGTAATACCACCAATCCCAACTTTCCAGTTTAGACGTCATCCCCTCTTTCGTGGCAATAGCTTGCATTTCAGCCAATTCCTGTTTGGCAACTTTCAATGCTGGTTCCCACACACGTCCCATGAAATCATAGATAGCCTTCGGGGTTTTGGCCATGTTCACATCTACCACGTAAGCGGCATAAGTGTCAAATCCCAACAATTTAGCTTTTTCCGTTCTCAAGTTCACCATTTTAGCTAACACGGCCTTGTTGTCATTAGCATTGTCATTATTCCCGCGCATATAATATCCCTTGTATAACTTCTCCCGCAAATCACGATTTTGGGCATACGTCAGGAAAGGAATCATACTTGGTTTTTGAACCGTGAAAACCCATTTACCTTCCATGCCCCGGTCTTTAGCCTCGGCCGCAGCGGCGGCAATAGAAGTTTCCGGAAGTCCGGCCAAGTCTTTCTCGTTATCAACAACCAACGTGAAAGCATTTGTCTCTTTCAATAGGTTATCACCATATTGTAAACTCAATTTAGCCAACTCACCATTAATCTGCATCATCTTAGCCTTATCGGCATCATTCAGATTCGCACCACCACGCACGAAATCATTGTAATACAGTTCCAACGTACGCAAAGCCAGAGCATCCAATCCCAAAGTCTCCCGTTTGTCGTACAATGCCTTGATCCGAGCAAACAATTTAGGATTCATGTTAATCTCATCCCCGTGGGCTGTTACGGCAGGACTGATTTCCATGGCTAATTGTTGCATTTCATCATTCTTCATCGCCTCGTACAGGTTAAAGAATATCGATGAGGTCTGATTCAGCAACTCCCCGGCTTTATCAAGAGCCACGATCGTGTTCTCGAAAGTCGGTTCTTCCGGGTTATTCACGATAGCCTCAATTTCTGCCTTGTGTTGTTTCATACCTTCCTCGAAAGCCGGCTTGTAATCCGCCGGTTTTATCTTATCAAAAGGCGGAGCTTGAAACGGGGTTTCAAACTTCTGCATTAATGGGTTGTTTACCTGCTTAGCTCCATCCTTACAAGACGTTACTAATGCGGTAACACTCAAAAGTAATATAACGCTCTTTTTCATGAATAAAGTAATTTATATTTAAGTATATTTCTCCCCACGTCCACAAAAACAAGGTAAAGATATAGATTATCCGCTACAAAGCATTCGTTTTGCCGGTAAAAGATTATTTTTAGTGTATGCAAAATTTTAATTAACTTCGCCACCAAAGTAAAAATACCAAAATTAATCAGATATGATAAAACATTCGTTCTTATGCATGGTCATCCTGCTTGTTTCTATCAGCACGGCCGTGTTTGCACAAAAAGGCGGACCTCGTTCCGGCTACAACTTTACAACAGTCGTTGACTTGAAAACGACCCCGGTGAAGAATCAACAAAGCGTGGGAACATGCTGGGACTACGCAACTCTCTCATTCTTAGAATCCGAATTACTGCGTAAAGGCAAACCTGTCTATGATCTCGCAGAACTTTACGTGGCTAAAAATGCCTACTTCGAGAAAGGATTACGTTACGTTCAATTCCACGGGAAGACAAACTTCAGCGAGGGAGGACAAGCTCATGACGTAATAGATATGATCAAAAAATACGGAATTGTTCCGGAAGAAGTATATACCGGATTACAATACGGACGAGATTTCCACATTCATGCAGAAATGGTGGCTGCTTTGCAAGGAATCCTTGACGCCGTGAACAAAAATCCGAACCGACAAATTACACCCGTGTGGACAAAAGGTTTCATGAGATATATCGAGGCTTATCTGGGTGACACCCCGGAAACATTCACTTACGAGGGCAAGGAGTATACCCCGCAAAGTTTTGCGGCATCCCTAGATCTAAATTTAAATGATTACGTGGAATTGACTTCTTTCCAAATGTACCCTTTCTACGAAGAGGTGGAACTCACGATTCCCGATAACTGGATGCACGCCCGTTACTACAATCTACCGATTGACGAGTTAATGGAAGTGATGAATAACGCCTTGAAAAACGGGTACTCCGTATGCTGGGATGGAGACGTAAGCCACAACGGTTTCAGCCATCCGAACGGGTTGGCCATTCTCCCGACCAATAACCCGGAGGAAATGATCAATGCCGAGATCGACAAGTGGACCACACTTAGCGCAAAAGATCGGGAACGTAAAATGCAGTCTTTCGAATCTCCCGTACCGGAAATGAGAGTAGATGACAACAAACGTCAATTTACTTTTAACAACCGCCAGACAACAGATGATCACTTGATGCACATCACCGGAATGCTAAAGGATCAGAACGGAACGATCTATTATAAGACCAAAAATTCTTGGGGAGAAGATCGTAACCCGTTCGGTGGTTATCTTTATATGTCCGAACCATTCTGTCGCTTGCAGACCGTGGCAATCATGGTTCACAAAGATGCTATTCCGAAAGCAATACGTAAGAAATTAGGATTATAATAAGAAATGAAAAAACAGCATCGGTTTTGATGCTGTTTTTTTATTATCGTTAAAATGAATTATCATCCGCTATCGACATGAATTTCTTACGAATCCACTGAGAGATTTTCGTTGTGATCTCCGGACCGGAATAAGGAATAAACTCTTCATACATATCCGCCTGTTCGAAATTATCAATCCCCACGGACAGAACCTCGATTCCTCTCTTCTTTCCTTCCCGCACGACCTCCCACACGTGTTCACGGGCATCCTCCCCGTCATACCCCGTGGCTGAGGGAGCCCCGTCGGAAATCATGAAGAACAATTTATTCTTGGCATCCGACTTGAACTTATCAAAACAATACAGCATGGCATACCCGTCAGCATTGGCATTTAACGCTTGTTGAGAGAACAGCTTCCCCAGTTGCAGTTTTTCGCCCCGATCGTGGAAACGAATAATCTCGATGCCCTCATCTCCACAGCGATGCCCGTATATCGAGTAATACACCACGTTCGGATACTTGTTGAAAGCCAAGGCTAACGCAGAAGAGATCACAATTTGCGTGGAAATCTTGTCTCCCGTACACATCGAACCGGACAAATCCAAAAGGATAACCACTTCCAAAATAGCCGAAGGAGCCATTACTTCCTCAAAAAATATATTCCGGTTATATCGGGATTGATACAATTCATCCTCATCCAATTCCCCGGAATCCTGCTCGTAGATCACCCGGGCTCGATCCATTTTTCCGGAGAACATGGCTAGACTCAACTGTATTTTGGCCGCCAGTTCCTTTGCCCGGTTCAATAAATCATCCGAAATTTCGGCTACATCAGCCTCGAACTCCTCGATACGGTCACAAACACCCAATGTCCCCTTCCATTCCAGCTTTGACCGTTCCGGACTCACGTATAACTGGGTCGAAAAGACAGGCTCTTGATTCAACGTTTTCCGCAAATCACGAATAACGGATTCAGCCATTTTAATCTGCTTATCCGTCTTGAAATCCTCGATCCCCTTCATCGCCTTCTTCATCTCCTGTAAAAAGAAATGATCCGGACATATCTCCTTTTCTTGAAACAACTCGGTCAACATTCCCGCATACCAAACAACCTCCTTGTAAGTCAATTCCCCATAATCCTTGATCGATTTCAAGATCGCATTCACTTGCCGTACTTTCCCGTCATTACCGGGAAAAGACAATACTTCCCGCATATAATTACTCTCGTCCAGAAGATTCGGGTACAATATTTTAGAACAGATATAATCATACAAAGCCTCGGAACCGTCCATTCCCCGATGTACACCATCTTCACTCTGTCCACCATAAAATCCCATATAATGTTCCACGGCATTCAATCCCATCGCCAACCCCAACTTACGAGCCGCATACAAATAATAGTGATAACCGGGAAAATCCTTTACGAGTTTCGACTCCACTCGCCGATCCTCAATAAAATGAATCATATCATAATGCATTGGTGTGTAGCGCAATTCATCGTCACTCAACTCTGCAATATCTTTTCCCGTGTAAATCAGATGTGCCAACTCGTGAACGAAATACCCGAAAAAGACAAATACTCTTGTCTCGTCCGACACGCCCAATCGCAACAATTTTAAATTCAGGGCTATATGTTTGGGATTCATCGACAAACTAGGAACCCGATTGGAAAGTACCATTTTAGGAATCTCCCCCGTGACATGAAAAGCGATCCTCGCACATACCGGGACCAATTTCAATAAATCCGTGGTTCCCAAATCCCGATCCAGTAAATTTCGAGCCATGGGAAAATTTCCCCACCAATCCCGGTCGATAAACTGTTCGTCATATATCTCTTCTATCCGTCGATAATCCATGACCGCACGTTCAAAGGGTCTGTATTAAGGAACGAGCCACTGTCTCTTCCCCTGTAATCACGTAGTTTGTGAGAATCACCCGCTCGATCACCTCATCCAGCCTGTACCCTAACGGGATATAAGCCGCCGCATCCAGCACCTGACGAGTCGAAAGTGAAACGGATAGCGTTTCTTTCTGTTCGGCCAAACGTAACACCTCGGCGACCTTGGCCAATTGAGTAGCCGCATCACGAGACACCTTCGGGAACCGAGCCTGAATCAATGCAGCCTCTTCTGCCGTGGTCAAGTAATTTAACCGAACTTTGATAAACCGATCTTCAAAGGCTGTATCCAAACGCTGCGTGGAAACATAGGCAAATCCCACGTTACCTGCTGCCACGAAAAGCACATTTCCGCCTTTATTATAGCGTTTCCCAGAATCCTCATCATAGATATACGATTGTTGACGATCCAAGATAGTCATCAGGAAATTCGCCGCCACCATCGGGGTACGTGTCAACTCATCTAAGAATATTAACGTTGGTTTAGTCGACACAAAAGCCTTAAAAAACTCCGAACGTACCGCTTTCGTTTTCCCGTCATCCCCGATAATCAATCCTCCCACGAACATCTTTTTCGGCTTAAAAGCCTGCCCCATATCGAAAGCAAAATACTCCATCCCCATGGCATCCGCCAATTCCTTAGCAATGGAAGACTTCCCACATCCTTTCGGACCGAGTAAAAAAGGATACCGCTTTAAATAGAGCGTGTGACATAAAAATTCCCACGTCTGTACGGGAATACACAAACTATCCGAATGTTTCGGCGGGGTAAAAGGGAAAAGAGTAGCCTGTTCGGCCACATACGCATTATTTGTCATTATTTAGTTTCTTAGCATTTTACCTATCAAAGGTAAACTTTTTATGGAAAAAAACACTTGAAACCAAATAACGTTCAAGTGCTTTTTATTATTCAAATATATTCCGTCATTCCAAATGTTCAATATCATCAATAGACAACCCCGTGGCTATTGCAATCTTCTCAACAGATAACCCCATCTGTTTCAAGGAACGAGCTACCTCAACCTTACCCTCTTTCATTCCCTCTTTCATTCCCTCTATCTTTCCCTCCTTTATTCCCTCGGCTTTTCCTTCTGCTTTCCCTTCAATCCATCCTGTTTGAATAACACTACGCTGATAACGTAATGCTTCCATGTGACGCTCGTACTCTTTCTGTTCCGCATCACTCAACTTATCTACCCGCAAACGTTCCCTTGCCTCCCGCAAACCACTTGCCGTCACATTCTCCGCAATCTCACCCGTCTTCAAAAACAATATCCATTCATCCAAAGGAGTTTTGGCCAACTTATCAAATTCATCTACCCGTAACACGTAATATTCCGGGAACAAATCTCCCGCATCATGACAAACAAATTGCTCCTGTTGTTGAACAGATAACCGTAACACATCTTTCGTATGAACACCCCGAAACTCCGTATGCCCATGATACACATAATCATCTCCTTGGCCTAAATCAAAATAAACAATATTGACAGAATACACTTTCTTCACGTTAGCATAAGGGTCTCCCTGATTTATGTATTCTGTAATCGCTTTAGAAGTGCCATACAACATCCGGTGAAAGTAATCCAGTTCCCGATTATTTTGAACCTCAATAATAACCAACTCTCCCTTCGAATTTTCAGCAAGCATATCAACCCGATTAAACTTGTCATCAAACTTTTGCTGGTTACCTTCACTTTCCAAAATTCGCTCGATACGGATCTTATCCTCTAAAAGCACGGATAAAAAACCTTCCAGTACCACAAAATTAGACTTGTTTCTCAATAATCGTTTGGCAGCCCAATCAAAACGAACTAAATTAGATTTCCCCATAGTATACAATTATTATATATACAAATGTACACAAAAACTGCGACTTATAGATTCAATCACAAAAAATATATTCAAAATATACAAGAAAAGCCCTTGAAACAAGAGCAAGTTTCAAGGGCTTTTCTAATGACTAAATTCTTTATTCCGCCCAAAGTTGAATCAAGTTCAAAATCGTCTGCTGCGCACGTCTCATCGTGTCCAGAGAACAGTACTCGAACTTACCGTGGAAGTTCATTCCCCCGGTGAATAAATTCGGACAAGGCAATCCCATGTATGAAAGACGGGCGCCATCGGTACCTCCACGGATCGGACGGACAATCGGGGTTACCCCGGCTTGCTCCATAGCCTTGAACGCCTTGTCGATCACTTCCGGATGCGGCTCAACCATCTCACGCATATTATAATATTGATCCTTCAAAGTTAACGTCAACACACCTTCGCCATACTTCTGAGTCAACAATTCTACCACTTTCATCATGAATTGTTTTTTAGCCTCAAACTTCTCCCGGATATGATCCCGAATGATATAACTGATTTCCGCGTTCTCCACGGAACCGCTCAATCCTACCAAATGATAGAAACCCTCGTATCCATCAGTATGCTCCGGACGCTCCCAGGCAGGTAACAGGCTATTCACCTCGGCAGCTACCTGCAAAGCATTAATCATCTTATCTTTAGCATAACCCGGATGCACGTTACGTCCTTGAATAGCCACCTTGGCACTGGCGGCATTGAAGTTTTCATATTCCAATTCGCCCTCGAACCCACCATCAATGGTGTAAGCGAATTTAGCGCCGAATTTCTCCACGTTGAAATAATCCACTCCCCGGCCCACTTCCTCATCCGGAGTGAAACCGATACGGATCTTCCCATGCTTGATTTCGGGATGTGCCATTAGATACTCGGCAGCCGTCATGATCTCGGCAACCCCCGCTTTATCGTCAGCACCCAACAAAGTTGTCCCGTCGGTTGTAATCAACGTATGTCCTTTAAACGCAGACAATTCCGGGAAATCCTTCACCGTCATCATCAGATCTTCGTTCAAACGAATATCCTTTCCATCATAATTCTCGATAATCTGCGGTTTGATATTCGCCCCGCTCATATCCGGACTCGTATCCACGTGAGAGATAAAACCAATCACCGGACGATCCTCATAACCCGGAGTAGCGGGAATTGTACCCATAGCATAACTATGCTCGTCCATCTCCACTTCGGTTAACCCAAGAGATTTCATTTCCTCTACCAAGTATTTCAGCAACACTTTCTGCTTTTCGGTAGAAGGGAAAGTCTCGCTCATTTCGTCACTTTGCGTGTCGAAACTCACGTATTTCAAAAAACGATCTTTTAAATCCACCATTTTTATTTTAGATTTTAAATTTTAGATTAAAACAGCTTAATCATTATTTTAGATTGCAAATTTCCAATTGCATTGTCCAATTTAAAATTTACAATCTAAAATTTAAAATTAATCCGCCAGTTTAGCTTTCATAGAATCGTAGATGAAGTAAAGGATGATCAAAATATACATCACGACAGCCAATACTTCAGCACCACTCCAAGTGATAAACCAGTCAGCACCGCAATATTTCAGAATAGCACTGATCACACCCATTAAAGCCCCACCAGCAATAAATCCGGAAGCAATTAATGTACCACGTTCACGGCGAGCTTTATTCACATTCTCGTCCTTACTACGAGTACCCACGTACCAGCTAACCAAACCACCAATCAACAGCGGAGTATTCAAATCCAACGGGATAAACATTCCTAAAGCAAAAGCCAATGCGGGAACACCGATCATCGTCAAGATCAATGCCAAAGCCGCTCCGGCAAAGTACAGCAACCAAGGAGTTGCTCCGCCTTCCATTAAAGGCTTGATCACGGCAGCCATCGCATTTGCCTGCGGGGCAACCAACGCGTTCTCTCCCACGAAACCATAAGTCTGGTTCAACACCATCATTACCCCGGCAATCGTGGCGGCAGAAACAGCCGTACCCAAGAACTTCCAGCCTTCCTGTCTCGCAGGAGTTGTCCCCAACCAGTAACCGATCTTCAAGTCGGTAATGAAACCTCCGGCCATAGACAGTGCGGTACAAACCACCCCACCGATGATCATGGCAGCCATCATTCCGCTCGTTCCACTCAACCCGGCACTAACCAATACCAGTGAACTCAAAATCAACGTCATCAACGTCATTCCGGATACCGGATTCGAACCCACGATAGCGATAGCGTTTGCTGCCACCGTCGTGAACAAGAAAGAGATAACGAATACAATCAACGTCGCGATGATCGTGTGAGTTAAATTACCCAACACGCCAAATTGGAAAAACACGAAAGTAGCGATCAGCACGGAGATAATCCCGGACAGGATAAACTTCATGGAAATATCACGCTGTGTACGCTCCACCACACCATCTCCTTTTTTCTTACCACCTAATTCACTAACGGCCAATCCTAAAGCCTGCTTGATAATACTGGAAGAACGGATAATACCGATAACACCGGCCATAGCAATACCACCGATACCGATATGACGGGCATAATTCGAGAAGATCTGCTCCGGGGTCATATCCCGCAACAACACTGTAATTCCCTCCCCAACAGCTAATGTCTGTCCATCAGCGAAATGACTAATAAAAGGAATCAACACGAACCACACGGTGAAAGAACCGGCACAAATAATCGCCGCGTATTTCAACCCAATAATATATCCTAAACCGAGTACTGCCGCACCCGTGTTCACTTTAAATACCACTTTCATCTTGTCAGCAAGCACTTCTCCCCATCCCATAATACGGGTTGAGATTCCTTCTGCCCACCAACCAAAGGTACTCACGCAGAAATCATAAAGACCTCCGATCAGTCCACTCACGGCCAATAGTTTAGCTTGGTTACCTTTCTTTTCACCGGAAACCAGAACTTCCGTGGTTGCTGTTGCCTCCGGGAAAGGATATTTCCCATGCATGTCTTTCACGAAATATTTCCGGAAAGGAATCAATAACAAGATACCCAAAAAACCCCCGAACAGAGAAGAAAGGAATATCTGGTAAAATTGAGCCTCCAGTCCTAAAATGTAAAGAGCCGGTAGCGTAAAGATTGCCCCGGCCACGATCACACCGGAACTAGCTCCGATAGACTGGATAATCACATTTTGTCCCAACATATTTTTCTTCCCCAACATATTGCCCACACCAACAGCAATAATAGCGATAGGAATCGCAGCCTCGAATACCTGACCTACTTTCAGTCCAAGGTAAGCTGCTGCCGCAGAAAAAATGACCGCCATGATAATACCGAATGTCACGGAATAAGGCGTAACCTCCTTGGGTTTCGTGTTCGCCGGCATCATCGGCTTGTACTCCTCGCCCGGGGCGAGCTCCCGGTACGCGTTATCCGGGAGTGAATTCATTTGTTTGTTCTCTTGCTCCATTGTTTCTTTATAGTAAGTGATTTATTTTTACAACACCCCAAAGATAACGATTTTAGCGAAAAAACGGGAATTGTAACAACCTTTATACAAAAAATCCGTAATTACGACATTATAAATACCACATCATGAAAATCATGCACTATCTTGAAATACTATCCACGGGTATCAGCGTCATCAGCCTGATCATCGTTATCTATGGGGCGATAATTGCTTTTTGCGCGTTCATCCGTAATGAATCCCGACGTTTTACCGGGAAATACTCGTTCACGGCAACTCGTGAACTTCGTGCCGATCTAGGAACTTATTTACTATTAGGCCTTGAGTTTTTGATTGCCTCCGATATTCTAAAAACAGTTCTGGAACCCAGCTTGAATGAATTGGCTATACTTGGGGGAGTTGTAATTTTACGGACAGTCCTGTCCATTTTTCTCAACAAAGAAATCAAAGAATTACAAGTACAAAAAGAAGGAACGGGTGGTCCCGAAAAGGATTAATCCAACGTTTGGACACCGCCCCCGTTCACAAATAACACCTGCCCAGTGATCCAACTGGAAATCGGTGCTGCAAAAAAGAGGACCGCCCCGGCAATATCCTCTATTTCACCCAATCGCTTGATTGGAGTGTGTTCCAACATCTTTTTCTCGATCTCCGGAGTCAGCACGGATGCGAGTGCTTGCGTTTCCACGGCTCCCGGTCCCACGGCATTAATCCGTACATCGGGTCCGAAATCCATTGCCAAGTTGGCTGTCATGTGATTCAAAGCCGCTTTTGACGAGGCATAGGCACTCATGTTCGGACTCCGATTGATACTTCCCATGGAAGTAATGTTCACGATCGAACCATAACCAGCCTGTTTCATATAAGGTACGGCCAACTGGCACAATCTCCAAGCACTGAACACATTTACCTTGAAAATACGTTCGAAATATTCCACCGTCACCCGAAAAGGATTTTCACGGCCTCCCCCGCCAACTCCCACGTTATTCACCAGAATGTTCAATTTACCGAACTCCACGATGGTCCGTTCCACGAGATTCATCAAATCCGCATCTCTCGTCACGTCACATTTCAGAGCCAGAGCCCGACGCCCCATTTCACGTATATCTTCTGCCACCTCTTCGGCTGCCGCCAGATTCACGTCACCAATCACCACATCAGCTCCCGCCTCTGCCAAAATACGGACACTCCCGCAACCGATACCATTACCGCCTCCCGTCACGAGAGCTACCATTCCCGTCAAATTCAACATTTTATTCAAATCCATCATCTTTCTTGTTTAATTTTCACACATTACGCTTTTTCCCCTTTCAAGGTTACTTCGAAACGAGAAAATTCCAAAAACAAGCGACGGGAAACGCTATCTATTTCACGTATTTTCAATCTTTCTGATATAGGTTTACTCTAGTTTACAATAAACTTTTTCAGGGTAATAACCGTGTTTACCCGTTGCATATTCGATGCACTTAGGGATTAAAGACGTATCAACTTCGCTACAAAGACGTATCAAAGACGTTCGTGAACGTCTTTGATACGAACTTGATAGGCTTTTACTCTATGATTATCTGGTAATTACCTTAAATACTCATTCCTTCTTCATTTGATAACGGGTAGTCCTATACGCATTCTTGCATTTAGGAATTCACATTTCACTACAAAATTGTATACAAGTACCTTAAGTTACACTTCTATGTATTTTTCTCTTCGCCAGAAAAGAATACCATTCACGGGAATCTTGAAAAAGATTTCCGTGAATACTTTATTTTATATGACCGATCTGAATCCCTCAGGTAATTACTTCCACCCGGCCAACAATAATATTTCCAATTGATTCCCTAATTCATCATTACGCCCGGCTCCCCAAACCATTTCCACTTCATTTCCTACTTTTTCCTCAAAATAATTCATTACCCGGACCAATTCATCCATCATCAAATCCTCCGCACCATATTCAATGTACATCAAATACCTAGCATGATCCGCTTCTTCGATAACCGATCCCAATTTTGTCAGCACATCTCCGATTGCATCTATGGCTCGACTTTCGCCGACTCCCGTCCCGATCTTCAACCGAAACTTATTATTACCATCCATAAGATGCTCCACATCCCCTCGATCCAGACCTACCAAATTCTCTCCATGCACGAGAGGTACAAGGTCTTTTATAAATACATTTCTTAATTCTTCAACTGTGAGTGACGAATTATTAAACAATTCCTCCAATCTTTTTTCCATGCAATATTATTGATTACCATTTTCTCAAAAGTAATCAATTTTTGGAAATTACAAATCCTCTCCCTCATCTTGAATGTGCCACGTCCAATCATTAATGATCACTTGCACGGCATGCCATAGGCCTTCCCCGTTCTCCCCGGCAAAATAGAAAACAACATCCCATTCATCCTGACGATCAAAATACTCTTGGGTACTCCAATTACGCCCGGCCATCATGGTCTTGCTAAAATAATCAGTAAGACTTATATTAAACACCGGCTTATTCGTGGCTTTCTCCGTCACGACAAAACGAGTCGGTCGATCATCCATCAAACGCATCGTGTTCAATTCCACACCGATGGCCGCAGGACTGATCTGTTTGCTATAATAAGGACGAAAACTCAACTCATCATCATCCTTCAATTGATTCTGATGATCAAGATACCCGTTTGATTCAAGAATCTCGTAATCATAATCATCCACGGCAAATCCACCTCCACCATTCTCCGGCTGTTGGAAAATAAATCTTACGGTATTTGTATTCTTGATCAAGTTAATTGTCTCGACAAGATTGATATTACCGGTAAAGTTTACATCATTGATTTCACCATACCAAAGCGGTTCCAACGCTTTATCAATAATAAGCGATGACGTTCTCTTCAATTTTAATTCCAACTCCGTGATCGACGTACCCGGGGCTAACTGAGGAACATCGTACGAATCATGCACCCCGGCCCAAGCCATCAACTTGTATTCTCCCAAAGGAAGTGCCACGGACATCTGGTAATTACCGGTAGCTAACGCATCCCCCTCTTCGGCTTGTTGGAAAAGGAATTTGCCATCCTTGTCGAAAACATAGAGCTCCACTTTATCTACCTGTTTATGAAAAGCACAGACGGATAGCATATTATAGTCATATTTAAACTTGACAAACAAGCGACACTCCGGCAAATCTTCATTAAAGGCATCACAGGATACGAGTATCCCAGCACCAATCATCAGTAGCCCAACGATCAGTAAATTTATATGACTTTTGAAATTCATTTCTTTCTTTTTTGGCGTTCCATTCTACTAATGGCAGACAACATCTCCTCCCATACCAAGAGGTATAAGCTTGTGAGGGACAAACGTCGTCCCCCACAATTTGACAAAATCATCGAACTGATTATAATTCTTCAGTTTGAGTATACCAAGTCCAAGGATTCACGTTAATTCTGATAGACAAATATTTGTCCTCATCCTCATCTTTCGTACCCGGATCCGGTTTCGGAATATTCGGATAACCCGGATTGTTTACCTTAGAAATATGCACGTCGTAAACAGAGTTACGAACCACTCCGAATTCTCCGAATTCATTGTAAACCTGATCAGTATCGTCATGTTTAATCATAATCGGATAGTAATTTACTCCACCCTTGTAGTAAGATACGGTTCCATGACGGTAAGCTCCATAATTTTCCACGTTACTTCTTTTCAGATTAAAATTAGCAACCACCTCATCAGCTCTCGCTTCGGGAGTTCCACTACCCCTGTCAATCGATACCTCCGGAGTTCCGATAGCTACCAGATACTTATTCACAGTTTGGGATAATGCTGCAGTATAGATAATACTAGGATCCTTATCCTCGCTGGTGTACTTGTACAACAATTCCGCTTTAATATAATCCATCAACAAATTCCAAGTATAGTACCCGCCATTAACCATAAGCCAATCTGCACCTGCCATCAATTCTCCATGATTCACATTATCCGCAGGATTATCGTAAACATTCTTATCCGGAGTAACCAATCCTTTCGGAGAGTAAATAACTTTAAACAGGACCTGAGTTGTGTAAGCCCACACGTTATGCTCGGCTGTTTGGGTGTTCTCAAGACAATACTCCACGTTGTTCACGGATATTTCAGTCGGATGCCAAGCTCCGGAAGCTATATTCGCTGCATCCATCTCGTAATTATATTCTTGCAAATAACTTGTAAAATTCGGGTCGGACATCAAGGGTTGTACGTCATGATTCGGATCCTTTCTATATGACCCCAGATCATACTGGTCAAAAGGAGTGATACATCCTCTCGGAGTCTCTTCCATCCATGTCTTCACACGCTCAGATACCGGGAAATATTTCTTGTTCGTTGCATTCAAAACCCAACCGGGTTCAGAGATATTCGCCTGCAAATTATTAGCTGCGATATTACCGTTGTCAGTATATACCCGAACCTTTGCCACGGCACGGTCTATATGAATAGAAAGCGGTTGGCTCTCAGCCTTTGATGCTGAATTATAAAGAGTCAGATCTGTCTCATCTCCATTGGGAAGAGATGGCTCCAAACCACCTTTAGCATTCGTCATCATGAAATAAGAGGGTGAGGATAACGAGGCTATAGCCACAATAGCTTGATTAAACTCATTATAAGTACTAACGTTCGTAGGTAAATCTGGACTTGGATTTGCAATCACCAGAATCCGTTTAGAAGCAGCCGGAACTTTAAAAGCCGTCCCCAGAATTCCTTCCGGTTGTCCGGGTTCTCCCGCTTCTGTATCAGAACCTACAGTAAAAGACTTATCAGCAGTCACATTATGTGCCGCATCAAAGAAAATAACCCGAAGTTTACTCACGGTAGATTCTGCCGGAGTTCCCATCTCCTTATCCGGGTTATTCAATGCCCTACCCAAGGCCTTCGCTGCGGCAGTCTTAATATCCAAAGAGATCCACGCCTCCCCGGTAGGATCCGTTACAATCCCGTCATCATCATCATCTCGACCGATATGGTCATTACTACACGCCGCAAACAACAATACTAAAAGTGTCGCAGCAAAATAATACATCTTCTTCATAGTTACAAAGTTTAATTGAAAATTGGTTGTTTGTTTGTTAAAAAATTGATTGGTTTATTTATCAAATTATTATCAATTGATTCTATCTCTACTCTTATTTATAAATCACCCTAGATTTCATTTCCTGATCATTCGCTTTCTTCTTACCAAGCTCCTCCAAGTTTTTTCCTGCAACTTCAAGCCCGGCATCCGAAGCTGCCTGCAAGAATCTTTCGGCAGCATCGTAGTCACCCTTCAAAAGGGCCAACACTCCCGCAGCATTCGCATATTCCGGTAATTCCTGATGTTTCACCTGAGCCAAGAATTGACCTGCCGTTTCCGTGTCTCCGCGAGAAAGTGCCGCTATTGCCGCATTCAATTTAGCAACATCATCTTCCGGGAATAATCTCACGGCAGTTTCAAACACGTTGATAAACTCACGAGATCCATTCGGGTAAGTATTTGCCACCAAGTACATCTCATTCAAACTCAAGTTCTGCGGACGCACCTTTATAATCTCCTTCGCTTCCTCCACGTTGAAGTTCTTAACATGGTACTCAACCTTGCAAATGGCAACACGCAATCCCGGATAAACATTTCGAAGCAAATAACGATAAGGCACCCCTCCCTGCAACTTCATCAAACGTTCTTTTCGCTCCTGCCCGTCATAGTTATCTATGATTGATTCGACCGCAGTTTTGTAAGTGACATCAAGATTCGCCAAGGCTTTGCGCAAACCTTCCCAGTTCTCACCACCGAAAACGATGTGGTAAAGTGAAGGAGCAAACGAGTAACGTCTTGCCAGATAATTCTTCAACGCCAAAGCTCGTCCTTCAGACAATCGTTTATTACCGGCCAAAGAACCTTCCGGAGAAGCATACCCGATAAGATCCAAGCGGTTAATCGTAATATCATGGTCAACATGCAATTCATCAATCATCGCCCGAATCTTCGCTAGCTCCACGGGATTATTCATGTATTCCGGCTGAATATAAGTCTGGTTCACCTCGAAGTCCAGAAAAGCCTCTACTTGTTTTTCCCGGTTTTTAATTGGTTCGGGTACGGGTTGCACGTAAGCCAGATGGGGTACCACCCGGTAAGGAACCGGAATGAAATCCAGCTTCACGGTATCAATGGTCTCCACTTCCATCCAAGCCACTTCCCCACAACCACATTCATCTTTCTGAACGTCCAGATAGGCTTCCGCCATCCAAGCTTCGAAAGGAAGAGTATAGCGATACTCTATCGTTTGATTTTCAGCCTTCACGTTTCTCACCACTTGATAATGGGCCGGGTAAGCCGATCGTTCCGAGGAACTCATCAGGGAAAGAACCCGCTCGTAGGTTAAGTACTCGTTACGCCCTTTAAGCGAAACTTTGGGAAGTTCAAGCGTGTCCGAAGAGGACACTAACCGGGGGATAATATCTACTGCCCCGGCAGACTTCACTTTCACGTGGTCCAAGACAATATCCATTTCCACGTAAAGCGTTTTCCCCGCTTGTAACACTCGTACCGGATTGACATTAATAGTTCCGGTATAAGAGGATTTTGACTGGGCTGCCGAAGTTAATGTCCCTAGCAAGAAGGCAATCAACACGCAAGCCGTGTATCGTATCATTATTTTCATACTTTACTTGATTAAATAGATTAGTGAAATACCGACCTTTGTCGGACCGAAGTAATTCCGATTTCCGGATTTTAACCGGGAACCGCATTCGGCACATGGGTACTTGTCATACACGATACGGGCATATCCCAATCCGAGAGTGGCTTCAATCCCCCAACGTCTTTTCAGAATCCAAGCGTGACCGACAGAAATCCCGGCTCCATAAAGATGTCCCTCGTACCGATTTTGTTTCATGTTCTCGCTGATAAAAGACCAGTCCGGCAAATTACCCACGTTAAAATCAGCATAATGAGCATGCAAACCGATAAATGTCCGCCGAAAGCGTTCACAAAACCAGTAACGAACCTCAGGCTGTATGCCCCAATGTCGCAAACGTGTCCCGTCATTAAACTTCCACGGGTTCAGATTCACCGGCACATCCAGCGTCCACTTCCGGGCCAAGCTAAATTCCACGCCTAGATTAAAGGTCGTTGTTGCATCGTATAACAGGTTTGTCTTCACGGCCACTTTCTGGGCATGCACCTCAGGAATAGCACAACAGGCAAGTAAAAAAATAAATATTAATCGTAGTTTCTTCATAGTTTCTTTTTTAGTTGATCCGCATTATCAGGAAGGATATGTCGCTTGAGTTACATAAACTTTTATTCTTTGAGTTGATCCTTTACCTATCGAGACATACACAATTCCCTCCCGGCGACTAGATGATCCGTTTTCTTCGATTTTCAAGTTAATCTTTCCATCGTCCACGTATATATAATCCGGGTCATTACGGATCTCCCCGTTCCCGGGAGCTAATTGTAGCCAACCATGATTCGCGTAATCCTCCACGAAAGCCGAAACATAATACCCGTTATTAATAAATTCACCAATTGTCCTAGCATTAGCAGAAATCATATCTTGCCTTCTAACCGAGATAATCTTCCTGAGATTACCAAGATACAATTCAATCTCTCCCGAATCAAAACCTGCCAACATCTGAATCTCAACCTCTAAAGGCGAAGTCGTTGAAACCGGAATCTTTCCATCAGCAGGAGAAACAATCTTCAAGTTGCTCGTCAACGAGGTAATCGTCCTTTTTTCCGGGAACTCGGTCTTACAATCCGTGATCAAAGTAAAAGCCGTGTATATTCTAGTTGTTCCCGCACTTGCATAAATCTCAAAATGAGAATTCGTTACACCAAGATAATACTCGTTATTACTCACAATCTCATAGGCTGATTTATCTTGTACCAAAATAGTATAATCCAGATTCGTGTTCGACGCAAGAGAAGCTTTGACATCAGCTATCGAACTAAATCCTCTCCCCTTGATAGAAGTGATCGTAAAAATATACTCCGTGTTACGCTGGATATTCAACATATTCCGGTTATCATCCACGAGAGCCATCTTGTAAAAAAAGGATTCTCCGTTATAACGTCCTCGAATAATAAGATAAGTATCATTCGACGATGTATGAGTTTCGTAAACATAGAGAGGATTATCCCCCGTTGTTTGTTCTTGCGGCATAATCTCGTCCGTTTCCACTATATCTGATATATACGAATTATCCCCTCTATATTCCACTAAATTTTCGACACCAATATTCTGTTCCAGTGTTTCGGTTAAATTATGCAGTCTCGAACTCTTAGCCACATTCGTCACCGTGGTAATTCCATCCAGTATAAAACCGGGAGCCGTGTTTCTCACGACAATCCTCCCGACAGCACGTTTCAACTGCATCTGGGGCATGGTCACCCCGGTACCAATCCTAGGCAAATCGATCAAATCACTCATAGGCAACTTTTGCCCAACATAAGGCACCGTGTTCTGCGGATCTGTCAATGCCGCCGTATGCAAATTCTCACAAGCATAAGCAAGGGTCTTATTTTCAAGACAAGTACTAAAGTTCTCCGTTGAAAACGCGTATGGCATATTCCCCACGTAAAAATGACTTGCCGGATTTGCCAGTATCAACAGCCGACAGGCATCAGAAGATTCCGTCAGGTAAACATACGTTTTACCATTAAGTTCATCTGCCTGAACCGCCTCTACAAATTCCGCATTCCCATCTGTTCCCCGAAAAACAAGAACCCAAATTCCTTGCTCCACGGCTGTTTCACTCGCGCTAGCCCGGGCCACAGGTAACCCGTAAGCTCCGGTTTTAGTGAATAGCTCGAACCTGATTTTTTCATCTGTAACCACAGGCCCTCCCCTTTCATCCTCTTTTATCGAACACGCCGAAAAAGATAATAACAACGTAAATAATATCAATATTCCCTTATACATCACTCATCAATTTGAACTCATTTCATCTTTCACGCAACGGATTGAATAACCGAATGTCGGCAAAATATGCAGGTGCCCGGGATTCCAGCCGGCAATCTCCACTGACCAAACTGATTTCACGATACTTCCTTGTGCAGTAGCCGTATTCGGTCCCGTAGATGAACTCCAATAATATCCAGTCTCACCAACATATTCCAGATATCCACCCCGATCCAAACGACGTCCCGCGGCCGGGAAAAAAGTCGAGGCATTATTTTCCGGATTATAAACCAATGTTCCCCGGTAAGCCACACTTGGACTGTTTATGGAAACCCCAACTCCCAGTCGAGCTGTAAGCCTTGAAGTTGTTGCAATCTGTACTTTCATCGGACGTCGATCATAGTAACCATCAGCGTAAAAACCAAACAATAAATTTATATCCTTATTGGCCACGTACGCTGGTGAGGTCTTCTCCCTGATCGCTATTTTCTCGTTTTCTTCATCTCCTTTTCCAACAAGGACCTCTGTATCGGGAATGGTCTCCCCCTGCCAAGGATTTAGCCATAAAGATTGCCTCCATTCCGAGAACGCGATATTCTCTTCTCCCTTAATCCGTTCCGTGACTGTAATTCCGTTAACATCAACATAGCCATTCCCGTACCTATAATTCGGGTAAGGTCCATTATATGAAACCTGATCAATATACCCATCTGACGGGCGATGATAACCGGGAGGACAAACCTCAACCTCTTCCCCATAGCCATACTCGTATTGCTCGTCAGACCCGGACGATGCCCATATTGGAATCTTATTCCAGTATTGGGTAGAGGTCCAGTAACCTTCGGGAGAATCCGTATTATATGGCAATGCAGGATTGTAAGCCCGGCGAATAAAGTCAGCCATATCCTCGTCTGTCTTGCTTAATGCCCACTGGTAAAAAGCTCCTGCCTGCGTGGGATAATCGACAAACTTGGCATCCCGCTTGGATGTCTTCGCGTACAAGCCCACGTAATCTTCTGTTTTATTCTTCAATTCACGATCCGTAATATTAAAGGCCGAGAATTTTCTGGCATAGGCACGAGACTTACCTTGTAATGGCCCGTCAAGTATACTCGATTGCGGATTCATGATATAATCAGCTGCCTCCCCTTGTCGGAGGTAAAGTTTATACGACGGACGCCAGCCGTTTTCAACCGTAGTTGCCTGCGTAAAAGTCAGTGTAACCGTGGCATATCTTGGAGCCTTCTCCCCGGTACTTCCCGCATTTGGATTAGGACTTCTCCAACCAACACGGAAATAAACACGTCCCCTACCATTTATCTTAGTTCCACCACTTTCCATTTCCCCCTTCTTATATTCATTCGGACGCACGGGATATTCCTCCGGCTTACCGGGATTATCCGTTCCGACATAAGGATCGAAACTAGGTGTCGTACTCAATATAACTTGATCTTTATAAGGTTCGTCAACTTCCACTTCCCAATACCCTAAAGCATAATCCTGTTTTTCCAAACGTGGTAATTGCGTGGAAATAATCCGTTCGCCAACCTCATTTTCCCGGAAAAAAGCACCTATATATCCATAACCATTCCAATGGTCACCTTGAAAATGCGCACCATACTGGCTCGTATTCACCGTTATCTCCCGTTGAAGGCTGTTCTTCCCATTCTCATCCTCCGCCGACAATATCAGCCGGAAAATAGAATGCCGCCCATCAGGATTTACCAGAGAAGTCTCCACGTCCATGTTGTACTCATCCAATAAAATATCCATATACCCGGTTCCCTCTCCACGTATAACATCATAAGTATATGCAAAACGTGTCGTTGAATTTTCCCCCGCAGCAAGTATAAGATCGTTAAATACCTTCTCCGTCTTCATCGTCTTAGAACCCGCAACAATCACGTCCGGCAACACCTTCACGACAGGCATATTCGAAGAGAATGTAATTCTGGCCCCGTTAAAGTCGGTAATGTTCACACTTATATCCGAAACATTCAGATAACGATTCTGCGCTTCCCATCCATGTTCTTCCTTTCCCCAAGGAGTAACTTGAATATTGATATTTATCGGGTCCTTGATAACGCCCGTAAGCAAAAGTGCCGAATTGTAAGGTAACGTGTAATTGTCCTTTGAAGCACCACTCACGCCCGCAGTTTGTATCTTTAAATAACAGGAAGGGCTATGTCTCTCTTCCAAATCCACCTTAAAAGTAATAGCCTTACTATCATCATTTTCAGGAGTAAAATTACTGAAAGGCAAAATAAAACGTGTAATCTTTTTTACCCAAACAATACCACGAGACCGCTGTTCCGCGCTAGGCGTAACACTTGTAAAATAACCGGCATCATCCGCCAAAGTATATTTCCGGGTTTTATTTCTACCAAGTGATGTATTACTTGCTGACATCAATGTAATCCCCTCCGGAACATTAAAGAAAGTAACCCCTTTAAAATAATCTGTCAAATCTTCTTCTCCTTCCAACACGACATCCACACGTGTTGCCAGTCTTTCCAACTGCAACTCGATCTGACGCTGTATCTCTCCTCCGTCCACTCTCGCTCCATCCTGTCCCGGAAGGACCTCTACATTCTCCAACTTCTGGAACATCGGAATAGAAACACTCGATTGAAAAGCTTGTTCCGGGTACATGATACTTTCAAGATCAGCATACTCATAGATTCCATTTAATGCATCTACAATAATCACAATATTCGGCTCATTAGCCAAGAATACGAAATCATACGTACCATCATCTATCGGATGGTTAATTACTTCATTCAGCTCTGCATAATACAATTTATTGCTCACGCATCGCCCCGTATTTTTATTAAATGCAAGAATCCGAAGTCGCTCGATCTCGTTGTCAAGTGGATCCGTTGAATTCAACAGACGTCCTCCTCGCACCTGTAAATATGCCGCTGCATTCTCTGCATCATCCGCTTTCAAGCGTTCTTCAATACAGGACATCAGTAGCACAGATGCCAGAATTATCCCCAAAATATGTATTTTCTTAATCATTCCTTCCAACTATAAATAGCCTTATACACTCATATTATATTGGGATAAACAAAAAGATGTTATTTTACTTCAAACAATACCTGTATGACCGATTATTATCAATCATCATGATTACTTTATAAAATAAGTAACTACCTTTGTCATCTGTAAAAAAATACCTGATTATTATCCATTATTCCTTTTCATTTTATACATTACAAAAATACTTTCAGGAAATCAAGAATTAGTACTATTTATAGTGTATTTACAATCTATTATGCCTCTAATGAAGTAATTAAAATTAACAAATGACCCGCATTTAGGTAATTTTACTATATGCAGGCACATTTTGTTTCATTTTTCAAAATATATTAAAACGGAGGCACGGATAACAAAAAAGAGTTGTATTTATAGCTTGACAGGGAATCCCACACAAAAAAGATCGCCCGGAAATAAATTCCGAGCGATCTTTTTCTATTATTAAGGAGTATTACTCGCCGTATTTCATTTCTGCACGACGCTTGTAACCTTCATAACGCCATTTAGCGTCAGACTGAGTCTTGGCAAACAATTGCTCAGCTTCTTCCGGAGCAGCCTTCAACAAGGAGTTGAAACGAACTTCACCCATCAGATAGTCACGGAATTTACTATAATCCGGCTCCTTAGAATCCAATTGGAACGGGTTCTTACCCTCTTCTTCCAATGCCGGGTTATAACGGTATAATTGCCAGTATCCGCATTCAACAGCCTTCTTCTCTTCAGCTTGAGATTTACCCATGCTTGCTTTCAGACCGTGGTTGATACACGGAGCGTAAGCGATGATCAATGAAGGTCCGTCATATGCCTCTGCCTCTTTCAAAGCTTTCAAATATTGAGCTTGGTTAGATCCCATAGCAACTTGTGCAACATACACATAACCATAAGACATTGCCATTGCACCCAAATCCTTCTTGCGAACACGTTTACCGCTGGCAGCAAATTTAGCCACGGCACCAACAGGAGTTGATTTAGAAGATTGACCTCCAGTATTTGAATATACCTCGGTATCAACCACCAATACATTCACGTTATGACCGCTTGCTAACACGTGATCCAAACCGCCGTAACCGATGTCGTATGCCCATCCGTCACCACCGAAGATCCATTGAGATTTCTTCGTGAAGTAAGCCTTCAATTCTAAAATCTCTTTAGCGATAGCTGAATTTTCTTTAGCTAACGCAGCAGACATATTGTCGCTGACAGCTAAAGTCTTCTCTCCATCCTCGAAAGCAGCAAGCCATTCGTTAACAGCAGCCTGAGTTTCGGCAGAGAAACTTGACAAGTTTTCTTCCAACAATCTCTTAGCACGGTCACGCAAACGGTTATTACCTTCTGCCATACCAAGACCATACTCAGCATTATCCTCGAACAATGAGTTAGCCCAAGCCACACCACGTCCTGATTGATAATTCTTACAATACGGAGTTGAAGGAGCTGAACCTCCATAGATTGAGGTACATCCGGTAGCATTAGCCACCATCATTCTCTCTCCGAACAATTGAGTAATTAATTTAATATACGGAGTCTCACCACAACCAGCACAAGCTCCGGAGAACTCGAACAAAGGTTGTTGGAACTGAGAATTTTTCACGTTATTCGGCTCAACTACTTTCTTGTAGCCAACCTTTTTATCCATGTATTCGAAACGAGCGATTTCAGATTCTTGAGATTCAAGCGGTTTCATTACCAATGCTTTCTCCTTAGCCGGACAAACATCGGCACAGTTACCACAACCCGTACAATCTAACGGAGATACTTGAATCTTAAACTTCAATCCTGCAAGTTCCTTACCAATAGCCGGCTTGGTTTCTGTTCCGGCAGGAGCGGCAGCTAATTCAGCGTCAGAAATCAAGAACGGACGAATAGCAGCGTGAGGACAAACGTAAGCACATTGATTACATTGAATACAATTATTCACTTGCCATTCCGGAACATTAATAGCGATTCCGCGTTTTTCGAACTTAGAAGTTCCGGCAGGGAAAGTTCCGTCTTCACGTCCAGCAAATGCACTAACAGGAAGATCATCCCCTTTTTGTGCGTTCATCACGTCAACCACGTTACGGATAAATTCCGGACGGTTTTCGTCACAAACACATACTTCGTCTTTCAAGTTTGCCCATTCAGCAGGAACAGTAACTTTCACTACGTTTTCAGCCAAACCACCCGCATCAACAGCAGCATAGTTCATCTTCACAATAGCCTCACCCTTCTTTCCGTATGACTTGTCGATAGCTTTTTTCATCTCACTAACAGCCAAATCGTAAGGAATCACGTTCGTGATTTTAAAGAATGCAGACTGCATGATCGTGTTCGTACGGTTACCCAAACCTAATTGTTGACCGATCTTCGTTCCGTTGATAATATAGAAATTAATTTCGTTTTCAGCCAAATAACGTTTCATTGCATTCGGAAGATGCTCTCCCACCTCTTTTTCATCCCAAAGAGAGTTTAACAAGAAAGAACCACCTTTCTTCAAACCTTTCAATACATCATACATGTGAATGTATGCAGGCACGTGACAAGCCACGAAGTCAGGAGTAGTTACCAAATAGGTTGAACGAATAGGATCATCCCCGAAACGAAGGTGAGAAGCCGTAAAACCTCCTGATTTCTTAGAGTCATAAGCGAAATAAGCTTGGCAATATTTATTGGTAGCTCCACCGATAATCTTGATAGAGTTCTTATTAGCACCTACAGTACCGTCAGAACCTAATCCGTAGAACTTAGCCTCATACATGTGGTCTGAGTTCACTTTTACTTCCGGTTCAATAGGAAGAGAACGGAAAGTTACATCATCCACGATACCAAGAGTGAATTGGTTCTTCGGCTCGTTCATAGCCAAGTTCTTGTAAACAGCAATGATTTGTCCCGGAGTTACATCCTTAGAACCTAATCCATAACGTCCGCCAACGATCACCGGGGCATTCTTCTGACCATAGAACACGTCTTTCACGTCAAGATACAACGGATCTCCGTTTGCACCCGGCTCTTTCGTACGGTCAAGCACTGCAATACGTTTTACCGTAGCAGGAACAGCTTCCATGAAATATTTAGCAGAGAACGGACGATACAAATGAACAGCGATCATACCCACTTTCTCGCCATTAGCAAGCTTGTAATCGATCACCTCACGGATAGTCTCGGTTACAGAACCCATAGCGATAATGATATTCTCGGCATCTTTAGCTCCGTAATAAACGAACGGACGATAGGTACGACCGGTAATCTTGGACATTTCATCCATATAACCAGCCACAATATCAGGAACTGCATCGTAGAACTTGTTAGCCGCCTCTCTCCCCTGGAAATACACATCCGGATTTTGAGCGGTTCCCTTTGTTACAGGGTTCTCAGAATTCTGAGCCCGATCACGGAACTCCTGCAAAGCCTTCATGTCAACCAAGCCACGAATATCTTCCATATCCAACTCTTCGATCTTCTGTATCTCGTGAGAAGTACGGAAACCGTCAAAGAAATTAACGAAAGGAACTCTTGACTTGATAGCCGTCAAGTGTGATACAGCAGAAAGGTCCATTACTTCCTGTACAGAACCGGAAGCCAACATAGCAAAACCAGTTTGACGGGCAGCGTAAACGTCTGCATGATCACCAAAAATAGAAAGTGCATGAGCAGCCAAAGCACGAGCACTCACGTGGAACACGCAAGGAAGTAACTCTCCTGCAATCTTATACATATTAGGAATCATCAATAATAATCCCTGAGAGGCCGTATAAGTCGTGGTTAACGCACCAGCTTGCAAAGAACCGTGAACAGCTCCGGCAGCACCTGCCTCTGATTGCATTTCCATCACTCTTACTGTCTCCCCGAACAGGTTCTTTCTACCTTTAGCAGCCCATTCGTCTACATACTCGGCCATCGGTGATGACGGAGTAATAGGATAGATACACGATACCTCGCTGAACATATAAGCTACATGAGCAGCGGCCGCATTACCATCACATGTGATAAATTTCTTTTCTTTTGCCATTTTTTTAAACATTAACTAACAATAGTTGATCACTCTATTTAAGATTTTTATTTCTCTCAATACACAAAACCGGCAAGCCACAAGGGTATAACATTCTTTTTACCTCGTTCGATCATATCGGTCATCAGAATTACTGAATCCCGGACTCGCCCTTTATCTCCTTGTTGCCGTACGGAAACCTCATATTTCTGGTTCACGAACAAATCTTCATTTCCAGAAAAATTCAATTTTGCCACGGCACATAATTGACTAATTAAAAATGTTTTCCGAATCATCAATGAATCTGTCTGATCCAGACAAACCGCATTCAGCAAATTGGGATTATGCAAAAATACTTGATTCGGTTTTAATCCGTTCTCATCATCACTTTCCCGATCAAACAACAAGGTCAACAACCGAGCATTCTTCATGTAATGCAGGTAATTTAACACCGTTGCACGAGAAACACCGATCTGGGCACTCAACTTACTGATATTAATATTACTATTACCATTTGCCACGATAAAAAGTAATTGTTTCAATTTTGTCAAGTACTTCAGCTCGATTTGATTATTGTACGGAATATCAAACTCCAATGTTAAGTTGATGTTTTTCAGTAAATAATCAATATGTGATTTCTCCTCCAAATATATGGGATAATAACCATATTTCAAATAGTTATTAAAAAAAGCTAACGGGCGTACTTTCTCCAAAATATCATTCACGATCTCCTCGTGATGTTCCACGATTTCCTCGAAAGAATAAATGGGAAACTTATATCCCGTTTCTAGCTCCAAAAACTCCCGAAACGACAAACCGCTCAGGTTGTACATCTCCACGATTCCATGCAAATATTTGTTGGATTTGACCCGCAAAATAGAAGATGCGGTAAAAACGATCTGCAAATCCGGGAAACGATCATAAGCCTCCCGCAATTCCCGATCCCAGTTTGGATACTTATGGATCTGATCCAGCAACAATACTTTCCCTCCCAGCTTGTAGAAACGTTCCACGAAATTAAACAATCCTTCCATCGCAAAGAACAAGTTATTGATGTTCACGTAAAGACAAGAAGGATCGTCCTTGTAATGATCCTTGCAAAAGTCTAGTAGGAAATTGGTCTTTCCCACACCACGACTTCCCTTTATCGCAATCAACCGGGCACGAGAATCTATCGTATCCAATAAACCGCGACGGATAGCCGACGTCCTTTCTTTCATCAGGATCTTATGCGTGTTACGTAAACTCTCCATTTTTTATTCTTTGCAATGCAAAGGTAATAAAAAAAGCATAGTTTTGTAATCTACATGTTGCAAAACATACATTTCATTGCCATTTCATACATCCCAATGAACATTCATTCACGCATAACCCGCTACACCATTGCGATATAAGCACGTACTTAAAATGATTCTATATTTGAGGCATCAAAAAAGCGAGGCCAAATGAACTCGCTTTTCCATATTATAAAACTTATAAAACTATTTATCATTCATCGAGATCAAGAATTCCTCGTTAGATTTCGTCTTTTCCAAACGATCCTTCACGAATTGCATCGCCTCAACAGAATTCATATCCGTCAGATAGTTACGCAAAATCCAGATACGGTTCAACGTGTAGTCCTCCAATAACAAGTCATCACGACGCGTACTTGATGCCGTAATATCCACAGCCGGGTAAATACGACGGTTGGACAACTTGCGGTCCAACTGCAACTCCATATTTCCAGTACCCTTGAATTCCTCGAAAATCACGTCGTCCATTTTTGAACCGGTCTCTGTCAACGCGGTTGCCAGAATCGTCAACGAACCACCATTTTCGATATTACGGGCTGCACCAAAGAACCGTTTCGGTTTGTGTAATGCATTTGCATCCACACCACCGGAAAGCACCTTTCCAGATGCAGGAGATACCGTGTTATAAGCACGAGCCAGACGAGTAATTGAATCCAACAGGATCACCACGTCATGCCCACATTCTACCATACGCTTAGCTTTTTCCAACACGATATTGGCCACCTTCACGTGACGCTCTGCCGGCTCGTCGAAAGTAGAGGCAATCACCTCCGCATTCACGCTACGAGCCATATCGGTTACCTCTTCCGGACGCTCATCAATCAACAGGATAATCAAATACACTTCAGGATGATTGGCTGAAATTGCGTTAGCAATTTCTTTTAGCAACATCGTCTTACCCGTTTTCGGCTGAGCCACGATCAAACCGCGCTGTCCTTTACCGATCGGGGCAAACATATCCACCACACGAGTAGAAATCGTAGCCCGCCCACTTCCGGTAAGATTGAATTTTTCATTCGGGAAAAGCGGGGTCAAGTGATCAAACGGGATTCGGTCACGCACCGCTTCCGGAGACTTCCCGTTAATTTTTGATACTTTAATCAACGGGAAATACTTCTCTCCTTCTTTCGGGGGACGCACGGTTCCTTCCACCGTGTCACCCGTTGACAAACCAAATAACTTGATCTGACTTTGAGACACGTAAATATCATCCGGAGAATTCAAGTAATTATAATCAGAAGATCTAAGGAATCCATACCCGTCAGGCATGATTTCCAACACACCCGAATTTAAAATAATTCCTTCGAACTCGTAATATTTATCGCGTTTGTCAAAACGCATCTTGTTTTGACTTTCTTTTCTTTCTTCAAACTCAGCAGGAACGCTTTCATAATTTTCATTTTCAACCTCTCCCTTAACGCCAGATTCATTTTCGACATCTTCAAACTCATTCTCTTCCACATCTTGACGAATGGTTTCTTCATCTCTCTCAACACGTCTATTCCGTTTTACAAACTTCGGACGGCTGGGTCTTTCTGCCACTTGTTCCTCTTTAACAACCTCTTCAACCGCCTTTTCCTCTTTCACCTCTTCTTTTCCTTCTTCACTTTTCACCTCTTCCCGCTTGGTTTGTTTCCGGTTACGCTTATCGAAAAACTTACGGTCTTGCTTTTGTCCGGCTTGCTCACGTTTAGGAGCCTCTGAAGTTTCATTCTTTACTTCCGTTTCCTGTGGTTCTACAACAACCTCTCCTTTTTTCTCTACAACAATACCGTTTTCCGTACGACTGAAAACCAAATCCTTATCCAAAATATCACTATGCACGACATTGATCGGCTGCACTTCCTCTACGGGTAAAACTGCATCTTTCTTTTCGGGAGCCTCTTTGACTGTTTCATTCTGGTTTTTCTCCTGTTTCGCATCGGCCTTCTTATCTTTATTCCGATTAAATTTGGCCAATCCACCTTTGGAATCTCCCACTTTTTCAGCACCTCCCCTTATCACTCTCACGCGAGGTTTCTTCTCTTTCGGTTCAACGGGAGCAGTTTCCTCGGTAGCAATCATGGCTTGCTGATCTAAAATTTTGTATATTAATTCTTTCTTTTTAAAGGATTCAATCCTTTTAACATTCAGTTCTTTTGCAATTTGACGCAAATCTGAAAGTAACTTTTCATTCAGTTCTAAAATATCGTACATATAGTCACGTTATATTTGGATAATTCTCATTACGTAAGTAAAATCACCCGGCATGAACCAGGTGGAAATGTAAACTGCGACAAATTTAAGAAGAATTCTTCTTATTCCCAAATCGTTAATAGAAAATTATTTGAGGAATTTCATATAAATTAATTTCTTCGTTTCGAAAAACTCTTCCTCAAAAAAATCAGGAATATTATAAACAGAAATTTTATCCTTGAAATCCCGAATCTCTTCTTCAAAATCCCCTCCCTTCAGATACAAAATTCCATTGGACAAATCGTTGAAACTATTCTCTCGAATACGCTTTCTGGTCAAGGCTACAAAAGCCGGAAAAGCCGTCACGGCACGACTCACGATGAAATCAAATTTTTCTTTCATCGTCTCTACTCTCAATTGCCTTGCTATCACATTTTTTAAGCCTAAAGCTCCTGCAACACCCTCTACCACTTTAATTTTCTTCCCGATAGAATCTACCAGGAAAAAATCTACCTCAGGAAACATAATAGCCAACGGAATTCCGGGAAAACCTCCTCCCGTTCCGACATCCAACACTTTTGTCCCCGCTTTGAAAGAAATCACCTTTGCTATCGCCAAAGAATGTAAAACATGATGCACGTTCAAAGCATCTATATCTTTCCTCGAAATCACATTGATCTTTTCATTCCATTCCCGGTAAAGCCCCTCCAATTGTTGGAACTGTTCCAATTGTCTCTCACTTAACCCGGTAAAATATTTTTCAACAATATCCATAAACATGAAATTTACTTCCGATTATATATTGGCAAGAATAACAAACACAACACGCCTACCACGATATACAACAATGTCATCGTGCCGTGAGTCAACAAAGCAAATGTCTTAGACAGGCTGGCAATTTCTTCCGTATGCGGTAAATAAATCATCAAGGCTGCAATCACCATAAAATGCCACGCACCCACGCCACCCTGTACCGGAGCCACCATCCCGTAACTGGAAAGAACAAACACGGTCAAACCAACCATCGGTCCCAAGTGAGAGGTGAACTGGAAACAGAAGAAACAAACGTATAGCATCAGAAAATACATCAGCCAGATAAAAATCGTATGACCGATAAATAACCACTTATGCTTCACGTCCTTCACGGTCAATAAACCTTCTTTCATTCCCGATAAAAAATGATGTAACCGGGTGAAGAAAGTACCTTTCCGTACAAACCAGAAGAAACCTGCCACCCCCACGATCAATACTCCCAACACCACGTAAGTCCATGGGGAATGAAACATCGTGTATAACTTTTGTTTAATCTCTTCATTATTATCCAGGAATATCCCGACCTGTTTAAATTGCGAAACAACAACAACCAAAGTAAGCAACAGCAACATAATCATGTCAAATACCCGCTCGGTAACAACCGTTCCCAATAACTTCGAGAATGGCACGTTCTCATATTTACTCACCACTCCACAACGGGTAAACTCACCCATCCGGGGAATCGCCATATTAGCAAAATAACCAATCATCACCCCCATAAAACTATTCATGAAAGAAATCCGGTATCCCATAGATTTCGTCAACATCTGCCAACGCAGAGAACGACTCACGTGGCTAAGTAAACCGAAAACAATCGCTACCCATATCCACGTATAGTCGACATCATCACGCAAAACCTTCATCAAGTCATCGAAATTTTGATCTCGATACACCAGCCAGAACAAAAAAACTGTTACCAGCAAAAAGGCAAAAAACTTTATAACCTGTTTATAAAATGGCTTCATCCACAAAATTCGTCAAGATTGACACTCTAATAATTTTCACAAATCAAAATAAAAGCATTATTTTGTAAGTCGTTTGCAAAAGTAAATAAATAATTGGAAGTTTAACCCATAACACCCTGAATTCATACTATGAGTATCGTTCGAGCAAAAAAACATCTGGGACAACATTTTTTGAAAGACCAAAACATCGCTTGTAAAATCACGGCGAGTTTACTACCTGTCACCAAAGGGGTACTAGAAATCGGGCCGGGTATGGGAGTACTGACACGTCATTTATTAAAAGATACAAAATTTTCCGTGCTTGCCATTGACATCGACCAAGAGTCCATTGACTACCTGCACGAAGAGCTACCTGCCCATAAAGAGCAGATTATTTACGGGGATTTTCTAAAATCAGATATTCGAAATTTCTACACAGAACCGTTTTCGATCATCGGGAATCTTCCTTATAACATCTCTTCGCAAATCTTTTTCCGTATCCTAGAAAACCGGGATCTAATACCCCAAGTCGTCTGTATGATACAAAAAGAGGTGGCCGAACGCATCAGGGCCTCTCACGGGAACAAAACATACGGGATTTTAAGCGTATTCCTACAAACATTTTACGACATCGAGTATCTTTTCACCGTGGGAGAACAGGTTTTCGATCCACCACCAAAAGTTAAATCCGCCGTAATCCGACTCATCCGGAATAAAAGGGAAAAACTCGATTGTGACGAAAAACTTTTTTTCAATATCGTAAAATCAGGTTTCAATCAACGACGAAAAACCTTACGTAATTCTTTAAAATCAATTATTTCTCCGGATTTTGCCTCAGAAACGTTATCTTTGCGCCCGGAACAATTAAGTGTAGAGGATTTCATTACACTATGTAAAGAGATTCAGCAGGCAAACAAGTAATTGATGAACTATGCAACAGTTTGAACTCTCGGAAGAATTAGTTTCCCAGATAGAGGGACTGATAAAAGCGGATAATAAAGAAGATGTCGCCAAGTTGGTAGAACCTCTTCATCCGGCGGATATTGCCGAAATCATGAATGAATTGGACACCAAAGAAGCCCAATTCCTGTTTCTGTTGCTAGATGAAGAGAAAGCCGGAGACGTTCTGGCAGAAATCGAAGAAGACGAAAGACAACGATTTATCGATTCTTTCCCCCCGGAAGTTATAGCCAAACGTTTCGTGGACAACATGGACACGGACGATGCCGCCGACCTCGTGGGTAGTATGCCCAACGAACAGCAGCAAGAAGTTCTTTCACACATGGAAGACCTCGAACAAGCGGGAGACATCGTCGATCTGTTGCATTACGACGAAGATTCTGCCGGTGGACTTATGGGTAAAGAGCTAGTGAAAGTCAACGAGAATTGGACCGTCCTCACCTGTCTACGCGAACTTAGTCGACAAGCAGAGAACCTAGATGAAATATTCTACATCTACGTCGTTGATGACGACAACATCTTGAAAGGAAGACTTTCATTGAAAAAGATGATTCTTTCCCCGACATCTACCAAAATCCAAAGTATATATAACCCGGACGTAACCTACGTGACCACCGATGAACCAGCCGAATCCGTGGGACGTATCATGCAGAAGTACGATTTAGTCGCCATTCCTGTAGTTGACTCCATCGGCCGACTTGTCGGTCGAATCACGATCGACGACGTGGTTGACGTGATCCGGGAAGAAGCAGAAAAAGACTACCAGATGATGTCCGGTATCTCACAGGACGTGGAATCTTCCGACACGATCTGGGACCAGACCAAAGCACGTCTTCCGTGGCTGATCATCGGTTTATTCGGAGGAATGCTTGCAGCCTATATGATTTCTTTCTACGAGGCAGACATTGCCTTATTCCCAGCAACAGCCATGTTCATTCCTGTTATCACCGCTATGGGGGGAAACGTGGGTATCCAGTCTTCCGCCATCGTGGTAAAAGGACTTGCCTCCAACACCCTGACATCAAAAAACATATTACAGAGTATCTCAAAAGAAATTTCATGTGCGGTCATAAATGCCTGCATCTGTTCTTCCATCATTTTTATCCTATCCCTTTGTTTCAACCTAACATCACTTGCCATGCCCATCACGGTAACTATATCCTTGTTTATCGTGATCATGTTCGCATCCATGTTCGGTACAGCATTCCCGTTATTACTCAATAAACTAAAGATAGATCCGGCTCTAGCTACCGGACCGTTTATCACCCTAACGAACGACATCATCGGTTTGAACATTTATCTTTTCACGGGAAAGGCCATTCTAGGCTGGCTACTGTAAGTAAAAACCGTGTCACAAATTGGACACTAATAATTACGGAAAAAATTGTTTAATTAAAAGAGTGTTGTTAACTTGCACCCCTCTTTCAAGAGGTTAGCTAATAATTAAATCATAAGAAATCAAAACAAAATAACTTGCTATGTATCAAGGAATCAAAACAGTGTCATTTGAAGAGGCTGTAAAAGTTGTAAAATCCGGAGACCGGATTCACATTCACAGTGTGGCTTGTGCCCCCCAAGGTCTAATTCAAGCTCTTTGCAACAGAGGACGTGCAGGAGAATTGAGAGACGTCAAGTTGCAACACTTGCACACGGAAGGTAGTGCCCCGTATGCAGAAGCAGAATTCGAAGGAATCTTCTTCCTAGAATCCTATTTCGTGGGCAGTAACGTGCGTAAACCTACTCAAGAAGGATATGCAGATTATGTACCCGTTCATTTGAGTGAAACCCAGAAACTGATCAGAAGCGGTATTCACCCGGTTGATGTTGCCATGATCCAAGTTTGTCCCCCGGACAAGCATGGTTTTGTATCCATGGGAACCTCTGTTGATGCCACGTTAGCTGCCGTACAGAATGCAAAAACAGTTATTGGCGTTATCAACCCGAACGTACCGAGAGCATGGGGAGATGCTATCATCAAATTATCAGACATCGACATCTTCTGCGAAGACAATACCCCACTTATCGAAGCTCATCCGGCAACGTTAACAGAACAGGATATTGCTATCGGTAAAAATGTAGCCTCTTTGATCGAAGACGGAGCTACCCTGCAAATGGGAATCGGAGCCATCCCGAACGCTGTACTTTCCCAATTAGGCAACCACAAAAACTTAGGTATTCACACGGAAATGTTTGCTGACGGAGTATTACCCTTGTATGAAAAAGGTGTTGTCAACAACATGAATAAGAAATTCGACAAAGGTAAGATCGTATCAACCTTCTTGATGGGATCAAAAAGAGTATATGACTTCATCGATGACAACCCAGGAGTAGCCATGATGGATGTCGGTTACACGAACGATCCGTTCATCATCGCACAACAACCGAAAATGACGGCTATCAATTCGGCTCTTTCTGTTGACATCACAGGCCAAGTCAACGCAGACTCTTTAGGTATTAAATTTTACAGTGGTAGTGGTGGTCAATTAGACTTCATCCGCGGAGCAGCAGCCAGCGAAGGAGGAAAACCGATTATTGCATTACCGGCAGTAACAAACAAAGGCGTGAGTAAAATTTGCCCGACCTTGTTAAACGGAGCCGGAGTTGTTACCACTCGTTTCGATGTACACTACATTGTTACGGAATTCGGTATCGCAGACCTTTATGGTAAAACCCTTCAGGAAAGAGCAAAGACTTTAATCAATATTGCTCATCCCGATCACCGAGAAACGCTTGATAAAGCAGCATTCGAAAGATTTGGTAGTCACTACCACTTCATTTCAAAATAAAGATCGAAAGAGGAAGCAGTTTGCTTCCTCTTCTTTTTATTACTACATTTGTATAACCGTTACAGGTCTCCAATTGACATACTTTACTTAAACCTGTAACCTATAAATTTGTAATCTGAACAACCATGATGGACTGGAATAAATTATTATCATCGAGACGTTATCAACCGGGAAGCACTATCACCATGTTTCGCTCTCATGACCGATCACAATTTCAAAGAGACTACGATCGTTTAATCTTTTCCTCTCCATTTCGACGATTACAAAATAAAACTCAGGTATTCCCGTTACCGGGCAATATCTTTGTACATAACCGTCTAACTCATAGCCTAGAAGTAGCTAGTGTGGGACGTTCGCTAGGAAACAAGATTGCACAATTTGTTAAAACCAAAGAGGCATTGGAACACCCGGAAATCCTCGAAGAAATCGGTACCATTGTTAGTACGGCCTGTTTAGCTCACGATTTGGGGAATCCTCCTTTCGGACATTCCGGAGAAGAGGCTATTTCTTATTTTTTCACGGAAGGAGAAGGGCAATACTTGAAAAAACTTCTGACGGACGAGGAATGGGCTGACATCAGTCATTTCGAAGGTAACGCAAATGCTTTCCGATTATTAACCCATAGCTTTAACGGACGCAGGCCAGGTGGTTACACGATGACCTTTACCACTCTTGCATCCATTGTTAAATACCCATTTGAATCTAAAGCCTCCCTCAAAGGACACAAATACGGCTTTTTTCAAAGTGAAAAAGAAATATACAAGGAAGTAGCCGAAGAACTTGGTATTATCCAACTCAACTCAAAACCTTTGCAATACGTCCGCCATCCACTCGTTTATCTAGTTGAAGCTGCCGACGATATTTGCTATCAGATCATGGATATTGAAGACTCTCACAAGCTAAAAATTCTATCCTATGATGAAACTACCCGGATACTTCTTAATTTCTACGACAAAGATACAGACAAGGAAGATTTAAAGACGATCTCCAGAACCTTCAAAATTGTCACGGACAAAAACGAATGTATCGCATTTCTACGTGCAGGTATTATTAATAAATTAATCAATGCCTGTGCAGACATCTTTTGCCAAAACTACGAGGCAATCATGAACGGAACCTTTCAAGGCAGCTTGATACATCACTTAACAGGCACCAATAAACAAGCCTATGAAACCTGTACCGAATTAGCCTATTCCCGGATTTATCACACGAATATCGTTACACAAATACAGATTGCAGGTTTCAAAATCCTTGCCACCATATTAAAAGAATATATTGATGCTGTTCTGAAACCAGAAACCTATTATGCCCGGAATATTCTATCCGTCATGCCAGAACAATACAAAGTTCATCAAGATGATTCCATTTACACGAAAATACAAACGGTAACGGATTACGTCTCAGGAATGACGGATTCTTACGCTTTAAATTTATACCGCAAAATAAAAGGTATCGAGTTACCAGAAATCAGATAAATTGCCTTCGGCAAGTCGCAAGTTACAAGTTAGCAGGTTATAGGTTCTCCACAATCGGAAGCGAGAGAAAACAAAAAAGGGCGAGTCACTTGAACTCGCCCTCTCTTCTAAATTCGGCATCGACCTACTCTCCCACCTATCGGCAGTACCATCGGCGCTAACGG
>ENA-ORUM01000451-ORUM01000451.1-human-gut-metagenome-genome-assembly--contig:-NODE-451-length-50460-cov-11.574764_pt1 | contig 50460 bp, 43 predicted proteins | sample MGYA00242083_ERZ509217 | MGnify/ENA primary metagenome ERZ509217 (study PRJEB26280, sample SAMEA2338831) | human gut metagenome | biome: human gut; feature: human-associated habitat; material: faeces...
ACGTCGCGGAGAGCGAGTGGGGCGCCCGCCGCTACCTGGACGTGACGCTGCTGGACGAGTAGACGCACCGGAAGGCGGGCCTATGGGGCTGTCCAAAAGTGCGCAAGAATCTTGACGGTACCTCGACACGACCGAACGCTCATCAATGGCGTGCAATGCGATATCGAAACTTTGCCCGTAAGCGACTTGGCAAGCGAGCGTCCGTTCGACTTGGTCGTGCTCGCCACTAAGGCAACGGGTCTCGACCAAGCGCTCGACACCATGGAAGCCCTGGTAGGCCCGAACACATGCATCATTTCGCTTCTTAACGGCATTCGAAGCGAGCGCATCATAGCCGAACGATTTGGCTGGCAACATACGGTGCTCAGCGTGGCGCAGGGCATGGACGCCGTGTTTCTACATGGCGAGCTCACCTATACGCATCCGGGCGAAATCCGGTTCGGCGCGTCGAAGGAAACCAATCCGGGCGTCGTCGACAGCATTGCCGCGTTCTTCCGTCGAGCAGGCATCCCCCATACGGTCGAGGCGAACATCGAACATCGCCTATGGACGAAATTCATGCTCAACGTGGGGATAAACCAAACCTGCATGGCATATGGAGGCACCTATGGCACTGCAACCGCACCTGGCGAACAGAATCGCTGCTTCATCGCCGCTATGCGCGAGGCCATGGCCGTAGCACGGGCGGAAGGAATCGAGCTCACCGAGCAGGATCTGGGCGACATGGTGGACCTCATCGCCTCGATTGATCCGGCAGGCATGCCCTCGATGGCGCAGGACCGGGTCGCGCACCGCCGAACCGAGGTTGAGGAATTCGCTGGGACCGTCATTCGCCTTGCCGAGCAGCACGGTATCCTCGTCCCGCAGAATCGTTGGCTCTACGACCGCATTCGCGAGATCGAGACAAGCTGGTAGCCAGCGCAGCAGGGAAAAACTAACTGCAGATACAAACCTATCAATCGCGCATCGGGGAGCGAGTCGGGGACCACCCCCGCCGCGGAAACCGCCGTGCCACAAAGGTCGTTTCTCAACGTATTGAGCGAAAATTGGCTAACTTTGTCGATTTTCTGCACTCGGATGGCGGTCAACGTTCTTACAGAGGCCAAAACAGCTCCTGTGTGGCTCGCTTTTCTTTATAACAAGGCGTTTCGCGCGGAAATGAGCCGGCCTGCGCGTCATCAGAGAGCAGAAAATCGACAAAGTTATCCATTTTTGCTGTTCACATTCAAATTTCTGCGCCCCGCACGCAAAGGGCCGGCTGCGAGGCGCATCTCGCAGCCGGCCCTTAAGCTCAGCTCTGTTGGAATCGCAGGAGCGTTACCGCATCCTAACAGGCAGAACGCGTGAGTTACATCCCCTGGTGGAAGGTACGGGAGATGACCTCGTCCTGCTGCTCCTTGGTAAGGTTGTGGAAGTTCACCGCATAGCCAGACACGCGGATGGTGAGCTGCGGGTACTTCTCGGGATGCTGCTGCGCATCGAGCAGCGTGTCACGGTTGAACACGTTAACGTTCAGGTGATGGCCACCCTTCTCGGCATACGCGTCGATCATGTTAACGAGGTTGTCGGCCTGCGCCTGGGGGACGTCGGTGACGTTCATATGCTTCTCCTTTTCGAAGGGGCGCGGCAACCCGTCGCGCCGCCACATTAGGAATCGTTACTAGTATAACGCCAAATTGCTTCTAGTACACTAGCAGTTGGCAATGGGACTGGAAATTTCCCGCCCCATTGCCAACGTTGCCGGCGTTGTTAGCACTCGGCGCAGTCCGGGTTCTCCACAGAAATCTCGGCCGTGGAAAAATCGAGGCTGTCCAGATCGATATCGCCGAAGAACACCTGGTCCTCCTTGCCGAGCGCGCCCGGGATGATGGAGAAGGTGTTGGAGATGCCGTCCTGGGCATCGCGGAACGGCAGCTTGGACACGGAGCTCAGGCTCGCGATGGCACCGTGCGTATCGCGACGGTGCATGGGGTTCGCGCCCGGGGCGAACGGCACGCCCTTCTTGCGGCCGTCCGGCGTGGCACCCGTGTTCTTGCCATACACCACGTTGGAGGTAATGGTGAGCACCGAGGTCGTGGGCACGGAGTTGCGATAGGTGTCGTTCATGCGGATGTACTCCATGAACTGGTGCACCACGTCGTGCGCGATCTTGTCCACGCGGTCGTCGTCGTTGCCGTACTTGGGGAACTCACCCTCGACCTCGAAGTCCACGATCACGCCCTGCTCGTCGCGAACGGGGTGAACCTTGGCGTACTTGATCGCGGAAAGCGAGTCGGCCACGACGGAAAGACCGGCGATGCCCGTGGCGAACCAGCGGTGCACGTGCTTATCGTGCAGCGCCATCTGGATGCGCTCGTAGCAGTACTTGTCATGCATGTAGTGGATGATGTTCAGCGCGTTCACGTACACGCCGGCAAGCCACTGCATCATGTCGTTGAGCTTGCTCACAACGTCGTCGTAGTCGAGCGTGTCGCCCTCGACGGCGCGATACTTCGGGCCGATCTGCTTCTTGGAGATCTCGTCCACGCCGCCGTTGAGTGCGTAGAGCAGGCACTTGGCCAAGTTCGCGCGGGCGCCGAAGAACTGCATCTCCTTGCCGATGCGCATGGAGCTCACGCAACAGGCGATGGCGTAATCGTCGCCATGGTACACGCGCATGAGGTCGTCGTTCTCGTACTGGATGGAGCTCGAGGCGATGGAGGTCTTGGCGCAGAACTCCTTGAATGCCTGGGGCAGGCTCTTCGACCAGAGCACGGTGAGGTTGGGCTCGGGGCTGGTGCCCATGTTCTCGAGCGTGTGGAGGTAGCGGAACGCCGTCTTGGTGACGAGGGTGCGGCCGTCCACGCCCATGCCGCCGATGGACTCGGTGACCCACTGCGGATCGCCAGAGAAGAGGTTCTGGTACTCGGGGGTACGAGCAAACTTGACCATGCGGAGCTTCATGATGAAGTGATCCACGAACTCCTGGATCTGCTCCTCGGTGAAGGTGCCGCGGGCGAGGTCGCGCTCAGCGTAGATGTCGATGAAGGTCGAGGTGCGGCCCATGGACATGGCGGCACCGTTCTGCTCCTTCACCGCAGCGAGGTACGCGAAGTACATCCACTGGATGGCCTCCTGCGTGTTCTTGGCCGGGCCGGAGATGTCGTAGCCGTAGAAATCGGCCATCATCTTGAGCTCGCCGAGGGCGCGAATCTGCTCCTGCAGCTCCTCGCGGTCGCGGATGTTCTCCTCGGTCATGACCTTGGGCGTGGAGGCCTTCTGGGCCTCCTTGTCCTTGATGAGGTAGTCCACGCCGTAGAGGGCAACGCGACGGTAGTCGCCGATGATGCGGCCGCGGCCGTAGCCGTCGGGCAGGCCCGTGATGATGTGCGACGAACGGCAGGCGCGCATCTCGGGGGTGTAGACGTCAAAGACGCCCTGGTTGTGGGTCTTGCGACGGAAGGTGTAGTTCTCCACCACGTCGTCGTCGATCTTGTAGCCGTGCTGCTGGGCCGCCTGCATAGAGATGCGGATACCGCCGTTGACGTGCAGAGCGCGCTTGAGCGGCTTATCGGTCTGCAGACCGACGATGGTCTCGCGCTCGGGGTGCTCGTTGTCGATGTAGCCGGCCGGGTGGCTCACGATGCCCGTGACCACCTTGGTGTCCATGTCGAGGCAGCCGCCCTTCTCGCGCTCCTTGGTAAGGAGGCCCATGACGTAGTCCCAGAGGTCCTTGGTGCGCTGGGTGGGACCAGCGAGGAACGACTCATCGCCTTCATAGGGGGTGTAGTTGCGCTGGATAAAGTCGCGGACGTCAACCTCGTCGGTCCAGGTGCCGCCCTCGAAGCCTTCCCATGCTTCCTGCATCGTGTAACCACGCTCCTTGTTCGCGCCGGCAGACGCCGGCTTGCTTACTCGGGATCCGGCGCACACGACGGAGCAACCGTGCACACCGACTGTGGTACGGGCCGGTGCAATTTGACGCTCGCGCCGCATTTTTGACCGTTTACCGAGAACTTATCTGTTTTGAAGAATACCATAGGCACCTGCTGTTAAGGGCAGCGATTTGGGATGAGATAGACCCGTTCGCAAGGTTTTTTGCGAACGGGTGATGCACGGCCGCGCGTCGGGTCCCGCGTGCTACAAATCACCAAAGAGCGCGTTGAGGTCGAAGGTGCTTTCTTCCTCGACACGGTGCCATGCCTCAGCCGGCCAGAGCTCGAGGGCCTCCCCATTGCCGACCACCGCAAACGCCTGCTCGCCTGCCCTCAACAACGATCCTCAATAACACACTTACATGCCGTTTTGCGCAATAAGAAGGTGAATTAAGCCCCTTATTGCGTAATTCGGCATGTAAGTTGCCCGCACTGGCCGCAGACCGGCATGCAAGTTGCCCCCATAAGACCTCTTCCAGTAATTCACCACCCACCGCAGACCGTCTCCGCACACCGCCGCTCGCCAATCGGTGAACGGTAGTTGACTTGGTTTCAATGTGATATCACAATGGCATCACCACGAAGGTCGACAGGAAGCACGGAATGCCTGTCGGCGAAGCGGCACGAGGCTGTGAGCTGCGAAGTGTCTGCCAGCTGTGCAACGCAGGCGCAAAGCGGCGAGGCGGCAATCACCCGCAGCAAAGCGGCGCGAGCGCAAAGCGGCGGGACGCGAAACGCCCACCGGCACAGCGAACGCACCGGCAGAGCAACGCGAGCACGCAGCACTCGACCGCTCGGCGCCCTTCGGCGCCCGTGGCCGGGGAGTCGCCCCCCCCCCGAGGAATATCAGGGGCAACGCTTCGCCGTCACGCCGGCGGGGCGCTTCGCGAAAGGAACATCCATGAGCGTGGAAAAGAAGATCAAGGCCGCATCTGGCTGGGGCATGCTTGGCGTCATTCTCATCGCCTTCATCGCCATCGTCGCCGTGTTCGTCCTGAGCATCATCGGGCTCGTGAACGCCGACGAGGCCGGTGTGGCGGCAAGCCCTCTCTCGGGCTGGGGCCTGGGGCTCAGCATCACCGCCTTCTGCCTGATCTGGATTCCCGTATCCGGCTTCTTCACCCTGCAGCCCGGGCAGGCGCGCGTGTGCATCCTCTTCGGCGACTACAAGGGCACCGTGCGTGACGAGGGCTTCCGCTGGGCGAACCCGTTCTACAGCCGCAGCATGGGCTCCAACTCTGCCACCGAAGATGCCGTAGCGAGCGCCGTGGGCAAAAGCGGGCTCTCGCTGAGCAAGAGCATCGAGACGGCGGCCAAAGCAGCGAGCGGCCTTTCCACCAAGGTTTCGGTGCGCGCACGCACGCTCAACGGCGACATCCTGAAGGTCAACGACAAGATGGGCAACCCCATCGAAATCGCCAACGTGGTCGTTTGGCACGTGGCCGATACCGCCAAGGCCCTCTTCGACGTGGACAACTACGAGCAGTTCGTGGCAACGCAGGCCGAAACGGCGCTCCGTCACGTAGCGAGCATCTATGCCTACGACCACGCCGAGGACAGCTCGGACTCCATGGATTCCATCACGCTGCGCAGCAATATCGAGGAGGTCTCGACCGCCCTCAAGCACGAGCTCACGCAGCGCCTGGCGCCCGCCGGCGTCGCCATCGATGACGCGCGCCTGACGCACCTCGCCTACGCGCCCGAAATCGCCCAGGCGATGCTCCGCCGCCAGCAGGCTGAAGCCGTCATCGCCGCACGTAAGAAAATCGTTGAGGGCGCTGTCACCATGGTCGAAATGGCTGTGGACGAGCTCGGCCAGCACGGTAAGATCGAGCTCGACGAGGAGCGCAAGGCGCAGATGGCATCGAATCTCATGGTGGTGCTCTGCGGCGAATCCGAAGCGCACCCCATCGTGAACGCAGGATCTCTCTACTAGCCTTCAGGGTCGAATAACGATGGGCCGGGGGAAGCAGTCTCGTAAAGCAGCCTCCGGCCCAGCCTTCCAAGGCAAACAGCATCCGGCCCGCTCTTCCAAGATTGACCGCCACTCGACTCCATTGTTAACTCTCAGCAGCAGGTGACCGCCATGGCGCGCAAACAATATCCCCTTCGCATCGACCCCGCCATATGGGAGGCGGTCCAGCGCTGGGCCGACGATGAGATGCGGAGCGCCAACGGGCAGGTCGAGTGGATCTTGCGCGACGCACTCAAGCGCGCCGGCCGCCTGCCTAAAAAGGGTGCCGCCGATACCCCGAAGCCACCGAAAGCACAATGAGACAGTTGTGCCGGGTTAAACTGTCTCATACATAGCAACAGAGAGACAGTTGTACCCGGCACAACTGTCTCACCCCCATCAAGGAGATACCATGAACGCGCAAAGCGCCCCCGAGGTGCCCATTCTCGCTATCGATCACTACCAGAAGCGCTACGGAGACACCGTAGCCGTGCGCGATCTTTCACTCGAAGTAGAGCCGGGTGACATCTACGGCTTCATCGGCCATAACGGCGCAGGCAAGACCACCCTTATCCGCTCGATCGTGGGCGTGCAGAGCATCGACGGGGGCAGCATCCGCGTGTGCGGCATCGACGTTGCGCGCGACCCCGTGGCCGCAAAGCGCCTCATCGCCTATGTTCCCGACAATCCCGACGTCTACGAATTCATGACGGGAATCCAGTACCTCACCTACCTTGCCGACATCTTCCAGGTGCCTGCCGATGTACGCGCCGAGCGCATCACCGAGCTTGCCGAGCGCCTTGAGCTCATGGGTGCCCTTGGCGATGCGGTGGGAAGCTATTCTCACGGCATGCGTCAAAAACTCGTGCTCATCGGCGCGCTCCTGCACGAACCCCGGCTCCTCGTGCTCGATGAGCCCTTCGTAGGCCTTGATCCTGTTGCCTCTCACGAGCTCAAGCTCATGCTCGGCGAGCTCGCTTCCCGCGGCAGCGCGGTCTTTTTCTCGTCGCACGTGCTCGAGGTAGTTGAGAAGCTTTGCAACAAGGTGGCCATCATCCGTGGCGGCGAGCTGCTCGCCGCCGGGCCCACCGAGCAAGTGCGCGGCGACGAATCGCTCGAGGCGGTATTCCTCGACCTTGTAGAGGACCCTGAGCATCCGAGCAACACCGGACAGGCTGCCCAGCCAACAACCGGCAACGCTCGCCCCAATGGGCGCAGCCACCTCAAGGGGATGAAGTAGATGAACGGTTTCGCGCTGCTCTGCCGCGTGCAGGTGCTCGCACTCGTCAATTCCCTCGCACCCGAGCACCAGGGATCGAAGAGGCGGTCGCGCACCGCACGCCTCGCCCTGGCCGGCGTGGTGGCAATCGCGCTCGGCGCCCTGATGGCGGCATATGTCGCGCTCATGGGCATGGGGCTCGTCGCCATGGGCCTCACCGAGGTCATCCCGGCATTCGCCCTTGTTGTCGGTTCGCTCGCAGGCATTATGTTCGCCTTCATGAAGGCGCGCGGCACGCTCTTTGGACTCGCCGACTGGGACCATGTGATGTCGCTGCCCATCTCGAGGCGCGCGGTTGTTGCCTCGCGCTTGGGAACGGTCTTTCTTGCCGCCATCGTGTTGAGTGCCGTGTTTATGGCACCGCTGTTTGTGGTCTACTTTCTGCATGCGCCCGCAAACCCGGTGTCGGTCATATTCGCCGTGCTAAGCATCCCGCTTGCCCCGCTCGCCCCGGTAAGCGCATCCGTGTTCGCCGCATTCGGCGTCACCATGCTCACGGTACGCTTCCGTCATGCCAATCTTGCCTACATAGTTCTCGCTCTCGCGTTCTTCACCCTAATCTTCGTTGGCGCCTATGCGCTCTCTTTTAGCGCGGGCACCGCCAGCGACCCCGCTGCTAAGCTGGCTGCTTTCGGCAGCGTTGCGTCTGCCATGGGCGCGGGCCTCACCGCCCTGTACCCGCCGGCCGCCTGGGCATGCGAGGGCATCATTTCGGGCAGCGCGCTGCCGTTCGTTGTCTTTGCTGCGTTCTCGCTTGGCGTTGCACTTGCATGCCTGGAAATCATGCAGCGCCTCTACCTTCCTATCAACGGCCTGTTGGCGAGCAAGGGAGGCGCTCGGGATCGCTATACCGCGGAGCGTCTGCGCGAGCGCCGCAGCGGGGCATCGCCGTTCCGCGCCATGATGAACAAAGAGTTCCGAACGCTCATCGGCATCCCCTCCTATGCGTTCAACTGCCTGTTCGGCTACATCCTCATGGTCGTCGTCGCCGTCGCGCTTTCGGCCATGGGCATGCGCGAGCTCCTGACCTCAGGGGTAGTGGACGGCGTCGAAATCACCGATGAAGCCGTGCGCGCATACGCCAGCCGCCTCGTGGTGCTCATCCCCTGGGTGTACGTGTTCTGCACCTGCATGTGCCCCAGCGCCGCGTGCTCGATCTCGCTCGAAGGACGTTCGGCGTGGCTCATGTCAACTGTGCCCGTGCCCCCGCGCACAGTTCTGGGCGCGAAGCTTGCCGCCAACGCCCTGTCAGCTGCAATCACCTTGGCAATCAGTGCGACCGTGTTGGTCGTCTCGGGCGAGGCGGGCGCGCTACAGGGTCTCGAGATCGTCGTGTTGGGATTTGGAGTGTTCTACCTGCTCATCACGATCGCCCTGTCCGTCGACGCCGCATCGCCCAATTTTGCCTGGAACACCCCGAACGAAGTCGTGAAGCGCAGCATGCCCATCATGGTTACTGTGTTTGGCGGCATGGCCGCCGCTTTCGGCGGGGGCTTTGCATGCTGGATGCTCATGGATACCCTTGGAGCTGCGGCGGCGGGCGATGCGCTCAACCTCGGGCTGGGCGTCGCCTGCGCCGCAGCGGGGCATCTCGTCTTTAGGAGGCTCTGCCACCGGACGGTTCTCTTTACGCTGTAGGCCAAACGTACCTGTAGGAAAACCGTACCTGGGAGCTAACCGTCCCTGTAGAAATAGCGCAGGGCTCGGGATTAAGCAAAGATTAGGTTTATTGTCCGCGCCGGGTGGTACAAACCAAATGGCATTCGATACACGACCGTCGGGCGTCCAACATGCCATAGCAAAACAGACGGCCCGGCAACGCTGAACAGGAGCATATCGCATGCATCGCAAGCATTTATCCTCCCGCACGGGGACCAAGCGCCAAGCAGGCCCCCTTCCCGCCGCCAAGGCCGCCGCGCCGGACACCACCGGGGCAACCAGGCAAGCAGGGCGTGCGAGCGGAAGCGTCATCCGCATGCGCACACCGCGCAGCCGCTCCGAGGACCAGCGCGCAAATCTGCGCCGTTCCTACGAAGCGCTCCTGCGCAAGCTGCGGGCGGGCGATGGCGCGAGCAACACTCACCAGTCTTGGCCCGTGCGCCCCTATGCGGCGTCGGTGTAAGCTGAAATCGCTCCTGCGGCACATGGGTCTGCAGGGTTCCCCCTGATTTCAAACCCTTTCATGCAAAGTGGGCGGGGCTGCAGTTGCAGTCCCGCCCATTTTGTTGCCCTTATCCTCCAAACAGAGGTTCAATCGTTACGCAGTACGCACGGGAAGCACCCGAAGTCCGAGATTCGGAAGACCCCCGGGGTCTCGCCTGAAAGCTTTTTCAACTTTTGGGCAGTCTATCCAACGAATGCGAAGTAGAGACTGCCTCAGCGCGAACAAATTGCCTGATCAGCGACGAGCGCCGTAATCGTATACTTCGCACATCGTCATTGAAGTGCCCAAAAGTTGAAACCGGACCACCGGGCGAGCCAAAAACGGGCCCCAGGCGGGCCGAAACGAAGCGGAGGGCACGCACAACGAAGCACGCGCCCTCCGCTCTAACACCAATGCCTGCAGAATCCTCGGCTGGAGCGCAGACCCTAGTCGTCGCGCCTTTGCGAGCGGCCGGAAACCAGCCACATGGCAACCCCAGCTACCACCCATCCTGCAATAGGCAGCCAGACGCTCGTTACGCTTTGCATAACAGCATCGATAATCATCATCCGGCCCTCCTCTCAACTATAGATACGGGGGCCAAGCTAATTCCCGCCTGGCCCGTCGAAAGCCCTCACATAGCCCGGGCGCGGGAAGCCATCCGGACGACGCGCTACAAACTATGCCGCGCCCTGATCGCATCCCTCACGATGCCCTTGCTCATGAGGTAGGTCACGTAGAAGTACCCGCCATATGCCACCAAGAAGATGAACGCCGTGAGGCCGACCGCGCCGCCGATGGTGAAGCCGCCGAACAGCTGCACGAGCTTGACGATCACGCTCAGCGCCACGCACGAGTGCGCAACCCCGATGAAGAGCGGGAACACGAAGAAAATCGCCTGCTGCACGAGCGTCGAATGCATGATCTGGCGCGTCGGCGTACCCAGCTCGGCAAGTATCCGATAGTTGGGGCTCGCATCGGCCACGCCCGAGAGCTGCTGGATGGTCAGAATCGCAGCGCACGCCAGCACCAGCACGAAGCCGATGTAGATAGCCAGGTAGGAGATCAGGCCGTTCATAGAGTCCACGCTCTCGTAGCTCTGGGTGCGAGTAGCCTCGGACCCCCATCCCGCCACGATCTCGCCCGCATCGTTGGTGATGGGGTGATAGGTGCGCAGCTCGTTGATGAAAGCGTCTCCTTCCTCGGTCGAAATGCCATCGGCGTAATCGACCATGAGATAGCCCATGTACAGCGGGAGGTCCGCTTCATCCACATACGCGTCGGGCACCACGACCGTACCGGTGTTCATGCCGAACATGGCGTTCTGGAATGCACTCGCGTTTTCGTTCACGCGGTCGCTCACCGGACGCAGCGCATGACCGTTGAAATCGATCTCCACACCCTGCGCGAGCGCCGCGTTATAGATATCGTTGAGCGTAGCACCCATGTCCGAGATGATCGTGTAGCCATCTGAACCCAGATCAATCTCGTCCATGCCGCGATAGCGCAGGTAGGCGTTGTACTCGCTCTCGCGAACCACACCAAGCCCGAGTTCTGCCGTGCCCGTCGCGTCCACACCCGACGGCATGCTCATGCCCGTTTCCTCGCAAAGCTGGTTCAGCGTCACAATCGGTGCGTCGGCGCTGCGCGGGGTCGAATCATAGACGTTCACCTGCACGCTTCCGCCAGCAATCTGCGACAAGTCGAAGGGGCGTGCATCCGCCGCTCCTTCATTCACCGTATCGCTCTTGCTCGCCTCGATCATATCGATGGGCTCAGAAGCCACGGCGTAGCGCGTAGATTCTCCGTTCGCCTCGGCGTAGGCGTTCTCCTCGGCAACCGCCTGCGGACCGAAATAGACGAGCACGCGCGTGTAATCGAACGGCGTGCCGCGCTCCACGCTCTCGTTCATCACGCTTGCAAGCGACATGCCAGCGGTCACCGCCGTAATGGCGAGGAAGAGAATCATAGCGATCATGGCCATCGAAAAGCTCACGGTGTTCACTTTGGCGGCAAGCTGCCGCATCGTGACCATATTGAGGCCGCGCCAGTACATACCGCGAGCACCCTGGAGCGCCTTGAGCAAGAACCCCGAAAGGCCAAAGAAGAAGAGGATGGTGCCGATCACGACCGTTACCGTAGTGATCAGAAAATCCTGCATCCCCTCAGGCGAGCCATCGTAGGGAAGACCCTGGTCGAGCAGGCGCGCATACGCCATGATAATGGCAGCAAGGCCCACAACGAAGACCACCGCCGAGATCCAAGGATTGCGCACCTTGATGTTCTCGTTGCGCCGACTTGCGCTCATGAGATCGATAATCTTGGCGCGCGCCACCACGCGAAGGTTGAAGACGAGCGTCACCAAGAAGATCGCAACGAGGCAGCCGACCGTGAGCATGAACGACCCGAAGGAAAAGAAGAAGTGGAAGTCGGCTATCTGCGTCTTGAAAAGCGAGGCCGTGAAGAAGACCATGAGCTGCGAGAGCCCAACGCCCAAGATAATTCCCAGCACGAGCGAGACAAGTGAGACGAAAAACGTCTCGAGCGCCATGATGCGCGCCACCTGCCCGCGACTCATACCGAGCACCTGATAGAGGCCGAACTCCTTCTTGCGACGCTTCATGATGAAGTTATTGGCATACACCATGAGGAAGCCCATGACAAAGCCAAGAAAGATGGTAAGACCGCTGATGAGGCCGCCGAGCGTCTCGCCCATTCCAGCGTTCTGCTTGGTTACGCCGGCGATATCAACCTGCAGGGAGATGGTGTTGAACGCGTAGAACACCGTCACGGCAAGCGTGAGCGTAAGCAGGTAGACCAGGTAGTCCTTGCTCGCGCGGCGCACGTTGCCCAGCGCGATTTTACAGAGCATCGGATCCCTCCCCGCCCATCATGGCCACAACCTCCATGATGCGGTCGAAGAACTCCTGGCGCGTGGACCCGCCGCGCCGAAGCTCGGTAAAGATGCGCCCGTCGCGAATGAAGAGCACGCGCTGCGTGTAGCTCGCAGCGAAGCTGTCGTGCGTAACCATGAGCACCGTCGCCCGGTACGTGCGGTTCATGGTCTCGAAGCTCTCGAGCAGAAGCCGCGCATTCTTGGAATCAAGCGCACCCGTGGGCTCGTCGGCCATGATGATGGCCGGGTTGGTAACCAGGGCGCGCGCCGCGGCAACGCGCTGCTGCTGGCCGCCCGAAAGCTGATAGGGGTACTTGTCCAGCGTCTCACGGATGCCGAGACGCCCGGCGACCTCGGTCACGCGAGCGAGCGTCTCTTTGGCAGGCACGCGGCTGATAGTGAGCGGCAGGGCAATGTTCTCTCGTGCGGTAAGCGTATCGAGAAGATTGGAATCCTGGAAGATGAACCCCAGCTGCTCGCGGCGGAACTTGGTGAGCTGCTGGCTCTTGAGCCTCGTGACGTCTTCGCCGTTCACGATCACGCTACCGCTCGTGACCTTATCGATGGTAGAGACGCAATTGAGCAACGTCGACTTGCCCGAGCCGGATGCACCCATGATGCCCACGAAGTCGCCCTGGTTGACGGTAAAGGAGACATCGCGCAGCGCATGCGTCACGTTGCTGCGGCTACCATAGATCTTTTCAATATGCTGAACGTCGAGCACGGGGGCACCGGCGACTCCGGCGGCGCCCGCCGCATGGCGCGCTTGCTGGGTAAGTACAGGCATCTTCGTTCCTTTCAGTCATTCTTCCATTATGGGGCATTGGTAGCGGACCTTGCTCCCATGCTGGCGACGGCGCGCCGAGTCGTTGCAACACCGTCGCCAGCCAGGGGGGGGGAGATGCTCCGCAAAGCTCAACCGAGCTCCTCCGGCCGCCTCCGCGTGAAACGCTGGCACCTGGTGTCTGCGAACCACACGTGAAACGCCAACACCCGGTGAGCGCGAACCGCTGTTAGCGGGAGACGTTCCACAGGAGCACGATCATGCCAATGGAGAGCGCCGCCATGACCACAAGCCATGCCACCATCTCAACCACCGACATGCCCGCCCTGACCACGGGGTTATGCACCTCATGCACAGGCTCGACATCATAGGGGCTCGCGTAGGCAAGCTTGCGATCAGTTGCGTTTACGTTCGTGGTTTTCATCGGGACCACCTCCTGATGCTATCCTCGCAGGATGGCCCTCGAGGTGCCATCGATTTGCCTTACAGGCGGATTGCAGTTTTGTAAGGTAGGGTGAAGGAAGGCTTAAGGCTGAGGCCGCACCTGGTTTCGAGGCGTGCGGATCCCCGCTCCGCCGGCTTTCTGCGCTTGCAGCCGCGGCAGCTCGCTCCCGCCGGCTTTCCGCGCTCACAGTCGTCATGGTAAATCGGCGAGGGCCGCCCAAGATGCGTACAATACGGTGAGAACCAAAGTCAAGCTGGGAGTACGTTGCATGAAAACAGTCCGTGTGGCAGCGGGAATCATCCACGAAAACGGCGACAGCAACCGCGTGCTCGCCGTTCGACGCGGCTACGGAGAGATGTCGGGCCTCTGGGAATTCCCCGGCGGCAAGGTGGAGCGCGGAGAAACGGCCGAAGACGCATGCCGGCGCGAGCTTGCCGAGGAGCTCAACATCCGCGTGACCGACCTCCGCGACATCTACACCGTCGAATACGACTACCCGGATTTTCATCTCTCGATGGAATGCTATTCGTGCCGCATCGAAGAGGGCGAACCCCAGAAGAGCGATCGCCAACTCGAAATACGCTGGATCGAGCGCCGCTCTCTCGCTACCCTCACATGGATGCCCGCAGATGTAGAGCTCGTCAATACGCTCTCGCGGACCTCAAGCGACGAAGACCTTGCGGCCCTCGCCAAGCGCCGCCACGACAGCCGCCATTCCATGCAGGGAAACAAGCGGCAAAACACTAAGCCCGAGCTGCTCGTGCGCCAGCGACTGCGAGCCGCTGGCCTTACCGGCTATCGCCTTCAGTGGAAGAAGGCTCCAGGCAGGCCAGACATCGCGTTTCCCGGACGCAAAATCGCCATCTTCGTAAACGGATGCTTCTGGCACCGATGCCCGCACTGCAACCCTTCGACTCCAAAGCGCAATACCGAGTTCTGGGAGGCAAAGTTTCGCCGCAACGTCGAGCGCGATGCACGTGCGATCACCGAGCTGAAAGAACTCGGCTGGACGCCCATCACTATTTGGGAATGCGAACTCAAGCGCGACAAAATCGACGAAACCATGTCCCGCGTCATCGCGACCATCAACGAGCATGCACCAAAAACGCGCAGGTAATTCGTCTGTTTCTGCCGTGCATTGGGCCTCCACGCTTATGTAAGCGATTCTTAGGCATGTCATAAGTAACTGTCTTGCGCCTTGCGGACATAATGGGGCTGTGCATCCAAGAGCAGCACACGGATGCACCCGTACCGGTGGATGAACGAGGAGGCCGTGCATGCATTCTTCCAAAGACGCAGCACGCATGGAACTCAGGGCCTCAACCCGACATGCGAACCCCTATTCCTTCCCCCCGACACCAGGATCCGGCCTCCTCGGCTCCACCACCCGCATGAATGCTCCTAAGCCTTCTTTCATGCCAGCCATTCGGTCAGATGCTCGGCGCTCTCCCGACCAATGCGATAATTTGCGCCATAGCTGGCAAACAGCACTTCAAAACCTAAGCACCGAACCACTTGGGCACGCAGCGACCCTTCGCGCGTAGCGCATGGCCTTCGACACACCGAGCGGCTGCAAAAGATATTCCCAAAAGCGGAGCGAGCGCACGGCCTAGCTATGCGCTCGCTCCGCTTTTGGGAATATCTAATGGGCTAGCACCGCAAGACAGCGAGCAGCCACTCCTTCCCCGATACCGCTTCACAAAAGAAGGCCCCCGCAGGGGCCTTCTTCAAAACTGAATGCGCCAAGGAGGTGGCCACGGTATCAAGCTTCCGCAGCCCAAGCCTCAGCAACCTACGAGCAGTCGCAAGCCGAGCAGTTGCGGCCTACATCAGCTCGCACACGTGCTGCGAGAACGCCACCGGATCCTCAGGCAGAATGCCCTCTACGAGCAGCGCCTGGTCGTAGAGCAGGCCGGCATACAGCGCGATCTTCTCAGAATCGCCCGCATCTTGCGCAGCTGCAAGCTTGGTAAACACCGGATGCTTTGCATTGAGCTCCAGTACACGCTGGGTCTTGGGCAGGCCCTCGGCCTCGCCCTCGGGACCGCGCTTGAGGACCTTCTCCATCTCGAGCGAAAGCGGGCCTTCGGTCGTGATGCACGCGGGAGCTTCGCCCTCCCCCACCAAACGTGACGAGACGGCGACCTTCTCCACCTTGTCGCCAAGCGCCTCCTTCATCGCATCGAAGAGGTCGCTGTGCTCCTTGGTAGCCTCCTCGGCCTCCTTCTTCTCGTCCTCGCTCGCCAGATCGAGGTCGCCCGTCGCCACGTTCTTGAGCTCCAGGTGGCGATCCTCGGTCTCGGGCTCCGCGCCGTCGGCCTGAGCCTTCTCGGCCGCCTCACGCGCGGCGTCGTCCTCATAGATCTTGGGCATGTCGCGCGCCACGTACTCGCGCATAGCCTGGAAGGTAAACTCGTCAACGTCCTGCGTGCACAGCAGCACGTCGTAGCCGCGCGCGAGCACGCCCGTCACCACGGGCATCTTGCTCAGGCGCTCGCGGTCGTCGCCGGCAGCATAATAGACGGCCTTCTGACCCTCGGGCATGGCCTCGGCGTACTCGCGGAGCGTGACCATCTTCTGCTCTTTAGCGCTCCAGAAGAGCAGCAGATCACCAAGCTCGTCCGCCTTGCCGCCGTACGTGTTGTAAATGCCAAACTTGAGGCCACGGCCAAAGTTCTCAAAGAACTTCTCATACGCCTCGCGATCGTTGTCTCGCATGTCGCAGAGGTCATCCGTAATCTTTTTCTCGATGCGCCGCGCGATGGCGTGAAGCTGGCGGTCATGCTGCAGGGTCTCGCGGCTGATGTTGAGCGAGACGTCTTCGGAATCCACAACGCCGCGAACGAAGTTGTAATAGTCCGGCAGCAGGTCGGCGCACTTCTCCATGATCATGACGTTGGAGCTATAAAGCGCCAGGCCCTTCTCGTAATCCTTGCTGTACAGGTCGAACGGCGCGCGGCCGGGAACAAACAGCAGCGCGTCGTACTCGAGCGCGCCCTCGGCATGGAAGCTGATGGTGCGCGCCGGGTCCTCGAAGTCGTGGAACGTGCTCTTGTAGAACTCGTTGTAATCCTTCTGCTCCACATCCGAGGCGCGCTTTTTCCAGATCGGCGTCATGGAGTTGATAGTCTCGAGCTCCTGATAGTCCTCGTACTCGGGCTGGTAATCGTCGCCTGCATCTTCCGGCTTGGGCTTCTGGCGGCTCTTGGTCACCATCATCTGGATCGGATAGCGCACGTAGTTGCTGTAGCGTGTGATAAGGTCCTTGAGGGCCCATTCGCTCAGGTAGCGGTCATAGTTCTCGCCGGGCTCGCCGTCCTTGCCGGGTTCATTGTCGCGCAGCGTGAGAATCACATCGGTGCCGTGACCCGCGCGCTCGCCGGGCTCGATGGTATAGCCCTCGAGGCCATCGGACTCCCATACGTTCGCAGCATCCTCGCCATACGCGCGGCTCACAACCTGAACGCGCTTGGCCACCATGAACGCAGAGTAAAAACCGACACCAAACTGACCGATGATATCGACCGCGTCGCCCTGGCTCTCGGCGTTCTCGGTCTTGAACTCCTGGCTGCCAGAATGGGCGATGGTACCCAGGTTCTTCTCAAGCTCATCGGCCGTCATACCGATACCATTATCCGAAACGGTAATGGTGCGCGCATCGCGGTCAAAACTCAGACGAATCGAAAGATCGTCCTGGTCGACCTGCATGCTATCGTCTGTAAGGCTCTTGAAATTGAGCTTGTCGACTGCATCCGACGCGTTGGAGATGAGCTCGCGCAGGAAGATCTCCTTGTTGGTGTAAATCGAGTTGATCATGAGATCGAGGAGCTTCTTGCTCTCTGTTTTGAACTTGCGCATGCGCTGCGTTCCCTTCCTCCCTGTGGATGCTTGTTGAGCGCGCGGCACATACTAAGTAGCAAGTCGTACAGCACTCAACAAACCTAACATGTTGAGACTTAGATTTTATATCCCTATTGTGCTCATATATGCACTGCTCACGTTATTTCCTCGTGATAATTCCAACCCGGATGGAACTATCTAGTAATCGAGCTAACAATCATTTCAAAATGTGAAACGGGGGGTTATGTAGTTAAACCCCCGAGCTATTCGGCGCCGCGACGATCAATTCCCCCGTACATTCCGGCCGCAAGCACCTCCTGGATATAATACTTGGCCAACTTTTGCCATCTTTTAACTGCTTTAGCCAATTAGATACGATTGGTGGAATTCGCTACCTCCTGCAAGGTTCTGTAGAAGCGTCGAGCTTCCTTGTATTGAGCATATTTCGCCGCTTACCCCCGGAAAAATCAGCTGGCTGCGCGCAACGGCAACTCCACCAAACCAACCGCGCCTTAAGCTTTATCTGGAATTACCACCATTCGTATCTATTTGGCCAAACCCGCCATAATCTATAATCCTTCTCACCAGCAAGGCGCTGTTTCCACTTGTCAGGACCCCGACCCTCATTTAGCATCCCCTGTCCGGCCGATCCATTCTGATGGCCCGAAAAGATCCCGCAATGGTAGTTACCAGCGGACCACATGACTATCTTCACCTCACTTCCTCATGTGTGAAGGGCATGCTCACAAAAACGCACCGAACGACATACCCGTTTAGTGCTTTGTCAGCTTTACCAGGATTTCGACTGGTTCGTATTTACCAGCTCACGTCAAACGACTGACAGCACGTCTATGCTTAGCCTATGAGGAAGTGTTTTTGCAACATATCGGCCCTTGAGCTATACCGCGCAAGTGGGCGTCTCGCGCCGGACATCCTGCATAAGCCACGAACCGCCAAGCTTAATGATTGCTCGGTGCCTCCGCGCCCCATGCTTGAGGACGACCTGAAACGATACGGCATCAAGACTCATCCTTGCCATGTATTGTGTGAAACCAAAACCGGACATGCCCCTCGCTTTGTTGCTCGGCATACGCACCGCCATCCTCTTCCAGCACGATCGCTCATCGTTCTCAACAAAGATACGCTGGTAGTCACCCCGGAGCTGCTCTTCCTTGAGCTTGCGGCTTCCCGCGATATCGACGACATCGAGCTGTTGCGAATCGGATTTGAGCTCTGCGGTACCTACGTTCTCGATGTATCGGAAGATTCCTGGGATGGCTACACCGGTACAGATGCCCCTATAACGAGCGCGAAAAAGATATCCACCTTTCTTGAACGCTGCTCTGGTATGAACGGTTCAAAGCGCGCTCGACGGCTCGCCCGCCTTATCGCTGACGGTTCACACTCCCCCATGGAAACCGTTGCTGCCCTACTGGTAAGCCTTCCGAACTGCATGGGTGGATGGAACCTCGGTAGAGTGAAAATGAACCAGCGAATTATGACCGCCGATGGACCAAAGTGGGTGGACATTTTCTTTTACAAGGAGAGAGTGGGCCTGGAATACAAGGGGCGGCGCGCGCATTCGATAGAACGAACGGTGCGCGACGATCGCCGGCAGAATCGCCTCACCGGCACGGGCATCACGGTGCTCAATATTTGGTACGAGGATCTTGCGCAGGAGCATCTTTGCGAGAAGCTCATGCACAACATCGCGCACTCCCTTGGAAAACGCATAAGGTTACGCAGCGCTACCTACGAGGCTCGACGTCGAGTGCTCTACGCAACGCTCATGCCATCGATACAACGCTATGAGCAGTTGGGCGGTTAGGGGAAGGCCAACTCGGAGAACCTGGCCTAGGGCCCCATAATGGCACAAAGGCGGTGCGGGCCTTGCTCTACAGCCGCTTGGCCATCCAGAGGTGGGGCTGGCCTTCGTCTTCGTAGTCCACCTCGCTGATCTGTTCGTAGCCCTCAGCTGCGTAAAGACCGCGAATGTACTCCTGCGCATGGAGCTTGATGAGGCGGGCGCCGGCCTCGCGCGCGGCGCGCTCGCTTGCACGCACCAGCTCCCGGGCAAGCCCGCGACGACGCATGGCGGGCATCACGGCGACGCGTCCCATGATGTAGGTCTCGCCTTGCTTCACGCCCGCATCAAGCGAGCATGCAGGCGACTGGGGCATGCCGGGATTCAGCGTGCGCTCAAGCTCCTCGGGAAACACGCGTGCGCACCCGGCAAGCTCCTTACCAGCATAAAGAACCACATGGATGCAAGAGGGGTCCTCATCAATGGGCTCGAACTCATTCTCGTAACCCTGCTCTTCCATGAAGACCGCACGACGAACCGCAAACGCGTCATCGTGCGCCTGCGGCGAACACGCCCCGCAGCTCATTTTGACGGTGGTTTCCACGGCACACCTTTCGCCTGTGATGGATGCCGCCATCATACGACAATTGAGCAACGCGCGCAGGGCTCGTCTGCGAGGCCTGGTTGCGGGGCCCGTTGCCCAACGCCCGATGGCGGGGCCTGGCGCAGGGTCTGCTTGCGGGGCACGATAGCTCAACGCGCGATGACGGAGCCTGATAGCAGGGTCTGCTAGCGGGGCCTGATAGCAGGGTCTGCTAGCGGGGCCCGTTGCCCAACGCGCGATGGCGCAGGCCCCATGCCGTACCTATAGCTCAGGCAGCTCCTGCACGGGGAAGGTCACGGTAATGCATGTGCCCATGCCGAGCTCGCTTGCCAAATCGATGCTCGCGCCGTGGTAGACCGCGGCATGCTTCACGATGGCAAGCCCCAGGCCCGTTCCACCGCGCGCTTTCGAACGGCTCTTGTCCACGCGGTAGAAGCGCTCGAAGACCTTGTCCTGCTCCTCGGGCGCGATGCCAATGCCCGTATCGATGACTTGAATGTAGGGATGTTCCCCCTCGTCGATTCCGCACGAAAGCGTGACCGAACCGCCCGGTAGGTTGTAGCGTATGGCGTTGCTCGCCAGGTTATACGCAAGCTCGTCGAGCAGGCGGGGCACACCAACCACCATCGCCGGCTTGGTTTCGAGCAGTATCGTCACATCAGCTTTCTTGGCAACCTGCTCCAAGCGCTGCGAGATAGACTCGAGCATACGAGGCACGTCAACCGGCTCGGTGGAGCCGAGCACGTCGGCCGAGTTCTCTGAATCCGTGCGCTCGGCCTCGTCGAGATTCGAGAGCGTGAGAATATCGTTCACGAGCGACGTGAGGCGACCGGCCTCACGATGGATGCGGCTGCCAAAGTCACGCAAATCGGCCTCGTCGGCCACCATGCCACCGGCGATGAGCTCGGCGTATCCGGAAATCGTCGTGAGCGGCGTCTTGAGCTCATGCGTGATGTTTGCCGTGAACTCGCGGCGCATGCGATCGTTGTCGGCGAGCACGCGCATCTGGCGCTTGAGCTCTTGACGCTGGCTCTCGATACGATTGAGCATAGGTTCCATCTCGGAATACACATCCTCGCTGTTGCGCTTGGGATGATCCAGATCGACCTCGAGCAGCGGAGCGATGATCGAGCTCGCCGACCGGCGCGCCGCCACGAACGAAACGAGCAGCAACACGACAGCCAGCAGCACAATAGGAAGCGCCATCGAGGCGAGAATCGCCAAGATGCCGTCCTGCTCCTGCGCAAGGCGCACCACGGTGCCGTTATCGAGGCGAACTGCCTCGTAAAGCATGATCTCGCCCAGCGTGGAACTCGAGCGTTCCGACGATCCGCTCCCGGCCTCGATCGCATCGGCAACCTCGGGGCGGTTTGCGTGGTTCTCCATTTCCTCCGCAGGCTCTTCGCTGTCGTACAGGACCGAGCCGTCGGGGTTGATAAGCGTGACGCGCTTGCCGTCGAGGGACAGGCGCTCGAGCACCGTGATATCGTCGACCGTTTCGTTGAGAGAAGCAGCGACGATTCGCGTCTCGTCGCGCAACTCGCTACGCGTAACGCGGGCCACGTTGCTCTGGAGGTAACCGGCCCCCGCCAAGGTGAAAATCGCGACCACCAAGAGCGCGATGCAAAAGATGGTTGCAAACACGCGCCTGAACAGTGATTTTTTACTCCCGATCGGGCTCATGGGCTAACTCCTCTGCGCCGGCCCCACACACCGAGCGCCTACGCCACGTGGTCGGTAAAGCGATACCCCACGCCGCGAACGGTCTCGATGCAGCTCGATCGGTCGCCGAGCTTTTGGCGGAGCGTCTGCACGTGCACATCGACCGTGCGCGAACCACCGTCAAAGTCCCAGCCCCACACGCTCTGCAGCAGCGCCTCGCGGCTAAACACCACGCCTGGCTTGCGCATGAGATACTCGAGCAGGTCGAACTCGCGCAGCGTGAGCTTGACGGGCTTGCCGTCGACCGTAACCTCGCGATGGCTTGGGGAAAGCACGATGCCGGAACTCGAAAGAACGTCGCTCGTCTTCTTGGTCATGCCGCCGCGGCGCAGGAGCGCCCGGCAGCGGCTCGTGAGCTCCATGAGGCTAAAGGGCTTGGTGAGGTAATCGTCTGCGCCGCCATCGAGAGCAACGACCTTATCGAGCTCGGTGTCCTTTGCGGTGAGCATCATGATGGGCACCGTGGCGGTCTCTTGGTCTGCGCGCAGGCGATGGAGAATCTCGAGGCCATCGGTGTCAGGCAGCATGATATCGAGAAGCACCGCATCGGGCACGCGGCGCGCCACGGCGGCCTTGAACTCGCTGTCGCAAGAGAAACCCTCGGCCTCTATGCCCTGCTGATGCAGCGCATAGAGCGTGAGACCCCGGATGTTGTCGTCGTCCTCGACGTAGTAAATCATAGCTGCCGTCACTCCAAACAAGATGCGCGCCCGTTTGCCAGAGCCCATCGCCAGCAGAGGCGTCGCGTTCTCGCGGTATGTTCTCGCTCCATCATACACCGGCTTTACATTACGTCGGCTGAAGGTAGTCCTTATGGTTACCAGATGGTACGCGTTGCGGTTTATCCTGCTGAAAGGGCATTGTCAAGGGAATGTAAAGAGCCCTGCGGGGCGTTTCACGCGGGCCGCCTACCCTCGCGGGAGGCGTTGCGCGCGGGCCGCCTATCCCCACAGGGGCCGTCCTCAATCCCGCCACGCCGGTCGGTCTTCGGGGGGGCGTTGCGCGCGGCACGCCCGCCCCCGCTCATGCTAAATGAGGAGCAGCCCCCGTTTGCGCAGCCCCTCGTTGGACATAAAGACGGACCTACGCAGGGAGCACGATCGTGAACACCGTATGCTCCGGTGTGGACTCACACGAGATGGCTCCGCCGTGCGCAGTCACGATCTCCTTGGCGATGGCGAGGCCGAGGCCAGCGCCGCCACGATTGGTCGCACGCGCCGCATCGAGGCGATAGAACTTCTCGAAAATCACCTTGAGCTTCGGCTCCGGGATGGGGTCTCCCTGGTTCTCGAATCGGATGATGACCTCTCCGGCATCCTTGGCACGCGCGGGCTCTCCTACGGCCACCTTTGCTACAGCCGCGCGCTTCGCCGCCACGGCCCCGCTCGTCGTGCCCGCACGCTTCGCCGCCGCAATCCCGCTCGGTGCGTCCGTGTGCTCTGCGGCCGCAACCACCTTCGCAGCAGCCCCGCTCGCCGCAGCCAGGCCTTCGGCAGCGCTCGCATCCATGTCATCTTCCATGCCTGCCCGCTCGGCCGTGATGCGAATCGCCGAGCCCTCGTAGCTATAGGCGATGGCATTTTTCATAACGTTGTTGAACACGCGCGCCATCTTATCGCCGTCGATGAGTGCCGTGAGCCCCAGGGGCACCTCAAGATCAACGGTCTTTCCCTGCTCGGTGAGGGTTGGGTAAAACTCGTCAACCACCTGGCCCAACATGAGATTGAGGTCCACATACCCTCGCGTGAGTACGATGTCATGAAAATCGAACCGCGTGATATCGAAGAACTCCTCGATAAGCGCATCTAGGCGATGCGCCTTCTCGAGCGCGATGCCCGTGAAGTGCACGCGCTGTTCAGCAGGCAAATCGGGAGCCTCTTCAAGAAGCGAAAGGTACCCGACCACGCTCGCAAGCGGCGTTTTGAGATCGTGGGCCAGATAGGTTACAAGGTCGTCCTTGCGGCGGGCCTCATCGCGCCCTGCACTCTCTACCGCGCGCTGCCGCTCGCGCACACGGTTGATAGCGCTCTCGCATTCTAGATAGTCACCGTCGAGGCCGCTCCAATCGTCGGGATGGTCGATAAGACGCCCCACGATATGCATCGCGATGGAGCGATCTGCCTCCTCCTGGCCGCGCGCCACGCCATGCTCGTACATTGCACGCCCGATAAAAAACGCCATGCACACCGCGAGCGCAAAGAGGAAGCCGCAAAACATAAACAGATAATCGATGCTGAAGAAAATGGGCACCGACGTGCTGCCGATAACGAGGTTGCCAAGCAGGATAACCACAAGCCACGCCACACCGCCCAAGACGATGCACTGGCGCACGTTGACAAACCGGTCGAGCAGCAGATATCCAACGAAGAACATGACGAGGAAGAGCATGAGCTCATCGAGCCCTACAATGGCGAATAACAGGGCGAAGAGGATAGCGGTTGCAACCACGCGGCTTCCCGCGGCTGCCTGCAATCGCTCAAACAGGGCGTCGTTATCGGTGGTGGCGGAAACGGGAGGCTGCGCCACCGAAGCCGAAGCGGATGCCCATACCGGAGCATCCCCCGGAGCGGAGCCCCATGCTGAAACGGGTGGCACCGAAGCAGGCTCTTGTTCGGACGAGGAACTCCGTTCCCCATCCGTACCCATATGAGTGGGGTCGTGCTCCTGATTATGAAGGTTGGGTGCTGCCACGGGTGGAACGGTCGCCTTGGGAGAATCGAAAGCAGCGGCCCCTGCGGAGCCCGGCGCTGCCGTACCGGAAACGGCCTCAGGCGCATTCGGCAACCCCGTGAGCGGATTAATGGGGGGATGAGCAGGCCTTCTTTGGGCAATATCGTTTAGCTTCATTGCGTGCTCCTCGAATTACACCAGCGCGCACGCTTTGCATCGAACATTGCAGGCGCAGCGCTGAGACCTTGCATCGGGCTATTTGTTCCAGTATAAAAAGCCCGCTTTCGCTGGATACTGAAGACTTAGTTAATTTGGCTCTCCAACTCGATGCGCCTTGGTGCCGCATGCGCCCGCAAGTGAGCGATGCAGATGAGGCCGGTTCGCTTGGGCGCTACGACACACGACACGATTGAGAACGGTGCGCTTGGAAACGCTGGCGAGCGGGGTCGTGCTGCGACGAGAGACCACGATCGAACACGTGGCCCGGTTGTCGCCCGTCTCATTAATGCTCGCTGAAATGCATCTTCCATGCCGATTTACGCAATAAGAGGCACGAAATTCGCTCTTACTGCGTAAAACGGCATGGAAGATGAGTTGAGCGGGCGCGCTTTCGACGCACTCCGGCGCCGTGCGAGCCTGCCGACCGCCGCTGAGGCACGCCCGACACCAAGCGGGGCCGCCGACAGCCGCCGGCGCATCACTGGCATCGAACGGAGCAGCCTACCGCCGCAGGCGCATCACTGACATCAAACGGGGCAGTCAGCCGCCGGCGCACAGTCAACGCAAAACGAGGGTGCCGACCGCACCGGCGCATAGTCAACGCAAAACGAGGCCGTCAGCCGCCGCTGCGGCTGCTACCTCGAACGTCCTATTCAATCGTGTAGCCCACGCCCCAGATATTCTTAATGAAGCGCGGGCTCTGCGCGTCGTCACCGATCTTCTCGCGCAGATGGCGGATGTGCACCATCACCGTATTGTTGGAGCTCGCCATGAACTCTTCGTTCCACACGGCGCGGAACAGGTCCTCAACCGGCACGACGCGGCCACGATTCTCCGCCAGATACAGCAGAATCGAATACTCGATCGGCGTTCATCGCACGGGCTTCTCGTCCACCGTAACAGACCGCGCGTCTGGGTTGATCACCAGCCCGTTGATAGAGATGAGCTGCTGCTCCTCCGCTTGGTCGCGGCTTCCATAGCTCGTATATCGGCGAAGCTGCGCCTTTACGCGCGCCACGAGCTCAAGCGGGCGGAACGGTTTAACCACGTAATCGTCTGCGCCGAGCGACAGACCCTCGATTTTGTCGGTCTGCGAATCGCGCGCGGTAAGCATGATAACCGGATAGGTATAGTCTGTACGAATGGTTCGCAGCAGCTCAAACCCATCGATATCAGGCAGCATGACATCGAGAATCGCAAGGTCGAATTCCTGTGTGAGAATGGCCTGGGCGGCGTCGGCGCCGTTATAGGCAAGCTGGACCTCGTAGCCCTCGTTGCGCAGATAGATGCCCACGAGGTCGGTAATAGTCTTCTCGTCGTCCACGACGAGGATACGCGTTTTCACCAAATGGCTCCTTTCCCCCCTTCCATTATGCCCGCGGGGAAGTCGGGTCAAAGATAGCCCTCGAAGCTTAAGTTAACCTTAACGGCTTTCCGACCATTCTCCCATACCGCTGGCGAAATGATACGGGGCTTAAGGTGGAGCGGAGGTGCGCGAAGCGGTGCAAGACAGCCCGCGTGCCGCACTTACGCGAAACCGCCCATAACAGGGAACGCGCGATGCCGTCCGTCTGCAAAGCGCATGTGGGACTGCCCCAGCTCCGACCACGCGCGTACCACCCGATACGGAGCCTTGCCTCAACGAGTCGTGCCACGCGCGATGCGCTCGCCGCAGAACCGTATAATGGAGCGCAGCCACCAACTCGATGCGCCCGCCTCGCGCCACAAGGAGGAACCGTGCTCGAATCATTCCAGCTCCCCGCGCGCCGTGCCCATAGCGCCCGCGTCCTCATGCCGCGGCTTCTCGCGGTCCTGAGTCTCGCATGCTGCGTGCTGCTTGGCACGCCCGCCCTCGCCGGAGCGGAAACGCGCATGACGGACATCGTCTGCGGAGTCACGGCGGAAGAGCGCGGGCTCACCAACGCCGAGCTTCCCGATATCGAAGCGGCACAGGCAATCGTCATGGACCCAAACGGAACCGTTTATTTTGAACGTGACGCCGACACGCAGACCAAGATCGCCTCGATCACCAAGGTCATGACCGCCATCGTTGCGCTCGAAAACGCCGACCTCTCCACCACGATAACCGTCGATCACGCAGCGGCCACGGTGGGCGAGTCGACCGCCCACCTGCAAGAAGGCGACACGCTCACCCTTGAGACAGCGCTCAGGGCGCTCCTCATCCCCTCGGGCAACGACGCCGCCATGGCCATCGCCACGACCGTGGGAGCAATCATCGACCCGGCAAGCACCGACCCGTACGCAACCTTCATCCAGGCGATGAACGACAAGGCGGCCGAGCTGGGCATGGACGCCACGTTCACCAACCCCCATGGGCTTGACTTCGGAGACTGGGTTGGCGATATGCACGCCTCCGCGCGCGACGTGGTGACGATGTTCAGCTACGCGATGAAAAACGACACGTTCCGCGAGATCGATGGCAGCGGCGACAACACTATCACGGTAACCGGTGCTGACGGCGCCGAGCGCGAGGTCACCTTCAAGGTGCGCAACGACATCCTTGGACAAGAGGGCAACGTGGGCGGCAAGACAGGCACCACCTACGATGCGGGAACCTGCTTTGTGGGAACGTTCCAGCGCGACGGGAAAGAGGTCTACGTCGTTGTCTTGGGTTGCAGCGACAACGATTCCCGCTTCAGCAACACCCTAACACTCGCAAACTGGTACTACGAGCACCTCAAGACCGTTCCGCTCTTTGAGAGCAGCAAGCTCACGCCCGACGGCGACCCGCTCATCGCGCGCGCGTCCGATACGGATTGGACCGACAAGACCGTTGATGTCACCGTTGCCGACGCCAACGCTACCGCTAGCTACTTCGACCTCGAGGGCGATATTTCGCTCAAGGTCGATACCGTCGATTTTTCTGGCGATGTGCAGCGCGGCGACCATGCAGGGACCCTCGCGCTTTGTCAGGGAGAAACGGAGCTCGCCTCCGTTGAGCTCGTTGCCGCAGAGGAGGTCCGGGCCCCTTCGCCGCTTGAATGGCTCCTTGTGCAGTTCGACCGCTTCACGCGCTTCTTCACGGGAGAGCCGGGCATAGCAGAAACCGAGGTCATCGCCACGACGCCCAAGGCGTAGCGGAGATTGAGATTATCGCCCGGTGCCCAAGGCGCAGCAGAAACCGGGGCCATCGTTCCGCACCCAAGGCGCAGCGGAAACCGGGGCCACTGCTCCGCGCCCAAGGCGCAGCATGCGCGCGGATGCAGGCTACGAAAGCGCGGCCTCGCTGGCAAACAGCCCCTCGACCTTGCTTCCCGCCTCTTCAGGGCACACAAAACTCGTTCCCAGCGCGGGGGAGCTACCGTACTTGCCATGGTAGTCGCTGCCGCCCGTCACGAAGAGGCCAAGACGCTCGGCGAGCTCGAATGCCAGCCCCTCTTCAACGGGCCCGTGGTCCGGATGGAACGCCTCGATGCCCATGAGCCCTGCGCCAACGAGCTCCGGCACGATGGCCCACGACTTCGTCTGCCCCGGATGCGCGAGAACCGGCACACCCCCTTGCTCGCGGATGGCGCGCACCGCTTCGACCGCCGTCGGATATTCGACGGTGCGATTCGCCGGGCTATCTCCCTTGAACCAGCATTGATAGCAGAACTGGTAATCGGGGTCGGTATGCGGGCGCCGAGTGAGCGCCTCCATGATGTGCTGCTTGTAGATGCCCGTGCTTGCCCTCGCGACATCGTACACCTCGTCGAACGAGAGCCTGTGACCAGAGAACTCAACGTCTTCGCGCTTGAGTACCCATGCCTGCCATAGGCTGGTTGCCGTGCGCGCGAACAGCGTGGGCGCGACGAGCCGCTCAACCGGCCCCGAACCGTCTGCGGTCGCCTCCAGCCCAAAGCCCAGGACGTGCACCTTGCGCCCCGTCGCCGGATCGTGCGCCGACACCTCGACGCCCGCAAGCACCGGAAAACTTAGCTCGCGCGACCTCGCGCGAATAAAGGAGAGCTGGGAGAGGCAGTCGTGATCGGTAATGGCAATGCGCGTGAGGCCTGCCGCCCGCGCCCCGGCAATGAGCTCGTCGACCGTACAAGAGCCGTCCGAGAAGACCGAGTGATTGTGCAGGTCCCACGACCCCAGCGCCGTGCGCCCCGCGACAGGACGTGGGGCAGAGTAGCGCGGCGAGAGGTGGCGCGCCGCCTCTTGCGCCGCGCGCGCGGCGGTCTGGGCGGCAGTATTCGCCGCAGCAACAGCCGCCTGAGCGGCAATGCTCTTGATGGCTCGATCGGTTTCCCTGCGAATGGCCTTGCTGGCCTCGGCATGCTCGCGCGCCTCTTCTCGTATGATGGCACGCGCGTCCTTCTTCGCCTTTCCGTGCTTCTTCAGCTCGCGCTTCAATGCCTTGCGCCGGGCTTCCTCGCTTACGCGGGCATCGGCATCGAGCGACGCATCTGCCCGTTCCCTCATCTTCCTGCTGGCTTTCGCGCGCTTGCGAGCACTCTTCTCTGCCTCTTTCGCCGCCGATTTTGCACCCTTTGTCTTCGCCATGGAAAGCCCCCGCTTCTCAGCATCGTTTCGTGCAGTTGTTATACCCGCTCTGGAGGCATCGATTTAGTAGAACAGACGGCGTGCGTTCTCCCATGCGGCACGCGCGACCAGTCCAGGGTCTTCGCCCGCACGCTCGGCGCGATCGAAGACGATCGCATTGAAACGCCAACACCCGGTGTCTGCGATTCATGATGCGTTTCAGGCGAAGAGCGCGCGGGCGTTATCGTATGCTGCCTGCGCGATGGCTGCGGGGGCCTCGCCCGTGCGCTCGGCACGGTCGTGGGCGAGCGCATTGACCGTGAATCCGATCATCGCGGGCTCGCACTCCACCCCACGAATGGGCTCAGGGGCCATATAAGGACAATCGGTTTCGAACAAGATGCGATCGAGCGGACAGGCGGCGAAGGCCTCGCGAATGCCCTCGTTACGCTTGAACGTCGCAGCCCCGCCGAACGCTATATAACAGCCGAGACCAAAAAAGCGCTCCGCAGTGGGCAGATCTTCAGTAAAGCAGTGGAGCACGCAGCCCGCCTGCGGAACACCGTGCTCTTGCAGCACGCGGCAGGCATCTGCGTGCGCCTCGCGCGCCTCGTCGCCCGCATCGTTTCTCAGATGCAGTTCGACGGGAACTCCGTTCTCGCTGGCAAGCGCGAGCTGCGATTCCATGCAAGCAATCTGAACGTCATGCGGAGCCGCTTCGATGTTGTCATCCGCATCGAAGTGGTAGTCGAGACCAATCTCGCCTATCCCCGCGCACAGCGGATCTAAAAGCGCCTCGCGGAGCTGGCTGAGCACCTGGGATTCCCGGCTCATGAAATCGAGCGCTCCATAGGGATGCACACCAGCAAGGAATTGGACGTTATCGAAAAGGTCGAGGGGCGCGCCCTCGCGCTCCGCCTGCTCGCGCGCCGCGGCGAGCTGTTCGGCAAGCCATGCGCGAAATGCAGGAAAGGAATCGAAGTCGTCTGCGATGGGATCCCAGAGCGTAACGAGCGAACGCACTCCCGCGCGAGCGGCGCGCGCAAGCGCCTCGGCGGGCGTTTTGTTCCAGAAACAGGTGAGGTGCGCATGGGTATCGGCAAGCGGGGCCGCGGGTGCGGGGAGCTCAAAGGAACGTTGCTTTTTCTTGACCGTTTTGGTGAACGAAAGCGGCACGGAAGTCATCGGTTTCCCCTGCCCCGCGCTCCCGGCTCGGGCAGCCCGCCCAGGCGAGCAAGCTCCTGGGTAAGCGCAACGAATCGCTCGGTTGAGAGCGTCTCGGCACGAGCGGTCGGCGCGATACCCGTGGCCTCGAATGCAGCGTCGAGCGCATCCTTGGCAAACCCGTTTGATCCCATGGAATTCCTGATGGTCTTGCGTCGCTGCGCGAACGCCGCATCGACCACCCGGCACACCTTGGAAACGAAGTCCGCTGCATCTGAGCCATGTTGTGCCTGCACGGAGCCAGCGCCGGCGCTCGCAACAAGGCCCTCCGCTTCGCACCCAAGGCGATCGAGCCGCACCACGGCGGAATCGACGTGCGGGGCTGGCATGAAGCAGCGCGGGGGCACCTCAAACCGGCCAGTTACCTGTGCGAAGAGCGAAAGCTTGACAGTGTAGGCCCCGTAGTCTTTGCTGCCGGGCTGTGCGGAGATGCGGTCGGCGACCTCCTTTTGCACCATCACGACGGCGCGCTCGAGGTAGGGCATCTTCTCAAAGAAGTCCAAGATGATTGTCGCTGCCACGTTGTAGGGTAGATTCGCCACGAAATGCGTCGGCGGGGCGCCCGCTGCCTCCACGATGCGCTCTGGCGACACGCGAAGAGCGTCGCCCATGAGGTAGCGGAAGTTGGGATAGTCTGCCGCGTGTGCATCGAGCACCGGCTCGAGCGCACTGTCCATCTCGATGGATACGACACGCGCCGCTTCTTGCACGAGCGCCAGCGTAAGCGTTCCGATGCCCGGCCCCACCTCGAGCACGTGCTCCGTGCCGGTAAGCTCCGCCAACTCGCAGATACGCTCGATCACATGGTTGTCGATGAGGAAATTCTGCCCGAAGCGATGCTTGGTGGCGAGCCCAAACTCATCAAGCAGCTCGCGCGTGGCAGCACGATTGGCAAGCGGAGATATGGTCATGGGAACTCCTTTCATCGCGGCGCGTCGCGCAAATGCATCAGCCTCAGCCGATTCTGGCTAAAAATGTCGATTTATGGCGCTGGGAATGGCAGCGTAGCCCACACTATGCAGTCCGATCGCTCCTTGAACCAGCCAAAAGCCGCAAAGCATCAATAAAGCTCAGGAGATTGGCTCCAAACCGCAGCATCCATCGCTATCCCCGCGACACCGAGCGCCATAAATCGACATTTTTAGCCAAGATCGGCTTTACCAATCTAAAAACACCGATACCATGCAAGCGCCCTCCTGCAACTCGGCGCAGAAGGGCGCAGCAAACCAGAACCAAAAAAACGCAATGCTGCCGACCCGAGCAAAGCGGCAGGCGTTCCGTTGCGGCTAGTCGACCAAACGCGGGAAAAGGGGCTCGCCCTTCTCGACGGGCTGGCCACCCACCAGGCCGCCCCACTCGCAGGCATTGCGTAGGTCGCGCGACGGCTCCGGATCGAGCGCCAGGCGGCGACGAACCTCGGCCGAGATCTTCGGCATAAACGGATTGTAGAGCTCGCTTGCGATGCGGATGACCTCGAGCAGATTCCAAATCACGCTCGCCAGCTCACCGGCCTTCTCGGGATCCTTGGCAAGCGCCCATGGCGCCGTGTCCTCGATGTAGTGGTTGGCGGCCGAGACAATCGCAAGCACCTCGGATGCGGCGGTGCCGTAGTCCATAGCCTCCATCGCCTGCGCATAACGGTCGAACACGCCCTCGCAGGCATCGCGCACGGGCGATGCGCCGCCCAGGTCCGCCGGGCGCACCGGCGAGCACCCATCGAAGTACTTCATGCTCATGTTGAGCGTACGGCTTACGAGGTTTCCCCAGCTATTGGCCAAGTCGGCGTTGTAAACCTGGCGCATGCGGCCCCAGCTGATCGGAGCATCCGTACCGTGCGCGACATCGCTCATGAAGTAATAGCGGTACGCCTCCACACCCAGAAGATCGATAACCTCCTCCGGCGCGATAGCGTTGCCGCGGCTCTTCGACATCTTCTCGGCCTTGCCCGTCTCCTCGTTGCGCACGGTCAAAAAGCCGTGAACGAACACGCGCTCGGGCAACGGCAGGCCCGCCGCCATGAGGAGCGCCGGCCAAATGACGCAATGGAAGCGGATGATGTCCTTGCCAACCACATGGACCTGCGCGGGCCAGCGGAACGCGAGGCTGTCGGCAGCTTCATCGCCCTCGGCGCCGTACCCAACGGCAGAAAGGTAGTTGATGAGCGCGTCGACCCACACATAGGCAACGTGCTTGTCATCAAAGGGGAACGGCACGCCCCAATCGAACGTGGAGCGGCTGATGGAAAGGTCCTTGAGGCCGCCCTTTACGAACGAGATGACCTCGTTCTTGCGCGTTTCCGGCTGAATGAAATCGGGATGGGCCTCGTAGAAGTCGAGGAGCGGCTGCTGGAACTCGGAAAGCTTGAAGAACCAGCTCTCCTCCTCGATGCGCTCGAGCGGGCGATCGCAATCCGGGCAGAGCGGGTGCGCCGGATCGGCCGGGGACTCTCCAGCCGCCACGCGGTCTTCCTCATGGTGGCGCACCTGCGTCTCGGTGAAGTAGGTTTCCTCCGGACGGCAGTACCAGCCATCATACGAGCCCTTGTAGATATAACCCCGGTCCAGCAATGCCTGCAGGAACTTCTGCACGCTCGCAATATGGCGAGGCTGCGTGGTGCGAATGAAGTCGTCGTTAGAAATCTCGAGCGTCTCCCACAGATCGCGGAAGGCGGGCTCCATGGAGTCGCACCATGCCTGCGGAGAATCGAACCCGTTCTTCTCGGCCGCCTCGGCAACCTTCTCGCCATGTTCATCCATGCCGGTAAGGAATTTGACGTCCTTACCGCATGCGCGCTGGAAACGAGCCTGCACGTCGGCAAGGACGGTGCAGTACGCCGTGCCCAGGTGCGGCTTGGCGTTGACATAGTAAATGGGTGTCGTGATGTAATACGAAGGCTTCGAATGCTCCATAACGGTGCGGTCCTCTCCCTCATGACGGGCTGACGTGCAGGGGATAATGATACCGCAGGCGAACGTTGGGCGCAGAATGATAAAACGAACCCGGTTTGTTTTATCATTCCGCCTCGATCTGAGAGAGTGATAAAACGGACCGGGTTCGATTTATCACATCGCACAACCCAGGAACCAACCTAGCCTACCGGACTTTATCAGTTCCCTTCTGATGCGAGGATGAGGGCGTAGACCTCCCGCTTGCGGCGAGAGTACTTCTGGGCGAGGCGCTTGGCCAGGGCATTGGCCGGCTCCCCCGAAGCGAGCCCCTCGGCGATATCGGCGCGCAAAGCCTCCTCGGGATCCGGCGCAGCACCATCCACGGAAAGCGTGCTCATGCCCGCCGCCGTGCGGGCGGCCATCTCGGCCTGTTCCTCCGCACTCGGCGGAGCCACCACGACCACGCACTCCCCGCGCACCGGCTCGCCCGCCTCGATACGAGCCGCTACCTGCGAAGCGAGCTCTGGCGCGGGAGCGCGGAGCACTTCCTCATGCAGCTTTGTCAGCTCGCGGCAAAGCGCCGCAACGCGCGTCGGGAACACGCTGGCCACGGATTCGAGCGTTGCCGCGACGCGATGGGGAGACTCATAGAACAAAAGCGCTCCCGGCACCGTCATGAGCTGCTGCAAGCGCCGCATGCGCTCGCCCGCCTTGCGCGGCAGGAAGCCCTCGAAAAAGAAGTGGTCACAAGGTATGCCCGATGCAACGAGCGCTGTCACGCAGGCCACCGGACCGGGAACGACCTCCACCGGCACGCCCGCCTCTCGCGCCGCGTCCACGAGCACCTGTCCGGGGTCCGACACCCCCGGCATGCCCGCATCGGATGCGAAGGCGAGCGTCTCGCCCGCCAGCATGCGATCGACCAAGGAAGGGGCGCGCCCAGCAATCACGTTCTCGTCACAGCGAATGAGCGGCCGCGACACGCCCGCCGCCGAGAGCAGCTTTCCCGTCACGCGCGTATCTTCGCAGCACACGGCGTCGGCCGCGCGGAACGCCTCGACCGCGCGGGGCGAGAGGTCGCCCAAATTACCGATTGGCGTTCCTACAATGATGAGTTTTCCCTGGCTAGCCATAACGTCTATGAGGTTTCGCTAGTCGAGCATCGCGCGCTCAAGCGTACCGAGCGCAGCGCGGGCGTCCCATGCCGCTATGCGCTTCTCGGTCTTCCAAGTCTGGAAGAACCAGCCATAGGCATCCGCAAACGAAGCCATCTGGTTCGAGATGAACACGCGCTCGTATGCTGCGCGGCCCTCGGGCGTGACTGACACGTTCGAGAACACAGCAGCTCCGGACCACTCGCCGACGATGACCGGGAAACCCGCCGCACGAGCCTCTTTAATCAGCCGCCTGTTGCGCGCAATCGCAGACGAGAGGCCCTTAGGCGTCGTGATGTCGATCGCCATCTCATCGCGGTAATGGTACAGGTGAACGTCCATGCACACGTTCTTATACTGGTCGCCCCGCATGAAATGCTTCCATGCAGACGGATAGCCAGAGGCCGAGAAAACTACCATCTTCTCTTCGGGCATGTGCATGCGCACGATTCCGTAGGCGTCGCGGTAAAAGTTTCGCAAGTAGTGGCTCGGTATGCCATCGGTCGTGGTGAAGAGGTTCTTGCGCACGCTCATGATGGGCGAGTCGAGCAGCTCGATGCCCATGATCTCCGCGCGCATGCCATATCGCGTAGCCAGGCGGTCGAGCACACCGAGAGCGATGTGCCGCCCGTTGGCCGAGGAATGCCAATCGACCGTGGATTCCGGCGTGCTCCGAGAATTATTCGAATCTCCTTGGCCGCCCGGAACCGTTGCCAAATCGAGCAGCACCTGCATACCGAACTTCTTCGCCCATTCGAAGGCGCGGTCGATGTAATCGACGAGCGGGATATAGACCTCGCTGTCGCCCTGAGAGCCAAAGGCGTACCACGGCACCGGCAGGCGCACTGCATTGAGGCCAATAGCCGACATGCGGCGGAAATCATCCTCGGTAATGAACGTCTCATAATGCTGGCGCATGCGCTCGTTGTAGGCAACCGAACCGAGCGCGACCTGCAGCTCCACTTCGTTCGAAGCACCTGTGGCGGCGAACAGCGAGGGGGTGACCCACGGCTCGGGTATGAACCATCCCGAAAGGTTGACTCCACGGATTCGCTCCATCGCTTCCCTCTCCTCATCAACGGTGCGCTCGATCTATTCAATCCGAAAACCATCTTGCTTGCCGCGTTTTACTCGCCTAACGCACCTAGGTGAACTATGAGTATAGCGCCATGGAACGAACTTTGTTCGATATCGCATATTTTGACTTGACGCTTACCGTCGATTTGGTATAGTTATCGAGCTGTCCTGCTTACAGCACCCGGTCAGATAGCTCAGTTGGTAGAGCAGAGGACTGAAAATCCTCGTGTCGGGGGTTCGAATCCCTCTCTGACCACCTTCGAAGTTTGCGGCCCCGGAAACGGGGCCGTTCTTGTTTTCCGCCCAATCCGCGACCCGGCATGCTGCGAGGGGGCTTTCCGCTCAGCGACTTCTCGCATCATCTTTCCGGGTACCGCCATCGATCTGCTAAACCGTTGTTGCCGCCGGGCGCCGCCATCAACCCGCAGAGAACCGTTCAATTGCACACCAAGCCCCTAGGCACGACCGAATGCGCCACGGCGGAACGCTATCGAACCGAGCCAGCACTTCGCCTTCAGGGCCTGCGAAAACGATATCAATCGCCCGCCGCATAAACCATGTATGCACCGACGCGCAGCTCGGAAACACCATGACGATCGAAGCATCATCCAGCCCATCCATCTTTGATGGAACGCACGCCGCCAAACCAAGCAACCGGCGTAGCGGGCTTGCCGCGATGACGACCATGCGATCGTCCCAGCCCAGGCGCCGCACAACGCGACGGATTGCTTGCTCATCGAGACGATTGGCCCTCGCAAGCCTCTTTATGTGCGAGCGACCCTCTCTCTTCATCACATCACCACCCCCGGTCTCCAGGGATCGACCGTCACATCGCGATGATGCGCCAACGCGACCGGCGCACCGAGGTCGACACCCGCAATGGAAAGAGAACTCGGCCAAGGCCTCATGCGCATCGAACATCGATAGGTTCGCAAGCCCCCAATCAGGGTGAGGAGGTCATCCCCCGAACTAGCTCCCCCTTCGGTGCACGTCACCTCAATCTCCACGTCGTAGCCGGCCATGGCACCCTCTATCTGAGATTCAATCACACTCACACCGTCATCAGCTGAGCCGTCGCCTTCGCCCGAGGGCGAGACGGCATGCGCGGCCACGATATCGGGGGCGATTCGATCGAACCGAGCTGTCGCAACTACAAACAGCATGATGTTGTATACGATGAGCGCGAGAACGAGGAGTACGGGAACGACGACTGCCATCTCAACAGTCGCCTGCGCCCGTTCCTCTCCTGCCAAACCGCACCGCCGATTGGCTCGATCTGTGAGAGCCAGCCATATGCCACCCTTACGTCGCAGCCATGAGAGCGCAGCGCACGTCCCGCGCTCCATTGCAAGTGAACGCGCATATGATCGCAAGCGCATCATGGTTTGCCCTCAGCCGACCCGACCGCATCCGAAAGGCGTATGGTGAGAGGAATTGACCCTCCTCCCGGCAGGGGAATCTCCGCGATCGTGAAGGATGCAGACAAAACCTCTTCGCCGACCTCGTACTGGAGCGCCTGCAACAGCGCCGAGGGGTCGGTCGTTCCCAAGGGAATGGAGCGCAAAAGTTCCTGAGCATTAGTTAGGGCAGGAACATCTGCATGGGAGAGAACGTTACCGCTATCGGTAAGAACCGGCTTAAGCGAACTCAGGTCAACCGGCTCGAAGCCAAGGCCGCGCACCGCGCTGTCAATCCGGTCACTCAGCCATGACGCTATAGGGCCCATCCCAACAGCAGATAGCCCGCCGATAAGATCATCCATGAGCGCCGATAGCCCGGCACTCACATCCCCATACGAAACGAGTAGCGAGCCCCATAACCCCATAACGTCATCAATTAACCCAACCGCACCGCCTCCGTCTGTCCTATGCTCAAGAGAGCTGAAGAACGACGACAAGACGTTGTTCGTATTGGTCGCGGCATCGGGCGCGAGCACGGCAGCGGACAGCGCACCCCGTCGCGACAGGCTCGGGCTTTCGGCGAACGTTGAGTCAAGGTTATCCGGGGAAGACAACTCGCCCGACACCACAAGGGAAACCACGCCGTATCTTCCGGGAGGAGCGATGCGCGGACGCTTTGTCGAAAGAACCGAAAGCGCCTCATCGAAGGCGTCGCCGGCCGTTTCCGCCGCGCCCTGCGCCGCCCGTTCAAGCTCGAGTTCCTGATTTCGGCATGATACGTATGCATCAAGAGCCTCGGTAAAGGCGCGCAAATGGTATTCATAGCCGTTGTCAATCGAAGTCGATGCAGCAGGAACCCTTCCAACATCGCCGATCCCGAAATGGCACACAGGGCATTCGCGAACCGCTCCCGTCTCGACATCGGCGAGAGATCGCAACGGTCCGGCAGCGCCCTCAGCTCCGGGGCAAGCCTCCCCATAATGAAGGACAAGCCCGCTTCCTTCGCGAGTCGTTGGCCACACGCTCTCGGTATAGAGCGTTGTCTTGCGGACCTCATCGGTATTGCGCGGCAAGAGCCCCACCGTCGATGTCACCCTGCCGCCAGACTCAACGACATGGGCGCTTCGAAAATGATCGACCGCATATCGATAGAACGCCTTACGGGCAGCAGAATCGGCAGCCGCCTCGACGCTTGCGTTCTCCGGTTCGTCGTGCTCGAGACGCCATGCGTAATATGACCGCGTTCGATTGAGCGCGACCTCGGGCTCCCAGGTGATGCTCGAGGCGTAGTCGGGGTTTTCCGTGCCGGAAAGCGCCGAGAGCTTCCCGGCACGTTCTTGCATGTTCCGCCCTTCGCTGCCGCAATCGGCAAGCCAAGCCTCCTCTTTTGCCTTCGCCGTCTCCTCTGCAGCTGCAGAGAGCTCTTGGGCGGCCTCGTCGAGCTCTCCTGCAGCGTTCTCGATGCCTTCCGTGGAAACCTGCTCCCCTTCAAGCGCGGGGAAATCGGAACCAGACGAAAGCGGCACGGCAAGCGCGGTCCCCGTAAACACCACCTCATCGCTTCCCTGAGCCGCGCACGCGCGCGTGCCGTTTGCAGCAATGACAAACGGCAGCGACGACTCTAGTGCCTTTAGCCCCTTCGATGCCGAGGCTGCCAACTTGTTGCGGGCCTCGAGCATGCGCAATCCCGCATTGATCGTCTGAGGCGCAACCGCGTTCACGCCTGGAATCAAGAGCCCAACCAGCCCGGCCCCTGTTACGCAGAGCCCTGCAAGCCCCATGCTCAGCACCGAGGCGTCCAGCACCGTAGCCGCCGTGTGATACGACGACACGACGTTCGCCCCGGCAAGCGCGGTCACATCGGCTGCCACCTGGGTATCTCCGGCGCGCGACATGCTCCAAATCCCACTTGCGATGGCAAACAGCAAAGAGAGAATCACAAGAATCGACACCGCAGAGGTGAGGGTCGTATACGCGCCGTCTTCAAGAAACAGATCAATCCCAGCGCTGCGTCCACGTTCCATAATCGCCCTCCAGCCAACTCGGCCTGCCGTCATAGCCCGCCCGGACCGACATCTCCACATCTCCCTGGCCGTTCACCGCACCGAATGCGTGCGCGAAGGCACCGATTACCGGCAGCGGCGTTATCGCGCCCGTAATGCAGACCATCACCTCGCCGTCCCCGCTCGATGCCGCCTGCATCTCGATATCCCATGCGAGCGGACCCCCTGCATGGAATATCGAGATATCGGGTACAGCCGCCAGGCGCCTCAGAGCGAATGCCCGAATGCTCTCGTCCGTTTCCCCTTCAGCCGTAACCATCAGTCGCGCTGTTTCCGCCGCCGCAGACTCCATCACGGCGCGCGTGTACAGCACGCAAACGGGCTGCGCGGCGAGAAGCAGCAGGGTGAGGAAGACCGGCAGGAGCACCGCGGCCTCCACCGTTGCCTGAGCGCGCTCTTCACGCGCCGCGCCCAAGGCGGCTGACGCCCCGGGCCGCCGCAACCCCTGCCTAATACAGCGAGATATCCAGCAACCCCAACCCATCCAGCACATGTGATGCTGCCTCTTCGACTGCGCGTGCGAGCGCTCCGTCCGCACCCGCATGCCAAAGCAACGCCAAGCCCGAGACCATCGCCATGAAAGCGATAACGGTGAGAGCATACTCAAGCGTTGCTTGGGCACATGATTCCTCGGCAATCTCGCGCAGGACGATTGCGCGGCGCTTTCTATCGTCCATATCTCCCTCCCCAAGATGCCCCCTCACCAGACCGAACCCAGCAAGCGCCCGCACCGGCGACACACTTGGAATGGCCCCCTCTTGCCCGAACCTAATCCTCTGCATCATCTGTAGCGAACATCCGAACCGCGCGCACCGTCGAAGCCGAATCTTCTTCCAAGGCGGCTATCGTAACCACATCAATGCAGCCAGAACGAGCCTGAACGATAGCGCCCCAAGCATTTCCCTTTAGGTCGAGGTAGCCACTGGAATACAAGCGGGCACCTTCGACACCCTGATACACCTGGAGCACGGAGCAGGCTGCAGGAACAAGTCCCTCGTCCATGCGAAGCTCAACCGCCACCTGGCCTTCTTCCGCCTCACGATCCGCCGAAAGCCGATCCAACTCGGCGAGAAGCGAAGCGGCTGTCGAAGCATGGGAATCGCCGGCGCCCGCTTCCTCCTCCCCCGCACCCGAACGCCCCAACAAAGAATCCTGACCATATGCGGCGTCACCTCCTCCTGCGTCATCGGCTCGAGAGGATGTGTCGGCAGAGCCTTCGCCGCTAGTAGCACGTTCCCTCTGGGCACCCTCTTCAACAGCAGACGACACCTCCCCATGCGCCGCCGTACCCTCTAACCGCCCATGCGCAATCGCCCCAAACCCCAACAGAGAGGCAGCAATCACCGCAAGGCAGAGCAAGGGGGCGGCGCACCAAGCAAGCCGCGTTCTGAGAGAACCGCCGGTGCGCAGCCCGTCCCCAACCGTTGCCCGCAATCTTCCCTGCGAGCGCACGAAGTCTTTGCCACGCCCACGCATTCGACGCGTTACAAACTGTTAATGCCGTCTGATATGGCATTCCAGAGCTCGCTAACCCTATCCCGGAATGCGATGATCGCAATTATCGCGATTACAACTAATACGCCAACCAAAATGGCGTACTCCGTCGTTCCCTGCGCCTTTTCTTCTGCAACCAGCCTGCCTGCTTCGCCCAGCCGCCTGTTTATGGCATGCATCACGCGCACGCGAATGATGTCCCTTTTCATGGAAAACCACGACCCTCCGCTTTCAATGGCCCTTCGGTAGCCCCATTGAATCCTCAGCCAACCCTTCATGAGCACCCTCCTTACAACATGCCGCTCGCAGCGAGCAGCGGACCCACGATTGACAGCAAGAGCGCTGGTAGAATCAACGTTCCGGTGGGTATGAGCAACTTGACCGGAATACGCTCGATCTCTCGCTCTACATCGGCCCGATGCACCAGCCTGATTTCCCTACTTTGCCCGGCAAGCGTTTCGCTCAGCGGGGCACCCAGCCCGAGCGCCTGTGAGACCGTTGCGGCAAACGACTCCAAGGCCCTTTCACCCAGCACGCGGGCGACCCTCGAAAGCTCCTCCTCGCGTGTTCCAAGACCCATCTGCCACGACATGCGTGCTTCACTCAAAAGGTCCGCGAGTCGCCCGGTCCGATTGGCGCAATACAACTCGAGCGCAGCATCAAACGAAAGCCCTGCAGACAGCCCGAGCCGTACAACATCGATCATTTCGGAGATCTCTCCAAGGGACGCTCGGCCGCGAGCAGCGTCGGGTGCAAGCGGAACCAGCTCTACGAGCCGGCTTCTCACAGAGCACGCCCTTCCCGCAATCGCCTCGCCAACTGCAACCATCCTGACCAGGGCCTTCTGTCGCTCACTCGGCTCGACCCCCTGAAAAAGCCACAGGAACGTTGCCCATGCACCGCCGACCGCGCAAGGCCCCAACCACAACGCGGACATCACACATCCACCTCCATCATGTGCCGGATGATCCACCACGCAAGCAGGTTTAAGGCAAGGGCAACGGCCACGCTGCCAGCCCCAACGGGCGTTGCAAGGCCCGCCCTGAAGTCGCCTGAGAGCAGTGTGAGCAGACCGACCATCGCCACCGGCATGAGGGCCACCAAGCGCGCCGACATACGTGCTTGAGACGTTTTCACATCGAGCCGGCGCGCGAGCTCCATGCGTTCGCCCACCATCTCCGCGGCATCTGCGAGTAGGTCGTGCAGCGGAGCGCCCGTGCGCTGGGATATCTTCAAAGCGAGCGATACGAACCCCAACCCAGGGGCAGGCAGGCGCTCGAGCAAATCGTCAAGCGCCGACGCTGCGGGGACCCCGCAATCTATCGCGTGCGAAACCCTCGTGAACTCCGATTTGACAGGCTCTTGAGCATGACTTCCCACGAAGCGCATACCTTGGGCAAGCGAGTGCCCCGAACCGAGCGCGATGGCAAGCGCGGCGAACGCCTCCGGCATCTCCGCCTCTATGCGCCGCTCTTCCGAGCGCTTCCTCCGAGATGACCGTAAGCCCAGAACGCCCCAAAACGCCACAAGGCCTGCGGCGAGCCCCCACAAAGAGAACGAGACGATAGCCCCCGCAAGGCCGCAGGAGGCATCGGCGCACAACAGCATGCCAAGCTTGGTAACGTAGTCCCCACCATCGAAAGGAATCTCCATCACGTAACGCCGTACCACGGAATTTCCTGAGATCTGCTGCGGAACCATCTCGCCCAGCCTTCTCGAGAAAGCGAGCAACCCCTCTTTCATCCCTGCTACCGAGACTTGCCGTGCACCCGCAGAGGTGGGCACGGAGCGCCCTGGCACGCCCCCTACCGAAAAGCAGCCAAACACGCAGGCCGTACACACAGCCACAAGCGCCCCGATCACGAAGGGCATATATCGCGCCATGCCGATACCTCCTCTTCTGTAAGAACATGAGCCTCGAGCGCTTGGGCGATAAACGGCGGCTCCCGCACAAGCTTCCACGCTCCGGCAGCACGGTCGAAGGTCACATACTGCTCGAGCTCTACGCCTCCCCCCGCCCCTCTCGCCACCCCTGAATACGACGACACGAATCTCTTGCCATCGGCCCGGCGTTCAGACATGACGATTCCATCGAGTGCCATCGCGATCTGCTCCTCGATAAGCTCGGAGGGAAGATTGATGCCGTAACGTGCAAGCAGCGTGAGGCGCACGACGGCTTCCTCCTCGGTTCCTGCGTGCAAGGTCGTGAGCGATCCATCATGCCCGGTGTTCATGGCCTGCAGCATATCGATGCATTCCGCCCCTCGCACCTCTCCTACCACGATGCGGTCGGGCCTCATGCGCAGGGCGTTTGTTACCAAGTCTCGTATCGTCACCTCACCCTCCCCCTCTATCGATGCCGCACGGGCCTCGAGCCTCACCACATGCGGGTGCCGCGAGAACTTGAGCTCCGCGGAATCCTCAATCGTCACGATGCGCTCGCCAACGGGAATCTCGCATGACAGAGCATTGAGCAGCGTGGTCTTGCCCGACCCCGTGCCGCCTGCAACCGCAAGATCCTGGCGGAGCGATACCGCGCACGAGAGAAGCTGCGCATACCATTCGGGCAGAGATCCCAGGTCAACGAGCTCTTTGAGCGAACTGATGCGATCGGAAAACTTACGGATGGTGAGGATGGGCCCATCGATCGCGATAGGTGGAATCACCGCGTTAACGCGGTAGCCCTGGCTCAGGCGCGCATTGACGATGGGGCTCCGTTCGTCGATACGCCTACCCAAGGGAGAGATAATGCGATCGATGAGAATACGAATCTGCTCGTCATCATCAAAGAGCCTCCCCATGGCATGCAGCGTTCCCGCCTGCTCAAAATATGTCGACATGCATCCGTTGACCATTATCTCTGTGACCGAATCGTCTTCGATGAGGGGTTGGAGCGGCCCAAGCCCTACTACATCGTCCAAGATCTCGACCACGACCTCTTCACGGTCCTCTTGGCTGAGCTCTCCCGTATCTCGTGCGTTAATCACCGCTTCCACCGCGGGACGCAGCTCTTCGCGAGAATGCCTTGTGTCGGAATCTCGAGCTAAACGCGCCACCTCGGCAAACCCCACGCGGTCGAGCATATCGCGCTTCGCATCTCGCACAATGGCGCGAAGAGAGCGTGACGCCCTTCCCCGCGGCGCGTGGCCTCGCCCGCCCGAATCGAGCTGGTCCTTACTCTTTCTTACGCGCTCAAATCGTTCAAAGACGCTCACGAGGCCTCACCGAGCCTCTTCCAAGGCAACCGCAGGCGAGGCCGCGCAGAAACCTCCTGGACGCCGTCTGGCACATCGGCACCTATCGAGCAACCAAGCTCACGCAGCAAGCTGCGGGTAAACGCATGGATGCTTCTGCCGAACGCATCCTGAGCGCGCACGGCATCCTCTATGCGCCCAAACGAGAGCAGCGATGCGAGCGCACTTCCCCCGTCGGGGATGCGCGTCTTCGCGCTCAGCGACGCCGCCATCTCCAGGCGCATCGCCTCCTCTTCGGTGCAGGCGCGCTGCCCGAAGCGATTTACGACGCAGACCATGCGCGTCCGCGGAACGCCTAGCCGGCTGACCATGCTCACCGCTCGCTCTAGCGCCGTCACCGCGCCCACCGCATGGCCGCATACCATAAGGCAACGATCGCAGCCTGCGACCGCCCCCGCCACGGCATCAGTCCACGTGCGGGACGTGTCAACGAATACGACATCAGATTCCCGGCGAAGAACGCCGATGAGCATCTCGACCGCGCGCCCAAGCAACTCCGCGCGCTCGGGTGTGGCGATGGGGCCCCACAGCGTTAGCCCGGGCCCCACGCGCATCGAAGACCTCACGATTGCAGCCTCATCCAACGGGGCACTTCCCACTTGGTTCGCAAGCAAACCAAGGTCATGCAGCGTTTCTACGCCAAAGAGCTCGTAAAGATTGCCGAACATGAGATCCAAGTCGAGCACGGCGGTCCGAAGGCCGGCATGCGCAGAGCAAGCCGCCATCGCAGCGATGAGCGTTGTGGCTCCGCTCCCTCCCGCACCGGAAACCGCACAGATTACCGGCGCTCGACGTTCGCTAGCGCCCTCCGCATGAGATGTGTCCACGCGCGGCGAAATCTCCTCGCCACTCGGTTCAGACGCCGCATGATCCGGGCTCGCAGCTTGAGATCCTCCCATGCACTGCAGGTCTTCTGCGCGGCATGGCGCGAGAGGCACCTCATCCGGCTCATCGAGGTCGGCCAGGTCATCTTGCGTATAGGACGGCGAACATCCATCCTGGACCCGAGGCACCGGTTCGTGAACGGCTTCCGTTGCGTTACAGGCAAGCCTCGTGGGCGCACAAGGCACCTCGAGCCCAGGCGTGGTATCGAGAGGCGGCGTCTGAGCCTCGCGGTTGCAATCCCTTCCCATGCATGCCCCATCAGCGCATCCGCGCCGCATCTCTTCCCTCGAAACAGGCACAACCTCCGCTGCGCCCGCGTGAAATAGCTGGGCGATCCACGCTGGATCGAGCTCGGAAACCATAACGACGGCACGGCACGGCACCTGAGATGACGCAACCTTGGCCAGCAAGGCAAGCAGCTCATCGCGCATGCCTTCGTCGTCCAGCACTACCACGCCATCAACCGGCTCGGATAACGCCGAGAGCACCTCCCCGAGGGCCTGCACCCCATCAAGCCAGAGCAGCCGCGCGTCCACCTCTCGCGACTCTATCTCACGCTGAACGATCCTGCGTTCGTTACGCGGGCAGCACGCAAGCCATACCGCATCCTTCATCGCGCGTCGCCCCCTTCATCCAGCTCATCCGTCGGGGTACCGGCGCTCGCCGCGCTGGACCCTTCACCGACGGCATCGCTCGAGGCCTCGGTATCTACTGAATCATCTGAAGCGCCCGCATTGGCTCCCTCACCAGGAGCCGCAAGGGTGATCGTCCCCTTTGCCGTTGCAGCCAGCACTTCCGTTACGCGGTCGGGCTCAATGGCCAGCGTTACCCAGCTCAAATCTCCGCTCGCCGCTCCCTGCCCCTGTGCGCTGGTATCGATTACATGCGCCCCACATAACCGATCGGCCACGCCGTTTGCGGAAACATAGACGTCAACGCTCGTGCCCGGCTCGATAGAACCTCCCACGGCATGGGCGGCATCGACGCCCACCGAGACCGCAACCCGGCCTTCGGGTATATCCAAAGACCCGCTTCTCGTCTCGAAGTACAAGGGGCAGAGCACCGCCTGCTCCGGAATCGCCGAGGTCGCCTGCCTCCCGATCACATCATCGACCGAGGTGAGCGCACCGGAAGGAAGCATGCCTGCAACCCATTCCTCAACGCGCACGCATCCTTCATCGATCGTTTCACCCGCATCGATGTCGCGCGACGCCACGCAGACGCTCACAAGATCCCCTCCATATGCCGCGAGCATCTCCTGTCGTTCCTGTTCTGCCCCCGCCTGCAGGGACGCTCCGTACCACAGGCTCAGCGCAGCGGCAAGAAGACCCGATGCAACGCTTGCGATCAACCGCTTTCCCTGCTTCATCTGCCGCCCCCTCGCTTGAACCATCGTGAGGAACTTCGTCCTTGATGCCATTGTCGCGAGGGACCAATCCAGAGCAGGCGTCAACCCGATAAAGTGAGAGACTCGCTGACAAAACGCAGGTGGAAAACTAAACGCCCAGCTTCTATTCAGTTGTTTCTTTATGCATTACTCGAGTGCAAAAGAAGCGAGGCGGCCACTCAGCCAGCTCCGCACGTACAGGAAACGGAAAAGGTATTCATCTTTTGGAAGAGCCGATGCATCACCGATCAAGCGCCTCGGCACGCACCCCGGCATCCCAGACACCGCGACAAGACCAATCTACAGGTGGATATCAGGGTCCAGACTCTGCGCGCTTACGCGCATTTCAGACGCCAACCCCTTGAACACCTCGAGGCGCAACTCGTCAATCTCTCCCGCCTCGACCGCAGCCCGTACCGAGCATCCAGGTTCATGCGTATGCGTGCAGTCGTTGAACCGGCACCCTCTTGACGCCTCGACAATCTCGGGGAACGCCCTGGCAAGCCCGCGCTCATGGCCCACCAGGGGCAGGCTGCGCAGCCCGGGAGCATCCGTCACCACGCCGCAAGAACCCGGCAGCTTGACCATCACGCGCGCGACCGTTGTGTGCCTGCCCGCATCGTCACGGGCACGCACCGCACCGGTTTCGAGCGCATCGTGTCCCAGCAGCGTATTGAGCAGCGTCGATTTGCCCGCGCCCGATTCTCCCAGAATCATGGAGCAGGTACCCGCGGGCACGCAGGCGCGCACGCCGTCGAGCCCCTCTCCCGTCGCGGACGACGTCACCACGACGCGGACCCCGCCGCCCACAAGGCGCCGCACACGAGCCACCTCGCCCTCGCGCTCTTCCTCAGAGCAGCGATCTGCCTTGGTGAGCACCACGATCGGCTCGGCGCCACAGTCTGCCGCGAGCACGAGCGAGCGCGCGATACGTCCAAGCAGCACCTCGCCGGCACCAAGTGGCTGAACGAAAAGAATCGCATCCACGTTCGCGCACAGAACCTGTCGCTCGCCGCGATTTTTACCGCGCCACCGCTCGAACACCGTGCGGCGCGGCAAAACGCGCTCGATGACGCCCATATCGTGCCCGGGAGCAAGCCTCAGCGCGACCCAATCTCCCACGGCGGGGAGCAGGCCATCGCCCTTCTCCTTATCCTGTTTGGCGAATCCAACGGCATGTTCCGCGCGCAGCATGCGCTCCGCAGTCACCACCAACGGAAATCCGCGGTCGAGGCGAACTACACATCCTAAATGCATTTCACCAGGCGTTTCCGCCGCCGCGCAGAAGGCCTCGAACGCCGCGCGCTGCTCGTCGCTCGGCCGCACATCCGTGAACGCCGGCACGTCCTCCAGCGCATCGATCTTAGGCAGCGCGGCGCCTACACGCGCAGCATCGGCCTGCCCCATCGTGGCCTTTCCACGCTTGCCGCGGCCAGCACCTTTGCTCCGCGCCCGTTTTACCATGCAACCGCCCTTCAACACGTCGACATACGCTGCTCATCTTACCGCACAGCCCCTCACTCAAAAACGCTCGAGACTCGAACTCATTTCAGAGCCCGCCGGTAAGTAAGCAGGAACAGAACGCGCTGCAGAAGCGCACACTATCCCACACAGGTCTAGAGAATGGTGGCGCGTCAACGAAGAAGGCCCCGGCGAGTTCCGAAGGGCGTTTCCCGCAGCTGCTTGGCATCGCCAAGCAGCGAGGACCACGCCCGAAGGAATCGCCGGGGCCTTCGGTCAGGTTGACGTTCGGGAGCCTACTCCTTCTCGACCGCCCTCATAATGGCCTTGTAAATCTCGACCAACGGGATGATCAGGAAGCCGAGCGCGAGCGCGGTGATCATGCCCTTGGGCTCAAGATGCTCCACACCAAAGAAGATCATGGACAGGGCATCGACCTCGACCACAACGAGCGTGAGAACGAGCGCCAGGAACGCCGCGCCCCACAGCCACTTGTTCTGCTTCTTCATATGGAAGATGCTGGCACGACGGCTGCGCATGTTGAAGCAGTGGAAGATCTCGACCATGTTCAAGGTGATGAACGCCATCATGACGCCCTCTTCATCGGCCATGGAGGTGGCCAGCTTGGAAAGATCGATAACGCCCAGGTCGTAGTACACACCGCAGAAGAAGCTGGCGAGCACGAGCACGGTGATGATGAGGCCCTGGACCACGGTATCGAGACCCATGTTGCCAGCGAACACGCCGTCGGTGGCATTGCGCGGCTTGCGCTTCATCACGTCGCCCTCGGCCTCTTCCATGCCGAGCGCGAGCGCGGGGAAGCAGTCGGTCACGAGGTTCACCCACAAAAGCTGGATGGGCTGGAACAGCGTGAAGCCCATGAGCGTCGCCGCGAACACGCTGAATACCTCGGCCAGGTTCGCGGACAGCAGGAACTGGATGACCTTACGAATGTTGTCGTAGATGCGACGACCCTCTTCGCACGCATTGATGATCGTGGCGAAGTTGTCGTCGGCAAGCACCATGTCGGCAACGTTCTTGGTAACGTCGGTGCCGGTGATACCCATGCCGATGCCGATGTTCGCGTGCTTGATGGAGGGAGCATCGTTCACGCCGTCGCCCGTCATGGCAACGATCTTGTTCTTGGACTTCCAAGCCTCGACGATGCGGGTCTTATGCTCGGGCTGAACGCGAGCGTACACGCCGTACTTCTCGATGTTCTGGTCGAGCTCTTCCTCAGACATCTTGTCGATCTCGGCACCGGTGATGGCCTGGCTGCGATCCTCGACGATACCGAGGTTCTTGGCGATGGCCACGGCGGTGTCGATGTGGTCGCCCGTGATCATGACGGTGCGGATGCCAGCGCCGTGGGCCTCCTCGATGGCGGGGGCAACCTCGGGACGCTCGGGGTCAATCATGCCGGAGAGACCGCAGAACACGAGGTTGTTCTCGAGCGCTTCGGCAGCGAAGTCCGCAGGCTTCTCGGTGTAGGTGCGGCTGGCGAGCGCAAGCACGCGCAGCGCCTGGTCGGCCATGGCCTTGTTGGCAGCCAGAATCTGCTCGCGACGCTCGTCGGTCATGGGAACGATCTTGTCGCCGTCATACACCTGCGTGCAGAGCCCCACGACCACATCGGGCGCACCCTTGGTGTACTGCTCGAAGTTGCCATCGGCTTCCTCGACCACGACGGACATCATCTTGCGGCCGGAGTCGAACGGAGCCTCGCCCACGCGCGGGTGCTCCTCGTCCAGTCCCTTCATGCCCATCTTGGCGGCATCGTTCACGAGCGCGCACTCGGTGGGCTCGCCCACGGCCTCGCCGGCCTCTTCGTCCCACTTGGCATCGGAGCACAGCGCCATGCCCGCGAGCAGCTTCTCCTCGGGAGCGGCAAGCTCGTGGTTCACGACCGTCATCTTGTTCTGGGTGAGGGTACCCGTCTTATCCGAGCAAATGACCTGCGTGCAGCCAAGAGTCTCGACCGCGCTGAGGTTGCGGATAATCGCCTGGCGCTTGGCCATCTTGGTCACGCCGATGGAGAGCACGATGGTCACCACGGCGACGAGGCCCTCGGGGATGGCCGCAACGGCGAGCGACACGGCAACCATGAAGGTGTCGAGCAGCATGTGCGGCTCGGCGGTGACGGTGCCGATGCCGGCGCGCAGCACGTCGACGGCGAAAACGACCACGCAGATGACAATCACCAGGACGGTGAGGATCTTGGAAAGCTCGGCGAGCTTCACCTGAAGCGGTGTGAGCTCTTCCTTGGCGTCGTTGAGCGCACCAGCGATCTTACCCATCTCGGTATTCATGCCGGTCCCGCACACCACGGCGCGGCCGCGGCCGTACACCACGGTGGAACCCATGTAGCACATGTTCTTACGGTCGCCGAGCGGAACGTCGTCGGCACCGTCGAGCGCGATCGGGTCGGTGTGCTTCTCTACCGGGACGGACTCGCCGGTAAGGGCGGCCTCCTCGATTTTCATGGAAGCGCTCTCGAGCACGCGGCAGTCGGCGGGAACCGCGTCGCCCGCCTCGAGCAGCACGATGTCGCCGGGCACGAGCTCGCTGGAGTGCAGCGAGATCTGCTTGCCGTCGCGGATGACCTTGGACTGGGCGGCGCTCATCTCCTGAAGAGCAGCGAGCGCCTCTTCGCTCTTGGCCTCCTGGATCACGCCGAGGGCGGAGTTGATGATCACGACCGCCATGATGATGACGACGTCGGCCCACTCGGACTCGCCCTGGATCATGCCGGTCACGGCGGAGATGACGGCCGCAACGATGAGCATGATGACCATGGGGTCGGCCATCTGCTGGAAGAAGCGGATCCACAGCGGGGTCTTCTCTTCCTCCTTGAGCTTGTTCGGGCCGAACTTCGCCTGGCGCGTTTGCGCCTCGGAAGTGCTCAGGCCCGCATCCGCGCTCGTGGATTGCTCTTTGAGCACGTCCTCAGCCGAAGCTAGGTACTCTTTCAAACTGTATCCCTCCTGGTACGTCTGAACTCTGGGTGCCCGGGGCACCCCCTATACCTACACAACGCCCAATCGTAATTCCCGGAGGCAAGGGCTCGTCATGCAAGCTCCTATTTTACCCAAGCCCGCGGGCCACGAGGCCCAGAAGCTCGGGTTTCTGCCGCTTACCTCAGTGGCGGCGTTTTTCGAGCAGCGCTCTGCTGGATGCGGCGTCGCCGGGCGATATTCTGCCGCGCGCGCCGTTGCCGGGCGACTCGCGGACGATCGCGCCGTTGCCGGGCGATGTCCCGCCGAACGACACGTTTCCGGGCGACATTCTTCCACCGGCAGCGTTATCGGGCAGCTTTCGGACGCCCACGGCGTTATCGGGCGCCTTTCGGACATTCCGGGGGCTCGGACATTTCTTTGGACGGGCCTAGGCGGCCAGCCCGAGCCGCTCCCT